>MTBK01013525.1_pt1 | contig 10050 bp, 9 predicted proteins | sample 1535981 | NCBI WGS metagenome assembly MTBK01 (sample SAMN06109225, study PRJNA356200) | anaerobic digester metagenome | isolation source: biogas reactors fed with pig manure or primary and secondary sludge | place: Spain | collected 2016-06-30 | reverse complement strand
AATGCCCAGCGACGCCTCCATCTCCTCGACCGTCTCCCACCCGTCGATGAAGGTGATCAGTGGGAAGGCCGGGCGTTGCAGGTGATCCTCGTCGACGATCAGGAAGGCGGCGCTGTCCGGTTGATCCATCACGAAACCCGCTGTGCGGGAATGGTATGAATCCTCGGTGACGAACCGCTGACCGAGCTTGTTGACGATGATGCCGGTCAACAGAATCGACGGCGGGTAGACCGGCGCGGTGATGAAGGCCTGGTCCATGTGCTTGGTGGCCGCGCCGGCCGAGACTCCCATCCGGATGCCCAGACCGTCGTCGTAACTGTTGCCCAGCACGAACGGCTTCTCGGCGAGCTTGGGGGTGTAGCGGGCGACCATGTCCTTGTTCATCACGAACCCGCCGGCGGCGAGCACCACCGCGCCGGCCCGGATGTTGCCGGTCTCGGCGAAGCGCCGCCAGGCCACCCCGACCACTGCCCCGTCATCGAGCACGAGGTTGGTCGCACCGGTCTCGTAGCGGATCTGCACGCCGAGTTCGGCGGCCCGCTTGAGCAGCAGGTCGATCACCATCTTCGCGCCCTGGGTGTCACCGGGCACCGGAACCTTGTGTCCGCGCGGAGCCGGGGTGGCCATGTCTTTGAAGGGCCACACCTTCTCGTTCCCGGTGTACATCAGCCCCTCGGTGTTGGGCTGGATCACCGCCTTCTCCGGGTAGTAGCTGCGCTCGAATCCGATGCCCAGGTCCTCAAGCCAGTTGAAATGCTCGACGCTGCCCTCGCAATAGGCGCGAATCTTGTCGTGCTCGGGCTCCCGGGACATCGCGACCAGGTACTTGTACATCTCCTCGGCACTGTCCGGATGCCCGGTCGCCTGCTGCACGGCGGTCCCGCCGCCGAGGTAGAAATGGCCGCCGGCCATCGCGGTGGTGCCGCCGGCCGCGGCCGCGCGTTCGAGGACCAGCACCCGGGCACCGGCGGCCGCCGCGCTCACCGCCGCACAACCGCCGGCGATACCGAAACCGACGACCACCACGTCGACCTCATCGGACCAGTCGGTCACGGTGGATGCGTCAACGGTGTCGGGAATGTCCAGCCCACTCATGGCCCGAGACTATCGCCGGGACCGTCGAATTCCTAGAACGTGTTCTAGTTCTTGGCGGCGACGTTGACGATCGCCATGCCGGTGTCGGCCAACAGCTGCTGACCGGTGGCCTGCCAGGAGACGGCCGCGGGCAGTGCGCCCCAGGTGCTGTTGAACAGGCCGACCATGACGGCCTTGCCGTTGGCGGTCGGGGTGTAGACCGGCCCGCCGGAGTCACCCTTCTGGCTGACCACGCCGTTCTCCATGGTGAACCAGCCGTTGTTGACCCGCTCGATGGTGCCGCAACTCTCGCCGGTGACGACGCCGAAGTGGCAGACCTGCTGGCCGACGGCCAGCGGCGCGATACCGTCGGCCAGTAGCGTCCGGCCGCCGGGAAGGATGCTGTTGATCGTGACGTCGGAGGCCAGGCTGATGGTCTCGTAATCGGAGATGACCTGGTCGGTGCGGACGACGGTACCGTCCGGGGTGTTGTCCTTGGCCGCGGTCACGACGCCGATGAACCGGCCGTTGCGGTCGGTGACCGGGCCGCTGGCGTTGCAGTGACCGGCCGAGAAGGCGATCCGGGCAACCGGATCGACGAAGCCGAGGGTGCACATGACGCCGCTCTGGCGGATCTCCATGCCGGGCGAGACGACCGGTCCCGCGTCGGCGGAAGCGATCGGTGCCAGCGCAGCGGAAACGACCGCGGCAGAGATAACGAGGGCGGCGGGGATCAGGCCGGCTCCGGCCGCTGCGGCGAGAACGACGTTTCGCAGAAAACGAGCCACCATACACCTCGATCGGTCGGCGGCCCGATAACGACGCGGCCGCAATAACGTGTCGAGGTGTGTATCGGTGTCGCTGCTGAAGCGTTACACACCCGTTATTGCGGCCGCGCCGTCGGTGCTTTGTCCCCGATCAGGAGTTATCCGCGATCAGGGGGCTATCCCTGATCAGGGGATATTGATGACCTGACCGACCTCGATGTGATCGGGGTTGGCGATGCCGTTGTGCTGGGCCAGCTCGGTGTAGCGGTTGCCGTCGCCCAGGTACTCCTTGGCGATGTTGAACAGCGTGTCACCGGCGACCACGGTGTGCGTCCGGACCTCGACGGCGACCGGAGCCACCTCGATGACCTCGACCTTCTCGGCCGGCGGCGGAGCGTCGGTCTCGGTACGCGAGTTCCACGCGGCGCCGTCGGCGGCGTAGAGCACGACATTGCGGTCGTCCTGCACGACCAGCTTGACGTCCTTCTTGCCCTTGGTGTCGGTGTGCCAGATCGGCTTGTCACCGGCGTACAGCACGAAGTTGCCGTCCCCCTGGACCTCGGCGCGATCGCCGCCCTGCCCGTTGGTGCCGGTCGCCCATACGGACTCGCCGCGCGCGGCCAGGACCAGATTGCCGTCCTCCTGCAGGGTCAGGGTGTACGCCCCGTTGTTCGAGGTGAGCGAATCGCCCTTCCCCAGCTTCTGTCCTGCGGTGAGTGTGTCTCCCACGACTTGTGTTACCTCCTGTAGGGCCGCCGTCTACTCGGCGGACGACCGCGAGCCTACTGGAAAAATCTGCACCGAAGCTGTGCGGGGGCAAACACTTCCTCAGGAATCGAAGCCCAGTCCCAGCCGGTCCAGGGTGCGCAGCAGGATGTTGCGCTTTCCGGCGTTGTGATCAGCGCGATCCAATGACCACCGGGTGGCCTGGATGCCGGCGCTGGCGATCGGTTCGGGCGGGAACGGCAGGGGCTTCGAGCGAACCATCTCCAGTTCGGTGCGTTCGGTCGGCCGCCCGTCCAGCAGGTCCAGGCAGACGTCGGCGGCGAACCGGGTGGCTCCGACGCCCAACCCGGTGAATCCGTTGACGTAGGCGATCCGGCCGCGGGCGGCTCGGCCCCAGTGCGCGCAGAACCGGGTGTTGGTGTCGATCGGCCCGGCCCAGCGATGGCCGAACCGGACGTCCTCGAGTTGAGGGAAGGTGATGAAGAAGTGCGCGGCCAGCTTCCGGAACGAATCCGGCCGGTCCTCGTAGCGCGCATCAACGCGTCGTCCGTAGTGGTACATCGCGTCGTAGCCGCCCCACAGGATCCGGTTGTCCTTGGACAGCCGGTAGTAGTGGAACTGGTTTCCCGGATCGGTCATCCCCTGCCGATCCCGCCAGCCCACCCGGGCCAGTTGTTCCGCGGTCAGCGGTTCGGTGGCCAGCACGTGGTCGTAGACCGGAATGGTGTGCAGCCGGTTGCGCCGCAACAGGCTCGGAAAGACGTTGGTGGCCAACACGGCCCGCTTCGCGGCGATGGTCCCGGACGCGGTGGTGACGGTCACCCCGTGCGAGTCCCAGTCGATCGCCGTGGCGGCGGTGTGCTCATAGATCTGCACACCGTTCTCGGCGCATGCCCGCCCCAGTTCGACCACCAGTCGGGCCGGGTCGACGATCGCGCAACTCTCCGACGAGAACAGTCCCGCCAGATAGGTCGGTGAGTCCACCTCTGCGCGCACGGCGGTCTGATCCAGGAACCGGCCCTCGCCGGCCTGCGCCGCATCCCGCAGCCACGGCACCTGATGGGGTTCGACGGCGACGGTCAGCATGCCGGTGCGTTCCCAGTCCACCTTCATGCCGCAGGTCGCGATGTCGGACTCCATGCCGGCCAGGTTGATCGCGCCGAGGCGCTCCAGTTCGTCGAATTCGTCCGGCCAGCGGGACTTCCCGTTCTCCGCACCGTGGGTGAGGCTGGCGTCGACAAACCCTCCGTTGCGTCCGGATGCCGCCCAGCCGAGCTGTTCGGCTTCGATCAGCACGATCTTCGATCCGGGGTAGCGCTGTGCGGCGTGCAGTGCTGTCCACAGCCCGGTGTAGCCGCCGCCGACGACGAGCAGGTCGCAGTCCGTCGCCCCAGGCAGTCGAGGGTATTCGGGGCGCGGCCCGAGGCTGGCCGGGTCGAGCCACATCGACCCGAACACCGCCGCCGCCAGCGAACGTTCGATCAGGCGGGGGTCGACATCACGATCGAAGACGGTGCGCATTCCTGCATGGTGCCACGGCACCACACCCGGCTCGGTGCCACGGCACCACACCCGGCTCGGTGCCACGGCACCACACCCGGCTCGGTGCCACGGCACCACACCCGGCTCGGTGCCACGGCACCACGGGTCACTTCGCGAAGCGGGCGAGGATCGGACCGACGATGGCCAACAGGAAAACGTACGGGGTGGCCACCGCCGCCAGCGGCCCGACGCCGGCCCCCACCAGACCGATGATGACCAGGGAGAACTCCCCGCGAGCAATCAGCGCGGTCCCGGCCCGGAGCTGGCCGCGCCGTGCTGCTCCCTCACGCCGGGCCGCGTAGACACCGGTGAGCACCTTGGTCACCGCCGTCACCGCCGCCAGGGCCAGCGCCACCGGCAGTTTGGGCAGCAGATCGGCCGGGGCCACCGCGAAGCCGATCGCCAGGAAGAACGCCGCCGCGAACAGGTCGCGCAGCGGCGCCAGCACGGTACGGGCCCGGTCGGCGGTCTTGCCGGTCAGCGTCAGTCCGACCAGGAAAGCCCCGACCGCGGCCGAGGCGCGCAGTTCCTCGGCGACCGCGGCGACGATCAGGGTCAGTCCCAGAATGCGCAGCAGTAGTTGCTCGTCCTCGGGGTGGGACAGCACCCGGCCGACGTGATCGCCCCAGCGGTAGGAGATCAGGAATGCCAGCCCGAGGGCGCCCAGTGAAACACCCATCCACAGCATCGCCTCACCGGCGCTGCCGCCGGCGGCGAGCACCGTCAGCAGCGGCAGGTAGACGGCCATCGAGAAGTCCTCGAGCACCAGTACCGACAGCACCGCCGGAGTCTCCCGGTTGCCGAGCCGGCCCAGGTCCCCGAGCAGGCGGGCGATGATGCCCGACGACGAGATGTAGGTGACGCCGGCCATCGCGAGAATGCCCGCGCCGTTGAATCCGAGCAACCAACCGGCCACCGCGCCGGGGATCCCGTTGAGCAGCAGATCCACCGCGGCGGACGGGAGATGCCGCCGCAGGCTCGCGGTGAATTCGACGACCGAGAACTCCAGTCCGAGGGTGAGCAGCAGCAGCACCACGCCGATGGACGCACCGGTGGAGACGAAGTCGGCGGCATCGGGCACCGGCGCGATACCGCCCTTACCGAGGAACAACCCGGCCAATAGGTACAGCGGGATCGGCGAGAGGCCGAAGCGGCGGGCTGCCGAACCGAGGACGGTCAGCGTCAGCAGGATCAGGCCGAGTTCGAGCAGCAGTGACGCCGAGACCGCCACCGGCTCAGCCCTGGTCGACGAGGCTGCGCACCGCGTCGATGCCGTCGTCGGTGCCGATGACCACCAGGACGTCGTGCGCCCGCAACTTTTCGTCGGGCCCCGGCGAGGCCAGCACCTGCTCGCCGCGGACGACAGCCACGATCGAGGCGCCGGTGCGGGTGCGCGCCCGGGTCTCTCCGAGTGGCCTTCCGGCGTAAGGGGATTCGGCCGGGACCGGAATCTGACCCGAATGCAGGCCCGGGATCTCCTTGGTCAGATCGGCGTAGCTCTCCACCATCCGCGGCGCACCCAGGATCTGGGCGAGCGCCTCGGCCTCCTGTGCGGTCAGCCGGAACACCCGCCGGCCCCGGTCGGGATCGGCGCCGGCGTAGACGAAGACCTCGAATTCACCGCCGCGCTGGGCGATCACCCCGATGCGGTCACCGTCGGCGTTGTTGAATTCGTAGCGCAATCCCACCCCGGGCAGCCGGGTCTCGCGGATGTCCATGACCGCTATCCTGCCGTGCGGACGGGCGCCGCCTCACCGGTACCGGCCGGCTCCCAGCCGGGCGGGCCGAAGATGTAGCCGAGTTTGTCGCGCCATCGCGACGCCGACCGGACGTCGCGGGCGATCGCCACGTACTCGAAGGTCTCCAGCTTCCAGATGTTGAAGGTGTCGACCGGTTTGGTCAGGCCGTAGTGCGGCCGGAACATCTCGGGCTGGAAACTGCCGAACAGCCGGTCCCAGATGATCAGGATGCCGCCGTAGTTCCTGTCGAGGTAGACCTGATCCATGCCGTGGTGCACCCGGTGATGCGAGGGAGTGTTGAACACGAACTCGATCGGACCAGGCAGCCGGTCGATGCGTTCGGTGTGGATCCAGAACTGATAGATCAGGCTCACCGAGAAACTGGTGAACACCATCCACGGGGGCACCCCGAGCATCGGCAGGGGCGCCCAGAACAGCAGTTCACCGCTGTTGTTCCACTTCTGCCGCAGCGCGGTGGCGAAGTTGAAGTAGCGGCTGGAGTGGTGGGCCTGATGGGTCGCCCACACGATCCGGACCCGGTGGGCGACCCGGTGATAGAAGTAGAACAGCAGGTCCACCCCGACCAGGGCGATCACCCAGGTGTACCAGTCCCGCGCCGAGAGGTGCCAGGGCGCGACGTAGGCGTACAGCGCGGCATAGCCGATAAGCCCGAGGAACTTCCAGAAACCCATCGTCGCGACCGACACCAGGCCCATGGACACCGAGGCGCGGGCGTCGCGGGCGAAATAGGAGCCACGGGCGGGCCGCCCGGATTCGGCATCGGCGGGCCGCCCGGATTCGGCATCGACATCCTTTTTGAGCTTGCGCGCCGCGGTCCACTCGATGGTCAGCAGCAGCACGAAGAACGGCACCGCGAAGAGCACCGGATCCCGCATCGGCGGCGGCAGAACGGACAGCATGTCCGCGATTCGCTCCACCGGAGGAAGTCTAATGTGCTGGTGATGACCGAGGTTCGCGCGATGCATAGGTGGGCGCTGCTGCTGGGCGCCATCGCAACCGAGGTCACCGCCACCCTGTCGTTGCGCGCGTCGCAGGACCACATGGCCTGGTTGCTACTGGTGACCGCCGGCTACGGGGCGTCCTTCGCGCTGCTCACCGGCGTGCTGCGCGCCGGTATGCCGGTAGGCGTGGCCTACGGCATCTGGGGCGCGCTGGGCACCGCGATCACCGCCGTCGCGGCTGCCGTGATCTTCGGCGACCCCTTCACCGTGCCGATCGTGGCCGGGATCGTCCTGATCATCGCCGGTGTGCTGCTGGTCGAGTTCGGCTCGCACCGGGCCGAACAAGCATGAACAGTTGGCTGGCGCTGTTCGCCGGGATCGTCGTCGAGGTGTTCTCCACCCTCGGGTTGCGCGCCTCGGACGGATTCCGGGACAAACGCTGGATCGCGCCGGTGCTGCTGGGGTACGTCGGGTCGTTCAGTCTGATCTGGCTTTCCCTGCACCTGGGCATGCCGGTCGGGATCGCCTACGGCGTGTGGTCGGCGTGCGGGGTGGCCCTGGTGGCGCTGCTGGCCCGGGTGATCTTCGGCGAGCGCCTCACCCCGCTGATGCTGGCCGGCATCGGCCTGATCATCGCCGGAGTGCTGGTCATCGAACTCTCCGGTGCCGCCTGACTCCGATAACCGGCGGCACCGCCGCCCGTCGAGCAAGATGGCACCCATGACAGCACCGTCGTTGCGCACCTTGGCCGAACGCATGGGCGTGGCCGCCGCCTATCACGACTGGGCCGGCAACTTCGTGACGGTCGACGACGCGACGATCACCGCGGTGCTGGCCGCGCTCGGAGTGCGCGCCGAAACCGAAGAAGACTGTGCTGCAGCACATCTCGAGCAGGACAGGCTGCACTGGTCCCGGCCTCTGCCGCCGACGGTGGTGGCCCGATCGGGCAGCGAGTGCCCGTTCTGGGTGCATGTCCCGCACGGAGCCCCTGCACACGTCTGGATCCGGCTCGAGGACGGCACCGAGCACACCGGAATCCGTCAGGCCGAGAACTTCACCCCGCCCTTCGACCTCGACGGCGCGCTGGTGGGCGAGGCGACCTTCGTCCTTCCGGATGACCTGCCACTGGGTTACCACCGGCTGCACCTGCGCTCCGGGGACCGGGAAGACGACGTACCGCTGATCGTCACCCCGTCCTGGCTGGGGCTGCCCGACCGGATGGGCGCCCGGCGCGGCTGGGGCCTGGCCACCCAGCTCTACAGCGTGCAATCCGAGGGATCCTGGGGGGTCGGCGACCTGACGGATCTGACCGACCTTGCGGTGTGGGCCGGCTCCCGCCATCACGCCGACTTCGTCCTGGTGAACCCGCTGCATGCGGCCGCGCCGACCGCGCCGATGGAGCCCTCCCCGTACCTGCCGACCTCGCGACGCTTCGTCAGCCCGCTCTACCTGCGCGTCGAGGCGATCCCGGAGTTCGCCTTCCTGCCCAAGCGTGGCCGGGTTGCCAAGCTCCGCAAGGCGGTGCGGGCAGCCGAACGCAAATCGAAGATCATCGACCGGGACGGCGTCTGGGCCGCCAAACGCGCCGCGCTGAAACTGGTCTACCGGGTGCCCCGCGCCGACGGCCGGGAGTTGGCCTACCAGGCCTACCGGGAGCGGGAGGGGGCCGCACTCGACGACTTCGCCACCTGGTGCGCGCTGGCCGAGAAGCACGGCAGTGACTGGCGGCGCTGGCCGGTCGGGCTGCAGCACCCCGCCAGCATGGACGTCGCCGAGTTCGCCCAACAGCATCCGCGTGCGGTGGACTTCCACCGCTGGCTGCAGTGGCAACTCGACGAGCAACTCGCCGACGCCCAGTCCCGGGCCGTCCAGAACGGAATGGCGCTCGGGATCATGCATGACCTTGCGGTCGGCGTGCACCCGAGCGGAGCCGACGCCTGGGCGCTGCAGGAGGTGCTGGCGCTCGGGGTGACAGTCGGCGCCCCCCCGGACGAGTTCAACCAACTGGGCCAGGACTGGTCCCAACCCCCGTGGCGGCCGGATCAGCTGGAATCCCTTGGCTACCAACCGTTCCGGGCGCTGATCGGGGCGATCCTGCGGCATGCCGGCGGTGTGCGCATCGACCACATCATCGGGCTGTTCCGGCTGTGGTGGATCCCCGAGGGCGCTCCCCCGACCAAGGGCACCTATGTCCGCTACAACTTCGACGCCATGATCGGCATCATCGCCCTGGAGGCGCACCGGGCCGGTGCGGTGGTGGTCGGCGAGGATCTCGGCACCGTCGAACCGTGGGTGCGCGACTATCTGCGCGAGCGCGGACTGCTCGGCACCTCGATCCTGTGGTTCGAGGTCGACACCCTGGGCCGGGGTCCGCTGCAGGCGCAGTGGTGGCGGGAACTGTGCCTGTCGTCGGTGACCACCCATGATCTGCCGCCGACCGCGGGCTATCTGGCCGGTGATCACGTCCGGTTACGGGACGACCTGGGACTGCTGACCCGCCCGGTCGAGGAGGAACTCGCCGACGACCGAGCGGCGCGAGAGGCCTGGATGGCGGAGTTGCGCCGGGTCGGACTGCTCAGTGCCGACAGCGATGAGCAGGCCGCAGACTCCGCCGGCAATGAGGAGGAGATCATCACCGCCCTCTACCGGTACCTGGCCCGGACGCCCTCGCGACTGCTCGCACTGGCGCTGACCGACGCGGTCGGCGAGAAGCGCACCCAGAACCAGCCGGGCACCACCGACGAGTACCCGAACTGGCGGGTGCCACTGGCCGGGCCGGACGGGGCGCCGATGTCGCTGGAGGACGTCTTCACCGACCCGCGGGCACAGCGTCTCGCCGAGACACTGCGGGCCGCCACCCAACCGGACTGACATGCCCGCCCTGAGTGCCGGAGTGCTGCTGCACCGGGTTCACGACGACGGGCGTGCCGGCGCAGAGATCGAGGTTCTTATCGGCCATCCCGGCGGCCCGTACTGGGCACGCAAGGACGACGGCGCGTGGTCGGTCCCCAAGGGCGAGTACGACTCCGGCGACGATCCCTGGCAGTCCGCGAAACGTGAATTCCTCGAGGAACTCGGCCTTGCGGTGCCGACGGGTCAGCGCCGGGAACTGGGCACGGTCAAACAGCCGAGCGGCAAGTTGCTGACCGTCTTCGCGGTGGCCGCCGATCTCGACATCGGCGAGTTCCGCAGCAACACCTTCACACTGGAGTGGCCGAGAGGTTCGGGGCGCCTTCGCGA
>MTBK01208728.1_pt1 | contig 10051 bp, 9 predicted proteins | sample 1535981 | NCBI WGS metagenome assembly MTBK01 (sample SAMN06109225, study PRJNA356200) | anaerobic digester metagenome | isolation source: biogas reactors fed with pig manure or primary and secondary sludge | place: Spain | collected 2016-06-30 | reverse complement strand
GCCGGCACCACCGTGGCGAGCAAGGGGGCCAGCAGCTTCGTGGCCAGCGCCAACGCGACTGCCAGCGCGACCGGCGCGACCATCGGGTTCGAGAACCGCTTGAACCAGATCATGAGGCAGGTGGTCACGCCGGCGGGTGGGTCGGCCACGACCTGGAGATACGCCTATAACGCCAACGGGTGCATGACCTCGAAGACGGACGGGACGAACACGTGGACCTACACGTGGGATGACGACAACCGGCTGACGCGGGTGCAGGGGCCGGGCGGCGTGGACGTGAGCTACCAGTATGACTCGTTGGGGCGGATGCTGACCCGTGTTTCCGGCGGCGTGACCACCAGGTTCACCTGGGACGGGTGGAACTGCGTCAAAGAGGATGATGGGACCAACGTGTTCCGCTGGTATTGCCCGGAAGGCGAGCTGCACTCGTTCGAGCGCAACTCGACCTTCTACCAGGTGCATTCGGATTCGCTGGGCTCGGTGCGGGCCATCACCGACTCGAGCGGGGCTGTCGTGGGGAGCTACAGCTACGGAGCGTGGGGCGAGACGACTTCGGCCTCGCATCCGAGCGGGTTCACGATGCCCTACTTGTTCGTCGGGGCATGGGGTGTGAGGTTCGACCCGGCGACGGGGCTGCACTACATGCGGAATCGGTGGTATGACGCCGGGTTGGGGCGTTTTTTGAGCCGAGATCCCGAACTGGCCGATTACAATTCTTATCAATACTGCCTCGATAGCCCTGTCGACATGGTGGATCCATACGGAGATATCCCCCTAAAGAAGGACATCCAGCGATGCAATAAATTGGAAAAATCTATTGCAAATCTAAAGCGAGAGATCGAGCGCCAGGAAGAGAACTTTATAATAGACAGAAAGAAACTTCCCTACCAGTGCCCTGGAGACGACAAGAATCCTAGGCTGAGCGTCCGTGGGCACCAGAACCTATTGAATGAATATCGCAGAAGACTGCGTGCAGCTGAAGACGAGTATGAACGCAAGCAATGCGATCCGAACAAACCCTACAGGCCGCCTGTTCCGGTACCTGTACCCCGGCCTATTCCGAATCCTCAGCCAGGTCCTACCCCTGGTCCTACTCCCAGAATGCCGGTTCCCACAGACAGAATTCCAAGTAGAGAACCTTACAGGCCACCGACTATTCCGCCATATAGTCCTCCCCCATTATCCACACCACCGCCATCTAATGACTGGCACTACTTTGTAGTAGGCGCCGCGGCAGTGGGGGCTACGGTTTACTGGACCATCAGTATTGGGACTCGTATCTATCCCCCTACAGCGCCTATTCGAAACACTGTGTTTGGTGCCATTCCTTAGGCCGGTTATCATGGATGAACTCATGCTTAGCATCGAGAACGAAGATCTTGAGACGGTTCAACTGTTAGCTTCCATTACGCCATTGAATCGCCTAGCAGATGATGATTCCTACTTAACTGCTGCATTGAGCGTTGGGAACCAAGAGATCATCGGGATACTGCTTGAGTCTGGCGCAGATCCCAACTTTAAGAACCTCGACGGTTCGACGGCCTTAACCTGGACGACCGATTCCAAAACCACTGAAACGTTAGTGCGCGCTGGAGCTTCGGTATCACAGGAGAAGCCCTCTGATGGTTGCACTTCACTACATGCGGCAGCAGAGCGAGGGGATCTACAATCGATCAGGATTCTGATAGAGACGAAGGGAGGCCTGGAGGGATTATCGTCCTTCGACCACCTGGGGTACACCCCACTTCATCACGCTGCAGCTAGTGGCAACTTGGATATCGTCCGGTTCATTCTGTCTTTTGGAGTCCCGCCTGACATCAATACCCTCACCTCCATTGCCCCTTCACCACTGTCGCTCGCAACGGAACGAGGAGATCTTGAATTGGTTAGTCTCCTGGTAAGTGCTGGAGCAAACCCGTCGCTTGAGTTGGGAATGAATCCTTCTCCGTTGGAACAAGCAAAAGCAGCAAATCTATTTGAAATATTAGAGCTGCTACAGAAAGCAACGGAGAGAAGGAATAATGAATGAACCTCTGGCCGTCCACTATCCGAATTCTGTCAAACAGACGTCCATGGAGGTTGCGTTCAACTCCTTGCACCTCTTGCAGTGCACGCTCAACGCTCAACTTGAAGAAGACGGGTCGGGTCACAAGCTCCCCTCCCCGTCGTTTTCACGGCGCTTCCCGACCTTCCCATGCGGCACAATGGCCCGCAGGCAAAGGTTGGGGCCAAACCAGGTGGCGCGCGCCGGCACCTGGCAAAATCAGGCCGGCGCGCTCGGATGGGTCGCCCAGCTCGCGCAAGACCATGCGGCCCGTTCCGCCCTCCGGCCTTCGGCCGTGAGGGCGCGCCGAACGCAAGCGAAAGTACCACGCAAGCTCAGTCGAGGCGCAATGCGCGCACTTGATGGCGCACAAGTGCGCGCACTGCGCGAGAGGCATGGGCCGCGGGCCAACCCCTTTTTTTGAGTCTCGTTCAGCGCCAGGGTCTGCCCGCCGGCCCGCGCGCGATGGCTTATCGTCGCGCGGGCCGGCGGTGAGAGTCTCGGGGGTGGCGGTGACGTCGACTCGGGGCCCTCAAGCAGGCAAAGGTGATTCCGGGCCCCGGCCGGCGTCACCGCAGAGGCGCCTGGCCTCACAGACCCCGGCGAAAGCAAGAGTGGGCCGGGGCCGTCTCGGCCAGGCGCTGAGGCACCCGGCCTCGGCGACCCCCGCTTCCCGGGCAAGACAAGGCGCGGGGGCCTCCTCGGCCGGGTGCGGCGCCGGCGGTCTCGAGCGGTTGCTTCGTCAGCCCTCTGCTGGCCTGACCGGGGCGTAGCACGGCCGCCGACGGGCCGTCAATTTTGTAGTGCAAAATCGTTTTGACGGCCCATCGGCGGCCGTGCTCTGAATCACGTCGCGAAGGCGAGCTCCGGTGTAAGCGGTGCCTGGACCGCGTCCTCCCGTGGCCGACCGATCAGGTTTATCCTGAAGATCTATATGCATCTTCAGGAAAGGACCTCTACAAATGCGACGTTCGACGGTCGACTGGCCAGCCATCTTGGAGCGCTACGACGAGAGCGGCCTGGCCCAAAAGGCGTTCTGTGAGCAGTCGGGGATCTCGTTGTCCACCTTCAGCTACTGGCTGAAGAAGAGGCGTGACCAGGGCGGGACAGTCCAAGAGGGAGTAACGATCGAACCCAAGTTTCTTGAGCTCGAGTTTCTTCCGGGCGCGAACCGTAAGCTCGATGGTTACCAGGGCGACTTGGTGGTTGAACTGCCACTCGGGGTCGTCCTCCGCTTCCGCAGGACCAGCCGTTGAATTTTGGCGGCGGGCGCAGAATCTTCGCCTACGGTCAGCCAGTCGATATGCGCAAAGGTTTTACCGGCCTGGAGAGCCTGATCTTGCAGCACCTCGGCGAGGACCCTCTGGGCGGGGACATCTTCGTATTCATCAACCGGCGCGCGACGCACCTGAAGTGCTTCCTCTGGGACCGCACAGGATACGTCATCATCGCTAAGCGACTTGAATCGGGGAAGTTCCGTGTGCGGGGGTCAGGTGACAAGCGTGAGATCGACGAAAAACGTCTAAAACTCTTGCTCGACGGCGTCACTATTGGAGGATTTTCAATCAGGAAGCGAGAAGTAACTTGACGTGGACCTTCGAGCTGCTGCAGCCAAACTGACGATCGATCAGGTCGCTGAACTCTTAGCCCGGGACTTCCAATCTCAGCAGAAGCTCGAATCACTGGACAAGCGTCTGCAGGACTTGTCCGACGAGCTACGGGAGAAGGACCGGCTTCTAGCCTGGTTTCGAAAGCAGTTTTTCGGTGCCCGTTCCGAACGGCGCATCCTTGATGTCCTCCCCCTGGCGGACCAGCTCTGGCTCGGGCAGCAGATGCTGGATGTTCCTGAGGCCCCCCCTCCGCCGGCCACCTCTGTAAAGAGCTACGAGCGCGCTCATCGCCAGGCCCCAACCGAGGTCGTTGATTCTGACAGCCGGTTGCGATTTGATGAGTCCGTTCCGGTCGAGGAGATCCCGGTGGCAAATCCTGAGCTGGCTGACCTGACCGAGGAAGACCTCAAGCTCATCTCTGAAGAGGTTACCTACCGGTTGGCCCAGCGTTCCAGCTACGTGGTGCTCAAGTACGTCCGAAAGGTCGTCAAGCGGAAAGACACCGGTGAGATTTGTCGGCCAGCTGCTCCACCCGCGGTAATCGACAGGAGCTTTGCCGACGTCAGCTTCCTGGCGGGGATGGTGGTCGACAAGTTTCAGCACCATCTTCCTTTGTATCGTCAGCATCAGCGCCTCGAGCAGGCCGGTATCTTCGTCGCGCGCAGCACGCTCACGCGTCTGATCCATCGCGTGGGCGAGCTGCTCGAGCCGATCTACCTGGCGCAGCAGTCGTCCATCTTGCTCAGCCAGGTGCTTACAGTGGACGAGTCGCCGACCCCGGCCGGCCGGGCTGGTGGGCGAATGAAGACGGGCTACTTCTGGGCCCTCTACGGCGACCAGGATGAGGTAGGATTCCTCTTCTCGCCGACCCGTGCCCGCCGGGTGCTGGACGAAGCGCTAGCCCCATACAGCGGCGTTCTCTTGTGTGATGGTTACTCGGCCTACGAGAGCTTTGCACAGGCGCGAGCCGATGTTAGCCTGGCCCAATGCTGGTCGCATACCCGCCGAAACTTCCTCGAGGCGGAACAGATTGAGCCTCTAAAGACGGCGCGGGTGCTCTCTTGGATTCAGCAGCTCTACCAGGTCGAGGAACGAGCTCGGGGCGACCTGGACGGTTTGGCCCGACTTCGAGGCGAAGTCTCGAAGCCAATCGTAACCAAGATATTCGAGTTCCTCCAACAGGAGCTCGACAGCACCGCACTGCTTCCTTCCAACCTCTTCGTGAAGGCCGCCGAGTACGCGATCGTCCGTGCCAAGGCACTGAGACTGTTCCTGGATAATCCCGCGATCCCAATCGATACCAACCACGTGGAGCGGACCCTGAGGCCTCCTGCCGTCGGCCGAAAGAACTGGATGTTCCACGTAACCGAAGTCGGGGCTCGCTACGCTGCGATCTTCTACAGCCTCATCCAGAGTTGCATTCTTAATCACGTCAACCCGAACACTTACTTGACCGACGTGCTCCAGCGAATCGACACGCATCCCGCAGCGGACGTCGACCTCTTGACCCCGCGGCTGTGGCGCGACCACTTCGGCCAGCAGCCGATGCGGTCTGTCCTCTCGGCATAACCGATCAGTCTAGATTATCTAAGTTGGATTTCAAGAACGCAGCCGGCGCACCGCTTACGCTCCGGTCGACCAGGGCCATGCCCTTCCTGACCGCCGGCGCGTGCGGGCTCCTCAGCGATCCCCGCAGTGGGCAAAAGGGGGCGGGGGCCGCTTCGTCGCCCGCGGGCCTCCGACCAGCCGCCCTGCCCCCTGGTTTGGTGGCCTCGGCCGCCGTCGCCCGTGCGAAGTAGCGTAAGCCACGGGCCCCCGTCAAGACGTGCCATGCAAGGGGGGTGTCTTGACGGGTTCCCGCGGCTTACGCTTGTGACAAAGGTGGGCGACGGCGACCGAGGCGATGGCAAAACCAGGGGGCGGGTGGCGGCTGGTCTCCGGCCCCGATCACCAGGGGGCTCAGGCTCCCTCGGCTCAAGCAAAACCAGGAGGTAACCAGGATGAAGAACATCAGTCAGTCCGAGCTCGAGGCCCTGCTCGGGGCCGTCAACTTGAAGTCTCCCTTCGGCGAGCGCGACCACGCCATGCTCCGGCTTCTGACCAACACGGGCTTGCGCGTGGCCGAGCTGGTCGGTCTGAATGTCGGCCACGTGGCCGCTTGCGGCCGCCCCCACCAGGCGCTCTACCTGCCCGGCGAGCTGGCCAAAGGTGGGCGCCCGCGCAGTATCCCCCTTAACCAGGGTGCCTCCCGGGCTGTGGCCGACCTGGTGGCCTTCCTCGCCAAACGCGGCTTCTCCACCGCCTCCGAAGCGCCGCTCCTGGTGGTCCGCCAGCACCGCCGTATCAGCATCCGGCTGGTCCAGCAGATCATGCAGGAGCTGCGCCAGAAAGCGGGCTTGTCCACGCCGGCCACGCCGCATAGTTGTCGCCACTTCTTCGCCAGCCAGCTGGTGGAGCGCACCTCAGACCTGTGCTCGGTGTCTCGCCTGCTCGGCCACGCTCGAGTCCAGACCAGCATGCGGTACCTGCACTCCTCGCCCGAGCGGCTGGCCGCCGTGGTCGGGGCGCTCGATTCCTCGGCTGACAGGGGCTGAGCTTGCGGCTCTTTGACCCTGGTTGCAGCTGCGCGCTTCTCCGCCTGACCTGCCAGATCTGACGAGTGTGCTAGGCGCTCAATCCGAGCTTGTGAGTCCCAACATTAGCGGCCAGGTCTTGCAACTGGCGGCAGGCCAGCATGGAGCGAACAACCATCCGGAGAGCCCGTCGTTGCTCGTCATCGAGCAACACGAGCTGACCGACCAACTCAGCCAGCTCTGGATCCTCACGGCTCAGACGAGTTGGGATCTCAAGCTCAACCCCGACCAGGTCCTCCACCGAAACTCCGAAGGCCGCCGCAATCCTGTCCAGCATCTTCGCTCGCGGCCGCATCTGGTTCTTCTCCCACCGGCCGATGTGGTTGGGGTGAACACCCAACTTTTCAGCCAGCTCGGACTGCTTCCAGCCGTGCTCTTGTCGTAACTTTGCGATTGTTGAACCTAACTGCATTGAACCCGCCACCTCGCGCTGATCCTAGCAAAAACGGGCCTGGCGAGCAACTTGAAAATCATGCTGCACCACGAAAGGAGGTTGGTTATATAACTTAGAAAGGTGGAATATGCATCTTTTAAAGGTTTCTCCAACGTGAGCCACTTTTTCCGACGAGGTTTGCCCATGACCCAAGAGCCCAAACCGGCCAGCTGGCCCGACGACCTCACTCCCGCCGACCTCGGCCTGGTGGTCCCCGCTTTCACCGCCCAGGAGCTCACGCGCCTGCGCCCGGACGCGGACGGGTGTTACGCCTGGGACCGCTGGCGCCTGCGCGCGCTCGAGGCCGGGCTCTCCGACGACCTGGCCTGGCTGGGCCGGAACCTGATGCGCGAGGCGGTCCAGCACGCCTGGCCTGACGAGCTCAAGGTCGAGTGCGGCTGGGAGGACGAAGGCCAGGCCATGCTCGAGCTGGCCCTGCGCGCCCCCAGGAAGGCTGAGAAGCGCTGGCAGCGGCTGATGGATACCGACGGCCTGCTCGGGCGCTGGGACGAGAAGACCGGCACCTTCAAGTTCTTTAAGAACTCACGGGGGTGGTGACGATGACGCGCACCGAGATCGACGCGCTGAAAGCCCGGGTGGACCTGGTCGAGGTGATCCGCTCCACGGGCGTGGACCTCAAGCAGTCCGGGCAGAGCTTCGTGGGGCGTTGCCCCTTCCACAAGGATAAGAAGCCCTCGCTGTCGGTGAGCCCGGGCGAGCAGCTCTGGCAGTGCTTTTCGTGCAAGACAGGGGGCGACGTCCTGAGCTACCTGAGCGAGCATGAGAAGCGCGGGTTCGCGGGTGCGCTGCGTCACCTCCAGGAGCTGGTGGGTGAGAGCCCCGAGCCCAACGGCAAGCCGCGCGTCAACGGCAAGAAGCCGCACCAGAACGGCACGCCCGCGTCGCTCTCAGGCAAGCTGTCCCGGGCCGATCTCCTCAAGCGGGTGTCCGAGCTCTACCACGAGGCCCTGCTCAAGAACGACGAGGCCCAGGCCCACCTGAAGAAGCGCGGGCTCGGCGACCGGGAGCTGTGGACGGCGTTCCGGCTCGGCTACGCAGACGGCTCGCTCAAGGAGCTGTTCCCGGAGGAAGGCGAGGTGGCCGCGGCGCTGGCCGAGCTGGGCGTCGTTTCCGAGGCCGGGCGCGAGCTGATGCGCGGCTGCATCGTGGTGCCGCTCGAGCACCCCGACCAGGGCGTGATGAGCCTGTACGGCCGCGCCATCCACGAGGCGAGCGCGGTGCCCCACCGCTACCTGCGCGGCCCCAAGCGCGGGGTCTTGAACTGGCAGGCGCTCCGCTCGGCCCACCGCCTGGTGGTGGCCGAGAGCGTGCTGGATGCGCTGTCGCTCTGGCAGTCGGGAGTGCGCGACGTGACCTGCCTCTACGGGGCCGGCGGCCTGCCTCCCGACCTCGAGGACCAGCTGGCCCGCTGCGCCGCCAGAGAGCTGGTCTGGTGCCTGGATGCCGACCCTGCCGGCCGAGCGGCCACCGCCGAGCTGGCGCGCCAGCTGACCCGGTTCTCGAGCCTGGTGGCCGAGCTGCCCGAGGGGCAGGACCCGAACCAGGTGCTGGTCACGCAGGGCGGCCCGGCGCTGGCCCGGCTGGTGGCCGGGGCCCGACCCCTGGCCGCCCCGGCCGAGTCGGTCCAGGCGACCGCGCAGGAGGCCCAGGAAGACCCCGAGAGCGTGTCCCGCGAGCTCGAGGGCGTCCGCTACCACCTGACCCCTCTGCCGCCGTTTTACGGGCGGTTGAAGGTGGTCCTGAGGGCGGAGCGGGACGGGCGGCACTTCGCGGGCCGGCTCGATTTTCTGGTGCTGCGCATGCTCGACCAGGTGGGCCTGCAGCTCGGCCGCCGCCTGGGTTTGACGAAGGAGCAGTCCGAGCGGCATCTTTCTGTGCTGATGAAGGAGACGGAAAGCTGGGTCGCCGAGCGGCATCCCCGCGGCCAGGCCGGCCAGGTGCTGGCCAAAGCGGCGCCCGAGATAAGTGCTGAAGAACGCGAGGAGGCGCTGGCTTTTTTGCAGCGGCCCGACCTGGTGCAGCAGATCCTGGCGGACATGGCCGCGCTGGGCTACGTGGGCGAGGAGAAGCCCAAGCTCCTGGCCTACCTCATCGGCATCTCGCGCAAGCTGGAGGAGCCGCTGGCCGGCATCATCATCTCTCAGGCCAGCGCCGGGAAATCGGGGCTCACGGAGCTCATCGAGAAGCTCACGCCGGAAGAGGAGGTTGTCTTGTATTCGCGGATCACGGCCCAGGCTATTTCCAATCATGAGCGCACCGCTTTGAAGCGCAAGCTGTTGATTCTGGCTGAGAAGGCGGGCGGCGGGGACTCGGCCGACTACCAGATCCGTGAGCTCCTCTCACGCCAGAAGTTCATCACCGCGGTGCCTGAGAAAGACCCCGTCACCGGGCAGATCCAGACCCAGGTGAAGCAGGTCGAGGGGCCCATCTCCTATCTCGAGACCACGGCCAACCCCAACCTGAACCACGAGAACGCCACGCGCTGTTTTGAGATCGAGCTGGACGAGTCGATGGAGCAGACCTTGCGCATCCACGAGGCCCAGAAGGACCGCTACCGTTTTGAGAAGCGGCAGAAGCAGGACCACGCGGGCATCCAGCGCCGCCACCAGAACGCCCAGCGTCTTTTGAAGGTCACGGCCGTGATCATCCCCTACGTGGACCACATCCGGTTCCCGCACCGATGGCTGCGCACGCGCCGCGACCACAAGCGTTTCCTGTGCCTCATCGAGGCGGCCGCCTTCTTGCACCAGTTCCAGCGCCCGGGCGGTCTTCTTCCTGATGGGACCCCTTACATCGAAGCGGGTCTGGCGGACTATCGGCTGGCTTATGAGCTGGCCAGGCAGGTGCTGCGGGCCACGTTCCACGAGCTCTCGCGCAGCGCGCGCGACCTCTGGGAGCTGGTGCTGCCCTGGGCCCGGGGCCAGGCCGGCGGCCGCGTCGAGGAGTTCTGCTTCACGCGCCGGGACGTCCGCTCGCTGGTGGACTGGCCCGACCGCCGGGTGCTGGACGCGCTCACGGAGCTTTCGGAGATGGAGTATCTCTTCGTGGCCAGCGGCAACCAGGGCCGGGCTTATCAATACCGGGTGCTGGCCACGACGGGCGCGGCGCCCTGTCCGCTGCACGACCTGACCACGCCGGAGGAGCTGGAGCAGCTGGGCGTTCGCTAACTTTCGATTGAAGAAAAACGCTGAGGAGGCGCGGTTTTTGTTCGCTCTCTCTTCAACTGAAAACTTAAGACTCCGCGGGTCTGTACTTCTACGGACGGGCGGTGGGTGGCCATTTCCCTCGGCCAGGCGGCCAACTTCTGCAA
>MTBK01245514.1_pt1 | contig 10067 bp, 11 predicted proteins | sample 1535981 | NCBI WGS metagenome assembly MTBK01 (sample SAMN06109225, study PRJNA356200) | anaerobic digester metagenome | isolation source: biogas reactors fed with pig manure or primary and secondary sludge | place: Spain | collected 2016-06-30 | reverse complement strand
GCTGACCGCAGATCCCTTATATCACTCTTCGGGAACTCAAGCACCCCCTCCGTGGTCGTCTGCCCTATGAGCGCCGACTGGTTGACGACCAGCGCAAGGAAGAAGAGCGCCACGGCGACAAGGAGCCCCATCAACACGATCCACTGGCCTTCTTCGTTCAGGCGCGCCATAAGAGCACCTCCACGAGGACGGCCCGTGGTGATCGCATATCACCGGGCAGGCCATTCTCGGGCTCCCCCTCCAGTTGCACCCACCGGGTCACCCGCACGGCGGACTCTCTTCCCGTCCAGGTCTCATCTGTGACGAACGGATGCTCTTTAATCCCGCCATCGGAGCGGTAGATGATCCCTGCACTCATGTGCAGGTTATCGTGAGCACCGTTCGTCATTGCGTTGCAGTATTCCAGGAACATCTCCTCAAACCCGGTGGCATTATTATAGTAGACAAACTCTACCAGTTGGTTCTCGCTCCCCTCCCCATCCGGCGTATCCATCATCGCGAGCACGTCGTCCCCGAGCTGCTCAAGCTGCATATCCGGTACGCCCGTATCGGCGGTCGTGTATATGCCCGTCGTGCCGACGACGATGTACGCGGCCAGGAGCATGATGAGTCCCGCCGCGACGCCCTCCATGGTGTAGAGCTGCCCCGCGTCGTTCACCATATCGCCACCTCCAGGACAGCGGGCTTCAGAGGAGGTGGGCGGGCGTTCGTGTAGTCGTAGTGGTGGGTGCCGGCGATGGTGGCGTTCTCGAAGGTAAACCGGATATCCAGGATGCTGTTTTCGTCCAGGTTGAAGAGCGATACGGCTGCCGGCGCGAGAACCAGGGATATGCCCTCCGTAACCCGTGCGCCTGGAGCGAGGTTGTGCGGAGCGCCGTCGATATACAGGGTGTACAGGCCAGGATCTATTGTCGCACATTCAGACAGCATATCGAATGCCTCAGCCTTCTGGAACCCGATGTGCCGGAGTATCACGCCACCCGTTGTGCTGTTCTGGTATGCATTGAGGTTTGTTATCGTCACATTCACAGGTTCTATACCCGGATCGATCCGGTAGGCCGGACTGATTGTCTGGTTAAGCATCTGACTGAAGTTGAGCCGGACGATAAATGTTTGAGTCGCCACCGCTGAGCTGTCTGTCAGGTGCGTTGAGTCGGCGCTCCAATCGATCACCGCCACGCCCGGTTCCCTGATCTTCACCACACGGCGGATGTAGCCGTAGCCGGGTGGGAGGGGGTCGCCGATCCTTTTATCGTATCTTCCGTCCAGGCTCCGGAGCGAGATGTTGTAGGAGTAATGGAGGAAGCCGCCGAAGATCACCTTGCTGCGGTAATCATCTGCATCAAAGAACGACTCGTTGAAGAACTTCTCAACCTTCGTCGAGAGGAGAATATTCGGCGTCTCCCTTGAGACCGCAAGCCCCATCCGCTCGATCTCATCCTTATGCTCGGCATCCTTAAACTCCCATCCGGGGCTGGCCGGCCACCCCGGATCCTCGACGAGGATCACCCCCGTCCGGTATGCGACCGCGTCGTAATCGATGCCGCTGCTATCAAGTCCTGTAAGGAGCCCCGGCACCATGCCCATCACCATGATCAGGGCGAGAAGGAAGATCGTGAAGCCCGCGAGGAAGTCAAGCGACAGCACCCCGTCGTCGGTCAGCGGCTCTATGCGATCACACCCTCGCTTGGGAGCCCCATCCCCGCATCCGGGTGGATCCTCTCCACCAGCGCGGAACCTACCGAACCGGCGCCCGCCCGCTCCACGGCGGCAGGAAGGATAAGGGCAACTCCCAGGGCATTCATCCAGGAGAGTCATTATATTTCCGGCATATAAATAACCGCTCTTACTGATCGCAAATAATTTGCTGACCAAACCAGATACAAAGAACGCAAAGGCACCTGATGGTTATATATCGCGCTATGTGTACAGGGCTGCACCCCTTGCCATGTGCGCCGGAGGGGCACCATAATATATATCAATTAATTTGTAACAACAGTTCATGCAGGATAAGCATATGTGTAGCACTGAGGGATCAGACAACATGCCGGCAGACAGGCATGACCGGTTCACCGAAGCGGTCAGGTTCCACGGTCACATCTGCCCCGGCCTTGCGCTCGGGTACCGGGCTGCTGAGGCCGCGCTCGAGCGACTCCACTCAGGCCGGGCCGAGGATGAAGAACTCGTCACAATCGCCGAGACCGACGCCTGCGGCGTCGACGCCATCCAGGTTCTGACCGGATGCACCGTCGGGAAGGGAAACCTCCTCTTCAGGGATCATGGCAAGCACGCCTTCACGTTCATCAACCGCCGGACAGGTGAGGCTATCCGGGTCGTCGGAAACCCATCGTTTGACACCGGTTCCCTCGACCCCGATCTCGCGCCGCTCCGGGCGCGGGTGATGCAGGGCCGGGCCTCCGAAGAAGAGCTGGCCGAGTACCGCAGGCGAACGGAACGGATAGTCGATGCGATCCTCGATCTCCCGGCCGGGATCCTCTTCTCCGTACAGGAACTCGACGCTGAGATCCCGGAGCGGGCCAGGATATTCCGGTCAGTGCCGTGCTCAAGGTGCGGCGAGCTGACCGCCGAGTCCCGGATCCGGGTCGAGGACGGGAATTTCGTCTGTTACGCCTGCTCAGGGGAATACTCCCGGCGCTGGTGAGGGGGTGCCCTCACCGCACAATCTTTGTTATCGGGATCTCAAGGATATCCTCAGCCCCAGCATCCTTCAGGTGCGGTATGAGGCCGTTGACGAGCCCTCTCTGCACCACCGTCTGGATGCTGAAGTAGTCGATGCCGTGCAGCCTGCTGATGGTGGGCTTCTTCATCGCTGGAAGAACCTCGATGACCCGATCGAGCGCCGGCGAAGGCACGTTCATAGTCAGGAGCACCTGGCGGCGCGCCTCGATCACGCCGAGGAGGAGCGTTGTTATCTCATCGATATCTTTTCGCTTCTCCGGATCCTGGAGGGACTCGCGGTTGGCGAGGAGCGCGGTGTGCGACTCCATGATCTCACCTATGATCTTTAACCCGTTCTTCTTGAGCGTGCTCCCCGTCTCGGTGAGATCGACGACGACGTCCATCAGATCGGGAACCTTTGCCTCCGATGCGCCGTAGGAGGCAAAAAGCCTGACGGGAACCCCTATATCTTTAAAGAACCGCTCCGTGATCCGGGGATACTCGGTCGTCACCCGGCTGCCGGGCCGGATAGCGGTGACATTATCGATCGCCTCATCGCGGTGGACCGCAACCACGATCCTCACGTTCCCGTCACCCATCTTACTATAGGAGAGGCTCGCGATCTCAACGACATCGGCGCCGCTCTCCTGCACCCAGTCAAGCCCGGATATACCGATGTCAAAGTAGCCCATCTGGACGTAGAGAGGTATCTCCTGCGGGCGGAGGATCTTCACCTTCCCGATCCTGGAATCGTTGATGCGGGGATTGTAGTCGCGGTCGGTCCGCCTGACCTCGAGATCCGCCTCCTTGAAGAGCTGAAGCGTCTGCGCCTCAAGGCTCCCCTTGGGAAGAGCAATCGTGATCATGGAAGGTAGATCGGGCGGAAAAAGAGTTAAAGGTGGTGATATGGATCTCTTCAATCGATGGTGTGAACGACAAGTCCGGAGAGGAGCTTTGGCTCAAACCAGGTGGATTTCGGGGGCATGACTCCGTCGTTATCGGCGATCGTGAGCACCGTCTCGACCGCTACCGGCTGCATGGCCACCGCGAGGGCATACTCCCCTGAGTCCACGAGGCGTTCAAGTTCAGAGAGCGGTTTTGCCCCTCCCATGTAGTGGAGCCTCGCATCCTCCCTGGGGTCGGTGATGCCGAGCATTCCGCCAAGGATCTCCTTCTGGAGCACCGAGACGTCCAGTGACCCGACAAGGTCGGCCGGATCTGCAACCGCCCGGGAGACCTCGTACCAGGTTTCCTCCATATAGAAATGCATGATATGCATCGGCACATCGGTGATCGCGAGCGGCGGGATATGGTAGCCTGAGGTCTCAAGCTCACCGTAGGGCCGGACACTCCAGCCTGCTCTTAAGAGCGCACCGATGAGCCCCGGGAGGGTGTAACCGCCGAGATCCGCAACGAGCCGGCTGTAGCCGTGGATGCGGACGCGGTCGTGGGCGAATAGGACAGCCATGAACCTCCCGGCCTCCTCGGTGAGCCTTCCCTCGTTCTTCCGGCGTTCAGCCACGTTCACCGCCGACTTTGCCCGGTGGTGACCGTCTGCGATGTAGGTCGCCGGCACAGAGGAGAAGAGGTCTTCGAGGCGCGAGAGCACATCCTCGTCGGTGACCCGGTAGACCTGGTGGAGCACTCCCGAGTCATTCGTGGTGCTTCCATCAGGCGCTTTCCCATCGATGAGGGAGCGGATGATGGAGAAGATCCCGCCCGGGTCGCGATAGAGCAGGAAGACGAGGCCGGTGTTCGCGCTGACCGCATCGATGTGCCGGGTCCGGTCCTCCTCCTTATCGTACCTGGTGAGTTCGTGCCGCCGGATCCGGCGCTTCTCGTAGTCTTCCGTTGCCACAGAGCAGACCAACCCGATGAACTCTTCACCATTCTGGATGGCCCGGTAGACGTACATACCGGGCTCAGGATCACGCTGCATCCGGCCGTCTGCAAGCATGCCATCAAAGATCTCCTTCGCCCGCCGGTAGACCCGGTCATCGTCAGGAGCTAACTCGGGAAGTTCTGCGTCGGATCGGATGATCCGCAGGAAACTCAGGGGTTTCTTCTCGATACATTCCCGGACCTCCTCTGCCGTCACCACATCGTAGGGCACGGAAGGTATCTCTTCGGAGTACTGCTGCCCAGGGCGGACCGCAGCGAAACGATAGATCTGGACCATAAAAACCGCCACTCGTATGTGCTTATTATTTTGTCTCCTGACATTATATTAGGTAAAGCACCCAGATGAGAGAACCCGTAAACCATGATGCCGCTTCAACTCACCATCCGCAGGGCACAGCCTGCGGACATTCCACAGATAGTTGCCATTGAGAGGATAGCGTTCATCGACCCCTGGGATGAGAACACGCTCCGGGAATCGCTCGATTACTACCCCTATACGTTCTTTGTAGCCCGGTACAACGAAGACCTGGCCGGTTTTGTCGCCGCGGGTTTTGAGGATACCGGCGAAGAGCTTTACGGGCATATCATGAATCTCGCGGTCGCCCCCGAATACCAGCGCCGCGGGATCGGGAGGCACCTCATCCGCCGCCTGGAGCGGGAATTTCTGCTTGCAGGCGTAAGCGCCATCCAGCTCGAGGTCCGGGTCACCAACACCGGGGCACAGGAGTTCTACCGGCGCCTCGGCTACAGGGAGATCTTCCAGATCGCCTGCTACTACGCGAACGGGGAGGACGCCCTTATAATGATGAAGCGGTTCAGGTTTTAGCAGCTATCTCTCTACGATTATATCATAGACCGCGTGCCACTTCCCGGGCGAGTACGTCCTGACCATCCGCTCGGCAACCTCCCCGGATGTGACAGCCCGGATCAGGGGGAAGTACTCGCCCTCCCCCCCCTGGAGCGCGTAGAGGTGGATCATACCCCCCTCCCGGCAGAGTCCGGCCGCCGCCGCGAGGAACTGCGGCGCGGCCATGGGGAGGTTCATGATGACCCGGTCAAACGGTGCAAACCCGAGTCTGGCGAGGTGTGCGGCATCCGCGAGCATCGGGACGACGTTCTCTCTCCGGTTGAGGGTTATGTTGTGGATCAGGAGGTGGACCGCGGCGGGGTTGAGGTCCGCGGCAAAGATGATCCCTGCTCTCTCTGCGAGGGTGATCGCGAACGCGCCGACGCCGGTGAACATATCGAGCACCCGCTCCCCATCGCTCATTCCTTCGAGCACCCGCTGCCGCTCGGTCGCGAGACGGGCCGAGAAGTAGGCGTGCGCGAGGTCGACGTCGAAGCGGAGGCCGTACTCGATCACCCGGGTCCGGGTGGTTGGGGTTCCTGCGAGTACGTCAAACCGGCGTGTGCGGTACTCTCCCTCAACGGGGCTCGCCGGGAGGAGCACCGTATGCAACGACGGCCGGGACGAGAGCAGCACCCGGGCAGCCTCTGGATCATCATCCTGCATGATGGCGATCCCGCCCACGAGCTCGTGGCGGGGGAGTTCGGCGCGCTCCGGCAGGGCCTCTAACCTGCATCGGACGGCGCCCGGGATCTCATCTGTCACCGGGAGGAGGATACTCTCCCCCTCGGGGCGTGGCCTGTGCCGCCGGTCGAGGATCCCCTCTTCAAGCAGACGGCGCCGCATCGCTTCAGCCTCCCGTTTCGGCACTCGAAGGCACCATTCTTCCCCATTCACCCCAGGATCACCAGCCTTTCTTTAGGTATGAATCCTCATACTATTCATGGATGAGTATATCGGGAGGCTCAAAGAGGGCTCCCTTAAACTCTATGCGCTTGAGCGGGAACTCCCGCCGGAGGAGGCTGTCCGGGTGCGGCGGGCGTTCATCGAGGGCGAGACCGGGACCGCCCTGCCGGCGGTGGGGTCGTTCTCTATCGGGATTGACCGGGTTGTGAAGCGGAATATCGAGAACATGATCGGCACGGTCCAGGTGCCTCTCGGTGTTGCGGGGCCTCTCCTGGTGAAGGGGGAGTATGCAGCCCGATCCTGCTACATCCCGCTCGCGACGACCGAAGGAGCGCTCGTAGCGTCAGTGAACCGCGGATGCTCCCTGATCACACGGGCGGGGGGTGCGGACGTGCGGATCTTGCGGGACGGTATGACCCGTGCGCCGGTCTTTGCCGCACGCGACGTCATCCACGCCCGTGAGGTCGCTGCCTGGGTCGAGGGGCACACCAGGGAGATCCAGGAGGCCGCGGAGAGCACCACGAGGCATGGGGAGTTCCTGGACGCCGTCACTTACGTGACCGGGACGAGCGTCTTCGTCCGCCTGGAGTTCGATACGAAGGACGCCATGGGGATGAACATGGTGACGATCGCAAGTCAGGAGGTCGGTGAGCTCATCGAGCGGGAGACCGGTGCGATCCTCGTCGCCCTCTCAGGCAACATGTGTACCGACAAGAAACCGGCAGCGATCAACCTGATCAGGGGCCGGGGGAAGACCGTGGTTGCAGGGGTGCGACTCACCGACGCTATGATCGCCGACCTCTTAAAGACCGATGCGGAGACCCTCACCGCGGTCAACTACCGGAAGAACCTGGTCGGTTCGGCACGGGCGGCATCGTTCGGGTTCAACGCCCACGCGGCGAACGTCGTCGCCGCGATCTTCATAGCCTGCGGGCAGGACGCCGCCCATGTCGTTGAGGGGAGCAGCGCGATCACCACCGTCGACCGGGTGGAAGGCGGGGTCTACGTCTCGGTCACCCTCCCCTCGCTCCCGGTGGGGACGGTCGGCGGCGGCACCGCGGTCGAGACCCAGCGTGAGTGCCTCGATATGCTCGGCGTCGCCGGGGGCGGTGACCCGCCGGGAACTCACTCAAAGGCGTTTGCCGAGATCGTCGCTGCTGGAGTGCTTGCCGGCGAACTCTCACTCCTCGGCGCCCTCGCGGCGCAGCACCTCGCGCGGGCACACCAGAACCACGGCCGGGGATAACCCCCGGATTTTTTTCGAAAAAAGGTCAGCGGTCCACCGGCACGAACTTCGTGCCGTAGTGGATGACGCCGCTCTCGCCGTCCGCCGCAATCCGGCGGAAGACGCTTCTCACCCGCATACCGATCTCTGCCTCTTCGGGCGCACAGGCGACCTGGGCGGTGAGCCTCGGCCCCTCATCGAGTTCGACGATCGCGAGGACGTAGGGGGTGGTGTTCTCGAACTGGTCGCTTGCCGACCGGATCACCGTGTAGGTGACGACCGTTCCTTCGCCGTTGAACCTGTGATCGACGATCCTGCCGCTCCGCCGGCAGTCGGGGCATAGCGACCGGGGAGGGAAGAAGTACTGTCCACAGGTCATGCATTGTGTCCCGATGAGGTTATACCGCTGCGGGATCTTTCTCCAGAACCGTGAGACCGACATTTCTACGCCCCCAGTATATGCACGACGACCGTCGCGCCGGTGCCGCCGACGTTGTGCGTCATACCGATCTCGGCGTCAACCTGCCTGCCGGCAGCCTCGCCGCGGATCTGGGTGACGACCTCGCAGATCTGCTTGACCCCTGTCGCGCCGACCGGGTGGCCGCAGGCTTTCAGGCCGCCGCTAGGGTTCACAGGGATATCGCCTCCGAGTGCCGTCACCCCCTCCGCGGTGAGCCTCCCCGCCTCGCCCTTTGCGCAGAACCCGAGATCCTCGATCGCGCATATCTCGGCGATCGTGAAGCAGTCGTGAACCTCGACCAGGTCGATATCCCTGTGGGTGAGGCGGGACCGCTCAAGCGCTCGCTTACCTGCCGCGACGGTGGCATCCAGTGTGGATATGTCCCTTCGATCGTGGAGAGCGATTGTGTCGCTCGCCTGCGCGCTCGCAAGCACCCGCACGGGTGAGTCGGTGAACTCCCGGGCGCGCTCGAGCGGCACCACCACGACCGCCGCCGCGCCATCGGTGATCGGAGAACAGTCGAAGAGTCGCAGGGGATCGGCGACCAGTGATGAGGAGAGGACCGTATCAACCGTTATACGGTTCTGGAACTGCGCGATAGGGTTTTTTGAACCGTTCTCGTGGTTCTTCACCGCGACCTCCGCAAGCTGCTCCCGGGTGAGCGGGTAGCGATGCATATAGTCGGTTGCGATCATGGCGTAGAGTCCGGGAAAGGTCGCCCCGGCAAACCCCTCCCACTCGCGGTCCGCGGCGCCCGCGAGCGTATCCACGCTCACCCCGGTCCCGACATCGGTCATCTTCTCGACACCCGCAGCGACCACGACATCCTCCATGCCGCTTGCGACCGCGATCACCGCCTGCCTGAAGGCAAGTCCGCCGGAGGCGCATGCCGCCTCCACCCTGGTCGATGGGATGTGGTTCGTGGCGAGCCCTGCAAAGTCCGCGATGAGTGCCCCGATATGCTCCTGCTCAACGAACCTGCCAGCGCTCATGTTCCCAACATAGAGGGCGTCGATCCTCTCGCCTGAGATCCCGGCATCCTCAAGCGCCAGGGTTCCGGCTGTAACAAAGAGATCCCGGAACGATGCGCTCCAGCGCTCCCCGAACTCCGTGCATCCGACTCCGACCACTGCTACGTCTCTCATCTCTGCATCACGATCTTTCCTTTGTGTTTTGCATACAGTGCGTAATCGAGGTAGATCGGGTCTCTGAGGAGCTCCTCAACCGTCGGCGCCGCCGTCCGGTCGAATGCCCCGGAGGCGATCGCGTCGGTGACCGTTATATCGAAGGCATCGCTCCCGGCCCCCGACCCGAACGATGTGACGAAGATCCGATCGCCCGGTCTTGCGAGGTCGAGCGTCGCGGCAAGCCCGATCATCGATGACCCCGAGTATGTGTTTCCGAGCCTCGGCACGACGAGGCCGGGTTTGATCTGTTCTTCTGTGAACCCGAGCGCCTTTGCCACCCGCTGCGGGAATTTTGCGTTCGGCTGGTGGAATACCGCGTAGTCGTAATCCTCCGGGCTCGTGCCCATCTGATCAAACATCAGCCTGGCCGCACCCTGGACGTGCTTGAAGTAGCCCGGATCGCCGGTGAACCGGCCGCCGTGCCGGGGATAGCTCTGCCCCTCGCGCCGCCAGAAATCGGGTGTATCGGTTGTGTAGGAGCAGGTCTGGTTGATATCGGCTATGGTATCCCCCTCGCTGATGACAAACGCAGCCCCGCCGGCGGCCGCCGTGTACTCGAGCGCATCGCCAGGAGCGCCCTGCGCCACGTCCGCCCCGATCGCGATCCCGAGCGGGATCATACCGCTCCTTACAAGCCCCATACAGGTCTGGATGCCTGCAGTCCCCGCCTTGCACGCGAACTCGTAGTCGGCGGCGGTCATGTTGGGCGTCGCCCCGATCGCCTCACCGACGGTGCATGCGGTTGGTTTGACCGCGTAGGGATGCGACTCGCTTCCCACGTAGATGGCTCCGATTGCCTCCGGGTCGATCTCTCTTCGCCGGAGGGCGGCACGGGCCGCCTCGACGGCGATCGTTGCGGTG
>MTBK01157063.1_pt1 | contig 10072 bp, 7 predicted proteins | sample 1535981 | NCBI WGS metagenome assembly MTBK01 (sample SAMN06109225, study PRJNA356200) | anaerobic digester metagenome | isolation source: biogas reactors fed with pig manure or primary and secondary sludge | place: Spain | collected 2016-06-30 | reverse complement strand
GACTGGGGCGGTCGCGTGCCTGGCAGGCTTTGAAGATATCGCCGTCGTCATCCACGGATCAAGCGGATGTTACTTCTACCCGGCGTCCCTCATCGAGGCTCCCATCCACGGGACGTTCCTCGTTGAGAACGAGGTCATCTTCGGCACAGAGTCCCGCCTTGCGGAGGTGATTGAGGACCTCGAGGGGCAATACTCCCGGATAGCCGTGGTCAACACCTGCGTTCCCGCCGTCATGGGTGAAGATATCAGCGGTCTCGCCCGGGACGGGCGGGTCTTCATCGTCGATAGCCCGGGATTCCTCGGAAACCTCGAGACCGGGTACCACCGGGCACTCACAGAGATTGCACCGGAGGTAGATCCTGATGCCACCGGGGTCAACATCGATGGCATCTGCCTCACCGACCCATTCCATCGGGGCAACGCCCTCGAAGCGCGGCGACTGCTCAACCTGGCCGGGGCTGCTGTCGCCACCACATTCTGCCTGGACCGCTACGCCGCAACACGCCGGGCGGCGCCCCTCACCGTCGGCACAAACCCCGATCTTGCAAGCGGCATCGGGAGGTGGTGTGGCTCCCTCCTGGGTCTTGATGCCGTCATCAAGACCTTTGAGGCGCTCACCGCCACGATTGACACCATCGATGCCCGCCCGGTCATGGAAGAGGTCGCCTGGGCCGACGCCAGGATCAGGAAAGCATGTGATAAGTACCTCCGCAGGTTCGATCCCCCCCGGGTGGCGATCTTCTCAGGCCGATCCTACGCTGAATTCGCAGCCGGGATGCTCAAAAAGTACCTCGATGCAAATATCACTCATGTTGCGGCCCGATGCGATGCTGACACCCCGGCCGTTGACTTCTCGGTCGTCTACGATATGATCCGGGACGCCGAGCCCGACTTGATCCTCGGTTCTTCTTACGAGCAGATGCTTGCCGACGATGCCGCGTTCGTCGGTCTCACACCGCCTATCCGGGACAGAGTTCTCCTGCACTCCCGGGCGGTGGTCGGGATCGAAGGAGCACTCTGGCTGATGGATGACGTGCTCAATGCCTGTACAAACCGTGGCCGTCGTGTCCGGGACGAGAGCATACCCCGGCCCCTGACACGACGGTAGGGCCCGGGGGCCGCCGCCACACAGGAGAACAGGGTTTGCCTGCATCCTGAATGCGGGGGGAGGGGGTGAATCAGCGGTGAGCATGGTTTGATAGACTCCAGCATGGGTGTGTGCACGACTCAGCGCTCGGTGGGACGGAGGGACTAGGAAGGCTCTCATGCGATGCCGTATCCACTCATAGCGGGCTCTGGTGAGACCGCCATATCCCTCATAAGGTATTTACCATCTGCTGGATACAGAGGTGCCCGGCCTTGTCGAAGATGGATGAGGCCGGTTGCAAGGAGGATTGGTGATATGACACACTATGGCGGGTACCATGCCCGTGGGATGCTATTATCGAGGATGTACGACTACCTTGATGAAGAGCAGATGCGACAACTGATGGTCCGGATGATCGAGTCCCGCATCAAGGCGAAACAGCAACATATCGAGATGATGCAGTACAATGTCGAGACCTACAAGCTGGCCCGCGATATGATCCATGCTGGCATGAAGAAGTGAGAAGATGGAGTGGATGGTTGGGTCCCCCCGACCACCCCATTTACCTGATGGCTAGCAGGTTGATGTGATCCTGGTTATCAGGGAGTCAGGCTTCGTCGCAATCTCCACCCCTGAGCAGAAGAGTAACCGGGGGCTGCAAACCCGAGGCCTTCGTCAGGCAGAGGTCGGTCCGCTCCTCATCAGGGCTCTTCTCGTCGCAGGGTATGAAGGGAGAGACGTCGATCGAGGGCTCGTTCGTCCTGACCACGGTCTGGATCGCCGCCACCAACATCGGCACCCCCCGGAGAGCGGGGTGGACGTAGTCTCTCTTCCGGCCTGGCCGATGAACCACGCGGCCCGGCCGTCCTACGAACGGCAGGGTTTTTTCCCAAGCGGCATTCTGCCCGGCCTACCTTGAGGATGGAGCCGATAGCCACACCCTCTGCGAGACCCTGCCTGGCCAGGAAGGCTTAAACATCCTGGCTCAAAGATACATGAGATAGCTATGCCGCTCACCCCTATCCGCATAGGAGAGGCCTTTGAGCCAGTGCCGAAGTACCGATCGTACCTCTACGCATACCTGGTCCTCATCGTCGTCATCTTCGTCCTGCCCTGGCTGGTACCGATCCTCTTCGGTGCCCCGGGGATCGTCACCGCCATCACGGGAATACTCGTCCTCGGCATCATCCTGTTTATCCTCTACTGGGTACCGCTCTACTACAGGAGCATCACCTATCGGCTCACCATCACCGAGATCACCTGGCAGCGAGGGGTCTGGTTCAGGCAGACCGGCATCGTCCCCTACAACCGGATCACGAACGTCGATATCGCCCAGGGTCCCCTCATGCGGTCCTTCGCCTTCTCGTCGCTCCATATCCAGACAGCGGGCTACTCGGGTCAGGCCCGGGCCGAGATCGTCCTCAACGGAATCGAGGATGCAGGCGCCCTCCAGGAAAAGATCATGGGTTTCGTGCGAAGCGCCCGACCTGTCGCGGTCGAGGGTGAACCGGAGATGCCGCCGACGGCAGAAGGCGCAATTCTAGAGGAACTCAGGGCTATCCGGAGGCTGCTTGAGGGCCGTATGAAAAACTAGTGCACCATGCCATCGTACCCTCAAAGATTTTGATGCGTGAGATAACAGCAACGATCACACGGAATGGCGGTAGTAGCCTGGCTTTGCGGGGCTTCCCCCTCCCCGAGAGAGGAAACCCACGCGCCAGCTTCTTTCTTCAGACCCCTCCCCCATGCACTGGAGTATCTCCCCGGGCAGAGTGGCACCAGAGGAATCCCTTGACTGTACGATGACAGCGAGCACGAGTGTCGGGGGAAGCCTTACTCCATCTCCATGACGAGCGATGCGATATGCTCCCCGACCTCGCTCGTCCTCCTCGTCCCGCCCATATCCCGGGTCACGAACCCACCAAGGATGCTCTGCTCGATCGCACCGAGGACTGCCTTCGCCGCCTCACGCTCACCGATGTGGTCGAGGAGCATCGAGCCCGCCCAGATGGTGGCGAGCGGGTTTGCGACATCTTTACCCCGGTACTTCGGCGCCGAACCGTGGATCGGCTCAAACATGGAGGTTCCCGCTGGGTTGATGTTTCCGCCGGGGGCAAGGCCGAGACCGCCCTGGATCATGGCGCCGAGGTCGGTTATGATATCGCCGAACATATTCGGGGTGACGACGACATCGAACCACTCCGGGTTCTTGACAAACCACATCGTGACCGCGTCCACGAAGTTGAACTCGGTCGCGACGTCGGGGTAGTCGGCCGCGACCCCCAAAAAGACATCCCGCCAGAGACCGTAGACATCGGAGAGGACGTTTGCCTTATCTACCGACGTGACCTTCCGCTCCCTTGCCATAGCAAGGTCGAAGGCGTAGCGGATCGCCCTCTCCGCGCCCGCCCTGGTGACAACACCGATCTGGTAGGCTATCTCATCGGCGTCGGTCTCGACGTCGAGGCCGAACTTTATGGTGTAGAGGTTGCGCGCGACCTCGAGGACCTTCTTTTCATGCGCACCCTTCATGTGGGAGCCGATCCCGACATAGAAGTCCTCGGTGTTCTCCCTGACCACCACGAAATCGATATCCTCCGGCCCCTTGTTCGCAAGCGGCGTTGAGACGCCATCGAGGAGCTTGATCGGCCTTAGATTGATGAACTGATCGAAGTGGAACCGGATCGCAAGCAGGATACCTTTCTCGAGGATCCCGGGCTTCACCCGGTCATCGCCGATGGCGCCGAAGTATATGGCGCGGAATTGAGAGAGATCCTGGAGATCCTCCTCGGTTACGAGCTCGCCCGTATCAAGGTAGCGCTCTGCCCCGAGATCGAAGTCGGTCCATACGATATCAAACCCAAAGCGCTCTCCGGCGGCGTCAAGGACCTCCCGCCCAGCCGCCAGGATCTCCGGGCCGATACCGTCCCCGCCGATGGCAGCTACCCGGTGTTGCATCTCTCCACCTCATCGAGATCCCTTGCGTAGGCAACAAGGCCGCCGGCTTCGACGATCGTCTTGAGGAATCCGGGCACCGGCTCGACATCAAACCGGTTCCCGTTCGCCTCGATGAAACCACCATCGATATCCACCGTTATGGTATCGCCATCCCCAATCTCGCCTGCCCCAGCGCAGACCAGCGGCAGGAGCCCGGTATTGATGGCGTTCCGATAGAATATCCGTGCAAATGACTCTGCGATGATAAACCTGACGCCGGCGCCAAGCAGCGCGAGCGGGGCGTGTTCCCGGGATGAGCCACACCCGAAATTGCTGCCCGCAACCACGACGTCGCCAGTCCGGACATCTCCCGCAAACTCATCCCTCGTCCCCTCAAACGCGTGCTTCGCAAGCTCCGCCGGATCGTAGATCGTCAGGAACCTGCCCGGGATGATCGCGTCGGTATCGATATCGTCGCCGAACTTCCAGACTCGCATATCCTCACACCTCCCTTGGGTCAGTGATCTCACCGTAGAGGGCGCTTGCCGCCGCCGTCGCCGGAGAAGAGAGGTAGACCGATGCCTGAGCACTCCCCTGCCTACCCCGGAAGTTCCGGTTTGACGTGGAGAGAGAGACTTCTCCAGGGGCGAGGAGGCCGAATGCGCCGCCCATGCAGGGGCCGCAACAAGGCGCCTCGACGAGTGCTCCAGCCTCGACGAACCGCTCGATGAGCCCAGCCCGGAGCGCCCGGAGGTACTCGGTGCGTGAGGCCGGGATGATGATCACTCTCACTCCTTTTGCAAACCCATCAGCGTCCCCCAGAACCTCGGCCGCCTCAGCGAGGTCATCATAGCGCCCGTTTGTGCAGGAGCCGATGAAGACCTGATCGACCTTCGTCCCGACCACATCGCCCACATCTACGACGTTGTCAACATTGTGGGGAACGGCGACCTGAGGCCCGAGATCCGTGACATCATACTCCCGCCACTCAGCGTATTCCGCGTCAGGGTCGCCTGCAAGGTCGAAGCGCTCCACCTTCCGGCGGGCGGCGATATAGTCCCAGGTTATCGAATCGGGCGGCACAATCCCCGTTTTTGCCCCCATCTCGATCGCCATGTTGGCGCAGGTCATCCTGCCTGCCACGCCCATCGTATCGATGGCCTTGCCGGTGAACTCGAGCGCCTTATAGGTCGCACCATCAGCGCCGACATCCCCAATGAGCGAGAGGATAAAGTCTTTAGCCCCAACCCGCCGGGCAAACACTCCCTGAACCTCGACCCTGATGCTCTCGGGCACCCTGAAGTAGAGCGCCCCGAACTTCAGGACAAAGCCCATATCAGTCGAGCCGATACCGGTCGCAAACGCGCCTGCGGCCCCGTAGGTGCAGGTATGCGAGTCGGTCCCGACGATGATCTCCCCGGGCATCGCAAGCCCCTTCTCCACCACCACCTGGTGGCAGACACCCTCGTTCAGGTCGTAGTTGTAGATCCCCTGCTCCTCCGCGAACCGACGCATGAAGACATGGTTCTCGGCGGCTGGGATGGAGTCGGCGGGAACCTGATGGTCGAAGAGCATGATGATCCGTTCCGGATCGAAGACCTCCTTCCCTCCCATATCGTGGAAGACCCGGACCGCCAGCGGGCCGGTGATGTCGTGGATCATCGCTGCATCCACGGGTGCCATAACCACATCGCCCGCGCGGACGGCCTTACCGCACGTCTGCGAAAATATCTTTTCTGCGATCGTTGCCGCCATGCTATATCGGGATATGGTTACGTGTTCCAGACGTATTTAGTTTGGCAGGGACTTCTGCGCTCCCTGGTATCCATTCTCCTGTGACGAGTACCTTATGTGACATCGCGCGGAAATAGTGAAGAGAAACGATGACCAGCGGACTAACCCCTGCGATGCGTCAGTATTACTCGATGAAGGCCCGCTACCCCGACGCCATCCTCTTCTTCCAGATGGGGGATTTCTACGAGACCTTCGGTGAGGATGCTGGAGTTGTGGCCCGAGAACTCGATATCGTACTGACATCCCGGGGCAGGGATAAGGACGGCAGCCGGATGCCCCTCGCCGGCGTCCCGCTCCACGCCGCCGACGGCTACATCGCCCGCCTGGTGAGTAGAGGGTACCGGGTGGCGATCTGTGACCAGGTCGAGGACCCAAAGACCGCGAAGGGGGTCGTGAGACGGGACGTGACACGGGTTGTCACCCCCGGGACGCTCATAGACTCCTCGATGATAGACTCCGCAGGAGCCCAGTACCTCATGGTCATCGCCCCCGACCGGAAGGGTTCCTTCGGTCTTGCGTTCCTGGATATCTCCACTGGTGAGTTCTTCGTATCTTCAGGGAGCAGCGACCGTGATTACGCCGATATCGTCTCGGAGGCGGCGCGGTACCGCCCGGCGGAGGCGGTCGTCCCGGAGAGCCTTGACGATGCCCTCCCCCGGAGGTTTGAGAGACTCGGTATGACGGTGAGCCGCTACCGCGACGATGCTTTCGACCCTGATGCAGCATATCCCCTCCTCTGCGAGCAGTTCGGGACGGCGACACTCGAGGGCTACGGCTGCGGGGGCATGCCGACCTTGATCGCCGCGGCCGGGGCGGCACTCCTGTACGCCCGGGAGACCCAGCACTCATCCCTCCCCCACATATCGGGCATAGCAACCCGGATACCGACGGGGAATATGGTGCTTGATGCGATCACCCTGCGAAACCTTGAGATCACGACGAACATCAGGGGAGGGAGCGATAAAAACACGCTTCTTGGCGTCCTTGATATCACCAGAACATCGATGGGGAGCCGGACGATGCGATCGTTCCTGGTCAGCCCGCTCGTCGGGAAGGCGGCCATCGACGGGAGGCTTGATGCGGTGGAGTACTTCTTTGGTAGTGCCCTTGAACGCCAGGATCTCCGCTCAATCCTCGATGACGTCTCAGATATCGAGCGGATCGCAGGAAGGATCGCGTACGGGAATGCCGGGCCCCGGGATCTTGCGTCGCTCAGGGAATCGCTTGAACGTGTACCCGGGCTGAGAGCGCTCTTCGACGACGACGCTCCGGCACCGATCCAGGAAGCCCTCGACTCCATGAGCGACCATGCCGGGGTCATCGACCTGGTCGGGCGGGCGATCGTGGACGACCCGCCAGCCCTTGCAAGATCGGGGGGCATGATCAGGGAGGGGTTCAACAAAAAACTCGACGACCTTCGACATCTTGCGGCGACCGGGAAGAACTGGATAGCAGAGTTTCAACAGCAGGAGCGGGAGAGGACCGGGATCAAGTCGCTCAAAGTCGGCTACAACCGGGTCTTTGGGTACTACATCGAGGTGACGAAACCGAATATGGATCTGGTGCCTCCCGAGTATGAACGTCGCCAGACGCTTGCAAACGCCGAACGCTACACCATACCTGACCTCAAGGAGAAGGAGGCCATGATCGCCACCGCGGAGGAACGTCTGGCGGCGCTTGAGGCTGAGGTATATACCGAACTCATACAATCCCTCTCCGCACACGTCCCCGACCTCCAGATGACCGCCCGGGCGATCGGGATGCTCGACGTCTACGCCGCCCTCGGAGAGGTCGCCGCCCGCTACGGCTACACCCGCCCGGTGATCGAGGAGAGCGGCCGGATCGTCATACGAGACGGCCGCCACCCGGTGGTGGAGCGGAACCTTGCCTCACCGTTCGTCCCGAACGACACTGAACTTGACTCCGCCGACAACCAGATCATGATCATCACCGGGGCGAACATGGCCGGCAAGTCCACCTACATGCGGGCGGTTGCGCTCTGCTGCATCATGGCCCAGATGGGAAGCTTCGTCCCCGCCCGGCATGCGACGATCGGGCTTGTCGACCGGGTCTTCACCCGGGTGGGGGCGTTTGACGATCTTGCTTCGGGGCAGTCCACGTTCATGGTGGAGATGCTTGAGCTTGCAAACATACTCAACAACGTGACGCCACAGAGCCTGGTGATCCTCGATGAGATCGGCCGGGGGACAAGCACGCTCGATGGATGTTCGATCGCCCGGGCGGTGGTGGAGTTCCTGCACGGAAAGGCGGTCACCGGGCCCAGGACACTCTTTGCGACCCATTTCCACGACCTGATCGACCTTGAGGGATCCCAGAAGCGGGTCCGAAACTTCCATTTTGCCGTGAAGGATACCGGAAGCGACGTCATATTCCTCAGAACGATCATACCCGGTGCAACCGACAGGAGTTACGGTGTCCACGTAGCGCGTCTTGCCGGTATCCCGAAGAAGGTGACCGATCGGGCGATGAAACTCCTCAAAGAGGCGTCGGAGCGGGAGTTCTCGGGCGGCCCGCGTGCTCCCCGCTACACCCAGATGCTCCTCGTCGATCCGGGTGGGGGAGCCGGGGAAGAGAACCCGGCGGTACGAGAGCTTGCGGCCCTGGATCTGAACGATATGACGCCGATGGAGGCGCTGAATACCCTCTACCGCCTCCAGAGACTTGCGGGCGAGGAGGAGTGATGGGGATGAAGATACGGGTCCTCGATCCCGACACGGTCAACCAGATCGCCGCAGGCGAGGTCGTGGATCGGCCGGCATCAGTCGTAAAAGAGCTCGCTGAGAACGCCATCGATGCAGGGGCAACGAGTATCTTCGTCGAGATCTCATCAAACCTTGGGGGGATCACAGAGATCCGGGTGACTGACGACGGTGAGGGGATGGCACCGGAAGAGGCGGTGCTTGCGTTCCAGCCACATGCGACGAGCAAGATACAGGATATAACCGATCTTGCATCTATCCGGACCCTGGGGTTCCGGGGGGAGGCACTCGCAAGCATAGCCGCCGTCGCGGAGGTGACCCTGGTCACCCGCCCCCGGGGCTCGGGAGCGCTCGCTGGGACGCGGGTGGTGGTCAGGGGCGGTGAGATTGTGGAGAGAAGCGAGATCGGGGCGCCGGAAGGGACGACGGTGATCGTGAAACACCTCTTCTACAACACCCCCGCTCGCCGGAAATTCCTGAAGAGCAGGAATACCGAGCTCGCGCATATCTACAGGGTTGCAGAGGATCTCGCTCTCGCGAACGGTACCATAGCGTTTCGTGTGGTGCACAACGAGAGGGAGCGGATGTCGACCCAGCGGTCAGGCGGACTCCTGAACGCCATAACGGGCCTCTACGGTTCCCCCCTTGCCCGAACCCTCATCCCCATAGACGCAAGAAGCCCTCTCATCCGGGTACGGGGGTACATATCCCGCCCCTCTGAGAACCGGAGCAACCCTTCAGGGGTCACCATCAGCATCAACGGCAGGAGCGTATCCGCACGGCAGATCACCGCCGCCGTGCGGGAAGGTTACGGCACCCTCCTTCCGAAGGGCCGCTACCCGGTGGCGTTCATCGATCTCTCCCTCGATACCGATCTTGTGGACGTCAACGTTCACCCGACCAAGCGGGAGGTCAGGCTCTCGCGGGAGCAAGAGATCCTCTCTGCGGTTGCGGCTGCCGTCGAAGAGACCCTTGCGGGGTGTGATCTTGCCCACGAGGCGACGACGGAGTTTGTGCAACACCAGATCGTTTCTGCTGAACCGGAACAGGAATCGATGCGGCCGATCGCCGAGCCTGAAGTCTCCTACGCGGCCGACCACCGGGCACTCACGCTCTCGGATCGGCAGCTCAGAAGGACGGAGGTGGAGGGAGAAGAGAACCTCCTCCCCTCCATAGAGCCGATTGGGCAGGTGGCGGCGACATACATCGTGGCCGGTGGGACGGACGGGACCCTCTACCTCATCGACCAGCACGCGGCCCACGAGCGGATCCTCTACGACCAGGTCGCAGCACGGCGCGATGAAGACCCTGAATCACAAGAACTCATAACACCGGTCATCCTCTCCCTCCCCTCCGGGGAGTCGGCAGCACTCCGCGACCTCATCCCGGATCTCATCGAGAGGGGGTTTATCGTCGAAGAGTTCGGGAAGGATACATTCGCTGTCCGGGCAGTGCCGGTCACCTTGGGGAGCCTCGAGGACCACGGAGCCATACGGGAAGCAATATCCGCTCTCTTCACCGACGAGTTCCGCAC
>MTBK01176133.1_pt1 | contig 10081 bp, 16 predicted proteins | sample 1535981 | NCBI WGS metagenome assembly MTBK01 (sample SAMN06109225, study PRJNA356200) | anaerobic digester metagenome | isolation source: biogas reactors fed with pig manure or primary and secondary sludge | place: Spain | collected 2016-06-30 | reverse complement strand
CCCCTTTTTATACATGATGGATTATTCTGTGCTTTTATGCTAAATGTACAGAATATACTGAAAACGTCAAAAACAGGGTAATTGGCGCACCCCCCCCCCTCCCGGGTGATTCTGACAGGTGTTTCCTGTCAGACCTGTCAGGTATACTTGTTGCATACGCACAAACCCTACATTATTAGGAGGTACTATGTATCCGAAAGTCACCTACCCCATCACCAGTACCCCGAAGCACGGCTGCCTCGGTGACAACCCGTCTCCCGAGTATCGGTATCGGGAGGCCGCGCATCGTCTCCAGGAGATCGCCGCTCACCGTGCCCACCTGGTGAAAGAGGAGCAGGAGCGTCACCAGGAGGCCCTCGATGCGCTGAGGCTGGCGCACAAGGCCCGACTGGCCGGCATCGCGGCCTACGTCCAGCCCCTCGAGGACCGCTACCGTCAGGACCGGCAGCAGGCTGACGAGGAGCGTCGGCGGTATTTTGAGCCGGCCGCCTTCCTCTTCACCGGCGTGACCCGGGTGGAGCAGGACTGTATCCTGCTGCGTGAGGTGGTGCGCAAACACAAGCGGGTGATCGCCGAGCAGGCGTCCCGTTACGTCGGCACATGGGTGCAGTACGACACGGACACCGGGCAGCCTATCCGCACCTGGACGGCGCCTATGTACACGATGCGCGACGAGGCGCCGCCCTGGTTGCGTCGGACCTTCCGCGGCTACATCCTGCCGGACGAGGTGGAATACTCCCCCCTGCCGACCTGGGTCCGGGTCAAGGTGGTCGGTGGTCGCCCGCTGGACGATGCCGACGAGCCGTGCCTGGCACCGCTGGAGCTGTCCTCCCTCGACACCGTGACCTTCCTCTGACCGGCGTCACCTTCCGTCCTACAGCCCTGCAGTGAAGCACTGCATGGCTTTTCTATGGTTGCCATTTTCGCAGAGGTTGTGCTAGCTTCGGTCATGTGTATCCATTTTCATGATAGCTGAGGCGCTTTGGACGTAACCTGCGATAAAGGACCCATCCTGGAACAACTCCTCGATAGTGTCGGCGAGTTGAAAAGCGACCAGAAGCGCATGGTCAACGCCCTGGTGGACATCGCCAAGCACCAGGAGCGTCTGGTGGCCTTGGCCGACCGCACCAGCGAGAACAAACGCGATATTGACACCCTGTACCAGTTACAGCGGGAAGGCGAGGCGCATCTGCTCAACACCACCCGGGAACTGGATCTGCGCATCACCCATCACCTGGTCCACCATCCCACCCCCGAGTCATGCAAGGGGATCAAGGTGCTGGGTACCAACTCTGAAGGCAATTTCGACAAGGTCCAGGTCGCCGTCGTCCTGACGATGATCTATTTCCTATCCAACCAGGTCTGGGGACTGCTGCAGTCCCTGGTGCAGGCGGCCCAGCGGGTCGCAGGAGGTTAACATGTCCGTACGCAATCAACCGGCCTATGACGCCGTGGCCATCTCGCTGGCTTCGACCGACGACGCCCTGGCCACCCGGGGACCCTGCGATGCCATCTACATTGGTGGATCCGGGGACCTGGTCATCAAGACCCTGGCCGGCCGCACCGTCACCTTCGTCGGCGTGGAAGGGGGATCCGTGCTGCCGGTCGGCGCCAGCACCGTCGTCAAGACCGGCACCACCGCGACCAACCTGTTGGCCCTGTATACGGGAGCATAAAAATGGGGACGGGTGGAGTGGGAACCGAAGCTGACTGCCTGGGGCGTCAATCGCTGGCGACCCTCGGACGTGGTGGGACACGGCATTCCCGAAGCGTGGGAGAACTCGGACTGGAGTATTGAGCGATTCCGGGTGTCCATGACGCAGACCTTGAGCCTGCGCCTGACCGAGCATTTCGCCCTGACGACTGAATACTATATGCCCATCGACCGCAAGAGTTGGGGCGGGCATGGCTTGGAGCGACACTATTACTGGCTGACCGGCTTCCGCTGGACGCTGAAATAATGGAGGTTCGCAGAATGACAGATGACGTCGTGTTTCAACGAGCGTACGCTTTCACCAAACTGGCCGAGGGCGGCCTGAGCATGGACCGCAACGACCCGGGCAACTGGACCGGTGGTAAGGTCGGCAAGGGGGAGCTGAAGGGCACCAAGTACGGCGTCAGTGCCAAGAGCTACCCGCATCTGGATATCCGCAACCTGACCCGACTGGAGGCACAGCAGATCTTCTATCGGGACTTCTGGATCAAGCCCCGCTTCAATCAGATCCAGAATATGGCCCTGGCCGGTCGCTGTTTCGATCTGGGCGTCAACTGCGGACCCGGTACGGCAGCCATGATGCTGCAACGGGGCATCAACACCGTCTGTGGCGGTTTCGTGGATCCGGTACGGCAAGCCCCTTGGCGCCAGACCGCGGCACGTTTGATGGGAGGCGCACCGATACGGGTCGACGGTCGACTGGGCCCGGTGACGCTGGGGGTGCTGCAGACCGTGCCATTCCCGGGCGCCTTGTTGATGGCGCTGAAGGGTGAGGCCTACAAGCACTACGAGCGCCTCGACCCGCTCTACATCGCCGGCTGGCTGGAGCGGTTGAGCAAACCGATATGAGGATGGGACTCGGCATCCTGGTGCTGTGGCTGGCTCTCTCCCCAGGAGCAGCCTGGGGTGTCGGGTCCGACAAGTTTCTGCATGCCGGGGTGTCGGTGATGCTGGCCGGCACCGCCAATACGGCGCTCTACCGCACCACGCCGATGCCCCCAGCCGCCCGCATGACCGGCGCCTTTTGTGCCTCCATGACGCTGGGGCTGGCCAAGGAGCTGCGGGATCAACGCATCGATGGGGGCGACCTGGTCGCCGATGCCATCGGGTCGGCGGTGGGGGTGTTGCTCAGTGAATATGTATCGCAGAGTATTTGGACCACCGTTAACGAGGACGCCCTGATCGTGGGTATCAAAAGGAGTTTTTAACATGAGCAGATGTCAAGAGAGAACCGAAGTGTATAGCCGGGTCTGTGGTTTCTTCCGACCGGTGCAGGGCTGGAACCGCGGCAAGAAGGAAGAGTATAAGGACCGAGTCCCTTATGCTCTGCCGGGGACGCACCATGAGTGATCTGCGGCGGGCCATCGAGCGGCATGTGCGCCCGATCCATGAGGATCCGGAAGTGCCTCGTCAACAACCGGAGCCGGCTACAGCAGCGGTACCCAAACGAAAGGTGGGATGGATGAAAGTAAAGGTTCTGGGCTTTGTGCTGGGTCTGCTCGGCCAAAAGCTGGACGGGAAGAAGACCCTGATCGGGGGCGTCGGTCTGATTATGCTGGGACTGACCGGTATTCTGGAGGTCATGTTCCCGGATCAGGGGTTGCCTAAGCTGGGTCTGGAGGTGTCCCTGACCCATGTGGTGGCCGGCTTCTCCGTTCTTGGTCTGGGTGGTAAAGCGGAAAAACTCAAGACGGCTGTGGCCGGGAAGGAAGGTGGATAGTGTGGGAACGACTTAAACTGATTACCGGGCAGATCTGGGACTTCATCGCGCCGACCGTCAGGATGCTGCTGACGGCTGCCGGTAAAGCGGCGGTTCGGTCGGCGCTGGCCGCCGTTCGGGTGGCAGCATCGCGGGAAGAGTTGAGCGGCAAGGAGAAGTTCGCCTTCGCCTTCGACCTGGTGCAGGAGGACCTTCGGGCACAAGGGTTGTCCCTGCTGACCCGGCATCTGAATAAGATCATCGAACTGGCTTACGAGAAGTTCGCCTCCGAGCAGGACCAGTAGGTATGGTGGCATCCATGGAAAATATCGACGGTCGGCACCGGGTTTTTGTCCTTGAATACATCAAGGACTTTCACCCGGCCAAAGCTGCAGAACGAGCCGGTCTGCCCGCCTCCCTGGGCGAAAAGCTACTGGCCGACCCGAAGGTGCAGGCCGCCGTCACCGCGGCCATGGATGCCCGTATCGTGCGTACCCAGATCGATTCCGACTGGGTGCTGCAGCAACTGGCGCAAATGTTCGAGGCCGACCTGGCCGACCTGTTCGTCCCGGGCAGCCACGTTATGCGCCCGGTTCACGAGTGGCCGGAGATCTGGCGCAAACTTTGCTCAGGTATCCGGGTGTCGGAGAGCATGACCGGGTCCCTGGTCAAAAACGTCAACAGCATAGACCGGTTGCAGATCCTGGAGAAGATCGGCAAGCATGTCAACGTCAAGGCCTTCAGTGATCGGGTAGAGGTGACCACCGACCAGACCCTGACCCAGCGACTGATCAACGGTCGCAAGCGGGCCAGGGAACGCAACCTCGGTCCAAACGAGGATACCCCTGACAGTCCCGATGAGAACAACGGAGAACTGAGTTTCCTGTGAATGTCACCGCGACCGACATCGAGATCGCCTCGGACTGCGCCACCTTCTACGATGACCCGCTGGGCTGGGTCATGTGGGCGTTCCCCTGGGGAGAGGGTGAACTGGAGGGGCAGACGGGTCCCGATGCGTGGCAGGAAGATGTGCTGCGCGAATGGGGGGAGCAGATCCGGTTGCGGGGTTTCGACGGGGTCAACCCGGTGGACCCCATCCAGTTCGGGGTGGCCTCGGGGCACGGTATCGGCAAGTCGGCCCTGACCTCCTGGATCATCCTGTTCATCCTGTCCACCCGTCCCTTCAGCAAAGGTATCGTCACCGCGAACACGTCCGACCAGTTGCGCACCAAGACCTGGTCGGAGTTGGGCAAGTGGCGCCGGTTGTGCCTGACCGGGCACTGGTTCGAATACAACAACGGCCGCGGGTCGATGAGCATCTACCACATCGCCAACGCCGAAACCTGGCGATGCGATGCGCAGACCTGTCGCGAGGAGAACAGCGAATCTTTCGCCGGTCTGCACTGCGCCGGGTCGACGCCATTCTACATTTTCGATGAAGGGTCGGCGGTGCCCGACAAGATCTACGAGGTCGCCGAAGGGGGTAAGACCGACGGCGAACCGATGCACTTTGTGTTCGGCAACCCGACCCGAAACACAGGACGCTTCCATCGTGTCTTTCACGCTGACGCCCATCGCTGGATCACCCGCCAGGTTGACTCGCGTACCGCGAAGATGACCAACAAGAAACTGCTGGACCAGTGGATCAAGGACTACGGCATCGATTCCGACTTCGTCCGGGTGCGCATCCTGGGGCGTTTCCCAAAGGCGGGCGACATGCAGTTCATCCCCGGCGACCTGGTGTCCGAGGCGTCGAGACGGACGGCCCGACACCTGGACGACGACCCACTGGTCTGTGGCGTGGACGTCGCCCGCGGTGGCGACGACGACAACTACGTCCAGTTCCGGCGTGGCTTCGACGCCAAAAGCGAGAAGACCTACCGCATCCCGGGTGAGAAGACCCGCGACAGCATGCGGCTGATCAGCAAGCTAACCGACATTTTCGACCGTCACCAACCGGATGTGATCTTCCTTGATGCCGGCGGCATGGGCGGCCCTATCGGTGACCGGTTGCGCCAGTTGGGGTACAACGTGGTGGATGTCAACTTCGGAGGGAAAGCCTCTGACGAGCGCCTCTATGTAAACCGGGCTGCCGAGATGTGGGGACGGATGCGCGAATGGTTGTTCGCCGGGGGTTGTATCAAAGATCACCCGACCCTGGAGACGGACCTGACCGGGCGCCTCTACGACCACAACGACAAGCAGCAACTGGTCCTCGAGCGCAAGAAGGACATGAAGTCCCGCGGCCTGTCTTCCCCCGACTGGGGGGATGCGCTGGCGCTGACCTTCGCCGAGAAGGTGCCGCCGCGACACCGCCCACACAATCAAATTAGAACACATTCCGGTGTTATCAAAAAAAAGGTTGTCCGCAACCCCCTCGACCGTTTAGGTTAATGAGTAAGTATTTTACACAAGGAGATCTCTTATGTGTACATCGTCCAAACCGAAGCCGCCCCCTGTCTATCCCGAGGCACCTGTTTCCGCGCCTGGTTCCTCCATGGCCGCCGGCGCCGGTAACCGTAAGGACTGGGCACAGAAACGCAGTGGCAGCCAGGGAGGCACTCTGCTGACCGGTGGCCAGGGTCTGACCGGTGCCGCTACGACCAGCACCAAAACCCTCTTGGGGGGTTAAGGCATGCTGCCGTCCACCAGCAGAAAGCAGTCGTTTCTCAAGCGGTTCAATGCGCTGGTGTCGGAGCGGTCTTCCTTCATTTCACTGTGGCAGGAACTGTCCGACTACCACCTGGCACACCGGGGGCGGTTCCTGGTGTCCGACCGCAACAAGGGACATAAGCGCAACACCAAGCAGATCAACAACACCTCCCGGCGGGCGGTGCGTACCCTGGCCAGCGGCATGATGGCGGGTATCACCTCGCCGGCGCGACCCTGGTTCCGTCTCGCCATCCCGGATCCGGTGATCATGGAGATCGGTGAGGTGCGCATGTGGTTGATGTCCGTCGAGCGGATCCTGCGCGAGATCTTCAGTGTCTCGAATCTGTACAATTCGTTGCACTCCCTGTATGCGGAGCTAGGCACCTTCGGTGTCGGGTCCATGGGGATCTACGAGGACTTCGAAAACGTCATCCGGTGCAAAACCTACACGGTGGGCAGTTATTGCCTGGCTACCAACGGTAAGGACCAGGTCGACACATGGGTGCGCGAGTATCAGCTGACTGTCGGCCAGTTGGTGAAGGAGTTCGGCATCGACAACTGTTCCCACGGGGTGCAGCAAAATTGGCGCAACGGGAACACCGAGATCTGGGTCGACGTGATACACATGATCGAACCCAACGACGACCGGGACCGGATGAACCCGCTGGCCAAACACAAGCGATTCCGGTCAGTCTATTTTGAGAAAGCCAAGGGCAAAGGGCAGGACACGTTCCTGCGCGAAAGCGGTTTCGACGAGTTCCCCAACGTCTCCCCGCGCTGGGACGTCACCTGTGAGGATGTCTACAGCAACTGCTGCCCGGGCATCGATGCCCTGGGAGACACCAAGGCCCTGCAGTTGGCCGAGCAGATGAAATATACCGCCATCGAGAAGCATGTTGACCCGCACATGATAGCGCCGGACAGCATGCGTCATGCGGTGGAGGGCGGTCTGCTGTCCGGGGAGATTACCTTTGTCACCGCCGGATCCGTGGGGCAAAAGCTCGAGCCGGTGTACCAGGTCAACCCGAACCTGACCTACCATAACGAGGACATCGCCAAGGTCGAGGACCGCATCAACCAGACGTTCTATGTGGACCTGTTCCTGATGCTGGCCAATAGCGACCGGCGCCAGATTACAGCGCGAGAGGTGGCCGAGCGGCATGAGGAAAAACTGCTCATGCTAGGTCCGGTTCTGGAACGGTTGCACAACGAGTTACTGGATCCACTGATCGACCGCACCTTCAACATCGCACAACGGGCAGGCATCCTGCCGCCGCCTCCCGAGGTGCTGCAGGGGCGCGAGGTGCGAGTGCAATATATCTCGGTGCTGGCCCAGGCCCAGCAGATGGTCGCCGTCGGCGGCATCGAGCGGCTGGGTGGTTATGTGGCGCAGTTGACCAATATCTGGCCGGAGTCGCGACACAAGTTCGACGCCGCCCAGAGCATCGACCAGTACGCCGACGCCCTCGGTGTCAGCCCGGACCTCATCGTCCCCGACGAGGAGTACGACCAACTGGTGGCCGCCGAGCGCGAACAGATGGCCGCCGCCCAGCAACAGGCCGCCGTGCCGGAGATGGCCGGCGCCGCCAAGGACATCAGTCAGGTGGACACCGGCGGCAAGAACGCCATGACGGATCTGCTGGCCATGGCCGGCGTCGGAGGATCGTTATAAATGAGCGAAGAACACGCAGAACGTCGGCGACAGGACAAGATCAAAACGGATCAGGAGAAGCAGGATGTGGTCGAAGTGATGAACACCGCATCCGGCCGGCGTCTGGTCTATAAGTTATTGTCCCGAGCCGGCATCTACCGTTGCAGTTTTAACGGGCAAAGCAACGGGACCATCTTCGCGGAGGGTGGGCGCAACCAGGGCTTGATGCTACTGGCCGACGTCCAGACCTTCGCACCGGGGTCCTACCTCATCATGCTGAAGGAGAACGGTAATGGCTGAAAACATCGCAGACGACTCTGCACAGAACCTGCCCGCAGGCGACCCGCCTGTCGGCGACCCGCCTGTCGGCGACCCGCCTGTCGGCGACCCGCCCGCAGGCGACCCGCCCGCAGGCGACCCGCCCGCAGCTCCAGTAATCCCGGAGCAGTATGCGGACTTCACCCTGCCGGAAGGAGTGACGCTGGACACCGCGTTGCTGGACAAGGCGCTACCCGTGTTCAAGGACCTGGGTCTGACTCAAGAGCAGGCCCAAAAACTGGTTGGACTGCAGGCCGACCGGGTCACGGAGATGATGCAGCAGCAGCAACAGGCGTATGCCGACCAACTCAAAGGCTGGGAGGATGCGGTCAAGATCGACAAGGAGATCGGCGGCGAAGCGTTCGACGAGAATCTCGGTCTGGCCAAGATGGCTTTGGAGAAGGTGGGCACCCCGGAGCTGAAGGCGTTCCTGGAAGGCACTGGCGCCGGGTCACACCCCGAGGTCATTCGGGCATTCGTTCGCATCGGTCGACTGCTCAAGGAGGACAGCCCGGGGTCGGGCACTCCTCCCAACACCAAGAAGGACATTGTCGACCGTTGGTATAGCAAATAACCCTCTACCCCATACAAGGAGCAACAAACATGGCAACTCTCGGTGCAAAGTTCGTCGACCTCATCGACGTCTACAAGAGCCAGAACCCGGACGGCACGGTGGCCGACGTCATCGAAATGCTGTCCAAGATGAACCCGGTCCTCGAGGACGCTATTGCCGTCGAGTGCAACCAGTCCACCAAGCATCTGCACACCGTTCGCACCGGTCTGCCGTCGGTGGCCTGGGGCAAACTCTATCAGGGCATCAGTCAGTCCAAGGGCACCAAGGCCCAGGTCGAGGACACCACCGGCTTCGTGGAAGGTCTGTCCACCGTGGACAAGCGCCTGCTGGCCCTGTCCAAGAACCCCGGCGCCCTGCGTCTGTCCGAAGCCCAGGGTTTCCTGGAGGCGATGAACCAGGAAGTCGCTACCCGTCTGTTCTACGGCAACAGCGCCTCCGACCCGGAGCAGTTCATGGGTCTGGCGCCGCGGTTCAACGACCCGGCAGCCCCCAACGGCAACCAGTTGATCAACGCCGGTGGCACCGGCAGTGACAACACCTCCATCTGGTTCGTGACCTGGGGTGACAACCAGTGCCATCTGCTCTACCCGGAAGGCACCCAGGCCGGCGTCAAGCGGGAAGACAAAGGGGAACAACGTGTCCTCGACGCCAGCGGCAACCCCTACTATGTCGAGGAGGAGATGTTCACCTGGCACATCGGCCTGGCCGTCAAGGACTGGCGTTATGTGGTGCGTATCTGCAACATCGATGTCTCCGAAATGGCGGCCGGCAGTGTGAAGCTCTACAACTTCCTGCGCAAGGCCTACTACCGTCTGCAGAGTCGCCGGGTTGCCGGTGGCACCCAGGCGATCTACTGCAACCGTGACGTCCTCGAGGCGCTCGACGCCCTGGCAGCCAACGCCGGCGCCGCCGATAACTTCATCCGGCTCAAGCCGATGGAGATCGAAGGCAAGGAAGTGCTGACCTACCGCGGTATCCCCCTCCGGGAAACCGACGCCCTGGTCAACACCGAAGCGGCAATCACTTTCGCTTAATTCACTGTGACGCCGGGTCCCTGTGACCCGGCCTCCCCTTATAAAGGAGATGCACCATGATCTTTTCGAAGCAGCAACTGTTCTCCGACAAGCAGGCCGTCACGGCAACGGCCATCAGCGAAAACGTCCTGGATCTGGGCGTTCGGGCGACCCCGTACGGCGCCAAGGCCGCCCTGAAAGGGGACAAAGGTCTGGGGACCAAGATCCCCATCCTGGTCCAGGTCACCAACGACTTCGCCACTCTGACCTCGCTCACCATCACGGTGGAGACGAGCGCCGCCGAGGCGCTTTCCGACTCGACGGTCCTCTACTCGTCCGGGGCGATTGTGGCCGCCAGCCTTAAGGCCGGTTTCCAGATCCCCATCGATGTGCTGCCCAACAAGGCGACCGGTCGCTATCTGGGCATCCGCTACACCGTCGTCGGTGACAACGCCACCAC
>MTBK01228479.1_pt1 | contig 10091 bp, 7 predicted proteins | sample 1535981 | NCBI WGS metagenome assembly MTBK01 (sample SAMN06109225, study PRJNA356200) | anaerobic digester metagenome | isolation source: biogas reactors fed with pig manure or primary and secondary sludge | place: Spain | collected 2016-06-30 | reverse complement strand
ACCCACCGAGGATAACCCATGTTACCCCCCAAACAGGTTTGAAGCCTGCGGAGCCCACCAGGAACTCAAATCCCCCCGTGTTAATTAGTATTGTATCATACTTTCCCCTATTTTCAATTAAAAACGAAGGCTTATTTCATCAGGTAACACGACTTTTTGACCATGGGCGTCTTCAACCAAAAGACGCCCATCATGCAACACCTTTTGTGCCTTCACTTCGCTTGATCTGTCCCCTTGAATTATCTTAATAGGGCGGTCTAGAAAATTACCATGAATCCTAAAAAGGCCTGTAAGATCTTGATGTTCTTCATTATGTAGGGCCCTAGCCCTCTCCACCCCAACCAAAACCCGATCTAAAATTCCCAACCTACACCAACTAACTCCTGTGAGTTCTTCCATTGAAACCCATAGCCCTGAGCTAAATTGGACCGAGCGATTTACATTTAGACCTATTCCCGCAATTACCCAAAGCGTTTTGTTAAACCTGATCGTTTCAAGTAAAATGCCACCAAGTTTACGTTCTCCAACCCAAAGATCGTTAGGCCATTTTACTTTTACATCGGGAATTAGAGATTTTAACTCTTGAACTAAGCCCAAACCAATCATGAGCGGCAAAATGCCCAAGGATTCTCGACTGGGCCAGCTCCAAGCTATACTGATCGCAAGGGATGAATTGTCCGATTTCCACTCGCGTCCGCGGCGACCCCGTCCTTGCGTCTGATTTAATGCCCAAATAACAGTTCCGGTCGGACAGTCACTTTTGATCCGGTCTTTTGCGAAAGAATTTGTTGACGGTATGGTATGATACACTTCAATCGCGGAGATTGTTTTTCCCGGCCACTGGATAGACTTAACAGAAGAAGACATAAACCCACTCCCTTGTCAGAAATCTTAAAGAGCGTTATAATTTTAATATCAAAATTAAAGGAGGATTATTATGCGAACCAAAGAACGTGTTTTAACTATTTTACTTGTATTAACTGTTTTGCTTACCGTAGGCGGCGTAATAGCCCACCTAATGCCGGTCCAAACACTCAGTGCAGAAGAAATGACCATGGAGATACCTAAGACTTCTGCCCCACCGATGCCCATGCTAGTTGATAATCCCTATGTCATTGCCGATATTGCGGAGCTAACCAGCCCGGCCACAGTTTTTATTGCGGTGGAATGGCCCGTGCCTGAGAAACCACAGGTTGAGCAAAATAGACCTCATGATCCTTTCAATTTCTTTTTCGATTATTGGTTTTCAGATCCCTTTTTCTCACCACGACAAGTTCAACCCTCAAGTGCCGGTTCCGGTTTCATCATTGACGAATCAGGTACTATTTTGACAAATCAGCATGTGGTTGGCAATCTAGGTGAAGGACAGACCATAACTATTGCAGTTGATGCAAATGGATTAGAACGGGAATACAAGGCCGAGATCATTGGCTCCGATAGCAGGCTTGATCTGGCGGTTCTGCAAATCATTAATGAAGACAATCATAAATTCCCCACTGTTGCCTTAGGAGACTCCGATAGCTCTAGAATTGGGGAGTGGACGATCGCCATTGGAAACCCATACGGCAAAGATTTTGAACACACCGTCACCGTCGGGGTATTAAGTGCCAAAGGCCGTGAAATAACCATTAGAGATAAAGATTCCGGAGCAGCCAATGTCTATAAAAACCTTATGCAAACAGATGCGGCCATCAACCGCGGCAATTCCGGCGGACCCCTTTTAAATATCAAAGGAGAAGTAATAGGGATCAACACGGCTGTACATTCCCAGGCACAAGGAATTGGCTTCGCCATACCTATTAATGTTGTCAAAGAAGTTCTTGATGATTTGATTAATAAAGGCGGCGTCCAAAAGGCTTGGGTAGGCATTTATTATGGGGAGTTAACCGATTCTATCGCGAATCAACTTCGTTTACCTGATAATAAAGGAGTAATCGTCAGTGATGTTGTAAAAGATTCCCCCGCGGCGGAAGCGGGTTTACAGGCTTGGGACGTAATTAGAAGAATTAACGATAAAGATATTTTCACACTTAATGATGTGGCAGATGAAATAGAAAAACACGAACCGGGCGATGAAATTCTAGTTACAGTATATCGTGCGGGAGAAATGCACCTCTTACCTGTAACACTAGGGAATATGCCGGGCCACCTACGCTAAAATACGGTACTAAAAAGCAACCCTCCACAGGGTTGCTTTTTTATACTCACTTTATACTAAACCTCACCGGTTACCGGCTTTTGAGTGCCTCGAATACGTTCTTCAGACGACGGTGCTTCTTCAGTAACTTCTGTGGCAGCTTGCTCAAGCACCTCTGTTTCCGCTAACACAGGAGGTAGCTTTCCACCTTCCATAATGATCTGGAATTCTTCTTTACTGAGCGTTTCACGTTCTAATAAAGCTTCGGCAACGGAGGTCAATTTATCTTGATGTTCCCTGAGAGTAGCAACGGCCTGTTCATAACTTGTTTCTACTATGCTACGAACCTCTTCATCGATTAGAGCAGCTACCTCTTCACTATAATTTCGATCTCGGGAAATGTCGCGACCTAAGAAAACCAGGTCTTCTCCATTAGGCTTGCCGAAGGTTAAAGGTCCTAGTTTAGGACTCATTCCCCATTCCATAACCATCTTACGGGCTATACGCGTGACGCGTTCTAGGTCGTTTTGAGCACCTGTGCTAATTTCATCCAAAGCCAGTTCTTCAGCGGCTCTGCCCCCCAATAGATTAACCAAATCATCGAGCAGTTTAGAGCGATGAGTTACAAAACGCTCTTCCTCAGGAAGCATCATGGTATAACCACCAGCGGAACCCCGACCGACAATCGTAACCTTGTGTACAGGATCACCATGCTTCGAATAATATGCAACCACAGCGTGACCCGCCTCATGATAAGCGAAGACCCTACGATCTAATTCACTGAGAACCCTACTCTTCTTCGAAGGTCCCATCAGCACTCGATCTATAGCTTCTTCCGCATCGTCCATTGTTACTGATTTGCGATTGGCACGGGCGGCTAAAATCGCCGCTTCATTTAATAAATTTTCCAAATCTGCTCCGGAAAATCCGGGCGTTCGCCTAGCTAATACACCCATATCAACCTCAGGAGCAAGTGGTTTATTGCGACTGTGAATACCCAAGATATCTTTTCTTCCTTGGAGATCCGGTCTATCAACGAGAACTTTGCGATCGAAACGCCCCGGTCGCAATAATGCAGGATCAAGGACGTCAGCCCTATTGGTAGCGGCCATGATAATTATTCCCGAATTAACTTCAAAACCATCCATCTCAACTAAGAGTTGATTTAAGGTTTGTTCACGTTCATCGTGTCCTCCACCTAGACCTGTACCTCTTTGTCTACCCACGGCATCTAACTCATCAATGAAAATTAAACATGGTGAATTCTTCTTAGCCGTTTCAAATAAATCGCGTACTCTAGATGCACCAACACCGACAAACATCTCCACAAATTCGGAACCACTAATCGAGAAGAAAGGCACCCCCGCCTCACCGGCAACAGCCCTACCCAGTAAGGTCTTTCCGGTTCCGGGTGGTCCGATTAAAAGAACACCCTTTGGAATTTTAGCCCCCAAATCGCTGAATTTCTTAGGTTGCTTTAAAAATTCCACAATTTCGGCTAATTCCTGTTTAGCCTCTTCAACTCCGGCAACATCACCAAAATTAACCGGCGACTTATCCGGCTGATGCAACCGGGCCCTACTTTTTCCAAAAGACATTGCCCTATTATTGCTTCCTTGCATCTGGTTCATAATAAACAACCATAAAAGTGCGATTAAAACCACAAAAATAAGATTGGGAACTAAAGCAACCCACCATGGTGCCGTGGGTGGCAGTTCAGCTTCCAATTGAACATTTTTAGCCTCTAACCGATCAGCAATATCGGACATTTTACCCATGGGAACTAAGGCAGTAAAAGCTGTTCCATCTTTGAGTTTACCATCAAGGTGCTGCTCGCCTACTAAGCGCACCGACGCAACCCGGTCGTCGTTTATATACTGAAGTAATTCAGAATAATAGAGTTCCTTAACCGAACTCCCCGGAGAATATAGATGGCTTACAATTGAAACAGCAATGATAGCAATGATTAGATATAATCCAATACCACGAATAAATTTACTCAACTCTTGCCCTCCTTTTTCTAAACTCAAGAGCATAAAAAGCTTTGCGTCATACAATTATAACATAGGGGCTAGAGTGTGACAATGCCTATAACTTATTTGAAAAAACTTAATCTCACAACACTAACCGTTTTGGAAGATATGGGGGCAAACGAACTTCGACGCACCGAAGGGATCCAGATTATACCCATTTGATCGCAGACCAGTGGCAAACTATCGCGTTGGTCTATTGGTATTTTCTCATCAATCAAGAGGTCCTTAACTTTCTTACTTCCCCCTAAACCAAAAGAACTAAATCTATCGCCCTTTTTCCTAGAGCGCACAAATAAAGGGAGAGATAAAAGATCCATATCAAAATCTTCACTATCTTTTGGTTGCGGTTCTAGTTCATCTGCTGATAAAATTTCGCTCTTAATTAGCATATTCCCCAAACTGATTTCCCCGGGTACAGACAGTACTTTTCTATCCAATTTTACACTGGGGCTTTCACCAACATAAATCAACTTCTGATTGGCAGATACAACCACCTGCGGTAAGGATAAGTGAAATGTTGTGTTTTCATACAATTGTCTTCGCCACTCTTCGATATGGGAAAACCCAATTCGCAATAAATGTCCTTGATAACGGTATATCAAGGCCCTTAGTACCCTGCGCTGCATCGCGGTTGATAACTTGCTAAAAACAGAACGTGGAAATAAAACTTGTTCACCCATCTTAGATACATACTCGTGGCAAATTTCTTCCGTTTGTCTTTGGAGTTCTAGTTCATCCGCGCGTGCTAATTTCGCGAGTTGAATCAATTGTGTTTTAATTTCTGGGTTATACTCCCTAACTAATGTGGGCAAAAGTTCTTGACGAATTTTATTCCGCAAATAAATCGGTTCAAAATTAGATTCGTCCTCCACATAAGGTACCCTAAAAGCTTTGCAGTACTGCTCAATTTCTGATTTGTAAATTGATAATAGCGGTCTGATAAACAATCCTCGCTCCATGGGAATTCCCGAAATACCAAGTAACCCACTCCCGCGTACAATTCTCATCAAAACAGTCTCTGCTTGATCATCTCCATGATGACCTAATGCTATACGATTAAAGCCATGTTTCTTAGCATAGTTCAGTAACAACTCATAACGAATTTTGCGGGCTCCTTGTTGCTTTGATTCGCCGCTGGTAATTAAATAGCGCTCCACATCATAATTTACAATTTCAACGGAAATACCCTTCTTTTTTACGTAATCTCTCACAAAATTTGCCTCTGCCGTAGCAGAGTCACGGAAACCATGATTAAGGTGGAAAACACCTAGCATCTTCGGATTCCAACGTGAAAAAAGGTGAAGGAGAGCCATTGAATCAGGCCCACCACTCACCGCAATCAGTACTTTTTCGGATTTAGACAACGCCATAATTTCGAGGTTTCTTTGAAATTCCGGCAATAAATCAAAGTCCACTTGATCGCTTCCTCCTATAGACATCTATGTCCCAGTCTACCCTTACCAAGCGTGCCACCACCACCATCATATCATCTACCACTTCACCGTGGGCAACATCTAAACTTTGTTTTAATACTTCTTCTGCCAATGAAGCGGGATCGTGTGAGTTGTGGAGTCTCCGTAAATTCCAGCACATCCATTCGTCCTTGCGCGCTATATTCCTTTGTGCATCAAGAACACCGTCAGTACTCATAACTAATACTTCTCCTTCTCTTAGCTTTCTCCTATCGGTTTGGATGTCAACTTGGGCAAGAACACCTACGGGCAGACAATGATTATGTACGATTTCCACCTCACGACCGCGTTTTATAAAGCTTGGAGCGGCTCCGATTTTTGCAAATTCCAAATCACCTGAGAAAAGATCTACCACAACCAGATCAATAGTTACAAACATCTCCTCGGGATTGCGTAACATCAACAAACGATTAATAGAAGACACAGTTGTGGCTAAATTATAGCCGGCTTTGAGCATACGTTCTAAAAGACGCACAGTTACATTGCTTTCGGCGTGGGCCTTTTTTCCCACCCCCATGCCGTCGCTTATGACAATGGCGAGTTTGCTATCGGAGATCTCAAAAGCAACCTGACTATCTCCGGAAATCTCTTCTTGTGCAACTTTCGCTTTTCCAATCTCCACCCTATATCGGGGACGCGGTGTTATTGTAAAACTGCAAAAACCCTCTTTTCTACAATTTGATGTTGATACCATATATCTTTGCGATTCGATTGTGCCACTACAAAAGTCTGCTATTTCTTGACAAACTGTACGTGTTGAGCAGGGCTCTTCCAAAGCACCATGAATTTTATAACCGTCAAGGGTTTGTAAAACAGTGGCATAAGTTAGATCTGCACCGGAAAATTCCGCGAGAATTTTTCCTTCCAGCTCCTTGGTAAAAGAAGATTTAGGTGAAAACGAAATTTTCATAGCTTCTAAGAGTTCAGATATCCCTTGCATTTGGTCACAAATAAGGGTATTTTCGTCGTGGAGTAAACTTACTTCCAATTCCTTCAAAACAGTTAAGTATTGATCTATCTTTTCATTAAATGCCTTTTTTACATATTTCTCTTCACTTTGGGTTTGCTTTTGATATCTAACTGTCCCTGGCAAAATACGCGATAAACGCTTAAGACTTGCCTCAGGAACCAGACAACCTACCACGGCCGCTAACATTAAAACAAAAAGCCATTGCACCGTTTCAGGACCTGCAGGGCTAGGTGCCACCGCAATCAGTGCCAACAATGGACCTACAAAATACCCCCACTTAAAGTAACTTAAAATGCCAACCAGCAAACCTGAAACGACCAATAATAAAACAAAATGCGTTGATTCCCCCAAAAGCAAAGAAAAGAGAGCCAACGCAGTTCCGGCAATTGATGCAAATGGGAGACCACCTAACCGAGTTCCGATAATGATTAAGAACATAGTCAATAAAAGTCGGGGAGAAAACCCACTATAACGCCAATTTATAGAAATAATTAAGGTTATTATAATAAATATTATTTGCAATTCATCGCGGCAAGATTTTTCTTCTGAACTTTGCGACAAAAGAGCATACAAAAACTCATAACTAAACACCGCCAAAACACACTCTGTAATAGAAGCAATATAAACCATAAAAACAGGTTGTAAAAAATAGTGGAGTGGCATTTTAATCAATATGCAACTGCAGATTAGCCAGCACTTACTAAATTCTTTGCTTTTACTGGGTGAAAACCAAATTAAAGAAAAAGCAGCATAATAAGGTAAAGCTAAACGAAAGTCGACGATGCTAGTTATACCGGCTAGCACCCCAAAAAGAACATAGGGTTTAGACAACTTTCGTTTTGAACCTCTCCATGCTGCCAAAAACGCTAGTCCGAATGGCCAGATGTCTCCAAATATAGCACCGCGACCTAAAAGGAAACCCAGCATTACCCAGGTCAACGGAGAGTACATTAACACTTGCCATACAGAACTTACTTTTGATCTGTCTTTATCCATCCCTAAAGGAACGGATAGAATCTTAGCCATAGTATCATCTCCAGTCACATACTTATTTTACTGTAGCAAATAAGTCTGTTCGAAAGTGTCGAAGTATCTGGAGAGGGCAGAAAAGTTTTCTCGGTTTTTCTACAAATACTAAAAAACCCTACAAATTTTGTAGGGTTTATCGATTGTGTGATGGTAGCGGCGGCTGGATTTGAACCAGCGACCCTACGGGTATGAACCGTATGCTCTGACCAACTGAGCTACGCCGCCATGACATGATTATTATACAAAGCAAGCCCCGTAAAGTCAAGAGCGCTGACTATAGTTTTTTAGAATCTTGTTTATATGGTATAATTAAATTTATCTTTACCACATGGGGGTTGCAATATGGACAACAAATTTAAGGTCTTTTTCATTTCATTCATCTTTATATTGATTTTCACCGGGGTTGTCAATAAGGCTTCTGCCAACGATAACACCCGTTATAAAGGAAGAATTACTAATGTCGAAGTAATCCAATCCCAGCCTTATCAAGATGAAGATTGGGTTAACCAAGTGGTCACTATTAAACTATTATCCGGGCCTCATAAGAAGCAAACCATTGATCTACACCACACATTAACGGGGCACCCTTATTTTGATCTAAATGTAAAGAAGGGTGATAAAGTTATTATTCAAGTGGAAGAAAACGAAACTTATACGGAGTATTTCATCGTGGATTTCGCCAGGCAAACTCCGATTATAGTTATCACATCGTTATTTGTTATATTAGTTATTATGATAGGCGGTCGCCAAGGCATCAAAACGATTATTTCCCTCATTGGTATGGGCATTATCATTATGACCATGATCTTACCTCTGGTTCTTAAGGGATATAACCCGATTTTAGTCACTGTTGGGTTGTCCTCCATTTTGACCGGAATTTTCATTGTCTTTATTGGTGGATTCAGCAAAAAAACGCTGGCTGCAACCGCGGGTACAATTGGCGGGCTTTTGGCTTCCGGAATTTTAGCGGTTGTAGTCGGGAGGGCAAGTTACCTTACGGGCTTGTCTTCCGGAGAAGCCCAAATGCTCCAGTATATGGATGCTTCCATCGACTTTAGGGGATTACTTTTTTCCGGAATTATTATCGGAGCACTAGGGGCAATTTTAGATGTGGGAATTAGCATAGCTTCTTCAATGGAACAAATTAAAGAAGCCGATCCAACAACCGATTTTAAAACGTTATTTACCAGGGGTATTCTTGTGGGGCGCGATCTAATCGCCACAATGTCAAACACGCTAATATTGGCTTATGTGGGATCGTCGCTACCATTACTTTTGCTTTTCCAAGCCAGTAAAAGCAACTGGGGCGAGGTTTTTAACATGGAACTCATCGGAGCCGAAGTGGTGCGCTCCATGGCCGGAAGTATCGGTTTAACGTTAGCCATTCCCATTACCGCTGTCATTTCCGCACTGCTCTTTGTCAAGCCTCAAAACGAAAGCGAAGATCTTGGCAACTAGCTCATAAAGTTCAGGAGGTATCTCAGATCCTAACGGAAGTGTGGCCAAAGCGTCTACCAATTCGGCGTGCTCATAAAAAGGCACCCTATTTAATTTGGCAATCTCGATTATTTTGCTAGCTAACACACCTTGCCCCGAAGCAACGATTTCAGGAGCTTGTTTATTAAAACGATCGTAACGTAAGGCAACTGCTTTTCGCATGATTCAACCCTCCACGTCTTCTTTTATGGCCACGCCTGCATCGATTAAATCCCACCCGGAGCCACTTAATTCGTCTCTAAAAACGGCAAGTGAACTTTCTGGAAAGGCTTTCTTATTTCTTTCCACACTAAAGGTTATATTTACTTTATTATCCAAAATGTGCAAATCTACTGTTACTAATCCCATGCTTAAAGTAGGAATTTCTAAGTTCAAACGTATACCCTTTTCATTTTGGTGTTCTACTTCATCTGTATCTTCCTTTACATAAACCCGTACCCATCCGGCATGAAGATTATCTTCGAGCATAAAAGGTAGCGCAAACACGAAATTTAACGAATTGTCTTTTCCCGCTTGTGCCACTGCTTCGAGCAAACGCTCCTCCGTCAATAAACGTGCCAAAACCTTAAATGTTTCACCTTCGCCTAAGTGCTTAGCCCAATTCTTACGATTTTCCCATTTGGGAACTGTAAATAACTCTACCACTTCTAAGGGCAAGTCTCTTATAACATTTTTTAATAGAGGTTCTTGCACTTTGGCATTTGATTGATTCACCAAAATATCCAGAAATTCAAATCTAAGGGGAAAATCCGCTTTCAAAAGTTCAAGCGCTTCATTTAACAAACCCCGTTCTGCCCATGGCAACAAATCCCAAAGCATTTCTTTTTTCAGCGAAAACCCTTGTTCCAATAAAGTCTTTGCGATTAAAAGTGTTGCTTCTGTCGCTGGAATGTCCAATTCCACGAGAACTTCACTTAGCTCTCTGGTTATGACATTTTCGCCATGTATTCTAG
>MTBK01019182.1_pt1 | contig 10098 bp, 8 predicted proteins | sample 1535981 | NCBI WGS metagenome assembly MTBK01 (sample SAMN06109225, study PRJNA356200) | anaerobic digester metagenome | isolation source: biogas reactors fed with pig manure or primary and secondary sludge | place: Spain | collected 2016-06-30 | reverse complement strand
CTTAATGCCCGCAATTCTGCTTTGGTGGTTGGGCAGATGCGGCGGGATTCGATGGCTTTTTGGATGGCTTTATTGTGTGTCCAGGTCTCAAGTTGATGGGTTTGAAGGTAGGGCAGTGCATCGTCAAGCTGTTTGGCAAGGGCTTCAGCGAAAAACCACGCTACCATCATACGCACGTAGTATTCCTCGCGCTGGATAGCCGCCACATGCTCCAGAACTTCGGGCCTAAAATGCTTGTCCAAAAAGTGTTTCATCAGCATACCGATGCCATAACGCGTGGTGTATTCATGTGTGCTTTGGCTCCAGGCGAGGGCGATGGAGTAGAGTGCCTCAGGGTTCTTATCGAAGACTTTTGGCGAAAAGCTGTCGCATGTAGCCCAGTTATCGATGTGGGGTAAAAAGGCTTGTGTATAGGCAAGCGCGGTATCGAAGTCCTTTTCCTGTTCAATGAGAAAGGCGTGTAACATGTTTTCTTCAAAGTAAAAGTGGGGTAACGAGGCCATGAACCGCGCGCACCATTTTTGTTCTTCACGCCATAGGCGTTTGGCAAGTGCACGCAATGTTGGAGTGCGCACGCCTAAAACTCTCTCGGGTTCAACGGTGGGTATCAATGGCGTGATGAAAGCACGGTATGCGGGGTCTTGAAGAGCGAATAAGCTTTTATCGAGGCTAAAAAAATCTTGCTGATTGCTGAAAGGGTCATCCATTTCCTAATCTTATCGCAATCCCATTAGTTTTGTGAGATGAGTTCTTAGAATAGTACAAGACGTTGACATCTGGGATAAGAAGAAGTAGAATATGACCGATCAGTCATTGCAGGAAGAGCTATGCCAAAAACAACTTTTTACAATCTAAGCGCTGCCCGCCGCGCGCGCATTGAAACAGCGGCAATCAATGAATTTGCTGAGAACGGCTTAAAATCTGCCGTGCTCAATAATATCGTCGCCAATGCTGGCATTGCCAAGGGTTCGTTTTATCAGTATTTTGAGAACATTGAGGATCTATACCAGCACGTTCTGACACTCGTTCAAAAACGCAAAACAGAAATGGTCGCATCGCTTGGCACACCTGCCAACATCATGGATACTTTCGCGTACCTGCGTTGGTTAATGCAGTTAAGCGTCATTTTTATGTTGCGCGAGCCCAAGTTGGCCAAGATTGAACGGCGCGATTTTGTGGATCACCCGGTCATTAAAACGATTGACCCTGAGACCGGGCAGCGCATGAGTGGAGATGGGCGTTTTCATGCCTTGCTGACCCAGGGTGTCTTGCATGACGATTTGGCGACCTGGGTGGACACCGACATGGCAGCTTATGTCTTGAATTTGATTGCCAACCTGGTGGCGCCCTATATTATTGACCGCATCCACGATAAAGGCATCCCGTTAAGTGATAGCCCGGAAAGTGTCGTTTATGACCCCATGGTGCAAGCCCTGTTTGATAATTTGATGGACATCATCGAGGCGGGAATTGCCAGAGATCCGCAAATCAGGCAGGATTTCTATTCAAAGTAGGCCGTTATGTTTAGCCGTTCCCATAACAATAAACCTCGCCCCGGCGTCTCGCCGCAGTCATTTTTCTGGTATATCAAGATACGTGAATGTGTTCGGATGAGAAGCACCCACATGTCATAGCAAACAAAAAGAGCCCCATTCATGAGGCTCTTTTTATGCCGAGTCACAGACTTGAACTGTGGACCCTGCGATTTTCAGTCGCATGCTCTACCAACTGAGCTAACTCGGCGTGGAAGTAGTATTCTAATCGCGGATGGTGGGACTGTCAAGCAAAAAGGTTTTTTTGATATAGCGATTTGCTGTAAGTTTACACTACAGATTGGGAGCGACAGAAACGTTTTTGAAACAAATCAAGACGCTTTTCATTTGAAGATTTCAAAAGATTAATGAGAAGACACAATCAGCGTTCTAAGCACACACTGATGCGCCCATTGAAGTTCTTATCACCTGTTCTATTTTTTATCTCAATCTGTCCAATTTGATTGATAATCCAAGCAAAAAAAATCAATTTGATGAACTCCCTTGACACTTTGTAAATTTGCAGTTAACATGAAGCAATCGTTTGCGCAATCGTTAAAATAGGAACCCACTATGGCAAAAGTTACTATCAGAGACGTCGCAAAAAAAGCTGGCGTTTCTACCACAACTGTTTCTCATGTCATCAACGAAACCCGATTTGTTGAAGAAAAAACACGCGCCAAGGTCAATGAAGCGATCGCAGCATTAGGATACCGAGTCAATATCGCTGCCCGAAGCCTGAGAGCTGGCAGATCACAAACAATCGGTCTCATTATTCCAGACGCAGCCAATCTCTTTTTTGCCGAATATTCACGTAAGATCGAAGATTTTGGCTTTAAAGCCGGGTACAACGTTATTGTGTGTAATACTGATAACGAAACCGATAAAGAAGCTGCTTATATTAATGCTCTGGTGTCCAAACAGGTCGACGGTGTCATTCTTATCTCCTCTACAAGTGATCCCGAAACATTAAATCCATTAATCAGCCATGAGGTTCCTTTTGTGATCGCTGACCGCGAATTTTCTGCGGATGTCGCTGACGTTGTCTCATTGAACAATGAGCAGGCAGGTTTTGACATAGGCAATTATTTACTGAACCTTGGTCACCGCGAGATTGGCTGTATCACCGGACCGAACAATTTCTCACCCAGCATCCAACGCCTTAACGGGTTTATTCGTGCTCATAAAGAATGGGGAGTTCCTTATTATCCCGAACTCACCACAAGCGGGAAGTTTACCCTATCGAGCGGCTATTCTGCCTTCGACTGGATTTGGCAGAAGAACAATATCAAACCAAGCGCGCTCTTTGTTTTCTCCGATATGATGGCGATTGGCGCGATCAAGAACGCAATCACCAAGGGACTGAATGTCCCCAAAGATATCTCTGTTGTCGGTTTCGACAATATTGAGCTGGCAGCAGCTTTTGTTCCTTCAATTACTACTTTCGATCAACCTATCGAAAAAATGGCTGAGACCATTGTTGAACTGTTAACTGATCGAATCAAACATAAGTCTTCAAATAGACGAAGAATCGTTTTCCGCGGTTCTTTGATTATTCGCGAATCTACAAGCAAATATTAGGAGAGATATGAATCGAATTAGTGTCATTGGCAGCTTGAACATGGACCTGGTTATCCAGACCGAGCGAGTGCCCTTGGCTGGTGAAACGATTTCCGGTCGTGATTTTAACCTGATTCCCGGCGGCAAGGGCGCTAATCAGGCGATCGCGGCATCCAAAGCGGGAGCTTCGACATACATGTTTGGCTGTGTTGGCGACGATGAATTTGGTGAAGTGTTGCTTAATTCTCTGAAAGATGCCGGAGTAAACACTGTTAATGTGGGCAAAACTTCAAGTATTCGCACAGGCGTTGCTTCAATTATCCTTGAAAGCTCTGGCGAGAACCGGATTATCATCATCAGCGGTGCCAACAACCAGGTAGACAGGGCTTATATCGACAGCCATTGGGACGAGATTGAGCTTTCCTCTTTGATCTTACTACAGCATGAGATCCCATTGGAAAGCTGTCACTACATTATCGAAAAAGCGCATGCTTCTTTGATTCCTGTCATGCTTAACCCTGCGCCGTTCCATGAGATACCCACTGATATTCTGAGAAAGGTCGACTATCTGGTGGTAAATGAGATTGAGCTGCAAGGTATTGTGCCTGCTCAGGTCAATTCGATCGAGGATGTTATTCGGGCAGGAAAAGAAATCAACCAGATGGGCATAAAACAAGTGCTTATCACATTGGGCGATGATGGCGCTGTGTTGGTTACCAATGAAAAAGTCATCCATCAACCAGCATTTACCGTTGATGTGGTGGATACCACCGCAGCCGGAGATACTTTTGTAGGGTATTTTGCTTCGGCAATTATCAATGGTCTTGGTTTGGGGCAGGCTTTGGTCAACTCCTGCGGCGCGGCCGCGTTGGCTGTTACCAAAGTCGGTGCTCAATCATCCATTCCATACAACGAAGACACACAAAGTTTTTTGAAAAATAATAATTCAGAAGGAGTACGATGAAGAAGAAAATCATTTTAGATGTTGATACCGGTTCAGATGATGCCATCGCGGTTATGCTGGCAGGGCTTTCTGAAGAGCTGGATCTGATTGGCATTTCGACTGTTAATGGCAACCGTAACATTGACATCACAACAACAAACACCCTGCGCTTGGTGGATTATCTGGACTTTGATGTTCCTGTTTATCGCGGATGCCACCTGCCCATGGTCGTTTCGCTTAGCCCCAACCGCCGCAAAAACGTTCCATATACTGGACCTGAAAACAAGGAAGAAGATGTGCACGGCGATTATCTGCCTTTGCCTGAGACCACCCGCAAAGAGGAGAAAGAGCATGCTGTTTTTTGGCTGGCGCGCACCTTGACCGAAACGACTGAGAAGATTACTTTGGTCTTTGTGGGACCTCTTACCAATCTGGCTATGGCACTGCGTATTGCTCCCTCAATTGTGGAGAATATTGAAGAGATCGTTATTATGGGTGGTGGCTACCAGATTAACAACGTCACTGCTGGCGCTGAGTTCAACTTTTGGATCGACCCGGAAGCCGCCAAGATTGTTACCGATTGTGGTGCGTCTTTGCGGATTGTTCCACTGGATGCCACTCATGATGCCTACATTAGCTGGGAAGATTCTGAAGAGATGCTGGCAGAAAATTCAAAAGCATCCAAGTTTTGCGGATTATTGATGCAGCAGAGAATTTCTGGTTATAATTTATTCCAACCACTTCCTATCCATAACACAGCTCCGATTCATGATGCTCTCGCCGTCGCGGCGTTGATCGATCCTGAGGTTTTGCAGGATTTGCATGAAGTGAACATGGATGTTTGCGTCTCTCAAGGAATAGCGGATGGCTGGAGCCTGTTCGATTTCGAAAAACGGAATCGTGCCCGAAAACCCAATTGTACCGTGGCTTTACGATCGGATCGTGAGCGTTTCGTCCGATTATTGAAAGAAAACCTAAGAAAAAGCAAATAAAAAAAAGAGGAGAAAAAATGAAAACAAAGCATTTCCGTATTGTCATGATCGTAGCCATGGTTCTCATGCTACTGGTCAGTGCCTGTGGCACAGCTAAGACCCCCGACACCCCCAGCGATGGTAAAGCACCTGCGGCTGAGGGCGCTTTGAAAAAAGTTGTTTATGTAACCCCTGGTACACTTGGTGACAATGGTTTTACCGATTCTGTGAACGAAGGTTTGCAGCGTATCGCCAAAGAATATGGCGCTGAAGTTAGAGTTATCGAGAATGGGTTCGACTCTTCCAAATACGCGCAATCTGTAGAAGCCGCTTTTGCCTGGGGACCTGACGTGCTCTATACCGATGCTTACGGTATGGAAGACCTTATCAAGGATTACTCAAGCCGTTATCCTGATGTCAAAGTCGTTAACCTCGACTTCGTCCTGCAAAATGATGCCAATACCATCAATAGCGTCACCTTTATTCAGGAAGAAGGCTCGTTTATGGCTGGTGTTGTTGCTGCATTTGTTACTACAAGCGATCTGCCTTATGCCAACCCTGAAAAAATCGTTGGTGCCATGGGTGGTCAGGATATGTGGGTCATCCGCAGCTTCATGTATGGCTACGAGCAGGGCGTAAAGTATATTGACCCCGAGATTGAGGTTGTTACCAACTTCGCAGGCACTTTTAGCGATCCCGTCACCGGCAAAACTGCCACAAAACAATTGTTTGCCCAGGGTGCTGATATCGTCTTTCAGATCGCTGGTCTTACCGGCAGCGGTGCCCTTGAAGCAGCCTCAGAAGATGGTAAGTATGTGATTGGTGTTGACTCCAACCAGAACGGCACCTATCCCGGATACGTTGTTACATCAATGGTCAAAGACCTCGGTGGTGCAGCCTTTGAAATCTACAAGATGATGGCCGAAGGTACAATCGAAACAGGCAAAACCTACGAATTCCACTACGGCTATGCCGGTACTTACCTGGCTATCGATGATTTCACCAAGGCAATCCTCCCCGAAGAAATGTTAGCCAAGATTGATGAAATCGCCAAGAAGCTTGAAGCTGGCGAGATCATTGTCGAACGCTATCCCAAAGAATAAGATTCCCGCTATGGGAGGAAGAAATATGCAAGCCGAAAATAGTTTCATAAGAATGGAGAGTATTGTCAAGATATTTCCTCCCTCAAATGTCGCCTTAGACAATGTAAGTGTGGAAATTGAAGAAGGCAAGGTACACTCTTTTATCGGAGAAAACGGAGCCGGCAAATCGACCCTGATGAAAGTTCTCTATGGCTTAGAGCCGGCAACTTCCGGAGAAATCTTTATTCACGGCGAAAAGGTGAATTTCCACTCACCAAACGACGCCGTCGCAAAAGGAATCGGCATGGTTCACCAGGAATTCATGCTGATTCCTTCATATAGTATTCTTGAAAACGTAATCCTTGGTTATGAGGATACAAACAAGATAGGTTTATTGGACCTTAGCCGTGCCCGTAAGAAGCTTCAGGCTTTGTGTGATCAAATGGGTTTTGATGTTAATCTGGATGAGAAGGTCGAGAATTATTCCGTTGCTATCCAGCAAAAGGTTGAGATTATCAAACAGCTTTACCGGGATGTCAACGTGCTTATTCTGGACGAGCCGACCGCAGTTCTGGCACCTCAGGAAGCAGATGAGTTATTCAAGATGGTCGAAGGCCTCAAGGCAGAGGGTAAGACCATTCTTTTCATCAGCCATAAACTGGATGAGATCCTGCAAATTTCAGATAATGTCACTGTAATGCGCCAGGGTGAACACGTTTGGACAAGACCTAACATTGGTCTGACCAAAACTGATCTTGCTGAGGCGATGGTGGGTCGCTCGGTCTTATTCACCGTCGAGAAGACGAAGATTGAGCATGGCAAACCTGTTTTGGAACTTCAAAATATAAACCTTAAGTCTGATAAAGTTGCTGGCAGAATGCTTTTGGAAGATATCAATCTGACCGTTCATGAAAAGGAAATTGTCGGAATTGCTGGTGTAGAAGGCAATGGTCAATATGAACTGGTTCAGGTGGTCATCGGCAATCAGCACCCAGACGAAGGGACAGTATCAGTTTTAGGATCCGACATTACCAAGGACGAGATTCGTAGCAGGCGTGAAAGCATCTCATATATTTCTCAGGACCGTAAACTTTCCGGGAGCTCACAGGACGATTCAATCCAGGACAACGCTTTTATGACTCACCATTATTTGAACGATTCGTTGGTGACAAAGAATAAAATACTGGATAAAGGCAAGATCGCAAACTTTACTGATGAGCTGATCAAAAAATACAATGTTGTGTGTGAAGGTCGCAAAGCTCCGATCAAATCACTTTCCGGAGGAAACCAACAAAAAGTGATTGTTGGACGCGAGTTTGGCTTAGCGCATCCTCTTTTGGTCTTGGATCAACCGGTGCGTGGTTTGGATGTGGGCTCGATTGAGTATATCCATAGCCGCATCATTGAGCAGCGTGACGCAGGCGCAGCAGTGTTACTCGTTTCCGCAGATCTGGACGAGCTGTTTAGCTTGTCTGACCGCATCATCGTGATGTACAAGGGCAAGATCGTCGCGGAGCGTATTCCCGAGGATACTACCCGAAATGAGATTGGTGGTTATATGCTCGGATCGATCGGAGATTCCCAATGAAGAAAACAATCGTAGTAATTTTAGGTGTTTTGCTGGCATTTATCGTCGGTGCGATCCTCCTGTCAGCTCAGGGGTATCATCCGATCGATAGCTATGCCTCAATGTTTAAGAACAGTTTGCTGACCAAAATTGCTCTGGGTAACACCTTGGCTCGCATGGCAATCTTTATCATGCTTGGCTTATCGGCTTACTTTGGTTTCAATTCTGGTGTCAGCAACCTGGGTTTGTTTGGTCAGCTCCTGATGGGTGCGCTTGTGGCAACTTTGATTGGTCAGCATCTGGATGCCAGCCCAATCGTAGTGATTCCATTGATGCTGATTGCTGCGGCAATTGCTGGTGGAATTTATGCTGGTATTGCCGCTCTCTTTAGGCTTGGCTTCGGGATGAATGAATTCATCACCACGCTGATGATGAACTTCATCGCCAAATACCTGATAGCTTTTCTGGTTACCAACCCGATGCGTGATCCCAACAGTCAGTGGCCTATGTCGCGACCAATCCTGCAGTCAAACGTGTTTACCAGAATCGCTGATATTGATATGACCGTATTTCTTGCAATCCTGATTTTCATCATCGTATTCTTGTATTGGAACTTTACCCGAAGAGGATACGAATTCCGTCTAACTGGTGCGAATAATCTTTTTGCCAGATTGGGCGGTTGTGAAGTAGACAAGAACTTCTTCTCATCGATGGTTATCAGTGGCGTATTAGCTGGTATTGCGGGTGCTTTCCTGATCATGGGCAGCACGCAGCAAAACAAGCTTATCCCCAATCTGGGAGAAACCAATGCCAGTGACGGTTTGATGATCGCTATTATTTCGGGGCAGAGCATGCCGAGCGTGTTCTTCTTCTCGCTTTTCTTTGGCATCATCCAGACTGGCTCAGTTGGTATGCAGATGGATACCAATGTGCCGAGTGAGTTCACCGTCATGTTGCAGGCAATTATGGTCTTGTTCGTGGTTGCCTTCAGGGATTATTCAGAGTTGTTTATTAATCTGATAAAAGCCCGATCAAAATCAAGAAAGATGAGGACAGAAGATCATGAACCTGTTTATTGAAATTCTCAGATCGTCACTTGCTTCGGCAGTTCCTGTGCTATTGGTGGCACTGGGTGGAGCATATAGTTTCCATGCTAACGTATTTAATATTGCCATGGAAGGCATGATGCTTACCTCAGCTTTTACAGCCGTGGCAATCTCGTATGCCACTGGTTCCTGGGTATGGGGCTTGGTTGGAGGAATTGCTGGCAGTCTGGTGATCACGTTTATCTTTGCCTTCTTTATTCTAAAGTTAAGGACGGGCGAATTTATTACCGGTATTGCGTTGAACCTGTTCACCACTGGAGCGACGACTTACCTTTTGCGCCAGATCTTCAATGTTAAAGGAGCCCTAATCAGCCCGAAAATCGTTCCTTTGCCGAGAATTGATATCCCCCTGATCAAAGATATACCGGTTTTGGGTACGATCATCAGCGGTCAAAACATTTTGGTATATATATCGCTGATCATTGTTGTCCCGTTAGTTTTCTACCAGATCTATCGCTCTCGAATGGGTTTGCGACTGCGGGCAACCGGCTTTGACTCCAGAGCGGTTGATTCGGTTGGTATTAAATCCGACCCAATTAAGTTTCAGTCGCTGGTAATCTGTGGTTTGCTGTGCGGTTTGGGTGGAACAGCGCTTTCGCTGGGTTATATGAGTCTGTTCACAGAAAATATGGCCGCTGGTCGCGGTTGGATCGCCTTGGCGATTATTATTCTGACTCAAGGTCAGCCAATTGGCATCCTTTTACTCTCGATCTTGTTCGGTATCTTTGAGGGTGTTGGGCTGAGCTTGCAGAACATCGGCATACCAAGCCAGTTTACCGCAATGCTGCCTTATATCTCAACGATTGTTGCGCTGTTTATCTTCTCCAGACAACAGAAGAAGAAGAAAAAGAACCTCGCGGCAGATCTTTAGCAATTCGCTTTTTTCTAATTGGATTGGACTCCAAAATCTGTAAGATAACTGGCTGTGTCTCAGACACAGCCAGTTATTTTTCTAATGTAGCTTTGGGACATTGCTTTAAGAAAACTGTTCAACCCAGTCCTTTTTGCTAAAAACATGGTGTTTTGAATGAGGTAAGACCCAGCTTTGAATCAGGTTGGGGTCGTCAGATGAATGAGATATTTCAAACACGCCAATGGCATCAGATTTATGAAGCAGCAAAAGTGAGCCGTTGAGCAACCAGTGGATCCCTATGCCAGACGAAATTGCAGGTAATTTGTAGCTTAGACTGCCATTTTTGCTATCCCAGAAAAACAGGTTCAAGCCATCGTGACTAAGTACAAAACGGCTATCTGGTGTAAAAAAGTAATAATCGTGTTCGCGTTCACCCTGAAATGAGACAGATCTTGAGAATTTGCCCGTGTTGGCATTGTAGAAA
>MTBK01018244.1_pt1 | contig 10100 bp, 9 predicted proteins | sample 1535981 | NCBI WGS metagenome assembly MTBK01 (sample SAMN06109225, study PRJNA356200) | anaerobic digester metagenome | isolation source: biogas reactors fed with pig manure or primary and secondary sludge | place: Spain | collected 2016-06-30 | reverse complement strand
CGAGGAAGTTTCCATGACCATTTTCCAGCCACGCAGAGAGAATGTCAGCACATGGACAATACGGGTAGAGGATCTGAAAGATTGGGCAGAAAATGAACTGAAACCAAAGGCTAAAAAAGCTTATGAAGGCGAAGGTGACTACCTCCCAGGTGAATGGTGTACTTTCTGTCGAGCGGCTGTCAAATGCCGTGCAAGAGCAGAAGAAAAGCTGGAATTAGCACAGATGGAATTTAAACTGCCACCCCTGCTTACGGACTCTGAAATTGAGGAAGTTCTTTCTAAATTGTCCGACCTTACAAAGTGGGCAAATGAAATCATTGCTTATGCCACGGATGCTGCTGTTAATCACGGGAAAGAGTGGCACGGTTTTAAGGTAGTAGAGGGCAGATCGGTCCGTAAATATAAGGACGAAAAAGCTGTTGCTGAAGCAGCCAAAGCAAACGGATATAAGGACATCTACCGTCAGAATCTCATTACCCTTACAGAAATGCAGAAGCTGATGGGCAAAAAGAAATTTGAGCAAATTCTCGGTGGTCTTATACATAAACCACCGGGCAAGCCAACGCTGGTTCCATTTTCGGATAAGCGGCCAGCTATGAATATATCAAACGTAAAAAACGAATTTAACGAAATAACGGAGGAATTGGAATATGAATAATCAAAACAGAACTAAGGTTATTACAAGTGTCAACACCCGTCTCAGCTACTTTCACGGCTGGGAACCCGTATCCATCAATGGCGGAGCGGAAAAGTACAGCGTATCCGTATTGATTCCCAAAACAGATAAGGAAACCATCAATGCTATCAATGCAGCAGTAGATGCAGCCATTGAAGAGGGCATTGCAAAGTTTGGTGGTAAAAAGCCGAATAAGGCGGCTATTAAACTGCCACTTCGAGATGGTGACGTAGAACGTGATGACGAGGCTTACAAAGGACATTACTTTGTAAATGCCAACAGCAAGACTCCACCCCAAATAGTAGATAAAGCGGTTAGACCTATCCTGGATCGCAACGAGGTTTACAGCGGTTGTTATGCAAGAGTATCCCTAAATTTCTACGCTTTTAACTCTAATGGCAATAAGGGCGTAGCATGTGGTCTTGGCAACATCCAGAAGATAAGAGATGGAGAGCCTTTAGGTGGAAGAACCAATGCAGCTGATGATTTCACAACTATTGATGATGATGATTTTCTAGCATAAGGAATAAATACAGACGAGGTGGTGGAGGTTGTTCTTCTGCCACCTCGTTTGCGTTGGAAAGGGCGGTAATTAAATGAATACAGAAGTGTGGAGAGATATCCTAGGATATGAGGGAGAATATCAAGTTAGTTCGGAAGGGAGAGTTAAAAGCCTTAAAAGAAAAGTTATGAGCAGAAATTGGTATACTAGACAGCCTTTCCTTAGAACTGTGCCAGAAAGGATATTAAAACCAGGAAGATATTGTAAAGCTGGTCATCAATCTGTTGTTTTAAGACGTGGGAGCAATGGTGTACCTGTTCACCAATTAGTTATGAAAGCATTCGTAGGTGAGCCACCAGAAGGAACAGAGGTTTTGCATATTAACGGCAATCCACAAGATAATAGATTATCAAACTTAAGGTATGGAACCCGAACTGATAATATCCTGGATGTTTATCGACAAGGAAAGAGTTGGAGGAAACTGAGTATAGAAGATGTATACGACATTCGTTTTAGGTTGATCTGTGGATTTACTGGAAAAGAGATAGCGGATAAATACAAAGTCTCCCCAACAACTATTAGTCGCATAAAAGTTGGGAGGTTATATTCGTGGCTAAAATAAACAGTTTATCTTTAGATTTAGAGACCTATAGTACTGTCAATCTTCAGAAGTCTGGGGTTTACCGTTATGCCGAGAGTGATGATTTTGAAATTCTACTATTTGGCTATTCGGTGGACGGTGGCGAAGTACAAGTTGTTGACCTTGCCAGTGGGGAGGAAATCCCAGATGAAATTATAAACGCACTTATGGATAATTCCGTTACCAAGTGGGCTTTTAATGCAATGTTTGAGCGTGTGTGTCTATCAAAATGGCTTAACCTTGCAGATTATCTTAAGCCTACATCCTGGAAATGTTCCATGATATGGTCGGCATATATGGGATTACCTCTTTCTTTGGAGGGGGTCGGTGCGGTTCTAGGTTTGGAGAAACAAAAGTTAACAGAGGGCAAAGACCTTATTAAATATTTCTGTACACCATGCTCCCCTACAAAATCTAATGGTGGTCGAGTTCGTAATTTACCAGAACACGACATGGATAAATGGGAGCGGTTTAAAGTATATAACATTCGCGATGTGGAATCCGAGATGTCTATACAACAGAGATTATCCAAGTTTCCAATACCAGAGAACATCTGGAAGGAATATCATCTCGACCAGGAAATCAATGATCGGGGCATTGCCATTGACATGACTTTCGTAAAACAGGCTGTTGAGATGGATGAACATTCCCGTGAAAAGCTAATGGCTTTAATGCAGGATATAACTAATTTGGAGAATCCAAACTCTGTACAACAAATGAAAGACTGGCTTGCCGATAATGGGCTAGAAACAGATAGCCTTGGTAAAAAAGCGGTTGCTGAGATGCTAAAGACGGCTCCTGAACCACTAGGCACTGTTTTGGAACTACGTCAGCAGCTTGCAAAATCATCGGTAAAAAAATACACGGCAATGGAGAATGCCGTATGTAATGATGGTCGCGCAAGAGGAATGTTTCAGTTTTACGGAGCCAATAGAACCGGCAGATTCTCCGGCAGGCTGATTCAACTGCAAAATCTCCCCCAAAACCATATGCCTGATTTGGAACAGGCTCGTGCTTTAGTTCGAAGCGGAAACTTTGATGCTTTTACTTTACTATATGATTCAATCCCAGAGGTACTGTCGGAACTTATCCGCACTGCCTTTATACCGCGAGAGGGCATGAAGTTCATTGTGGCAGATTTTTCAGCGATTGAGGCTCGCGTCATTGCCTGGCTTGCAGGTGAAAAATGGAGAATAGAAGTATTTCAAAATGGTGGTGATATCTACTGTGCAAGCGCCTCTCAGATGTTTAATGTACCTGTTGAAAAGCATGGTGTGAATGGCCATCTTCGTCAGAAAGGAAAAATTGCTGAACTTGCTCTCGGTTACGGAGGATCTATTGGAGCATTAAAATCAATGGGTGCTTTAGAGATGGGGATTGAAGAAGAGGAACTTCAGCCTCTTGTAACAGCCTGGAGACAATCTAATCCCAATATCACAAAACTGTGGTGGGATGTTGACCGTGCAGTAAAAACTTGTGTTAAGCAAAAAACTCCCACAGCGACACACGGCATTAAATTTATCTATCAAAGTGGAATGCTCTTTATTGTCCTCCCTTCCGGCAGACGGCTTTCTTATGTGAAACCTCGTATGGGAGAGAACGTGTTCGGCGGTGAGTCGGTTACTTATGAAGGTGTCGGTGGGACGAAAAAATGGGAAAGAATCGAAAGCTACGGTCCCAAATTTGTAGAGAATATTGTTCAGGCAATCAGTCGTGACATTTTGTGTCATGCCATGCAGACATTAAAGAATTGTTCCATTGTGGCTCATGTACACGATGAAATTATCATCGAGGCGGATATGAGAATGTCACTTTCCGCTATCTGTGAACAGATGGCTAGGACACCAACATGGGCAAATGGCCTGTTACTTAGTGCTGATGGCTATGAGTGTCAGTTTTATAAAAAGGATTAAATTAATTGGTATTCGGATTATCATGTGGAAAGAGGGTTAAAAGACCTTCAATTTTTAAATAATGAAAACAGGATAGCACTTGTTTTATGATTATTCGTGCTACCCTGTTTTGTTCAACAAACGCCCGATTGCTGAATATCGTTATTAAAGTAAAGCCTTTCGTTAGCTATCCGTGAATCACAAAATCAGTGCTGCACCACAGAGAATGCAAATGGTATGGAAGTGCCAATACTGACCTTAATCCAGGCAACCAATTCATAGACGTATCTATATAACGATCTTCTCTTTTTCTACGATTGAGTAGGGGCTTCTTAAGTATTGTCTTTTTCTAATCTTGAAGAAACTTATTTTCACGGTAGTTGAAGAAAGTCCAGAATGGTACAGAGGTTTCTTTCTATACCCTAGCCTTTTTTGTTAAATTTTTATTGTTTTTGTAGCAATTATCTTTTGGAAAGTATGGTCATGTTCCACAAAAACCATAGTCGGATTAAAGGTTTGGATAAGCTCTTCAATTTGCATACGAGAGTAAATATCAATAAAATTTAATGGTTCATCCCAAATATACAGGTGAGCTTTTTCACATAAACTCTTAGCGATAAGTAACTTTTTCTTCTGTCCACCTGAATAATAGGATATATCCTTTTCAAACTGTATTCGGTCAAAATCCATTTTTCTTAAAACGGATTTAAATAACGTTTCATCAATCTGGTATTCCTCAATAAAATCAGATAGCATTCCTTTTAAATGAGAGGTATCTTGTTGAACATAAGAAATTATTAGATTAGATCCTATGTTTAGCGTACCTGTATGCTGAATTGGATTGCCTAAGATTAATTTTAAAATACTACTTTTCCCACTGCCGTTCTTTCCATCCAGTACAATTCTATCTCCTTGTTCCACATTAAAACTTATTGGTTTGTTAACAATTTGACCATCATACATTACAGACACATCTGTTAATTGAATGAGCTCCTTGGATTTAAATTCTAATGGTTGTAACTGTAAGGACTCCGTTTTTTCAACGTTTTTTAGTAGCTTCGATTTTTCTTCAATCACTTTTTGCTGTCGAGCCTCAAGGCTTTTCGAGCGTTTCATCATTTTTGCAGCTTTATGCCCTACAAAGCCTTTGTCCAATTTAGAACCTGAATTCGTTGTTCCATTTTTAGAAGCTTCGACTTGATTAGACCAAGTTGCTGAACGTTTTGAAGATTGTTTTAACCTTCCAATATCCTTTTGCAAGCGTTCATTTGTTGCTTCTTCATGTTTCTGTCGGCGGTCAAAATTCAGTTTCCAAGAAGAATAATTTCCACTTTGAACTTCTATATTTGCTCTATTTATAGACAAGATATGATCAACGCAACCATCTAAAACGTTACGGTCATGAGAGATTAAAATAAATCCTTTTTTCTTCCTCAAATAATTAGAGACCAGCTTACGAGCCTCAGTGTCTAAATGGTTTGTTGGCTCATCAATTAATAAAAATTGCCCTTCGTTTAAAAATAGAGCGGCAAGTAGAACCCTTGTTTGTTCACCGTTCGATAAGGTTCCAAATGGCCGGTACATTGCTTCGACATCGACATTTAAATAAGCTATTTCCCGAAGGAACTCCCAATCTTCGGCTTGAGGGCATATTTCTTCTAAAATTTCATGAGTATATTTGCTTTTATCTTTTACTGGATATGGGAAATAATTAAAATCGATCGAAGATATAATGTTTCCGATGTATTCGTATTTCCCTAATAATAAATTAAAAAAAGTTGTTTTCCCTCGTCCATTTCTGCCTATGAAACCTAGCTTCCAATCTGTGTCAATCTGAAAGCTTACATCTTCAAAGATATTGTCAAAACTACTCGGATAAGAGAAGGATAAATTTTCTACTTGTATCATTGACATATTAATTCCTCCTTTGTATATCATTCTTTCCTTTAATACAAAGTCGGTATATCCATCTCGATTACTTTACTCCGTATAAGTTTGATGGAGTGTATCGACTTATACGGAGTAATTCATGTGTAACATCCAATTCTAGAGCCATGTTAACTCTCCTTTTCATTAGAATGTAGTTTAAGGTGTAGGAAACATACTTTTTTGGGGGGAAAATAAAAATCCCTCCAAATAATTTGGAAAGATTAATCTGAACTCATATTTAAAAGCCCCTAATGTACCTATATCATTTGGTGCATTAGCTGTCGCAACTGACTTATAAAAATGATCAAACTAATCCTATACCTTAGAGTTTGCAAATATTTATTTAAAATAGTTTATGGATTAGTGAATCATTATTATAGGTTCAGTCCTTTCAATTTTGTTCATTAAAATATGCTCTAAGGCCTTTTAGATAAGCGAAATTATAAATATTTCAATTGACGTTGCCTTTTTAAATTGAGAACAAATGTTTCCCATTTCTTTTCTTGCTTTTCATATCAAGGATAACACGATTGTATTCCTTTTGCATATCCACCTTATTTTAAGTGATTTTTGGTATTCGTGTTCATCTCTTCATTGGATACACTACTGTCTTCCACCTGATTATCAATAATTCACTGCATCCGCAATTCTCGCATGACAAATTTTTCCAACTACTGTTTAGAGTAATCTTCTGATACATCAATTTCAAACTCTTCAAATAATTATTGCATATAATTTCCATGTTGGACGGTAGTTGAATTTCATTATTGTCAGTCAACGTCCAAAAATCCGTAATGACTACATGATCTCTACTGATACTTTGACTGAAATTATTTTTTTGTTTAACACTAATCATCACCATTTTTCACATTCAATAATTTAATTGCAGTTTCAATTTTTACAAACGACTTTTTAGCTCCACTTGAGTGATGCCTATTTTTCTTTCTAAGATTCCTTTTATCATAAATATCCTAATAAGTTTATTTATCGTTACTAAATAAATTATTAGGGTACTTCCCACGTTCTAAACATCACTCTCACCTCAAGTTACTGGCTATTGGTTTTTTGATAGTTTCCATACAATTGACCGCAAGCAGCGTCTATATCAATGCCAAATTGACTTCTAATGGTAACTTTAATTCCTGCTGACTTTAATTCTTTATAAAAGTTGACAAGACATTTCTCAGTTGCTTCTTCAAACCGCATCCGTGAACTAACAGTCGGGTTATATCTAATGATGTTCACATGATACAAGTTCCCACTCCTATATCTACCTCTTAAAAGGTTTACGACTTCTTTCGCATGTTCAATAGAATCATTAACTCCGTGCAACATAATATAAGCAATATAAACTTTTCTTGAGGTTACTCGTATATGCTCATCTAATGTATCCATCACATCTGATAATGGGTAGCGTTCATTAATTGGCATTAACTCACTTCGCTGTTCATTAAAAGGAGAATGTAATGAAAATGTCAGGTTGACCTGCGGATAGTTTTGAGTCAATTTTTTAATGTTTGGAATAATTCCTATAGTGGATATAGATAACCTACGCGGACTTAAAGCAAACAACGCAGGATCTGTAAGTACATTTAAAGCATCAAAAACTTGATCATTCGCTAATGCTTCTCCCATTCCCATAAAAGAAATACTGTCAATTGAATGCCCTTGTAAGTGAAAGTACAAAATCTGGTCAGTAATTTCATCTGAAGTTAAGTTACGTTTTAAACCTATATCTCCAGTTGCACAAAATTTACAACCAAAATTACAACCGCACTGCGATGATATACAAAATGACTCCCAACCAGCTTTATATTTCATATTTACCGTTTCTATTTTTTCGTCTCCTGAAATTCCAAATAAGACTTTTGAAACTTGTGTAGATTGTTGTGCTTTTAAAGGAACAATATTTAAAATCGATTCTCCAAACTCCTCAATTAACATATCTCTTAGTGATTTAGGAAGAACCGTTATTTCGTTGAAATTATTTATTCTCCCTTGGAATATAGCATTTGTAATTTGTTTCATTCTATAATTAGGAAATTTATTCTGCTTCAAGAACTCTTGAATTCTTATATACTTATTTTTTTGTTGCATGTTTTCTCATCCTTCCATATAACTCTGGTTTGTTTGGACCTATGTCAATACTTTGGACACAAAAAGTTGAACATTTTCTCTCTGCATGATATTAATACGTAGAGAAAGATTACTAAGCTGCAAGAATCTCATCTTCAACCTGCTGTGGGGTTTTATAATCCAGCGCACTGTGCCTCCTTCTGCGGTTATACCAAGACTCTATATATTCAAAGATAGCTGTTTTAGCCTCTTCAAATGTATGATATGTATTTAAGTATACTTCTTCCTTCTTTAATACAGAATGAAAGGATTCCATACAAGCATTATCATAAGGATTTCCCTTTCTGCTGAAGGAATGCTTCATATTTTTTTCTATAAGCATATCCTCAAATACTGCGCTTGTATATTGGCTGCCTAAATCTGAATGAAGGATAATACCTGTAGTATCTTCTACATTGAGACATGCATTTTCTACAGCCTTTTTAGCTAATTCGGCGGTTGGATTTTTACCATATGAATAACCGATGATTTTCCTATTATATAAGTCCATAACTGATGCTAGATAAGTCCAGCCCTCTTTAAGAACATGTATATACGTAATGTCAGTAACCCATTTTTGGTTTATTGTTGTAGTAGTAAAATCACGATTTAGTATATTTTCCTTATCGTCTGGAACCTTACCTTGGTTATTTTGATACTTATATTTGCGTACTACAACACTGCGAAGACCAAGCTTAGCCATATGTCTTTGCACTCTTTTAACAGAACAAGGGATACCAGCTTCTTCAAGATCTCGCTGTATCTTAATAGCACCGTAACGCCCCTTAGATTTGTCATAGTAATATTTAACTTCATCACTAAATTTGATGTAATCAATTTCTCTTTGCGATGTAACATGATTAATTACGGCATAATAAGTACTGCGAGGAAACTTAAGTACCTTGCACATTTGTTTAACAGTATAATTATCAAGATTAGCTTGAATAAAGGACACGTACTCAGCTATTGATTTTTGGCAAATATGGCGGTAGCTTTTTTTAATATTTCATTTTCTATCTCTAGTTCTTTCATTTTCTTTTGAAGAGCCTTATACTCTTTCATAGAAATAGTTTCTGTCTCTGAAACCTGTATTGGGGAAAGAAGCTTTACCCAGGTAGAGATTGTGCCCTTTGGAACGCCATATTCGTTAGATAATTCTGTTATACCTTTTCCAGCCTTAATACGCAGGTCTACAATCTGCTGCTTGAATTCTGGTGTATAGGATTTTTGCTTTTTTGCCATGATTGAACACTCCTTTGTTATATTATAGAATGTTCAACTTTCCGTGTCCATAGTTATATACTAACACCAATTTGCCGTAGAGGAAAAGCTCCGATAACTGTTTTTGTATGGTTATATGGCTTAAAAAAGGACAGACTACTCCCTTTGTATGCCGAACGATTACCAACTTTTGCATTTTTACCAAACAAAATTCTAAAAACAGTTAACATTGCTTTCACCTCTTTCTTGTCAATATAAGTGTTAAATAGTATACCATAAATCTTTCCCTATGTAAACTCAAAAAAATACATGTAATTTGAAAAACAAACAATTTTGGATATAAATGTAGTTAAACTAACCTGCACCGTTTACCGTTAACATTTAAGTTAAACCATTCACAATTTTGTTCTTATTTCAACATAAATATCCAGTTTTCTTTAAAGTAAGTTATTCAATTAAAGGGCGTTTGTTAAAGTAGAAAAATTGCTGAATCAATTTTAAATCCATTTCAACATACACAAATTCCGCACAATAATCCAAATACCCATTAATTTTTTCAAAATCCTCAACAATCATTATCTCCTGTGGCTATTAGGTAGAGGGGTTTCCTCTCTGACTATATTGCAGGAGGTAATTCGTATGGACGAATTAGTAAAAATCAATTATGAAAATCAACGACCAACCGTACTCGGTCGTGATTTACACGAAGCCTTGGATGTAAAGACAGCTTATAAAGACTGGTTTCCAAGAATGTGTGAGTACGGATTTGAGGAAGGGTCGGACTTTAGCTCATTTTTGAGCGAAAGTACTGGAGGTAGACCGAGCATAGATCATCAGTTAACAATCGATATGGCAAAAGAGCTATGCATGATACAGCGTAGTCCAAAAGGAAAGCAATGCCGCGGGTACTTTCTTGAAATAGAAAGACGGTGGAATTCCCCAGAGGCCATCATGGCAAGGGCACTTCAGATTGCCAATCAACAGTTAACTCAAGTAAGGAATCAAAATAAAATGCTTGAAGGTACGGTTGCTGTTCAGAATCAGCAAATTGCAGAAATGAAACCGAAAGTCTCCTATTATGATGTAGTTCTAAATTGCAAAGACCTCATTTCTACATCAGCAATT
>MTBK01129552.1_pt1 | contig 10117 bp, 6 predicted proteins | sample 1535981 | NCBI WGS metagenome assembly MTBK01 (sample SAMN06109225, study PRJNA356200) | anaerobic digester metagenome | isolation source: biogas reactors fed with pig manure or primary and secondary sludge | place: Spain | collected 2016-06-30 | reverse complement strand
GACCGTAAAAAGGTTATTCTAGTCCGTAATGAAGGTGAGAAAATTATGCATCACCGGCTCAACCTTTCTGACTCTAAGATATCCTCAAGGGATCAGTACTATGTTTACCCCAATGATGTGATTATTGTAGAACCGCTAAAAGCCATTTCAACAAGTTATTCAAACGTAACGGCTACAATAATTCTCAGTACGATTACAACCTTAATAACAGTGCTTGGTTTTTCCTGGGCTAGATAGAAATTTATTATATAACGATGAGCTACCAGAACGATTCATCAGAAGGTTTTAATATAAAGGAGTTTATATTACAGGCCTTAAAATACAGATACTTTTATATTGCCAGTTTTGCTATCGCGTTTACTGCAGCATTTCTGGTAAACAAATTTTCCCCGGTTGTATATGAAGTAAATTCAGTTATTGGTCCGGTTGAAGACAGACGTTCGTCCCTGCTGGAGTCAAACAATCTTTTCAGCGGACTCAGGCATCTGTCTGAGGCACGGAATCTTGAAAATGACATCAACAGCCTGAGTTCATTCAGTCTGGTATCGGCGACAATAAAAAATCTCAATCTTGAAACAGGCTATTTCAAGGAAAAAAATACACTTTTCGGCCGCGCCGGACAGATTTTTACAGGCAACCATTATTCAGTCAGTATTGATAAATCGCATGTTCAGCCGATCAATGTAAAGTTTTATATACAAGTCCTTGACGAGAACAGTTTCAGGTTAACCGCATCCGAAGAAAAAGTCTCATTATACAATTATATTGACAATGTGATTGTCAGTTCCAATCATGTTCTGGAGATCGACACCATCTGTAATTTCAACGAGACCATCAGCAACAGGTATTATAAATTCTCAGTGTTCCTTAACAGGGAACTGCTGTCAACGGAACTGGAGAATGACGACACCGATTATTTCGTATTCTATCATATCGACCAGCTTACCAAATCATATCTCGGCAGGCTGACTGTCGAACCTGTCAGCATAAGATCCTCTCTTATAAATGTCAGGTTTCAGGGTGAAAATATCAGGCTTACAATAGATTTTCTCAACAAATACCTCCAGACCTATCTTGATGAGAATCTTTCGAAGAAGAACAGGATTGCCCAGAATACCATCACATTCATTGAGTCGCAGATCTCGGACATTTCCGACTCACTTGTCACATCGGAATCAAAACTAAGGGATTACAGATCGGCTTACCAGGTCACTGATCTCAGCTATCAGGGTCAGCAGGCTCTTCAGCAAATGACTCAGATTGAAAATGAAATGGTCACCCTTCAGGTACAGGAAAGATATTATAACTATGTTCTGGAATATCTTGGCAAGAATGAAGATATGGCAGGACTTGCTCCTCCGTCCAGTTCCAATGTTGTTGATCCCATCTTGAATTCCCTTGTGCTGGATCTGCTTAGCATGAATGCCGAGAGATCAGCCATTCTGAGCAATAATGCCGGGAAAAATCTTTTCCTCGGACAACTTGAAAACAAGATAAGACTTCAGAGACAGACGATAATAGAGAACGTAAAGAATAATCTCAACACCCTTAATTTAACACAGAACGAACTCAATTACCGGGCAGAAAGACTTTCCGGACAAATATCAAGGCTCCCGCGAACAGAACTCAATATGGTAAGCATGCAGCGGAAATTCAATCTGACGGATGCCATATACACTTTCCTGCTTCAGAAGCAGTCCGAGGCAGCAATAGCCATGGCATCAAATTATCCCGATTATGAAATACTGGAACCGGCACGCGATTCCACCAGAAGTATCCTGTCGCCGAAAACCATGCTTAACTGGATACTTGCCATATTCCTGGCATTTATTATTCCGACTCTCTATATCATTCTCAGGAATTTCTTCAACGAAAAGATCACTTCGGTAAGTGATGTTGAGAAAATGCTGAAAAGGCCCGTTCTGAGCCTCATTTACACGAATTATTACAAAACCGAAGCTGTTGTTTCCGAGTTTCCCGGATCACCCATTGCCGAATCATTCAGGAATCTCCGGAGCAACCTGTTTCTCAAATTCAGAAATGAACCCCTCAAGGTAATAATGGTCACTTCCTCCCAGCCCATGGACGGAAAAAGCTTTGTTTCCTTTAACCTGGCTGCGGCAATAGCATCGGTCGGCCATAAATCAATACTTGTCGACTGCGATCTGCGCAGACCCACTCTTCACGAAAAGATCAAAACAAACAATTCAAAGGGTCTTTCACATTATATGGCCAATAATACCCCGAAAGAGGAACTGATAGCAAAATCCGGTATAAATAATCTTTCCATAATACCTGCCGGACCGGTTCTTCCGAACAGTTCGGAACTTATTGAGGCCGGTGTGCTGGATGAACTTATGGATTACCTGAAAAACAAATTTGAATATGTGATCCTTGATGCAACGCCGACAGGACTTGTTGCAGATGCTATTCCCCTGATAAAATATGCATCACATATCCTTTTGGTCTGCAGAAATAATCATACCAGAAAAGATGTTCTCAATGATGTTCTTACCATGTTCAGCACAAACAAAATAGACAATTTCGATATCGTCTTCAACGACCTGGCTCTTAAAGGAAGCCGCTACGGGCGTTATGACAGTTATTACAAAAAGGACAAACCATCGCTGATCAAAAAATTTGCTTAACAATAAAAATCTCAATATGGCTTACGATCAAACAGTTATACAGGAAAAAATCAGGCAGTACATCGTACAGGCATCTCATGTTGACGGTGAAAAAATAAAGGATGAATCTCTCCTTTTCCAGGAAGGATATTTTGATTCAATGGGTTTCATACTGCTTATAACCTTTCTTGAGGAAGAATTTAAAATAAAAACCAGCGATTCGGATCTTCTTGAAGAAAACTTCGAGTCGATCAATGCCATGACCGGTTTCGTTGTCAACAAACTTGCTTACTGATTATGTGTGGAATTGCCGGCATAATTGATTTTCACGGCAAAGCCACCAGAACAGCCGTTTTAACATCAATGCTCCGTACCATCAGTCACCGGGGACCTGATGAAAGCGGTATCTATCAGTCAGACAATGCTTCCCTGGGACATGTCAGATTAAGTATTCTTGATCCGGAAACGGGACAGCAGCCTCTTTCAGAAAGCACGGGACGATACCGGATCATTCTGAACGGGGAAATATTCAATTACCGGGAACTGCGAACGGATCTTGAAAAAAGGGGATATCTGTTCAATACCCATTCGGATACTGAAGTCCTCCTGCAGCTTTACATACATTATGGAAAAGAATGTCTCAGCATGCTGAACGGACAGTTTGCATTTGCCATATGGGACAAATATGAGGGGGAATTGTTTCTGGCCCGCGACCGGGTGGGCGTAAGGCCTCTGTTTTATAATATCACTGACGGAGTATTCACCTTTGCTTCCGAGATCAAGGCGTTGTTTGAACAACCCTTTATTTCAAGGGAGCTGCGACATGAAAGTCTTTCACAGGTCTATACCTTCTGGACAAGTCTCACACCCCATACTTCTTTCAGGAATATCTTTGAACTTTCTCCCGGACATTACCTTCATTTCAGTCAAAGCGGAGTTAAATGCGAAAAGTTCTGGAGTCCGGATTTCAGTAATGTGAACCGGGAAATAAGACCTGATGATGCCCTGGAACAGTTCAACGAACTTTTCAGTGATGCAGTAAAACTCCGTCTTCATGCCGATGTGAAAATTGCCGCCTATCTGAGCGGAGGTATCGATTCAGCCAGCACTGTTGCATATATCAAAAATATCGAAGAACGGAGTCCCGATACATTTTCCATCGCTTTTGAGGAAAAAGATTTTGACGAAGGCAGTTACCAGAAAGAAGCCGTACGGTTTTTTGACACTCAGCACAAATCCGTTGTCTGTTCATCGGAAACCATTGCAGAGGTTTTTCCAAAAGTGGTATGGCATTCCGAAATCCCCATGACACGTACAGCTCCGGCTCCAATGCTTATTCTTTCCGGACTGGTAAGGGAAAATAATATCAAAGCGGTTATCACGGGTGAAGGATCGGATGAGATACTGGCAGGCTATGATATTTTCAGGGAAGCAAAAATTCGTAAATTCTGGGCATCACAACCTGATTCCCTTACAAGGCCCCAGCTTCTGAAAACATTGTATCCCGACATACCTCATCTCAGAAATGCCAGTCCGAATATTCTCAAAATGTTTTTCGGATATAAGCTGAATGATATTGACAATCCTTTCTATTCACATCTGCTGAGATGGAACAATTCGAATCATATTAAAAAGCACCTGTCTGCCGCTTTAAAGAATAGTCTTGACGGCTATTCACCCCTGGATGAATTATCTGACAGTCTGCCTGCCGCTTTCAATGAATGGGATCTGCTTGCAAAAGCCCAGTGGCTCGAGACAACTGTTTTTATGTCGGGTTATCTTTTGTCAACCCAGGGTGACAGAATGGCAATGGCAAATTCGGTAGAGGGAAGGTATCCCTTCCTTGATCACCGTGTTATCGAATTCTGTGCAACACTTCCATCCCGCCTGAAACTAAACGGTCTGAATGAAAAATTCCTGCTTAAAAAACTCATGACCGGCAGGATACCGGAAAGTATATTAAAACGTCCGAAGCAACCCTACCGGGCGCCTATAAGCAGTGTATTCCTTTCCGGGAATGCACCGGAATATGTAAAACTGATGTTGTCCGAAAGCTACACCAGAAAAGCCGGAATATTTGATCATGATTCCGTTTCATCACTTCTTTCGAAAATAGAAAAGACAGGCGTGGCATCGGAAGTGGACAACATGACACTCACAGCAGTAATTTCAACACATCTGCTGTATGATCAGTTCATTGAAAATAATAACCAGGAATTCCAAAAGGGAGAATTGAAGAATCTGAAGATAATCCGCGATATTTGAAACCCCGGCTTGTAGCTCAAACCCTAAGGTGATAGTCAGCAATGCCGGCCGGAACGAAATGCCAGAATTGCCGGCCAAACCGAAATATCAGCAATGCCGGGCGGTACGGAATTTCAGAATTGCCAGGCGAACCGGAATCTCAGCAATACCGGCAGGGCCGAAATGTCAGCATTGCCCAGTCCAAATCAGAAACCTGCATGTTATGTAATAAAAAATATAATTATGAACCAGAAAAAACCATTTTCAAAAGACATTATCCTTCTCGACGACATCGAATATGTTGTAAACGAAATTGTTAAAAAAATGCATGATGATGTTCTCCGCAAGATACGGCGCAGCGGTGGTGTTGTAGGCATCAGCGGAGGTATCGATTCATCCGTATGTCTTGCTCTTTCCGCACGGACATTCGGTCCCGACAAAGTGCTGGGAATAATGCTTCCTGAGAAAGATTCCAGTCCCGACAGTGAAATGCTTGCCGGTGAACTGGCCGCAAAATTCGGGGTGAAAGCCATTACCGAAAACATTACGGAGGCTCTTAAAGGATTCAGATGTTATGAAAGACGCGATGAAGCTGTGAAACGAGTGTTTCCGGAATATGATCCCCTGACATACAAGATGAAAATTGCAGTAAAGGATACCGGCTTATTCAGCAACCTTCCTCCCATATTTTATCTGATAATCATTGACAAGGATGGCAATGAGCAGGAAAAGATCCTTCCTGTGAAGGAATATCTGCAGATAGTTGCTTCATCCAATTTCAAGCAGCGTACAAGAATGTCAATGCTCTACCATCATGCCGAAGCTCTTCACTATGCAGTTATCGGTACCCCCAACAGGCATGAACAGGAACAGGGCTTTTTCGTCAAGTACGGCGATGGCGGAGCAGATGTGATGCCAATAGGCAATCTCTATAAAACACAGGTATATCAGCTTGCAAAACACCTGGGAGTACCTGAAGCGATTATTGAAAGGACACCCACCACAGATACCTATTCTGCCGAGCAGACACAGGAAGAATTCTTTTATCAACTTCCTTTTGAGCAGATGGACAGATACTGGTACGGATTTGAAAACGGCTATCCTGTCAGTGAGGTTGCCGCCGTTATGGGTGAAACACCCGAACGTGTGGAAGCTTTGTTCCGGGGATTTGAAAGAAGGAAAAGAACAACGGAATATTTGCGGATGTCACCGGTTCGGGATTATTACGGAATATTATAACCCTTCCGGAGCTGTAATCTCTTTTAGTAATTCTATTGCATATAGTGGAAGATTGGTGAGCCAGCTTTCTTTTCTGAAATCCGACATTGAGGTTCGTATTGCAAATGCAGGGTTATATTTCTCACAAAAATACTTCAGGCTTTTTGCCTGCAAATTCTCTTCTGCTTTGACTTCAACAGGAACAACAAGACCATTATATTGGAGGAGAAAGTCAATTTCAGATGTTGCGCCCTCGGCAGACCAGTAGTAAATAACATAATTACCAGAACTATTGAGCTGTTGATGAACATATTGTTCCGTTAAGGCACCCTTAAATTCTGTGAATATCCTGTTTCCTTCAATAAGGCTTGCCGCATCCAGATCAGCCATTGCTGACAGAAGCCCTATATCAACAAGAAATAATTTGAATGTCTCTCGCTTCTCATAAGCTTTAAGAGGTATTGATGGTTTATTTGCCCTGTAAACTTTATGTGCCTGACCACAATCAGTCAACCACAATAAGGCTGATTCATAATCCTTTGCACGTGAGCCTTTTTTCATCAGACCGTAAATGAATTTGCGATTCTCTTTTGCCAGTTGTGAAGGAATTGAATTCCATAACATACGAACACGGGGAACAATATCAGAAGGTGCATGTTTCGAAAAATCCAATTCGTATGTATTCAGTATCTCCTTCTGAATTTTCCGGACATCTGTGAAATTATTATTTTCCAAAAACTTTTGGACAGGTTCCGGCATTCCACCCACGTAATAATATTGTCGAAGGCGATTTATTAATCCTGTTTTAAACGAGTTTATAAGTTTCCAGTCTTTGCTGAAAAGAATATCTGCAAGAGGTTTTTCACCATTTGCGATAAGAAACTCTGTAAATGTCAACGGATACATATCCAAAAAATTCACTTTCCCTACGGGGAAGGAAATGTTGGAATGGAGAGCCATTCCCAGCAGTGAACCGGCAGCAATGATATGATAAGCAGGAGCGTCTTCCTGAAAATATTTTAACGCAGTTATTCCTTCCGGAAGAGCCTGAATCTCATCAAAGATCACCAGGGTCTTTTCAGGATCAATTGTTAAACCTGATACTGCCTGAATTGCAGTAATAATCCTTTGGATATTAAAATCGTCAGTAAAAAGGCTCTGAAACCTTTTATCCTTTTCGAAGTTGATATAAATTGTCTGTTCATAATATAATTTCCCAAACTCCTTCATGAGCCATGTCTTTCCAACCTGCCTGGCCCCACGAATGATCAGAGGTTTACGGGAAGTGGAATTTTTCCAGGTCTTCAGATCTTCAATCTTCGTTCGATACATACCTTTTTTTATACAAAGTTACATTTTTTCAAATGACTTTTTGCATAAAATTACACTTTTTCGAAGGACTTTTTGCGTTATTTTACACTTTCTCGAAGGACTTTTTGCGTTATTTTACATTTTTCCGAACGACTTTTTGAACAACATGACACTTTTTCAAATATGGTACAGGAGGTTCATCACTATTTACGATGATCTTAAATCTCTTACTAATCATGAAATTCTCCCACAAAGCCCGGGTCTTGTCGATTGAATTAATATTCCAGTTTATTTTTTAATGATCCCCGACCTGCTCAGTATTATATCATTCTTTCTGTCTTTCAGTTCAATGAAATAAATACCCTTCATCATACCATTCAGGTTTAATATTATTTCATTGATACCGGGATCTGTCTTAACTGTTTTAAGAAGCTGACCACTAATGCTGTAAATGGTGATTATCAGTCTGTGATCATATATGTTTTTCCATGAAACAGTAAATTCCCCGTCTGTCGGATTGGGATAGATCAGAACCTGTTCCTTTTCCATGGGGAATAAATCACTGACAGTATTATCTGCTTCATCAGCCGGTATTGTTTCGTCACTTCCCGGTAGGGTATAGCTGCAATAAACCGAGTATCTGAAATCGGCAAGAGATGCAGTACCAAAGCTCTGGGGCATTCCGCCGGACCATGATTCGCCCGACTGGGCCCTGGCTGGAGGAGTTTTTGTATGTCTCACTCCCACACTGTTTTCAAAGACCCATGACAACCATACTGTCTGTCCTGCACTGACTGTAACAGGATTAACCAGGGAGACAGTCTGCCAGCCGGCAGAGGAATTCACTGCAACGGAAGATGTCACAGCAAGTCTTGATCCGGGAGTACCGGATGAGTTTGAATATACCCCCATGAGCATATTGCCGTTGCCGCCTGTATGGCATATTGACAGGCTTTGGATAGTACCTGCTTCGGTGAAAGTGACCGGGACAGCTCTCCGGTAATTAAGATTGGATATCAGTTCATAAATGTCCGTGTTTCCAAGCAGTTTTATTGACGAACTTCCGGGAATATAGCTGCAATAAACGGAATATCTGTAATTGCCGAGAGACGCCGTACCAAAGCTCTGGGGCATTCCGCCGGACCATGATGCACCCGACTGGGCCCTGGCGGGTGACCCGCCTGTATGTCTCACTCCTACTGTATTCTCAAATACCCACGAAAGCCACACCGTCTGTCCCGGACTGACTGTAACAGGACTTACCAGGGAGACAGTCTGCCATCCTGCAGAAGAATTCACCGGAACGGATGATGTAACACCAAGCCTTGATCCCGGAACGCCGGATGAATTCGAATACACTGCCATGAGCATGTTACCCCTGCCGCCTGCATGACAGATTGAAAGACTCTCTATCGTGCCTGCTTCCGGGAAAGTCACCTGAATGGCCCTCCGGTAGTTATGATTGGAGATGAGATCATATACTTCGGTATTGCCCAGTGTTTTGGAAGTAGAAACCTCCAGAGTGTAGCTGCAGTAAACTGAATAGCGGTAATTGCCCAGTGATGCTGTACCAAAGTCCTGAGGCATTCCGCCCGACCATGATGCACCGGACTGGGCTCTGGCGGGTGAACCGCTTGTATGTCTTACACCTACCTTGTTTTGAAAAATCCATGATAACCACACTGTCTGCCCCGGACTGACAGTAACAGAATTCTCCAGAGAGATAGTCTGCCAGCCGGCAGAGGAATTCACGGGAGTGGATGATGTAATACCAAGTCTTGACCCCGGAGTACCGGATGAGTTGGAATACACTGCCATCAGCATATTGCCATTCCCGCCCTCGTGGCAGATGGACAGGCTCTGAATTGTCCCGCCTTCCGGGAAAGTCACCTGGATAGCCCTCCGGTAGTTATGATTGGATATGAGATCATATACTTCGGTATTACCGAGCGTGTTGCCTGAGGCAACACCGGGAGTGTAGCTGCAGTAGACTGAATACCTGTAGTTGCCAAGTGACGCCGTACCGAAGCTCTGGGGCATTCCGCCGAACCATGATTCACCGGACTGGGCCCTGGCAGGTGAACCGCCTGTATGCCTCACTCCTACAGTATGTTCAAAAACCCATGACAGCCATACTGTCTCTCCGGCGTTTACAGGAACCGGATTCTCCAGGGAGATAGTCTGCCAGCCGGCTGAGGAATTCACGGGAGCGGATGATGTAACACCAAGCCTTGATCCCGGCGTACCCGATGAGTTAGAATACACTGCCATCAGCATATTACCCCTGCCGCCTTCATGGTAAATTGACAGGCTGTAAACAGTACCCTCTTCACTGAATGTTACCGGAATAGCTCTTCGGTAGTTAAGATTGGAAATGAGGTTATACACTTCGGTATTCCCGGCAATATTATTTGCAGATTCCGGGTAATCAATATAAAAAGTATGAGTGGTAGGAAACGAATTTTCAAAATCCAGAAGGATATAGTACGTCGTCCCTTTTGTCCATGTTACCGAACCATGGCGTCCCGGCTGACTCACATCTGCAAAACAGTGCCAGCCCTCAGGTGAACATGATCCTGTTTTCCATAAATAATCAACATATCCGGTGGCATCAGTAACCTGAAGACTGTAATTACCTGTTTCAGGGCTGTAAAAGAATATATTTTTTCCACTCCCGGTGAGAAGTATCCACAGGGATTACCCGAATGGGAAAACCA
>MTBK01136576.1_pt1 | contig 10121 bp, 9 predicted proteins | sample 1535981 | NCBI WGS metagenome assembly MTBK01 (sample SAMN06109225, study PRJNA356200) | anaerobic digester metagenome | isolation source: biogas reactors fed with pig manure or primary and secondary sludge | place: Spain | collected 2016-06-30 | reverse complement strand
GTGTTGATTATGAAGCTATACTCCGTGAGGCTGAGAAGGATCCTGATGGCTGCGACATAATTCTGTGGGACGGAGGCAACAATGATTTTCCTTTTTACCGGCCCAATCTTATGATAACTGTTACCGATCCCCACAGGGCAGGTCATGAGCTGAGCTATTACCCCGGTGAAGTAACCCTGCGCCTTGCGGATGTTGTTGTCATAAACAAGATTGACAGTGCTGATCCCGAAGCTGTGGATACTGTAAGGGAAAATACTGTCAGGGTGAATCCGGAAGCCGTGGTTATTGATGCTGCTTCACCGATCAGGGTAGATGATCCTTCCCTTATAAGGGGTAAAAGGGTGCTGGTAGTTGAGGACGGCCCGACTCTGACACACGGGGAGATGAAAATAGGGGCAGGGATTGTTGCTGCCCGGAAATTCGGGGCTACTGAAACAACCGATCCGAGACCCTTCCTGAGCGGAAGGCTGAAGGATACTTTCAGGCTTTATCCAGATATTGGCAGCCTTCTTCCCGCAATGGGTTACGGAGAGCAGCAGCTGTGCGACCTTGAAACGACCATAAACAATACCGTTTGCGACAGTGTTGTGATAGCAACACCCATAGATCTAAAAAGGATAATTGATATCAGGAAGCCGGCTACGAGGGTGTACTATGATCTGCAGGAAATAGGCGATCCCACACTGGAACAGGTGCTTGATGAGTTTCTGGCAAAATCCGGCCGCTGAAAAAACAGGCGGTCACGGATTTATGTCTGAGACAGCCATGGTGAATATCCTTTTATTGTATTCTTAGCGTCTTACCCGTGCGTTTCCTTCCCAGATGCTCCAGATCTGTTCTTCATCCGCAGGCTGGGCATAATCGGTCAGCATGGTGGTGGCAAGTGCGCCGGAAGCCCATGCGAACTGAATCCATTTTTCGGGGTCCCAGCCTTTAAGGATTGAGTAGAGCAGACCGCCCACAAAACCATCGCCCCCGCCAATCCTGTCAAGGACATGTATCTCGCGTGGTTCAGCCACATGCCAGTTTTCACCCTCGTGAACTATTGCACCCCACAAATGTTCATTGACACTTATGACCTGCCGCAGTGTGTTGCCAAAAACAGAAACCCCGGGAAATGCATTTCTGACCCTCCTGATCATTTCCTTGAAATTATCAATCTTTGCCGCAAGATCCTTTCCGCCTTCCGCCGGTCCTTTAACACCCAGACTAAGCTGGAAATCCTCTTCATTGCCAACAAGTATGTCGGCAATTTCCGCAATCTCCCTAAAGGTTGCGGAAAGTTCCTCTTCCCGGTTCTTCCAGAATGAGGCCCGGTAATTCAGATCGAAAGATATCCTGGTACCGTAATTTTTTGCTGCCCGTGCCAGCTCAAGGCAAAAATTGCTTGTCTCAGGAGACAGGGCTCCAATAAGTCCGGAAAGATGCAGTATCTGAACTCCCTCTTCCCCGAACAGCCTTGCGAGATCGAAATCCTTTACATTCAGTGTCCTGCCCACTTCTCCGGCACGGTCATTCTGTACCCTCGGGCCCCTTGAGCCATAACCGCTGTCGGCAATATTGAACTGGTGCCGGTAACCCCAGGGATCTCCCTGGTCAACTTCAATCCCTTCATAAGCCATATGCCTGCCGGCGAGATTATCCTTGATGAATCTGGCTACCGGACTGTCCTTTACAAATGTGGTCAGAACCTTGACCGGCAGGCCAAGATAGGATGAAATACTTGCAACATTCGACTCGGCACTGGTTGCATGCATGTGAAATGTATCACTGCAGTGAACGGGCTGACCATGAAGCGGAGTAATCCTGACACCCATACTTGTAGGCACTACCAATGACCATTTGAAATTTTTTCTTAGCTCAATTTTCATAATATAAATAGTTTAAGTTTATTATTGAATGATTTTTTCCTGTTAGAAAACCGCTGACTTCGGTTTCCGTTTTCTGTCTTTCGACTTTCTTTCCAACCTGAATCAGGAATGACCGGCTTCTCCATTCCGGTTTCCATCCTGTTCATTCCGGTAAAGAGCGAGTCCTGTAACATTTATTTCAGTCTTTCATTGAGTGTTTCTTCCTGTTTCTTCAAAACCTGGCTTGTTCAGAAGAGTAAACATGTTTTTCTTGTAGGCTTCAACACCGGGCTGATCAAAAGGATTCACATCAAGGATATAGCCGCTCACGGCACAGGACATTTCGAAGAAATAAATCATCTGGCCAACGTAGTACTCATTAAGCACCGGAATATTTATCCTTATAACCGGGACATTCCCTTCATTATGGGCAAGGATGGTGCCCTCCCCGGCACTGTGGTTCACTTCCGAAAGTCTTTTGTGTGCCAGATAATTAAGCTGATCGGCATCATCCTTCTCAGCAGGAATTGTAATTGTTTTTCCCGTTTCGCCTACCAGAAGTATTGTTTCAAAAATAATCCGCTGTCCCTCCTGGATATACTGTCCCAGTGAATGCAGATCGGTTGTAAATTCAACTGATACCGGGAAAATGCCTTTGCCTTCCTTTCCTTCACTTTCTCCGAAAAGCTGTTTCCACCATTCTGAGAAATAGCGGAGCCTGGGTGTAAACCCGACAAGTATTTCGAGAGGTCTTCCGGTTTGAAGCATCAGATTACGTGCTGCAGCATACAGGAGTGCAGGATTGCTCACAGCGTCCCTGTTCTTTCTGGTTATAAGTTCCATGTCGCGGGCTCCCTTAACCAGTTTTCTGATATCCATTCCGGCAACCGCAATCGGCAGCAGACCGACCGGACTAAGAACGGAATATCTTCCTCCCACATCATCGGGGATCACAAATGTTTCATAGCCGTTAAGATCTGCCAGCGATTTCAGCGCACCTTCCGAACCGTCGGTGACTGCAGTGATCCTGTCAGCTGCCCTGGCTTTTCCGACTTTTCTTTCAAGATGATCCTTGAGGATTCTGAATGCAATCGCAGGTTCGGTTGTGGTACCTGATTTGGAAATGACAATGATGGAATAATTCCTGTCTTCAAGAATTTCAATCAGATCTGAAATGTAATCCTCACAAATATTCTGGCCTGCAAATAATATTTTGTGGTGTTTTGATTTCAGCATCGGAGCGAAGGAATGAGTCAGGGCTTCAATCACTGCCCTGGCACCAAGATAAGAGCCGCCGATGCCGATGATTACTGTTGTATCTGAAACAGACATGATATGCCTTGCTCTCTTCTTTATTCCCTTAAGCTGCTCCTGTATGTCTTCGGGAAGCGAGAGCCATCCCAGGAAATCATTTCCCGCTCCCGTTCTGTTGTTGAGTGTATCAAGATATCTGACAGACTGTTTTGCAAGAGCTATCACCTCCTCGTAGGAGATGAAATCCGCAAAATTCTTAAGATCAATTGCTATATTCTTTTCCATAGTGAAAGGTTTTTGTTTGCTTCAGGATTAACGCAAAGTTAAAAAAATAACCGCCAGGGAATCTTCCCGGCGGTTATTATAAACCGGTATAATATATATTGGGAAGGAAGTTATCTTTTCCTGATACTTCCTGCGCTTGAAGCCCTGGCATCAATGTACCGGGGATCACCCTTGTAGTTTATATCTCCGGCACTGGAAGCCCGTGCTGCAAGTTTTTCGGTAACATAAACACCTGCATCTCCGGCACTGGAAGCCGTTATCTCGGCTTCCCTTACCCTGAGGTTGTATGCATTCAGATTGCCGGCACTGCTCAAAACAGCAGAAAGCATATCTGCTTCACCACTCAGTGTTACATCACCGGAACTGCTTATGGCAGCATTGACCTTCCGGGCGTATATTTCCAGAGTGATATCGCCTGCGCTGCTGGCGGCAATACGAAGATTATCGCTTTCTATCGCCGATATTCCGGTAATGTTTCCTGCACTTGAAGTGACAACAGTATTAATTTCTTTCAGGGTTACATAGACGGTTTTCGTTTTCGCACGCCGGATATTCACATCGGTATAGATTTCAAGAATCCCGTTTTTTACCCTGGCAATGATATGCCTGTGCAGATTCTCATCAGTCTCTACAGTCAGTTCCGGCTTATCACCCTGCCTGAGGTAAACATCTATTCCCGTGCTGACTTTTATCCCCGATGCATTCACCGGGGTTCTTGACTCAGTCAGCATTCTTCCATTTCCATCGACACTCTTGCGAAATTGTGCATTGACACCGGATGTTATGGCCAAAACCAGAAACAGGAAAATAGTTTTCTTCAGATTTCTCATGTTTTACATTTTTTGGGATTAGCGTTTTGTTCCGTGTTAAGGACAGTACTTATTATTGTATGTTGCATGAAGTGCATATATTTTTTGCATAAAATGATGTCTTTGCAAAAAGAATCCCCTGAAACAAAAATTTCTTTCACAGATTGATTTAAGTTTGCAGCCCAGATAAGTTTTTTTTATCCTTTATAATCATTGACATGCCATTATAACCGTTCGTTTTATTTTTTAAAATAGCCAGGTAACAATATATTATCAATTAAATATCATTTTAATAAAACATTCATAATCAAAAATATGCAATTGGCTGGAATCAGCTGACTCAAAAGTTTAATGAACTATTGCCATTACGGACTTACTAAAAAAAATTATAACTTTATAAAAAATTTGAAGTTTTGAAAAAACTAACTGTTCTCCTGCTCATATTTGCAATAATTATTGGCTGCAAACAGAAAAAATCCGGAAGCTCCGGAACCACACCGGCCTTTACCGTGGAAGAAAATTTCTCCGGGAGCTTTACAATAAGTGGTGCCTATGCCCTTACTGCCGTGTTGAAGAAATGGGCGGAGGATTTCATGAATATTTACAATAATGTTGAAATTGCGATTCTGGAAAAAGGCACCGGTCAGGGTATGGTGGATCTCATTGACGGGAAAGCCGATCTTGCAATGATTTCACGGCCGCTTTCCGATGATGAGAAGGAGGCCGGAATCTGGATGATACCGGTGGCCAAGGACGGTGTTGCAATAATAGTCAATGACAATAATCCCTATCTTCCCCGGCTTATGAAACAGGGGCTTAGTCCTGATGAGATACAAAAACTTTTTACTTCAAGGCCCTCTCCCACATGGGGCGAGTTGCTGGACACAACAGGAAGTGCCCGGGCTGTTGTCTATTCCAGGGCTGATGAATCAGGTGCAGCTGAGCTGCTGGCAGGATTTTTATTCAGAAAACCTATTGACCTCAAGGGAATTGAGGTGACGGGCGATAAGGAAATGATAGACCGGGTAAAGAGCAATATTTTTTCTGCAGGATTTTGCAATCTGTCATATGCATTCAATATTCTGACAGGAGAAAGAATTGAAAATATACAGATAGTACCCTTTGATCTTGATTATGATAATAAGATCGGAAAGATAGAAAAACCGTTCAATGATATAGAAACTGCCCACAGAAGCGTCTGGCTGGGAATCTATCCGGAATCCCTCTGCAGGGACCTGACGCTGGGCTCAATAGGTAAACCCACCGACCCTGTGATACTTGCATTTTTAAACTATGTTATCAATGACGGGCAGAAAATTGTCAGGGAAGCCGGACTTTGTGAACTTAACAACATAGCGCTGAGGTTTGCAAGGGAAAGCCTGCAGTAAGTTTACTCTTTTCAGTGATCCATGATCCATGTTCCCTGAAACAATCTTCATTCCCTTCGGTGATCCATATTTTCTGTAACAATCTTTATTTCATCGGGTGATACATATTCCCTGAAGAATTTGCGAAAAAATCATATTCTCCCTTGAGTTGAAGTCAGCGTGATAAAGTGAGAAATCAGCGGATTCTCTCGTTATTTTTGAATACTGCAACAAATGCCTGGGGATATCCTGCCTTTCTCAATGCAGACTGTAGCTGCCTGGCAGGTTCAATGGCCGTGAATTCCCCCACCGTGTAGCGGTATTCCTTCAGGTAATAGTATACATAGGGGGTATAAGACTTACCATCTATCATGAGATCTTTTATATCTTTTCCCGATACATCCGACCGGAATTGTACCCTGTAAATCACGACATCTTTCAGGTTCTCCGGTATTTCAGTATCAGTATTTTTTGCTTCAGCTGCCCTTGCCTCTTCAGCCAGTCTGTTTGCTTCGGCGGCTCTGGCTTCCTCAGCAAGTCTTTTGGCTTCGGCAGCTTTTGCTGCATCTGCTAGTCTTTTGGCTTCGGCGGCTTTGGCTTCCTCAGCCAGTCTTTTGCTTTCGGCAGCTTTTGCTGCATCTGCCAGTCTTTTGCTTTCGGCGGCTTTAGCCTGCTCGGCCAGTCTTTTGGCTTCAGCAGCTCTGGCTTTCTCGGCTGCCCTTGCTTTTTCAGATTCAACTCTCTTTGTTTCCTCAGCCTTCACTGCTTTCTTCTCTTTCTCAGCCTTTTCATCTTTTGCAGCCCTTTCGGCTTCCGTTGCCCTGGCCTCTTTTTCAGCCCGGGCTATATCGTCAGCCTGTGCAAGAAGAAGTTTCCGGTAAGTGAAAGTTGTATCTGCCTCGGCGGTTTTAATAAGTATTCCTGTCAGATCTGCCAGGCTTTCTGGGGTTTTAGTATCTCCAATGACTATTTTGAAGAGGCGGGCATCTTTTTCTCCGGAAGCGGGAACTGAGGTGTAGAAACCGGTTTTTCCATCCAGGCGATTCAGGGTGAAAGCAATATCATCACCGGCAGTATTTACGGATTCTGTAAGGTTAACAGGCTCTTCCCAGCTTTCCCCGTTGTATTTGCTTACGAAGATGTCAAAACCTCCGTAACCGGGATGTCCGTCTGAAGAGAAATAGAGATTGTTTTGATTGTCCAGGAAAGGATGGAGTTCATCCGCTTCGGTGTTGACAAGATTTCCCATATTTTCCGGTTCTGACCATTTTTCACCCTTTTTTCTGGTAATGAAAAGGTCATGATTTCCTGCCGTTCCGCCCCTGTCGGATGCGAAAACCAGCATCATTCCGTCATGGGAAAGGGCAGGATGAGTGTAGGAAAAATCACCGCTACAGAAGTCAAGGGGTTTTCCGGGTTCTGACCAGGAGCCCTTCCCCTTTCGTCTTTCGGAAAAATCCGACGAATATATTTTATAATGTTTCCCTCCCTTTTCCCTTGCAGTGAAATACATCCTGTCATAATCCCTGCTGAAGGAAATGGCATCGCATGGAAAGGAAAACATGAAACCGGTTGAAAAAACGAGGGGATTAATAAGTGTGGAATCTCCCGGAATGGCATAATATGCCTGAGTGGTTCCGAAGGAAACATGTGATGGTATCATCTTATGGAAATTCTTCGAAAACCCTAGAAACACTATAGCGTTTCTGTAAAACTGTATACCTGCAGACGGGGGTATTATTTCCAGACCGAAAGACTTTATTTTAACAGGCTTCTCATCCGGGGGCAATTCAATCCCTGACAGTTCCCTTCTGCCGCCGGAATAATCCGGTGTAGTGAGGCCCGTGAGTACCAGACAGCTCAGGACAAGAGAGCAGGAAAACATGAATCCGTAAAATCTTTTCATACTTAGCTGGGATTGGAGTCGATCATGTTTATTTATTCAATGGACATAATGACATACTTCCTTACCATTGGTCTTTCCTGTTATATGCCGTTTTGTTTTTTATAATGTTAATTCCCATCGCAATTTCCGCAGTGATATCCTTCTTGTAAAAGGCGGTATTCTTTGGCATTTCAAAGAATGTACCGATATAAAATCCCGGATATTTATACTGGAAAAAGAAGGGAATCCTGTCATAATCGTTCAGATATGATCCAATGCATGAATTCCCGAGATATAATTTCAGTCCGGGATGAAACATATCCCTGATTTTATCCGGAAGGGAGTTACCCGTTTCTGCAATCAGCATCGGTTCAAGTATTATTCTGAGATTTCTGCTGCACAGGATCTTGAATCCTGTATTGAGAATATATTTTTCGGATAAATGAGTGCTGTCATTTCCAAAGGTCCCCGGAAGGATGTTTGTTGCCGACAGTCCGATGTGGAATACCGGATTATAAAAATATATTCCGGCATCCAGGTACGGGAGTATTGTATTTTTTTCAGCTATGTTCAGATCATCATCTCCGGGATAATGACTGAAAAAACCTTTTGCTGCGGCTCCGAGTGAAAGGAAGCTGTGTTTTTCCCTTCCCAGGGGAATGTGATATGCTCCTGCAATACCTGTACCGGTATGGTGGCTGGTGCCGGTATTATCATTCAGAACCCAGGCTCCGATACCGATGTTTGAGAATTCCTTCATGCCGGACCCGGTCAGAACCTTACGCTCCTTTTTCCTGATCCTGGTGTTTACACCCAGCAGCTGTGTATGCTGATTATTCTGAAGGGATACAAGCATGTCAAGCGACAAAAAATCCCTGCTTCCGGCGATTGCCGGATTAAAAATATATGGAGTAAAAACTTTACCGGATACCGGATTAAAAACTGCATCCTGCCCTGAAACCATAACCATAACAGGGGAAAGGAACAGAATGAAAAATAAAATCTTCTTCGCGCCAGACATTGATCTTTCAGAAATTAAACAATCCGAAAACCAGAAATACGATTCAAATCGCAAATTGTTTCAAAATCCGGACTTTATTTACAATGAGTGGCAAGAATTTATATTCAGATAACCAGATAAAAAGATATATTGTTCACCGCTAATCCTGATTTCTTCTTTTTACAGTATTTCCGGGTATCTTTCAGATCTAATTGCCTGGCGGATCTGAATTTGTCAGACCTCACTCTTTAAGCCCTGTCCTGAATGTTGACTCTTTTCTGATTTTTGCCTATATTTGATACTATAAAATCGCCTGATATGAGCAAAATAAACCGCCGTAATTTTATCCGGACTTCCCTTATGGGAGGAGCCGCAGCCACATTTTACAGTCCTTTCAGTGATTTAAAGGCTTTGGTTTCTCCTGATTTGCCCGGCCAGGCCTCATCGCGTGTTTCCCTTGTCACGGGTGGTGACCGGGCTGACATTGCCTTCAGGGCTCTGGAACCCTTTTCCGCGGAGATAGCCAGGGCAATAGGAAGGCGCCGAGTGGTGATAAAACCGAATAATGTATCTACAAGCATACAGCTGGCAGCAACTCACGCCGAAACACTGGAAGGCATCCTGGAGTTTCTCAGGTCAATAAAAAAGCTCGATAATGTCATAATTGCCGAATCGGCTGCTTCCGGTCCGGCAATTGAAGGGTACAGCAATTTCGGCTATCTCAGGCTGGCAGAGAAATATCCGGTGAAGCTCATTGACCTTGACCAGGAGAAGCATGAAATTCTTTATGTGTTTGATGAAAAGGATTTCAGTCCCCATCCGGTCAGGTTCTCAAGTATCCTGCTCAGTCCGGATTCCTACCTGATTTCGGCAGCAAAAATGAAAACACACGATCGTGTTATCGTCACACTTTCACTTAAAAATATCATTTTCGGGGCACCGGTAAAAGATCCGGGATTTTCATGGGGGAAGACCCGCAGGGAAGGTGCGTGGAGTGACAAGGCCATTGTACACGGAAGCGGATTCAGGGGTATCAATTACAATCTCTTTGATCTTGCTCCGAGACTGCATCCTCACCTTGCACTTATTGACGGATTTGAGGGGATGGAAGGGAACGGTCCGAGCAACGGAACTCCCGTTGACCACAGGATTTGTGTTGCAAGCACCGACTGGCTGGCAGCAGACCGGGTGGCTACCGGGCTTATGGGAGTCGATTTTGACAGGGTGGGTTATCTCAGCTATTGTGCCCGGACAAATCAGGGAGTGGCGGATCTCAGCAAAATAGAGATTTTAGGGGAAAGGATCAGTGATCATATCAGGAATTATAAGCTTCACAGTAATATCGAAAGTCAGCTGACCTGGATGCAGCCTGCCGTTTGAGCCTCTGAATGATTTATTTATTCCCGGAAATGGTGTTGCAGTTGCTCTTTTGTAAATATTGACAGAAGGGACAAACCGCTGCTGATAACTTTTCTTCATAAGTTCACAAAAATGACTTAATTTGCATAAAATTAATTTTCAGGAAATTAATTCTCAGGAAATTAATTTTGCAAGACTGGTGAAAGTCAAAAATATATTCAATGAGTGAATCCATCCTGAATGCGCTTGTGCAGTTATTTGCACTGATCGCCGATATCCATGGAGAAACAGTTATTACCAGCAGGGGAAAGG
>MTBK01122312.1_pt1 | contig 10127 bp, 4 predicted proteins | sample 1535981 | NCBI WGS metagenome assembly MTBK01 (sample SAMN06109225, study PRJNA356200) | anaerobic digester metagenome | isolation source: biogas reactors fed with pig manure or primary and secondary sludge | place: Spain | collected 2016-06-30 | reverse complement strand
GTGCTCTACTATGTTCTGCCCGCCCCCGGGCGCCTCAGACTGCCCGAGTTGCCCTCCCAGCATGATGAGAAGCCTGCCCGCCGGGCGATCGTCCTCCTGGTCGTGGCGTCGGGTCTCCGGGCATGGGCGATATTCGGCTCGGTTGCGTTCCTCCCGACCATACTCACCATGCGGGGCATCGATCTCGTGACTGCAAACCTGCTGGTCTCAGGTATGCTCATCGCCGGGGTCGTGGGGCAGCTCGTCGGTGGGACGCTCTCAGACCGCTACGGCCGCAAAGAGTGTACGCTCGTCGGCCTCGTCGCCGCCATCCCGCCGTTTGTGGTCTTCCTCTCGACCGGGGGCGTCATATCCCTGGTCGCCATGATCATCTTCGGGTTCATCCTCTGGTCGACCTTCGCCGTGACGGTCGCCATGGCCCACGAGATGGCGCCCGGGAGTGTCGGGCTCGTCTCCGGGCTTATGCTCGGGCTCGCCGTCGGCGTGGGCGGGATGGGTGTTGCGGTCACCGGATGGATAGCTGATCTGACGTCGCTCTCGGTCGGGCTTATGACGATACCGCTCGCGATCGTCCTCGCCATCCCGTTCTTCCTCGCGGTCCCCTACCCCTGGAAGATCTTCTCGCCGGGGTCGACCCAGATCCCATCTCCCAGGTAATCCTCCCGGGGCCGGGCCACCCCACCCCCCTGCGGGGGTGCCCAGGGCCGATCTGAACCCCTTCATACTAAAAGTGGGGGGATTTAGGATTCTTCCGCCGGCGTCACCTCTGGTGTTCCATCCGGGGCTCCATCCGGGGCTCCATCCGGGGCTCCATCCGGTGCCCCCTCTGGTGTTTCATCCGGCGTTCCATCCGGTGCTCCATCCAGTGGTCCATCCGGCGTTACTTCCGGCGTTACTTCCAGTGCCCCATCCGAGGCTCCATCCGGGGCTCCCTCTGGCGCTACCTCCGGTGCTCCATCCGGGGCTCCATCCGGCGTTACTTCCAGTGCCCCATCCGAGGCTCCATCCGGGGCTCCCTCTGGCGCTACCTCCGGTGTTCCATCCAGTGTTCCATCCGGTGTTCCATCCGGTGTTCCATCCGGTGTTCCATCCGGTGTTTCATCCGGTGTTTCATCCGGTGCTCCCTCTGGTGTTTCATCCGGCGTTACTTCCAGTGCCCCATCCGGGGCTCCATCCGGTGTCCCTTCAGGTGGTCCATCCGGGGCTCCATCCAGTGCCCCATCCGGTGCCCCCTCTGGTGCTCCATCCGGGGCTCCATCCGGTTCCCCATCCGGGGGTCCTTCAGGTGCTCCATCCGGTGCTCCATCCGGTGTTCCATCCGGGGCTCCTTCCGGGGCTCCATCCGGTGCTCCATCCGGGGCTCCATCCGGTGCCCCATCCGGGGCTCCATCCGGGGCTCCATCCGGCGCCGGCTCGGGCTCCGATGCAAAGACCATCCCTGCATCCTTGACGACCACCTCATCCCCACCGACCGTGAAGGGGCCGACCCTACCGGTCGCCGGGTCTACTTGGCTGTCCCTGCCCGGGTCTGTGAAGGTGTAGCCCTCCAGCGGGATGAACACCAGGGAGTACTCTCCGGGCGTGAGGGGACCGAAGAGGTATGTAGCGCCGGAGAAGGTGGTTGCCTCGCGCGTGTGAGTCGATGCCATCATAGCGCCGTCTGAATCCAGGAGCTGGACTTCGATACCAGCCAGGTAATCATACGTTTCACCCTTGACACCGTCCCGATCCTTATCATGCCAGGCCATTCCGTGCACCCACCCATACGCTTCCGAGCGTGCCTCGGTCTGGTGCGTCCAGGCAAGGCCGACGTTCAGGGTCTCCCCCTCGATCTCAGTAAATCCCTCGGTCTCGATCCACGCATATACCCAGTCTGCCTGAGCGCCACCACTGTTTGGATCGGGTGTGGTGCAAGAGTAGCCATCCGGAAGATAGACTTGAATGCCGCCGATATGCCAGTACTCAAAACAACCCGAGAAATGGTATGAGCCGTCGGAGTCGGTGATTGTGCTGCCGGTCAGCATGGGCTTGGCATTGAGCCGCAGGATGCGGACACCAGGAATGCCCGGCTCACCCGGATCCCAGATCCCGTCCTTGTTGAGATCACACCAGATCGTCCCGGTGAGCGGGGGACTACCCGAGGCCAGCACCACGTTCCGCGTCACGGTCCCGGATGGCACAACCTCGAATATATCCGTCGTGCCGGTCTCTGGATCGACATCGTTTGCCGGATCAGATAGGACAAATATGGCTCCTCGAGCCCTCGGTGGTGCAAACCGGAGGAAATAGTCTCCGGGCTCATCGACATAGAAGGTGTACGTGCCGCCGGGGCCGGTGAGCGTCGTGTTTACCGGCGTGCCGTCAGCACGCATGAGCTCCACGCGAACGCCCGGGATACCGGATATACTCTCATCCCAGACCTCAGTCTGGCCGTCGATATCAAACCAGGCGGTGCCGGTGACAAGTCCCGGCTCCGGGGGGGGCGGGGCCTCCACGATCAGCCCGGCGTCCCACGTAAGCTGTTCCTCCCCGGCCTTGAGGGTTATCACCCCGGTCCTCCCGGTCGTCTGATTCACATCGCTCCCGCCAGGGACCTGCACCGTAAAGACCATTCCCTCCGGGGGTTTGAACTCAACGACGTAGTCCCCGGGCGTGAGGTCAGTGAAGGAGTATCTGCCATCCGCTCTGGTCTCTGTGGTCCCAATCTTGCGGAGGTCGGCATCGCGAAGGGTGACGCTGACGCCCGCGATCCCCGGCTCCCCTGCTGAGTCGTATACGCCATCTGCGTTCGTGTCGTTCCAGGCGATGCCCCCGATCGAAGCCGGTGCAGCAGCGGGTGTGGGCGTTTTGGTCACCGGCGGTTTCTGGGTTGGGGTCCCCGTCGCCGGCGGCTTATGGTGCACGGCCGGTGCCTTCGGAGGCTTGATGGGTGCCTTCGGGGGTGCCGGGACCGGTTCGGTGGAAACACCCAATCTCACGGCCCAGGCATCCTCGTTCACCACCCCTCCCTTCTCCGTTGCGTTGAACACCCCTGCAAAGATGTACCCCGACTCATCGACCCGCAGGAGCGATGTGGCCCGGTCACCGGGGTTTATGCCGCCAAAAGTCTTGCTCCACGCCACCGCTCCCTCATCATCGACCCCGACGAGCCAGGCGTCGGTATCATCCGTCCCGAAAAACCCGGTAGCTCCGGCGAATACGTACCCGCCGTCGTATGTCTCGACGACCGCATTGGCCGACTCATTCACGCCCACGTCCCCGTAGATCCAGTTCCAGATGATATCCCCATCCGGGGTGAGCTTCATGAGGAGGGCATCGGTATCGATCGCCGTGTCATTGGACCGCTCCGTAAACGTCCCGGCGATGAGCAGGTTGCCGTCCGTGGTGGTGATCACCGCCCGGGCGTCATCGTCGTCGAGGCCGCCAAACGTCCTGTTCCAGACCTCACCGCCCGATCCGTTCAGCCTGACGACCCAAGCATCCGTCCCGCCGGCCCCTGTCGATCCCGTGCTACCCGCAAAGACGAAGTCGCCCCCCGGGAGCTGGACTATATCGTCTGCTCTATCCTCACCAGCCCCGCCGAACTTCCTCTCCCAGACCTTGCCCCCCGTCTCATTCAACCTGACGACCCAGGCGTCGGATTCATCTCCACCCCAGGATGCGATGGAACCGGCGAATACGGAGCCCCCGTCATCGGTCTCGATCACGGCGTTTGCCGATGCGTTGACATCCGGCCCGCCGTAGGTCCGGTTCCAGACCTCGGCGCCCGCGGGATCGATCTTTATGAGCCAGGCGTCGGTATCCAGCCGTGCTCCATCGGTGACAAAGGTGAGATTGCCTGCGATGAGGAGGTCGCCATCGCCGGTCTGGATGATAGACCGGGCGGTGTCAGCCTCCCTCCCGCCGTAGGTCCGGTTCCAGACCTCATCGCCCTCCGGCGTCAACCTCACCACCCAGACGTCGGTTCCCCCTTCGCTGGATGATGCGGCCTCCCCCGCAAGATAAAAGCCGGCTCCATCGGGACACGCGGCGATGGCATATGCTGCCTCCCCGCCATCAGGTCCGCCGTATGTCCGGTTCCAGGTGACTGTCAGATCTCCGGCCGCCGTTCCCACAGCCGCCACGAGCGCGAGTCCCGCAATAAGAATGATCAGATACCATGTACCACGCTGCATAATCCTACCTCTCCATCGTCTCCGCCCCGGTATCCTCTGGCGCCACCCCCGCCCTTCCGGGCATGATGGGGAAGATCGGTGATCAGGGGCACCGGCGACACCACGGGGCTGCACTTTAATAACGTCATTATTATAATAATCTTCTTCTGCAACCACCGTGGTGCATAAATCCTTGATCGAGAAGTGAAAGATGACGGGCACCCACAGGAAAACTACGGCCGCGATCGGGTGGAGCCCAAAGCCACCCCAGAATTTTTCTACCACCCCCACCATGGTGTGGTCTGGTTACCATGCTCGGTGCAGACTACATCTACCCAAACGTCACGGAGGTGGCCAGGCGGGGAGGGCTCCTGGAGCGCTGGTGCCTCGCTGAACCGCTCGGGTGCACGTATATTGAGGTCCCCGGCGACTTCATCAAGAACAAGACCGAGGTCGAGCGGACCGGTCAGGATATCGGCTCTATGCTCACCCGCTCGTCTATCGAAGAGCTCTACCAGCAGGAGGCGGACATCCCCCGCCTGCCGGGGTACTCCCTGCACACCGAACCGGGTATACCCCGTCGGCGGGATCCCCATGGCCGGCAGGTGAAGGCGGACCTGCGGTGGCACGATCCGGAGTGGGTGATCGCGCTTGGAGATATGCTCCTTGAGATCGGTGACTTCCTGGGCGCTCCCCCCGCCATCATCGAGATCCACCCCGGCGGCCGGAAGAACTCCCACGCTGACATCGCCGCAGGAATGCACGCCCTGATCGCTGCCCACCAGAGCGCCTTCGGGGTAGAACCCCGAATACTCCTCGAGAACCACAGGGATCAGAATATCTCCACCGGGAACCAGATGCGGGCGTTCTGGGAGACGTTCGTCAAACACCATCCCGAGATCATCAGGTTTGCCGGGATTGCGCTCGATCCGGGGCATCTCCATGCGGTCACGAGGGAGGATTTTTTGCAGTCGCTCCGGAGGATCCCGCCCGAAGCCCTGAGGAGCATCCACGTCCACACCAACCTCAGGCCGCCATCGATCACCGATGACGTGCCCTGGCCAGAGGTCTTCTCGGCGATCAGAGACCTCCCGGAGAGGCCGTACATCAAACCCGTCATCTACCAGAAGAACAAGGTTGCTGAAGCGATCGACTTCTGCGAAGGGATGCTCGCCGCACCACTGAAAGAGAGACTGCCGGCATGAGGGGAGACCGGTGATGCCCTGCCCCCACTCGCTCAAGTGGGGATCGTGCAGGTATGCCCCCTGCCAACCTTCATAACCTCGAACTGCCAGAGGGGGCCGCATGAACCCGACGGCTGCCCCCGATCTCCCTGCCAGCCTCGAGTGGATCAACACCGATCACCCGATCTCCCTCAGGACGCTGGAGGGCAGGACAGTGCTACTCTATTTTGGGACATTCGCATGCTCGAACTGTACGCGACTGGTCCCGGAGCTCCGGCGCCTCAAGGAGGGCCACCCGGGGCTGGTGATCATCGAGGTCCATGCGCCAGAGTTCGAGTCTCCCGCAACCGCCGAGAGCTTTCCAGAGGCGGTCCACCATGCGAGAGTCGATCATCCGGTCGCCATTGACCACGATCAGAGGCTCTGGCAGGCCTTCGGTGTCCGGAGCTGGCCGACGTTCGCCCTCATCGACCCGGCGGGGAACCTCATCGGGAAGACCACCGGGGAGGGGCTCAGTCAGCGGCTCGACCTGAAACTCGATCGGCTTGCCGAAGAGTTTGAACGGCGCGGTATGCCCGATACGAGGCCGATACAGCTCACAACCACCCCTGCAGCGGCGCGGGTGGGTGCCCTGTACCACCCCGCCAAGATCGCGGCAGACCGTGTGGGGATGCGCCTGTTCATAGGTGACCGAGGCCATCACCAGGTCATCGTCGCGGGCAGTGATGGAAAGATCCTTGAGACCATAGGCACCGGGGCCCCGGGAAATGCCGATGGATCCTTCACCAGGGCCTCACTATACCTGCCGGAGGGCCTCGCCTTCGATGGAGAGGCGGATACACTCTACGTCGCCGATACCGGGAACCACATGATACGGCGGATCTCCTGGCCGGACCGCAGGGTCGAGACGATCGCCGGGACCGGGCTTGAGGCGCCATCGTCCATGGCAGGTGGACCGGGGATGGATGTGGCGCTGAACGCGCCCCGGGACCTTGCGCTGATGGGCGGCTACCTCTACATCGCCATGGCGGGTGCGAACCAGATCTGGCGGATGGATCTCGATACCCACAAGATAGAACCTCATGCCGGTTCCGGCCGGGAAGGTCTGGCGGACGGTCCCCTCGGGGTGGCCACCTTCGCCGGCCCCTCCGGGATCGTCACCGACGGGGAGGTGCTCTACGTGGCCGACAGCGGCGCTTCGGCGATCCGCAGGATAAAGCGGGGCATGGTCGAGACCCTCATCGGACGATCGCTGGAGGACTTCGGCGACCTCGATACCATCGCCAGTATGGCGCGTATCCACCACCCGATGGGTATAGCAAGCCATCAGGGGCTGCTCTACATAGCCGACACCTATAACCACAAGATCAAGGAGCTCGACCCGCGCACAGGATGGGTCCTCACAAAGACCGGGAGCGGCATCCGAGGTTACCGCAATGGAATGTCGGGGGATGCACGGCTGAGTGAACCAGGCGATCTGGTCAACCTGGGAGGGCTCTGGTATATCGCTGATACCGGCAACAACGCCGTCAGGGTGTATGACCCGGACCGGCACATGGTCTCGACCCTGATGCTCTGGGAGTAGAGGAGACGGCCGGGTTCGGGCGCTGGAGACCAAGGTATATATAGATCCGGGGAGGAGAGCAGGAGCAGACTCCTGCCAGGGGGGAAGTATCTTGCGGACGATCTCCATACTACTCGTGGTTGCCGTAACCATTCTCGCCGGTGGCTGTACGGGTCTCCAGGGGGATGGCGACTTGAACCGGACGGCGACCGGAACACCGGTAGATGGAGATCTGCTGACGATCGATGGTATCCTGGCCACCGATGGCAACCACTCAACCTTCGCCCGGGCGCTTGATGCCTCCAGGCTTGAGAGGTTGCTCGCGGGCCCGGGGCCATACACGGTCTTTGTTCCTTCTGAAGGGGCTTTCAACCGGCTCCCACCCGGCATGCTGGATGAGCTCATGGAGGACCCGAAAGGCAACCTGGCCGAGATCCTGCTCTACCATATAGTCCCCGATGAATACCAGATCTCCGGGAGTGAGACCATCGCGACCGTCCAGGGCAGTCCCATCACCATCGATGCCACCGACGACGGCGTGACCGTGAACGGTGCAGAGATGGTTGGAGAAGGCACGCCGGCGGCAAACGGGGTCATATACACCATCGATGGCGTCCTGCTCCCGCCTGACATCGTCCTGCCGGCGGTCGGCGATATCGAGTGACCTCCAAAAGGCTCGCAAAGAAGCAACTCTTTTCCCGTGTCTGCACAAACAGTGAGTCACGACCGATCACCCATGTCCCGCTACAACCTCAGCCCATCACTCATCGGCTGGTTCTTCTACCACGACTGCGAGCGCTACCTCCGCTACCACGCAACCCCGGAACAGGACCGCGAGAGTGCCGGCATCCCGGCAATCGCGATCGACCGGAGAGCGACGACACAGGCCCTCCTGGATGCGGGCATCAGGTGGGAGGAGGAGGTGGTCGGCAGGAGGCTGGCCGGGAGGGTGCGGATCCCCGACGGGACCGGTCCCCTCACCGACCGGTCATTCTCCATCGAGGAGAGCTTCAACCTCCTCCCCCGCCTCTCCCCGGGAGAGGCCGTCTACCAGGCGACCATCCCGATCTCCATCCATTTCCGGAGCAGATACGGGCTTGATCCTGCGGTATACCGGTTCTCTCCCTGCCGCCCTGACCTGATCCGGTTTGAGGAAGGGGTTCTCTCTGTCATCGATATCAAGGCCAGCGAAGACATCAGCATCAGCCATCGCATCCAGACGACCCTCTATGCCATGATCCTGGATCATGCCCTGGATCTGCTCGGTATCGACCGCCCGGTCGATATGGATCAGGCGTGGATCTGGCTCCACGGTGCGGATAGCCCTGAACCGTTCGATCTGCACCTGAACGTCAGGGTGATCGAGGATCTCTTCAGGTACCGCCTCAAGGGTATCTTCGCATGCCCGCTCGCGGACGTGCCCTGGCATATAACGTCACGGTGCGAGTACTGTGAGTTCTACCCCCACTGCCGCAGAGAGGCAGAGACCTCTGCCTCGATCTCGCAGATCCCGGGTCTCTCATCTATCGCGCGGCGCTACCTCAGGGAGGCGCCGTGGAGCCGGGGTGAGTCCATCAACACCCTCCCCGACCTTGAGAGGTTCCTTGAGACCCCCGGGAGTGACCGCCATCTGGACAACTGCGGGTCGCTCGCCGGCCAGGGTGACGGTCTGCGTGCAACCGTCAGGGCACTGCAGACCGGTGATACCATACGCAAGACCGCCAGATCGCTTGCCCTTCCCATCTTTGAGGATATCGCGATCATCCTGACGCTCCAGAAGGACCCGATCTCTGACCGGGTATACGCTCTGGGGTTTCGCCGCCTCAGGGGGAGAGAGGTCTACGGGACCCCCTCGCACGAAGCCATATTCGTCGCCAGATCCCCCGATGACTGCGCCCGGGTGCGCCGGGAGTTTATACGGACGCTCACCGCTGAGCTTGCGGCTGTCCACGACTATAATGCGGGCCGGGACTGGAGAGGGCAGAGATCGATCCAGACCTACGTCTACGAGACCTTCGAAGAAGATCTCTTTGCCAGGGTGCTTGAGGAGGCGATCGGGGACCCTGCAACCGCAGAAGAGGGTATGCGGCTGCGGTTCTACTACCAGGACTCCGGTATCACTCAGGGCTCCAGCCATCCCGGCACAACGGTCTCGTTCCCCCTCGTCACCCTCGCCCGGGAGATACGCAGGCTGCTTGCGCTCCCGGTCCCCTTCGCTCTCCGGCTGCCTGAGGTCCTGGCAGCCATACCCTCATCGAGGTTCACGTACAAACTCGATCCGGGCAGCCTCTTCTGGCACGAACAGAGCAATGCGCTCAAGGGCGATGCCATCGTCATGGCGTGGGACGGGAAGCGGCCGGAGGTCGCAGACTGGATCGGCCGGGAGGTATCGCGGCGGCTGCTTGCGACCGGTAGCATCCTTGACGGCCTCCGTGAACGGGTGAGTGAGAATCTTGTGCGATGGCCTGAGAAGTTCCAGTTCCCGAGCCCCTGGGATGCCGCCACACCGGAGATCTCACGTCTCCTCTTCATCAATGAGTACGAGTCAGCGATGGGCGCCCGGCGGGTGCAGGAGATCAGGAGCGGGTCGCCTGCCCTGCGGGTCCGGACCGGAGCCAGCATACCGCTCCAGAAGAGCGAAGGAAACTTCTGGAGGCTGCTCCATCCCCTGGATCTCGCAGTCTACGAGCGGTCAAAGTCGTTTGCCCATCTCCTCGTCCCGGATGGAGATGCAGGAGAGGAGGCCCAGCTGGCCTTTGATGACCTCCGCTACCGTGACAGCCCGACCCCGGGGAAGCGTGGCGTCTGCTTTGCAAAGGTCCGGGACGAGATCGTCGACCGAAGCGCCGGGCAGATCCGGGGACTTGTGCTGGATGTGACCTGCGGCCAGGGCTGCCCGCCCTTCGTCGAGGGCGATCGTGCGGTTCTCCATCCCCGGTTCACCGATTTCACCGCACCGCGCTACATCAGCCGTCTCCTCAGCCTGGATGCGCAGCCCAAAGACCCGTTCATAAGGCTCCTGCGGGACCCGCAGGGGTTTGCCACCCCAGTCACTGAGGCGGATGAGGTTGTAGCCGATGCAGAAGCCCTCGCCCATCGTCGTGGCGGGTTCACACCGAGCCAGGCCCGGGCGTTTCGTCAGGTGCTCACCGATCGCCTGACGCTTGTCTGGGGACCGCCCGGAACCGGGAAGACCCATTTCCTCGCTACAACACTCCTCTCTCT
>MTBK01011929.1_pt1 | contig 10134 bp, 9 predicted proteins | sample 1535981 | NCBI WGS metagenome assembly MTBK01 (sample SAMN06109225, study PRJNA356200) | anaerobic digester metagenome | isolation source: biogas reactors fed with pig manure or primary and secondary sludge | place: Spain | collected 2016-06-30 | reverse complement strand
GTCGGAAATACGCCCATAACGGCGGCGCGATTGGGGTTAATGTTTCAATCGAATAACCCTCCGGGTCTTGTGTGTGCGTAACGGCTAAAACCTCTATTTTCTTATCTTTCAGCTTCATAACAAAGCCCCTTTCGTTGCCCTCAATTCAATTTAGGGCTAAATTGCGTTTATGAATTCGTTGTAATGCTCATACAGTCCGACGTAACAATCCAATAACGCCGCCGCTCCGTCAATTCGTTGTCGGGGCGATTGGTTTTTTATGGGTACAATGTTCCCGTTGCGGTCGGTCTGAACGCCCGTATTCGTCAAGCACCATTTCAAGATAGGGTTGTTATTGTAAATAACCCTGTGCGCCTGCAAGTCCGCGCCTAACATTTGCATAGGCAGGGACAGGGTTTTCGCGCCTTGTATGCACCTAACCATGTTAAAGCCTTGCAGCGTCATTTCCTCCACAAAGTACCGCGCCGAATAGCTGTCATAATAAACCCACGCCGGGAACAGTTCATATTCCTTGACGGTTTCGGCAAACCACGCTGTAACGTCGGAATAGTTGATTGAATTGCCCGCGCATAAGCGTAAAAGCCCCCGTTCAAACCATTTGTCATAAGGGATTTTGTCCTGCTGGACGCGCTCTTGCAGTCTGTCGGCGGGCAGGAAATACATTTGCGTTATGTATTTCGTATCGTCCCCACGCTTCATAAACAGGAGCGACGCGCAAGTTAAATCCGTCGTTATGGACAGGTCAACGCCGCCGATGCAGTACGCGCCCCGGAAGTCGTCAAGGGCGAATGTTTCCTCGCTATTTATATCGTCAAAGGAAAGCCACGCCGTTTTTACCGTTTCCCGGACGTTGAATTCCTTGCAGAGAACGCCCGAAAGTTCGTTGCGGTTCTGCTTCGCCCGCTCTACCTTGGCGGTCAGGTCGTCCAGCTTCTTAATGGAGCATAAAGCCGGGTTCGCCTTAACCCATGCTTTGGGGTCTGTCCATTCGGCGCGGTCGTCCAGTTCGTAGAGGACAGGCAGAAAGCGCGGGTCTTGTATTACCCCGTCCGCGACTTGTGTCGCATGACTATACATATCGTCAAAAATACATTCCCGCACGGTTCCGGCGGTCGTTATCATCACAAGCAGGGGTTGACGGCGGGCGGCTTGGGATTGCCGCATAACCTCGTATAAGTTCCTGTCCCTCACGCCGTGCAGTTCGTCCATGACGCAAAAGGAGCAGTTCAAGCCGTCCAGCGTGTCAGAGTTCCGCGCAAGGGGTTGAAACTTAGACATAGTGGGCGAATAGTATAAATCCGTCTTGCGCTTTTTGAAGTGCTTTGACAGGTCGGGCGACTGCTTTATCATGTTATGGGCTTCGTCGAACAGTAACCGCGCCTGCGCGTATTTGGTCGCCGTTGAATACACCTCCGCGCCGCCCTCGCCGTCGGACGTGAGCATATAGAGGGCTAACCCGGCTAATAGCGTACTCTTGCCGTTTTTACGCCCCACAAGGAAGAAACTTTCCCGGTATTGGCGCAAGCCCGTTTGAACGTCCACAAAGCCGTACAGGGCTTGTATAAACGCCTTTTGAAAGAGTTCAAGCCGAATACCCTGTCCCGCCCATTCGCCCTTAGAGTGCTTGCAAAAACGCTCTATAAACTCTATGGGGCGATTGGCGCGGGCTTCGTCGAAAATATACCCGCCCCGAATTTGTTTCGTGCCAGCCGCAAGGCGGGCATATACCGCCTTAACCCGCTTTGAAGCTGCTATTTCGCCGGACTGGATTTTTGCGTTGTATTCGGCGATATAGTTCATATTACAAGCAGTCCGCGCCCGTCCTTGTCATAGGGGGACGGCGTGTTGAATTCGGTCAATGCGTCGGCTTGGGTCTGCTCGGTTTCGTCCTCGCTCACAAGCCGCAAGTAGAGTTTGGCGGTATCCGTGTAGGTTTTGAGCAAGGCGCGGTATTCCTTGCTTTCGCCCTCGCCCTTGATTTCATCAAGCTGCTTTTCAAGGTATATCATTTCTTCCGACAGGCGGTTAATGACAAAAGCCCGTTCCTGTTCGTGGGTTTCGGTTTTCGTGTTCATAGTGGTTGCTCCTTTCTGATGTCGCCCTCGGGCGTGAATTCAAGTCCCCGGCAGGTCGCACCGCCCGCGCTGAAATGCTCGGTATTGTGGCAGTCGATACAGAGGGCTTCAAGGTTCGCCGGGTTTAGGGATATATCCGGGTTGTGTATATTTGCCGGGTTCAAGTGCTTTTTGTGGTGTGCTATGTCGGCGGGCTTGCCGCAGCGTTCGCAGATGTAGCATTTTGATAACAGGAACGCCCGCGACAGCCGCCGCCACGCTGTGGAATTGTAGAAAGCCGCCTGCGTCATAGTATCGCCCTTTCAGCGGACAGCGCCTTTAACAGGCAGTCTATGACGCGCTGCAATTTGTCGGTATCGGCGTTTTCGCCGTAATACCATTGTTGCAGGATAAACCGCGCCGCCGTCCGCGCCACGGGGGAATAATCCCCCGTAGCAACGTAACCCGTTGTTTCGGTCAAGTATGGCGGTATCGCTTGGATAAGCGGGTAAATGATTTCGTCGTTGTCCGTCCCGTCTATCCGTAAAATGTCGCGGGCTTCGTCTATATTGAAAATCATGGTCTTAACCTCCCTTATGCCGCGTCAACCTCGATTTTGACAAACGCGCCGGGGACAATGGGCTTGCCGTCGGCGATACACAAAGCGCGGTAGTCGATAAGCCCGGACGTAAAGCCGCTTTCCCGGCTAACCTCAACCGCCACGCCCTCGGGGACATTTACGCCGTAATAGCGGAAGTTTCCGAAAAGCACCGTTCCCGCCGGGATATTGTCGTCAAGTACGATTTCAAAACCGAACAGGCGATGAACGCCGCCGCGCTCGTTGTCGGTAAACATATAGTCGCCCTCGCCGTTTTTGAGCGGGTACACCTGCCCGAAAAGGGTTGCCGTGGACATTGCAAATTTTGCGCCGCCCGCATAGCCTGCGGGAAGTTTTGCGATTGCCGCAAGCAGATTGTCGGCGGTCAGGCTTGCCGTTTCAATGCTGTTGGTCGTGTCCCATGTAATGCCGGGTAAAATGCCCGTGGGTTGCCCTGCCCCCGTGCCTGTGCCGCTAACGATAGCCGCGTTAATCGCGTCGGAAATGCTGTTTTTGAGTTCTTGTGTCAGATAGCTTTCAAACGCCGCGATTTCCATACGTTTCACCGCCGCCGACATGGATAGGATTTTAATAAGTTCGCGCCCGGTGAATGTTACCGCCGTCGCCGTTACGCTCTTGCGCTCAACCGCCGCGCCCTCGGTGTGCCAGCTTGCCGCGTCTGTGGGCGTTCCCACGGGTACGGACAAGTTAGACGGAACATTGAACAAGCGAATTTCGTTGAACAAACCGCCCACGGGTCGCGCTTGTGATATAACCTCGTTAAGGGTCTGCATGGGGATAACCGCCGCCGAATTAGACAGCGTGTTAAACGTGTCGGAGCGTTTTTCTGCCTGTGCCGCCTGATATGCGCGGGTTTCGCCGTCGGTGAGTTCCTTTCCCAAAAGGGACTTGAAAAACGCCGTGCGGTATTCGGGGGTCGCGTGGGTGTCGGGATTGCTTGCGCCTTTTTCAAGGCTTGCGGTAATAGGGTTAAACATTTCTATATCCTCCTGCTTTTCGGCTCTCGCCGTTATTTTGGTTTGCGGGTATGCCGCCCGCGTTACTGCTGAAATTTCATATACCTTGCCGATTTTGGTAACTGTCCGGGTTTTGGTCTGGTCGTTATATTCGCTTTCGGCAATATCGAACATAAACGACATTTTCGCTATGTCCCCGCGCTTGATTGCTGTATGCAATTCGCGCCCGCGCTCCGTGTCGGGTAGGGTTGCGGTCATTGCAAGCCCTTGTTCCGTGACTGTGAGCGTCATTGTTTCGGGGCTTCTCGCAAGGGGGATTGACTGGTTATCGTGATTGACTTGTAACGTGATGTTTGACAAGTCCACGCCGTCAAGGGCAGTACGGGCTATAACCTCCGTAACGTCCCCGATTTGGGCGGGTTGGTCAAACACGATAGGCAAGCCCTCCACGATTAAAGGCTTGTCGCTGTCCGCGTGGACGTTATACGCCCGTGTTTGCTGTGTCATTTTCTGATACCTCGCTTTCAAGTTGATATTGGTTTGCTTTATCTGCGGATACATAATTAAGCGACTGCAAGCGTTTGTCGCCGTCAGGGACAGGCGGCAGGGCTAACAATTTCCGCGCTTCGTTGAGCGTCATTAACCCTAACGGGGCGGCTTCGTGCAATAACCTTATCTTGGTCGCCGCGCTGGAAAATTCCAGCCGTTCAGCCGTGAACGTGATTTCCGCGCCCGCCTTGCGTGTAAACTCCTGCGAAAGCTGCAAGGCGAACGGTTCAATAACGCTTTCATAAAACGCGCTGAATTCGTCCTCGCTATAACTGCCGGATACGATTTTCGGGCTAATGCCTAAATAGTCGTATATTTGGCGGTTGACGGCTTCTATTTGCTCCTGTGGTATGGTGTAGGGCGTTGTGTTGGTCGGTATGAAGTCAAAGCGCTGGTCGGTCGCCGCCACGCCGCCGGAATTGGTAGGGTTGAAGTAGTCGGCGACAAACTGTTCCTTTTCCCTGCGTACCTGCTCGGGATTGACAAGCGACGTAAATTTGAGAACGCCCCGAATGTTCACGCCGTTTTTGACGCTTGCCGCGATACCTTGGTTGAGCGTCTGCGCCGTGTCCAATAACGGGAATAACGGCGCGTTGCTGTCGCCTAAAAGGTCGCCTGCGTAAAAGTGGCGGCGCAAGTGGACAATATCGCCATAAGGGAAAGTCGCCTGCTTGCCGTCGTGAAACAGGCAGGTTATGTATAACTGCCCGTCCGTGCCGGGGGTGAATTCCACGCTTGACGGTGTGAGGGGGTACACATTGCGGATACCTCTTTGCTCGCGTTGCAGCAGGATAAAGGCGTTGTTGCTGGTAAAGTATGCCGCCGCCGTTTTGCAGAGTAGGTCATACAGGGTCATATACTCGTTTGGGGTTGATTGGAGCAGGGTTTCAAGCCCCTTGTCGTCGCTGTGCGCCGTGAGCTTTCCGGCGTGCCGGGCGATTGCGTCAACCGCCGCCCGGAATGTCGCGCTTGCGTATGCCGTGCCGGAAAAGGCGGTAAAGCTGTTATTGATTTCGATTACCGCCCGTCGCTCCTGCGGCTTGGGTCTGAATAGACTGGTTAAAATACCCATTTATGAAAACCTCCTTTCGCGGTTGCTGTTGTGTGAAAACTTTTTGTCCATGCGGGGGAAAAGTAAGCCCCGGCGTCGGTGTTCTGTCGCCCTGTTCTTTCCGTCAGGGGCGGGGGGTAGTGTAGGGCAATGTAGGGTCAGGAGCAAACTTTCTATAGGACAATTTTTTTGAAAAAATCCCTCTATAGAGATTTTAGGTTTTGCCCTACATTGCCCTACACCTTTTTTGATAAAATCCTGTAATATCAAGGTTTTCACGCTCCCCGCAAGAATTCTGATACAAGGCGAAAGCCATAATAGAAAACGCCTTGATTTGTTCGTCGTGTTTCAAAGCCTGCGCCCTCGACTGCTGCCTTGAAGTCCTGTGCGCTTCGGATATATTCGCCTGTGCGCTCGCAATAGACGCGGTATTCCCGGTATAGTTCGCCGCTCTTTTCCTTGTATCGCTTATCAACCTCGCAGCACTCGGACAGGAAATTAGATAGCCAGTCATTGGCTTCGCGGTAGCTTTCGACAGCCCCCTTGACGCACTCGGGCGGCGTGATATGATAGCCCGCCTTGATAAAGCGTTTTGCGCCCTCGATAGCCCATGCCAGCGCCGCCCCGCCCGCGTGACGGAATAAGTAGTCGGAATAGTTCTTAATGTCCGCTTGTCCCTCTATAACCGCGTCAAAGGGCAGGACGATAATTCGCCGCCACGTTCCCGCGTCGCTGCTGCCTATGCGCGGCAGATGATTTGTATATAGAACGGTTGTATGGGACGGCTCGAACGTGAACGGCGTTTTGTATTTCTGTTCGCCTAAAATCTTGTCGGTTGAGCATATTTTCTTGACAAACGCAGCGTCAAGGCGGGTTCCTTCTTCCAGTTCCGGGGCAACGATTAAACGCTTGCCGCGCAGTTCCGCAAGTTCCCAGTTCTTGCCGTTCTTGCGCCCGGTCGTGAGCGTTTCGGCGCTTATCTGTCCGGCATAGTCGCCCAATATCCGCGCTTTCGTATTGTAATAGGTTGATTTGCCATTTTTGCCGCCGCCGTATGCGATAATCAGGTTTTCGCAGAATACCCGCCCTATGAGTTCCTCGCCCGTCGTAAGCTGCAAATATTCGGCAAGGTCGGGTCGATTGCAGGTTATAACCCTTATAAAGTCCTGCCATATGTCCGCGCCCTCATTTGACGGGGCAACGGCGGTTATCTTGGTATGGTAGCTTTCGGGGTTGTGGGGCTTGATTTCGCCCGTTCTTAAATCAACCTCGCCGCCCGGCGTGTTGAGTATAAAGCCGTTTGCGTCAAGTGCCGAAACGCTGATTTCAAGGGGCGTTTGGGCTTCTTTCATAACCCCTGATATTTCCTTGCTGTTACGGCGTTTGAGTATGAACGATTGATACGCCATAATCGGGGCATAGTTCTTTTTTGCTACGGCAAGCGTCCGGGTCGCTTTCAGTTTATCCGCGTTGCTGCCGCCTTGTTTTGCCGCCTGTACCGCTTCTTCCGCTCGTTCAAGGGCTTTGCTTGCCGCTATGTATGCGGGCGCATTTTCTGCAAGTTGCCGTTCCGTCAGGTCGTGCAGACAGCCACGGGCGCGGGCGGCGTTTTCTTCCCATACCTGCCCGGAATAGACAATGTAGTTTGTCGCCGGACTGTGCCGCAGACAGTCGCCGCATTCCCGCGCCAGTATCAGGGCTTCGCCTACGTCGGTTAAGTCGGCGGGCTTTAAGTTGAAGTCGCTTTGAGTGTCAAGGAAATATTTGTCGGGGTCATAATCGGGATTATTCTTAATGTCTTTCTCAAATTTGCCTAACGCGCTTTTATAGCATTTTTCAGACTGTCCGGGGTCAAGTTCCCCCTCGCAAAGGGATACTAACCTTTCGTATTCCTGCCGTGCGTCCTCCGTGTCCCCGCCGTAACGCTTTATCAGGCACAACGCCCCGACATTCAAAGTATTGTCGCGCTCCCCCTCGGGTATTGTTAAACCCTCGGAAAGTATCCGGCGAATTTTGGCGGCGTTGCTTTCGCTCGGTTTTGAGCGGAAGTCCCGCATAAATTCGGTTAGGTTCATCGTGCCGGGCGTATAGATAACCTGCGGGCTTTCTACCCCAAAATTAAGCTGCGCCGGGCTTTTAACTATTCCGTCAAAGTAGAGTTCCGGGAACGCTGCTATAAGCCGCTCCATTAAGGCGGCGTATTCTTTTACGTCCGTTATAAATTCCGTTGGGAATATATAATGCTCTTTCGGTCGCGGTGAACGTCCGTCTTTTTCTTTCATATTGTTTCTGCTCGGATACCAATAGAACGCCACGCCCGGCATAGCGGCTATAACGTTGTTATGGTCGCGCCATTCTCCGGGGTCGTCGCTGTGCGTGTTATCAATATCCGCAAGAATACAATTAGCCTTTTGAAAGTTTTCGCCCGTTCTATAACCGCCCTTGTATAGTCCGGGGCAATTATCAAACTCGACGGCGGCGGCAAGGGCTGCGGTGTCGCCGGGCTTGATTGCTACGGCTTTTATAAATCCGCTCGGATTGTCGCCTATGCCACGACGCCCGGGGGCTTGCCATATGGTTATATCAAAGTTTGGCATTGTACCGTTCGCCGCCTTTCTGTAAATAGTCCTCGAATACTTGCCGGACGATATAGCACCGTTTACCGACTTGGATAACGGGGAACGCTCCGCGCTTCGTCAGCGTCCGTATGGCATATTCGGGAAAGCCGTATTCCCGCGCCGCTTGCCTTATTGTCATAATCGTTTTTGTATCTGTTTCCACGACTAACCCCTCCGATAAACTCATTTCTCTTGACTACATTATACCACAACACAATTGAGATAGCAATAGTAGAACGCAAATGAATTTTGTTTTCCTTAACTATTGACAGCACAACGCAATTGAGTTATACTATCGTTAGGTAACGTAAAGGAGTGTTGAGTTATGAATACAGTCGGTGAACGGCTTAAAGCTGCAAGAATGAAAAAAGGGTTGAAGCAATCGGAAGTTGCCGCCGTTTTGAAGTGTGCGCCTACGTCTTTAACGAATTGGGAAAACGGCAAAATACAGCCGTCGTTTGAAATACTTGCGCGGTTATGTGAAGTTCTTGAAATTTCTCCGCTTGACTTGCTCGACAGGCAATATCTTTATGATGATATTGTGGAGATTTCAGCAAAACCACTATATGAACGGACTTATGAAGAAACGATTGCGCTTAACTTCACTCGTTTCAGCCTGCAAGAGCAAATACAAGCCGAACGCGACAACGTGGACTATATAGAGCAACGGACAGGGTTATCAACCGCCGCCGCCGCCGCACTCACGGGAAAAGGCACTTTTGATTATGTGCTGCGTGATGTTGAAAACGATGAATACGCCGATAAAATTACCTCTGTGGGGCTTGATGGTCTTAACCGTCTGTTATCCGCACCGCAAGGGTTGAGGGCGTTAGAATCAATCGCCTATATACTCAATTCAGGTACTTTCCGTTTTGCAGACGGCTCAAAGACTGTCCGAATTGAAACAGGGGCATATGCCGACAACTGGGGCAAAACAAACCCGGCGATGTACATTACCGCCGATATGGTTCAAAGCATTCACCGCGACGAATTGTTACGCTTGCTTGACGCAATAAAAACGCACCCGTCTAAAGAAGAATTGGAAGCAGCAAAAAAAGAGTTCCGCGATGATATGAGTAAACGTAAAGGGGGTTAAAGTTCATGGCTTCTATCCGTAAAAGGGGCGATACATTCACGATAACCGCCTATATGGGTTATGATGATACGGGCAAGCAGCAAAAGAAAACGACGACATACCGCCCGCCGGACGGCGTGACAAGCGGTAAAGCGGAAAAGTTGGCGCGGGAATATGCCGTCAAGTGGGAAGATAAAATACGGGGTTTTGTCGCCCTTGATGAAAACAGGACGCTTTCAGAATTGGCGCAATGGTATTATGAAACTATCGCCCCGAATACCTTAAAGCCGAATATCCTAAAAGGTTATAAGCAAGGCATATATAACCACATTATCCCGCGCATAGGACGGGTCAAGCTGAAAGACATAACCCCGCAAATGCTCGACAGCCTTTTCCGTGAGTTGCAGACAAGCGGCAATCTTGAACGCTCTTTCAAACTAAAGGACAATACAATATTTGATGAATACGGCAAAGAGAAATTTATCAAGGACAAGGGGATTGAACGCGGTACTTTTTATAGGGTTTTACGCGGCGAAACGTGCAGACAGAAAACCGCCGAAAAGATAGCCGCCGCCCTCTGCATGACGCTTGAAAAGGTATTTGACGATGTGACAGAGAACAAGGGAATGTCGGGCGCGTCCGTCAACAAGCTGAAACTCAACCTTTCCGCAATATTTACGGCAGCTTGCCGAAAAGAGATAATGCGCCGTAACCCTTGCAAGCTGGTAACGCCGCCGAAAGTGGATACCCCGCCCGCCGCTTTCCTCGATGAGGAACAAAGCCGCCTACTGCTTGCCGCCGCTCATGAGCAAAGCGACTTTCAACTTGAAGTCATTATTAACCTGTTCTTGGCGGCAGGGCTTCGCTCCGGGGAATTAACCGCGCTCCATTGGTCGGACTTGGATTTCAATACGGGCGTGTTATTTGTCCAACATACGCTTGTCAGGTTCAACGGGCAGTTTGTACGGCAGACAACAAAAACCGCCGACAGCACAAGGCGAATTGTACTTCCGGCGTATATATTGAAACTCTTATCCGAACATAGGGAACGTCAAAAGGAATACAGGGCTTCGCTTCGGGAATTATGGAAAAACCCCGACGATATAATGTTTACAAACCTGCGCGGTGACTATCTGAACGGCGTAAACCTAAACCGCAAGTTAAAGGACATTGTAAAAGCCGCCGGTTTGCCCGATATACACCTGCATAGCC
>MTBK01247227.1_pt1 | contig 10166 bp, 8 predicted proteins | sample 1535981 | NCBI WGS metagenome assembly MTBK01 (sample SAMN06109225, study PRJNA356200) | anaerobic digester metagenome | isolation source: biogas reactors fed with pig manure or primary and secondary sludge | place: Spain | collected 2016-06-30 | reverse complement strand
ATGATTCCTGTTCGCGATGAAATTAAAACCCAACGTATTCCTTACGTCAATTACGCGCTCATTGCAATCAACATCATCGTCTTTATGACCATGGTGTTTAATCCGCACAAAATCGATTCAATTGTTATGCAAAATGCATTAATCCCAGCTGAGGTCACGCAAAATTTTTCTCTTAGCGTTATAAAGAACTTCTTCACGGCGATGTTTTTGCACGCTGGCTGGCTGCACCTCATTAGCAATATGCTCTATCTCTGGATATTTGGCGATAACATTGAAGACCGCCTGGGGCATCTGGGTTACTTGCTCTTCTATTTGGGCTCGGGTGTCTTTGCCAGTATTCTGCATGTCGTCTTTAATGCCAACTCCGTTGTGCCTTCTTTGGGTGCTTCTGGCGCGATTGCTGGCGTTTTAGGCGCTTATCTTGTCTTTTACCCAAATTCCAGGGTTTACACCTTTATACCCTTTGGTTTCTTTATGCGCTTGCGTCCGCTGCCTGCCATTCTTGTTTTGGGATTATGGTTTGTAACGCAAATTTTCAGCGGGCTTGGCTCTTTGGCGTCCACCGCGCAAGGCGGTGTGGCATATTGGGCGCATATTGGCGGATTTGTGTTCGGTTTGGCGCTTGGATATGTGCTGAAAGGACGCGTGAAAGAACCCGTCCCCGCACCACCGCATTGGAATTAGACATTTCGCTTATAAGTATAATGAACAACGCTCACGATATTCGTGGGCGTTGTTTTTTCGGACGTTCTCTGTTTGATAATAAGGTGCTAATGTTTGTAATAGTTTTGATGTCCCTAAAATGTTCTTAATTACAATATAATGAAACTACAGTTCATCATGTATCTGGTTGATAAAGTATTTGTGCTTTATTTAGGTCTCAGAATATTAGCATGGAAAATAAAATGAAAATCCATTGTGTTTGGGAACATAATCAAAACGATAGTCTGCTTTTCTCAAGTAATGTTATTGGTGCTTTTACGCGTGGTGCTTCAAAGGAAGAAGCTTTGGAAAAGATGCCAAGTGAAATAAGCTCCTATTTTGCCTGGATAGAAGAACCCGCGCCATCTTTAATGGATATTGAAATTAATCAGGAAAAAGTGTCTGGTTTAGATATTCATGATGCGGATTCAGATGTTTTGTTTGATACGGAGCGTCTTGATTTATCTGTAGAACAATATACGCGATTAAAAGGGCTTGTTCTCAGATCCGCAGAAGATTTTTTAAGACTTTATAACACTTTTCCGGATAAGCATAAAACGGTTTTGTCATCCCGAAAAACATTTTATGGAACAGTCCCTTGTGCCGCTTCAGAAATGTACTTCCATACCAAAAACGTCAATACTTATTACTGGGGAGAAATAGGATTGGAAGTGTCGAATGAAGGAACGATTGCTGAATCTCGGATGAGAGGGTTCGAGGCTTTGGAACAAAACGGGGATTTTCTTTCTGGAAGAATTTACAATGGGAGCTATGGGGAAGAATGGTCTATCCCCAAGGTGCTGAGAAGGTTTCTTTGGTATGACAGAATCCACGCCAAAGCTATGTATAAGATGGGAATTAAGACATTTGGCTTGGGTGCTATCCCAAATGTATTTCGGTTTACACTGTAATGACCGATTTGTTATGCAAACCTCCAAATGGTTTATCCAACACAAATGAAAAAAGCCCCACTTACCGAGGCTTTTGTGTTGAATCTAAAACCTTTATTTAGGGTACATCATCAATACTGAATAATCGTATCTCTCACCTTGCCCCATTTGAGCGCGTCGCGGATGCCTTCTTCAATGGGCAATTCCGATTTCCAGCCCAAAAGCGCTTCGGCGCGGTCAGCGTTGGCATAGGCACCGGCAACGTCGCCAGGGCGGGGTGGTTTGATGGCAACGGGCACTTTTTGTCCATAAACTTTCTCGAACGCGGCGACAAATTCTTTCACAGTCACGCCATTGCCACTTCCAAGATTAATCACTGTGTAGGGCAGTCCTTCTTCTGAGCCCTCAGTAATGGCCTTGTCGAAGTTTTCAACCGCTTTGAGATGTGCCTGGGCTAAATCCCAAACGTGGATGTAATCGCGCAAACCGGAACCATCGCGCGTGGGCCAGTCCACGCCGGTGAGATTGAAGACATCTTCGTATCCCATGGCGACCGAGACCAGCTTGCCAATCAAATGGCTGGGATACTGGATATGTAAGCCTGTGCGCATCTTGGGATCCGCGCCGATGGGATTGAAATAGCGCAAAGCGATGGCATTGAGCCCGTAAGCTTTACAGAAGTCCTTGAGCACCATCTCCATCATATATTTTGTGCGGGAATAGGGACTAAGGGGTAAAAGGGGTGAATCTTCGCGCACCATGAAGCCTGGGACAACGTCATAAATTGCCGCTGACGAACTAAAGACAACGCGATGACATCCTAAGTCGGCGAGTTGTTTAAAGAAACGCATCGATTTGACCACGTTTTCGTTATAGTATTCGTAGGGTTTTTCAACCGACTCGGGCACAACAATGAGCGCCGCGCAGTGAATGGTGGCGTAAATATCGGGATGGTCTTCAAAAATTTTGCCCACGGCGTTCTGGTCAGCGATATCAGCGTGATAAAAGGTGTGCAGTTTGGCAAACTCTTCCCGCCCGGTGATGAGCGAGTCAAGTAAAATAGGTGTATGCCCAGCATCCGCAAGCGCGGAAGCGACTGTGCTGCCAATGTAACCAGCCCCTCCGGTGATTAAAATCTTCATATTACAGACTCCTTATTTGTTTTTGGATAAGCAGACATTTTTCTATTGGCTGTCAGGGTAAATCATTGGGTTGCTGGCAGTAACTTCGCGCACGGTGAACAATATAAGCAAACCAACAAGCAGGAAGAAGATAATCGAGCCAATTCCCCAGTATTGGCCACCTTTTTCAGCAGCTTCTGTTGCCCAGCCGATGTTTTCGTAGTAGTTGTTCATGCGGTAAGCTAAGGTGCTGAAAACCAGAGGTCCAACAAAGGTTGAAGTGCGTCCTGCCACAGAAAGGAAACCATAAAATTCGGTCATCTTATCGGGTGGTGCCAGTTGGCTGGTCATGGAGCGGCTAACAGACTGCGCGCCACTAAGTGAAAAACCTGCAAACGCGCCTATGATAAAAAATGCCACTTTGCTGTCACCAACAAAATACAGGCACGCCAGGGAGACGATAAGGATAAGCAGGGAGTAAATAACGCTTATCTTACTGCTATAGCGGTCTGCGATACGCCCGAACAACAATGCGCCAATCGCGCCGGTGATATGGATGAGAATGACAAAGAGTAACAATTCGATTGTGCCAAGTCCAAACAGCGTGCCACCGATAATTGCGGCAAAGTCCATTAGCATCATGATACCGTCGTTATAGATAAGAAAGGCGAACATATAGCGCAAAAATTCCTTGTAAGTGCGAATTTCTTTAAAGGTATCCGCCAGTTTCTGGAAAGCGTCCTTGATTGACTTGCCAAAGGGCATTTGTTCAACGACTTCTTGTTTTTCTTTGACGTATAAAAAGGTTGGAATAGACGACACTAAAAAGACAAACGCGGTAATCAGGAAAGCGTGGTTGGGCTTAAAGGCTTCACCAACAAGCTGCATGGGCACCAGGACGAGAACCAGAGTAACGATGCCGCCCAACATGCCAATCGCCCAGCCTTTACCCGAAATGTTGCCGACTGTCTCAGGGGTTGAGACATCTACCAGAAGTGCGTCATAAAAGACCTGTGCGCCTCGATAGCCGATCTCAGCCAGGATAAAGAAGACCATCGCCATAGCAACGTCGCCTGGGCCAACAAAAAAGAGTGCTGCTGTGAAAACAATTGATATTGCTGTAAAAATGCCCAAAAAGAGTTTTTTCGATCGGGCGACATCCGCAATCGCGCCTAAGATGGGTGAAAGAATCGCAACGACTATCGCGGCAACACCTACTGCGATACCCCATAATCGGGTACCTTCAGCGCCACCAACGACCACGCCTTTAAAGTAAGCTGAAAATACAGCCAAAAGGATAATGGAAGCATAAGCTGAATTGCCAAAATCATAAGCGTACCAGGCATGCCTTGCGCGTTTTTCTTCTTTACTTTTTTCAATATCAAAATCTGGGGAGTTCATATTAATTCCAACTTTCTCAATGTATTTTGCTAATCGCAGTAATTGATGATTAAAGTTCAAACATCAACTTCTCGATTGTATCAAGAAAATGGCTATTAATGTGAAAGAGGTTGTCCATTTTGAACAACCTCTTTTGAGTTAGGCCTGTATTATTGAATTATCTTTTGCTCTGTGCCTTTTCTGTTTCAGTGCTATAGCTCTTATAAGCGATTGCCTTCATGATTTCAGCCACAATGGATGGGATGAAAATTAAGGGTAACATAATCAGCCAGTGGAGCCAGGTTAGTGGGATTGTGTTGAAAGGCGCGTTCAGGAAAGGCAAATAGATGACCAACAGAACCATGATGATTGAGAACAAGACAGCCAGGTTCATGTTGCGGTTAGTAAAGACGCCAATCTTCGTGAGTGGATAATACTCCGACCGTGCGGTAAAGGCTCTTAAGAGTTCACTGAGCGATAGGGTGACAAATGCCATCGTTTCAGCAAGGTCGACGTTAAACTCTTGCCCGGGAACAGTGGGTGGGAAAAGGTAATAGCCAATTGCAAACGCGCCCAAAGACGAAGCAGTAATAGCGATGGTTTGGGCGATGATGCCCCGTAGCATATAACGGTTAATAATCGGTTCATCTGATGGGCGAGGTGGGTGAAGCATGATGTCGGGATCGCCTTTTTCTGAACCAAGTGCCAAAGCGGGAGCACCATCGGTGACCAGGTTGAGCCATAAAAGCTGCACTGCAGTGAGGGCGGGTGGCCAGCCAACAATAACCGCAATGAAAATGATCATAATCTCAGCGATATTACACGAAACCAGGTAGTAAACGAACTTGCGAATATTACTGTAAATGACACGTCCCTGTTCAATTGCTGAGACAATGGAAGCGTAGTTGTCATCAGTAAGCACCATGTCGGCAGTTTCTTTGGCAACATCGGTGCCGGTGATGCCCATGGCAACGCCGATATCTGCCATCTTGATGGCGGGAGCGTCGTTCACGCCATCACCGGTCATGGCAACCACTTCGCCGTTCTTGCGCAGCGCGTCCACAATGCGCATCTTATGTTCGGGGCTTACACGCGCGTAGACATCGGTGATTTTGACCGTTTCAATCATTTCTTCATCGGAAAGCTTATCCAGTTCCATACCAGTGAGCACCTGGTGACCGGGTTGCAAAAGACCAATGTCGGCTGCAATAGCGCGCGCGGTATTGGGGAAGTCGCCGGTAATCATCACTGAACGAACGCCAGCTGTTTGGGCTTCAGCGAGAGCGGGCTTCACTTCTGGACGAGAGGGGTCGATCATGCCGATGAGACCCACGAAGATGAGCTCATGTTCGAGTTGCTCGGCTTCAGCTTCTTCGGGCACTTCGGGAACGGGGCGATATGCCACACCCAAAACGCGCAAGGCCTGGTCAGCCATGGTTTCGTTAGCTACCAAAACTGTTTGGCGCATTTCGTCAGTTAAAGGTATGGGTTTGTTGTCATAGTCGCTTATATAGGTACACAAGCCTAAAACTACATCAGGCGCGCCTTTAACAGCGATGGTGTACCAATTGGTTTTTTCATCAGCATAGTACGGCGAGATGTCACCACCACCTGGGTTGACAATTTCGTGCACGGTTACCATGCGTTTACGGGTCGAGTCGAAGGGGATCTCTTGCTCGCGGGGATATTTAGCGTTGAGTTCATTGGTTACCGCGCCTGCTTTTACTGCTGCAACCAGGATTGACCCTTCAGTTGGGTCGCCTACCATACGATAGCTGGGTTTGCCATCCACTTCGCCTACAGGTTCGAGAATGGCATCGTTGTTTAGCGTGCCCACCCAGAGAGTGGTGTTAGCAGCGGGCAATGTTTTTGCAAGGTCAACTTGTTTGCCATCAATATAAAACTCACCAACCGGGTCATAACCTATTCCGGTGATATCCACAAATCTACCATCGACCCAGAGTTTGGTAACGGTCATTTCATTTTGGGTGAGTGTACCTGTTTTATCGGTACAAATGGTGGTAACAGAACCCAGAGTTTCAACCGAGCTAAGACGGCGGATGAGGGCGTGGCGGTTAACCATTTCGCGCATACCACCTGCCAGGCTGATGGTAACCACAGCGGGCAAACCTTCGGGAACAGCAGCGATGGCAAGCGATACCGCGACCATAAAGAGTTTGATCATCTCGTGCCAAAATTCTGATCCGCCGAGTTCAACCTCGTGCATGAAAATCAATCGGGCAGCGGAAACCAAAAAGACCAAAATACAAATGATAATGGCTGCAATACCTAAGGTTTTTCCTAATTGATCAAGCCGTTTCTGAAGGGGTGTTTCTTCGTCTTCCACGGCTTGTAACATGGTGGCGATAAGTCCTAATTGCGTGTGCATGCCGGTGCTGGTGACAACGCCCTTGCCACGCCCGTAGGTAACCGTGGTGCCCATGAAGGCTGAGTTTTCGCGGTCGCCGATGGGGATATCTGTTTCAAGACGTGCTTCTGCCGTCTTTTTCGCGGGGACACTCTCACCGGTTAGCGAAGCTTCTTCAATGCTCAGGTTTACTGCTTCCAACAGGCGAATATCCGCGGGAATAAAGTAACCAGCTTCAACGAAAACGATATCGCCAGGCACCAGTTGTGGTGCGGGGACGGTTTGGCGATGACCATCTCGCAGAACCTGCGCTTCTGGCGATGCCATTTTCTTGAGTGCTGCCAGGGAAGCTTCAGCTTGGGATTCTTGTATCATGCCCATGATGGCGTTGAGAACCACAATGGCCATGATAGCAATTGTTTCGGTGGGAAAAGAGTTCTCAATGATGGCGGTAATACCTGAAATTATCGCGGCACCGATCAGCAGCCAAATAACGAAGCTGTTGATTTGTGCCCAAAGGCGTTGCCAAAAAGTGGTGCGAGCTCGTTCTTGCAACTCGTTGGGACCGAATTCTTTGAGTCGCTTTTCAACTTCTGCGGTCGTTAGACCGGTTTCGATGGGCACTTCAAGCTCTTCAAGTACTTTCTCAGAATCTAAAGCGTGCCAAACGATGTCGATGTCATTTTCTTGTGGAAGGACTGAATGATCTTTTTCAGGCATAAAACAATAATCCTTTCTATTGTCAAAAAGTGTATGCTAATTATACGTCAAATTGAACCGTGAACAGCAAAATTGACCAATTATGCTAACAAATCTTCGATTAAATCTGTTAATTCTTATTTTGATAAGGGAATCAATATCAAATTATCTCCAAACACGGGAAGATAGCTAAGCTTCGCAATTTATTTATCTGGAATGTCTGTTGAGATGTTGTTATCTCTTCTATTATTTTGCACCTTGCTGATGCAATGTAAGTTGTAACTATTAAAATCTCAAAAAGGAGAGCTGATGAAGATATTCAAAAGACTATCTGTTTTGTTAGCCCTTGCCATCGTCTTTGGCGCGATTGGCGCGGCATCGCCGAAGCAAGTTGAGGCGCAAAATCCTGTTAAATTCTCAGTGCTGGAATTTATTTCCAGCGCGAATTGACCTTACTGCGATGCTGCCGGTCAGGCAGTAGATCAAGCTGCAGCAACTTATGCTGGACAACCTGTTGTCTTTATTGCATGGGGCTCAGGTTATTACCCCGCCAACCGAATAGATATACTCAAAGATAGCGGTGGCGGAAAATACGTTCCCGAAATGTTTATTGATAGTACTCATGAGTGGAAAACAGGTGTAACATACTCTGAAATTGTTGGGTTTGTTGACCGTTCACAGGCTCGTCCGGCGGGTGCTTCCATCCAGGCAAACTATTCCCGTGAAGGCAATGTTGTTACTTTTAAAGCAACAGTCACTAACTCAAGCGGAGTCTTGCTTTCTGCTGCGAACAAAGCCGCGGTGCATGCAATCGTTTATGAAGATTATCATGCCCAAAAGACGAATCGTATCGGACGAGGCTCAGCCAAAACAAATATCAGCTATTTAGCTGATGGAGCGACAGATACCTATATCATTACCATGGAAGTGGAAAATGTGGTCAACTGGGCTAACACCCATTATATTGTCTTGGTTGACTATAAAACAGTAGATACAAAAGCCACTGGAAAGTATGATCAACCGCAAGCAGTAATCGCCACTCCTGGAGATGTCACACCGCCACTGCCGTTCTACATCGACCCTGAAGAATACAACTTTACCATCAGCGCGCGTGATCCGGAACTTCCCACTGGTGAATTTGCTGTGAATATGACCGCTGGCAAGACCTGGACAGCGGAATCAGATGTAGATTGGATGACAGTTGATCCAGCCTCTGGTGCTCATGGCGATACCATTACTGTTAGCTTTGATAAAACCAAATTGGTTGAAGGTCTAAACAAGGGACTGGTTGTTGTGTCAGAAAATGGCAGTACACGGAAACATGCTGGACTGGTGAACATTACTTTTGTTATTCCACCTCCGCCGGTCTTTAAAGTTTTACCAGTATCGCTTATTTACACCATACGCTATGATGACCCACCCGGTCCGACCGCGGGGATTCGCATCACTGGTGACACTCCCCAAACCTGGACTGCTGAAGCCAGCCATGATTGGATTGTATTAGGCGCTACCAGTGGTAATGTGCCAGCAACGCTTGTGGTAACTTTTGACCGAGCCAAACTCGCTCCTGGCGTAAACCAAGGTACTGTCATTGTAAGAGATGGCGAAGATTACCATGAAAAGACAGTTAGCGTCAAAGTAACTTACATTCCTGAAGAAGGTTTTGAACCAGTTTACACGGTTTGTTTCCCAATGATCTATATAAAAGAATAGTCATCGTTGGCAATAGACATAAATTAAAGACAAACAGCCTCGTCACTTTCGACGAGGTTGTTTTTTCTTTGAGATTTCAAAATGCTGATTTTTAAAAAGCTCATGAAATGCTCTATTGGCAACCTTAGTGATTATTGAATTGTATGAGTCAGCTTAGATGTGCGCTCAGCTACTTTTTCGAATCGGGCTTGCTCTCGTAAACCTGATATCTAAATCAGCTAATTTAACGAACTTTCTATCTCGCCAAAAATGTGATTTTTACGAAATGGGTATAATAAGCAAATGAAGATGCGTCATTATTTGAAGCTTTCTATTCTGATTGCAGCACTCTTTTTAAGTTCTTGTGGGCCTAAGCCAAACATACCTGCCATCCTGCCACCAGAGCCGAGTCATACGCCCACACGTGTGCCCAGCGCGACACCAACTTTTGCGCCCAGCCCCAGCCATACTGCCAGCCCAAGCCCTACAACTATACCTACCTCGACACCAGAACCAGTAACCTTCAAAGTGGGCAGAAATGATGACATGTTCAGTGTGGCGCTTTATTTTGGGGTCAGTCTTGAAGCCCTAAAAACCGCCAATCCGCAGGTCATTCCCAACGCGATGTCGATTGGAACCGAATTAATCATTCCCATCACGCCCACACCGGGCATGGATAGCGAAACTGAGCCAAGTCCAAGCGCGCTTACTTCAACAGGCTCTGCACCAGAAGTAAGTGCCTATAAAAGTTATTGTTATCGTGACGCCATCAAAGCTGTTTACTGCTTTAGCCTGATCGAAAATGACAGTGATGAAGCGCTTGAAAACGTTTCTCTCTTGGTGACGCTAAGCGATGAAACCGGTAAAACCACTCAAACCATCGCCACCACCTTAATCAACGTTGTTCCGCCCCACAGCAGTTTGCCTGCTGCCAGTTACTTTTTGCCAGAATGGGGCGAGACACTTACGGCATCAGCTGAGCTTGATTTTCAATTGCCTTATGCCGAAGGTGAAACCCGTTACCTGGAAGCTGAAGCTATCGAGCAAAAAGTTGATTATGTTTACAACAACAAAGCGGCTAAGGTGCAAGGCGTAATCACTTTTAAAAATAAAAACACCGTATTGATGACTCTCAATATCGTTGCCGTGGCATATGATGAAAATGGCGCGGTCCTGGGAATGCGTCGCCATCAACCGATTGAAAGTAGCAATACATCAGCTAATGTGCCCTATTCTTTTACCGTTTATTCCATGGCTGGAGATATCCACCATGTTGAGGTCTTCGTGGAAGCCATGCCTTTTCCACCCGAAGCA
>MTBK01032254.1_pt1 | contig 10169 bp, 9 predicted proteins | sample 1535981 | NCBI WGS metagenome assembly MTBK01 (sample SAMN06109225, study PRJNA356200) | anaerobic digester metagenome | isolation source: biogas reactors fed with pig manure or primary and secondary sludge | place: Spain | collected 2016-06-30 | reverse complement strand
CCTGCTGAAGGTGATGTTCTACAACCTGGAGCCGGTTCTGGCCCGCGGTTTTGGGCCCGTTTTCAGGGGCGCGGTGACCCCGACGGCGGTAATTGTACAGTTTTTGACGCTGACCATGCTGATCCCCTACCTCAACCAGCCCAAACGAGGCCTGCGCACCTCTCTCGCCGCCCTGGCGGGGGCAAGCACTGTTCTCATCTTCATTGCTGTGGTGACAACAGCGATCCTCGGGCCGTCGCCCGGGGCACGGGCGCTCTTCCCTTTTTTCAAGATGGTCCGGGTGGTTGCCCTTAGCGAATTCGTCGAGCGGCTCGAAGCGCTGGCGGTCTTCGCCTGGGGACTGGGCCTTTTCATCGAAGTGGCGGCCTATCTTTTCTGCGGCGCCCGGGGTCTTTCTCAGGTGTTCGGCCTGGGGGATTACCGCTCCCTGATCCTGCCGATGGCGGCGATCTGGATCACGATGGGGGTTCACGTCTCCCAAAATGCCTTCCAGCTGCTCACTTTTTTCAAGCCGGCTTTTTTTGCGCCCTACGCCCTGGCTCTGATAGTGATCCCCTTCACCGCTCTCTGGGCGGCCTATCTCCTGCGCAAGTTTTTCAGGAGGCGATCCGGTGAACTGTAAACGACTGCTCGCTCTGCTGATCATCGCCGCCCTTGCCGGGACGCTCTCAACCGGCTGCTGGAACCGGCGCGAACCGGAGCTCTTGGGCGTGGTCCTGGCGGTGGGCTTCGATTACGACGAGGAGAGCGGTTCCTACCAGATATTCGCCCAGCTGGCCAACCCTGTCGCCATGGGCGGAAGCGGCGGGGAGAGCAGCTCCGGAAGCGGCGGGGGAGGCGGGGAAAAAGCTTTCTGGACCATAGAGGCAAAGGGGCCAACCCCTTTTGCGGCGGTGCGCAATCTCATCGGAACCTCCAGCCGGGCCCTCTTCTGGCCCCACTGCCGGGTGCTCCTTTTATCAGAAAAGGTTGCCCGGCAGGGGGTCGCCGAGATCTTCGATCTCTTTGAGCGGGGCCGGCAGTTCCGCCTCATCGTCAAGCCGGCAGTGGTTCAGGGGGATCTGCAAAAGATCATGAAGGCCTCTTTTCCCCTCGAGGAGACGGGGGCAAGGGGGCTGGACCGGCTGGTCCTGACCACCCGTTTTGATCGGTCGATCTTCCCGGAAAAGAATTTAAACGAGCTCATCGCCACCCACGCCCAGACCGGCAAAGAGATGCTCATCGGCCGGCTGGAAGTGCTCGAGACGGCTGATGAGGGAGCTGGAGACGGCGGAAGCAGCCCGCCGCCGGCCCGCCTTTGCGGGAGCGCCCTCTTCCGCGGCGACCGTATGGTCGGCTGGGCCTCGGCCAAGCAGGTTCAGGGCTGGACCTACGGTTCGGGCCGCGTTTTCCGCTCCACCCTTCTCGTCGCCTTACCGGCGGAGGAAAACAGACATGTCAGCATCGAAACTTACAGCCACACCGCCAGGATGAGCCTGCACGGGGACGAGGAAAACTGGTGGATCGAGATGAAGGTAAAGCTGCACGGGCGCATCCAGGAATTTGACGGACCGGGGAAACTTGATGCCGAAAACAAGCTGACCCACTCCCTGGAGAGGCGGGCCGCTCAGGCGGTGCGCAACGATATCGAGGCCATGTTCAACCGCTCTCAGGAGCTGAGGGCGGATATCTTCGGTTTTGGCAACCTGATCTATCGCAAAAACCCGCAGTTGTGGCAGCAGATCCGTTCCCGGTGGGACGAAGAGATCTTCCCGCAGTTAAAGGTGGAGCTCACCGTTGAGTTCGATATTTTACACACCGGAATGGTCAAGGATTCGCTGAGGGAGGACTGAGCAAAAGATGTTCTGGACTGCACTGGCGCTGATCGCCATCGCCCTCATCCAGGTCCCCTCGCTGGTCAACGGAAAAAGATGGCCCGAACTGGCCGGTTTTACCGCCCTCTGGCTCGTCGCCGCGCTCTTCGCCCTCCTTATCACTGCCGGGGTCTCCCTGCCCACCCCCACCGAACTGCTGCGCACTTTCTACAGCTGGTTCTGCCCCCTCATCGGGGTGAGCCGCTAACCCGCCCGGGACAGGGTCTCGCCGGAGGGCGCTCGCGGCACATTCCCCGCAGCGCCGCTTTGACCCGCCTTCCCGGGAGCTGAAGGTCCCCTCCCCCCACGTAACAGCGGGACCGCGAAGGGAGTAAACCGCAGCGAGCAACAGAGAGAGGGTCACACTGCTACCAGCCGCCAATTATTTTCAGCCCCGACCAGAGAAAGTAGAGGGAAAAGAGGCCCAGAAATATCCCCAGGCCGAAGATGATCCCCCGGTACAGCTCATCGGTAAGCCATCTTCGCCCCGTGGCGATGACCGCTGCCAGAAGAGAAAGCCAGAGAAAATCAGCCAGGATATGGCCGCTGAAAAAAGAGAGCACCCCGGGCAGACCGTGGTTCCGCGAGAGAGCGACATACCCTGCCCCAACTGTGGCCCACCAGAGAAACCAGTATGGATTGGTGGCGGTGGCGATGAGCGAACGCCAGAAGGTTGAACCGCCCCGGCCCTCTCCGGGGGAATGAGCCGGCAGCAGCGTGGCGCCGGCGGCGCCGGTGATCATGCCATAGCCCATCCAGGCGAGCACCAGCCCGCCGGCCAGCCCGATGATCCCGGCCACACCGGGTCGGGCCAGATAATCCCCCAGACCCGCCAGAAGCAGGAGCACCACCACCACTTCAGGGAGGGCATGGCCCAGCGTGACCAGGGGAGCTGCCGGGTAACCCCGGCGAAAGGCATGCTCAACCGTTACCGCAGTCAGCGGCCCCGGCATCAGCGCCCCCGAAAAACTGACCAGCAGCGCCGTGGTAAAGATAAATGTCAGCTCAAGCATGGCCGCAGCTTCACCCTTTCCCCGGAAAAGCGGCATTCTTACCCTGATTCAACATCTGAGATGATTTCCCTGCAGTGAGGATGGTGGGCAGGGCAAACTGTGCCCTCAGGAGCGGGTGTGGACCACGAGGAGCAGCCCCGCAGTCATCCTGATCGAGGCGCTGTCGCAGATAAGCTCATTGCTGAGGCTGCGGCTGGAACCAAAATAGAGCGTCTCTCCGGAAAGCGGATATTTCAGCCCCTCCACGGCGACTCCCGTTACCTCCGGGGTAAGGGGCAGCAGGGAGAGGCAATCGCCGGCCTTTCCCGGGACAACGAGGGTGCTCTCCATCAGCTGCACCGTCTGCAGCTCGTCGATTATCCTCGCCGGAACGCCCGCCCGCAAAGGAAGCAGCAGCAGCCCGAGGTTAACGAGGGTGTGATCGATCCGGGATCCTCCCAGGGCGCCGCAGATAACTAGCTCCGACGGGTTCAGCGAAAGTGCATAGTCCAGCGCCATCTCCAGATCGGATATTTCCTCATCGAGGGCCGGCTGCAGAACCCATTTTACCGGCAGCCGCTCCAATTTTTCGCGGAGGGACGCCCCGGTAGAATCGCCATCCCCGACCACGGCGAAGGGTTGAAGACCCATGGCCAGGACATGGCCGCTGCCTCCATCAGCAGAGATAATCAGATCGCCGGGACCGATGAGCTGCCGGTAGAACCCGGGATCCCTACAGTCGCCGCCGGCAAAAATAAAGATCCGCTTTGACACCTTTGCGCCCCCCTTCTCCGCAATGCGGAAAGCAAACCCGGCCCGCCCGGCACCATCTCTCCCGCGGGCCGGGCCAAAGCTTAGCTTAATCTTACTTGACCAAAAAACAGGATTCAAGCTTTCTTTAGCGAAATCTCTTTAATTGTTTGCCCTGATTAATCGCGAGGGGAGCAAGAGGCTGAATAATGGACGAGCTGGACCGCACCCGGGAGATGGGTGAAGAGAGTATCGGCAGGCTGCTCTGGCGCTTTTCGCTGCCGGCAACTGTAGCCATGGCGGTAACCGCTTCTTACAATATTGTTGATGCCGCTTTTGTGGGCCGCCTCGGCAGCGAGGCGATCGCCGCACTTTCGGTGGCCTTTCCCGCCCAGATGGTTTTCGGGGCTGTCGCCATCGGCACCGGAATCGGCGCCGGCTCCCTAATCTCCCGCTCTCTCGGTGCCGGGATGAAAGAGGAGGCGCAGGTGAGCGTGGGACAGGTCATTTTGCTCGCTCTGGGGATCGGCTTTTTGCTGACGCTGGCCGGCCGTTTCTACCTTGAACCGATGCTGATTCTCTTCGGAGCCACCCCGGAAATCCTGGCCCCCTCCATGGAATATATGTCGGTAATTACCGACGGAGCGGTCCTTCTGTTCGTCTCATTTATGCTCGCCCATACGATCCGGGCTGAAGGAAACGCCATCTTTCCGATGACCGTGATGATCGCCTCGGCGGTGACCAATATTGTCCTCGATCCCATCTTCATCTTTGCCCTGAAGATGGGGATCAGGGGTGCCGCCATCGCCACCCTTCTGGCAAAGGTGGTCAACATTGTCTGCTATCTGTGGTATTACCTGGGCGGCCGCAGCACCTTGAAAGTGGCCCTGCGGCACCTGCGGCCCCGTTTCAAAACTATCCTCGAGATCTACGAGGTCGGTCTGCCGACAATTTTGGTCCAGGTTGCCGCCAACGTCGCCCTGATTATCGCCAACAAGGTGCTCGGCGGGTTTGGCCACGCCGCCATCGCGGTGATGGGCATCATCATGCGTCTGCAGCAATTCGCCACCCTCCCGGTCATCGGGATCAATCACGGCCTGCTGCCCATAATCGGCTTCAATTACGGCGCAAAAAAATCCCCGCGCGTCCGTGAGGCGATGATCAAAGCGCTTGCCGCCGCCTCTCTTTTCGGCACCGTCGCCGGGCTCTGTTTCCTGCTTCTTCCGGGCCTGTTCATCCGCATCTTCACCGACGAGAAGGCGCTGCTCCTGGAGGGTGTCGCCGCCTTGCGAATCATGGTGCTGATGTATCCGCTCATCGGAGTCCCCTTCATCAGCGGCGCCTTTTTCCAGGGCATCGGCAAGGGCGCTCCCGCTCTTTTGCTGGCCCTGCTGCGCCATTTCTTGCTCTATATCCCCCTGCTCTTTCTCTTCCCGCGGCTGTTCGGCATAACCGGCATCTGGGTGGCTGCCCCTCTCTCCGATTTTCTCACCTTTCTCATCGCCGTGTTGCTGGTATCCCGGGAAATGGAGCGGCAGGGGATCCCCCTCTTTGGCCGCAGACAGAACAGGGATGCCTCCCGCCTCCCGGCAGGCCGCCGGTGAAATAGCGGTCCACCCGCTTTCAGTTTGTCGCCAGCGCCTCCGCCAGATCAGCCAACGCCTTGCTGCACTTTTCCCGGATGACCACTTCGGCAGCGTGGTCGTACTCCGTGGGCAGCAGGTTGATAATGATCAGCTTTTTCGCCAGCCGGGGCAAAAAGGCGACCGGATAGACCACCAGGCTGCTCCCCGCCGCCAGCATCAGATCGCAGTTGCTGCGCAGAGTATCCTCCGCCTCGTAAAAAATTGGCGGCATCGGATCGCCGAAGAGGACGACATCGGGGCGCAGCACATCAAAACAATTGCGACAGACTGGCGGAATCCGTTTCAGCTCGACCTGATGAACCAGCTCTTCAAAAGGGTACCGTTTTTTGCAGCCCTGGCAGTAACCGGAGCGCAGGTGGCCGTGAACCTCCCAAATCTGATGCGAACCGGCCTTGACATGGAGCCCGTCAATATTTTGGGTGACCAGCCCTTTGAGCAGGCCGATCTCCTCCATTTTGGCCAGGGCGTAATGTCCCGGATTCGGTTCGGCCATGGTGATGCTGGCGAAGCGGTTGAAAGCAGACTCATAGAAGACCCGGGGATTGTTTTGCAACACCTCCACCGAAGAGGTCTCGATGGGGTCAAACTTTTCCCAGATCCCTTCGCCGGGAGTTCTAAAATCGGGGATGCCACTTTCAGTTGAAAGACCGGCCCCGGTGAGGCTGTAAAATCCGGTGCTTTTCTTAATTAAGGCGGCGGCTCGTTCAATCTGATCCCGGTATTTCATTCTTTTCCCTCCCGCAACTGGGTTGTAATCTCTTATTCAATATTTAATTATCACTCTATTTATTCTATTCGGAAATCGCCAATTCCTTTTTTTGAGTTTGCTTTTATCGAGACAATTATCGTGATAAGATATATGGGGAGTCCAACACCGCAGATCATTTTGGATAGGAGAAGCTGGATGAACCGACTGAAAACATTTTTTCTGATGGCTCTGCTCACCGCCATTTTCCTGCTCCTGGGCGGCCTTATTGCCGGCAATGAGGGGCTCGCTGTTGCTCTGATCATGGCTCTGGCGGTGAACTTCTTCTCATACTGGTTCAGCGACCGGATCGCTATCAGCATGACCCGCTCGCAGCCGCTCCGCGAGAGCGACGCCCCGGAAGTGTACCGGGCTCTGCGCGAGCTGACCCATAATGCCGGTATGCCGATGCCGCGGCTCTACCTGATGCCCACGGAGCAGCCGAATGCTTTTGCCACCGGGCGCAACCCGCAAAACGCAGTCATTGCGGTAACCGCCGGGCTTCTGAGAGCGCTCGATTACGAAGAGCTCAAGGGCGTCCTCGCCCATGAACTGGCCCATATTCATAACCGCGACATCCTCATCGGCAGCGTCGCCGCGGCTGTCGCCGGGGCGCTCATGTTTGTCGCCCGGATCGGGATGTGGAGCGGCGCCGTCGGCGGAAGCCGGCGCAATCAAAGCGGGGCGGCGCTGGGTCTGATCCGCCTCGTGGCCCTGCTGCTGGCCCCTTTCGCCGCGCTTCTGGTCCAGATGTCCATCTCGCGAACGCGCGAATATGGCGCCGATGCCACGGGAGCCAGATTTTCCGGAAATCCGCAGGGGCTGGCCGGAGCTCTCGCCAAGATGGAGCAACACGCCCGGCGCCGGCCGATGCACCGGATCAATGAGGCGGCGGCGCATATGTTTATCGTCAACCCCTTCTCGGCGAAGGGACTGAGCGCGCTCTTCAGCACCCACCCGCCCATCGAGGACAGAATTGCCCGGCTGCAGCAGATGCAGATGGGAGGCGGCCGGTAACTCCCGGCGCCAACCTGACGGCAAAGGAATGAGCCGCTCGAGCGCACCTGCAAATAGATGCAAGCAGCTTCGCTGATCCGCCGCCCCGGTCACACCGGGGCGCACTTTTGCCCCGAGCGCAGCGCAGAGCCTCCGGGGGGCAGCGCCTATCCGTTTTGCTTTTCCGCCCCCGCCCTGGGGAAAAGCGCGGCGGCATTTTCCCGGCGGATCAGCCGCTGCTCCGCCGCGCTCAGGCCCGATTCGGCCAGCTCTTTTAAATAGCGCCGGGGGGAGAGCAGCGGGTAGTCGGTGCCGAGCAAGATCTTGTGAAGAATCCCGATCTCACGGGCGGCCCGATAGATTCGCGGATTGTAGAGAAAAGGGCCGGCGGCAGTGTCGTAAAACAGGTGCTGCAGCCCCCGTTTCAGTTCGGGCATCAGCTCGTAGAAAAGCAGCCCCCCGCCCCAGTGAGCGTAGATCAGCTGCAGCTGCGGATGGTCCAGGGCAAAAGCAGCGGCCTCCTTGAGATAAGCGGGGCCCTTGCCGGCATAATTGTGTCCGACCGGTTCATTTGTATGCAGCAGCAGGATCAGTCCCCGCTCGCGGCAGCAGGCCGCCAGCCGTGCCGCTTCGCTTCCGGAAAGAGCAAAATTTTGCCCCCAGGGAAAAAGCTCCCCCACCCCGACAGCTCCGCCGTCGTGGCAGCGGGCAATTTCCCGCTCCATCCAGCTCTCCCGCGGATCGACGGAGGCCATCGGCATGAACCGGCCGGGGTGAGCGCGGGCCGCTTCGAGAAGATAATCGTTGATCTCCCGGCAGAGCCCCTCATCGGAAAAGGGAAAACTGCAGATGGCAGCCCGCTCCACTCCGCAGCGATCCATCTCCGCCAGCAAATCCCCGGCAGAAGCGAAGCGGTGTCCCGGGCTGGAGCAAATTTGTGCCAGAAAATCATCCTTCTCGATATAGGGCTGTGCCTCCCGGCTCAGCTCAGGAGAGACAATGTGGACATGCGCATCGATAACCGGTCCCACAGGGACCCCCCCTTCGGATCCGATTCCGGCCAAAACATCACCGCAACAGGCGAAATCATCATTGGCAAACCGGCACCATCTCTGCAGCTGCCGGAGCGGCCCCGGCTCTGCCTGATGCCGGGCCCTTCTCAGCGATGCAGCGCCATGAAACGCTCCATATGGTAAAGCCAGATCTGGTTGAAGATACCGGGAAAATAAAAATCGCTGGCATGTCCGGCCCAGTTAAACTGCAGCACGGCACACTGTTCATTTCCCGCCCTCCGGTAAATATCCTGAAACCGCCGCGCTGTTTCAAAGGAGACCTGCCCGTCGTTCCGGCCCTGATAGAGCAGGCAGGGGGGGCTGTTTTCCTTTACCAGAAGCCCGACATCGATCCATTCCGCCGCTTCGCCGATTTCAGGCAAAAAGCCCGTTTGATTGGCCGGATACAGGGGCAGATAACCTTTGATCATGAGCTTATCGCTGAAGAGATCTTCGTGGGCGCCGCCGGAAATGGCCAGCGCCGCCGCCGTCGCCAGCTGCCCCCCGGCAGACCCGCCGGAGATAAAGACTGAGTCAAGATCGAGACGATACTCCGCCGCATGCCCGGCGAGATAGCGGGTGAACAGACCGAGATGGCGCACCATATCGTCCAGGGTGAAGGGCCCGACCCGCCCCGGCGCCTGCCCCAGGTACGGCTGGAGAGGAGTCAGCCTGATCCGGTCGGTCAGACCGTACTGCACGTCGAAAATAGTATAGCCCTGGGAGGCAAAATATTTGTTCACCTGCATCATATTGCCGTAACCCTTGTCGCCGGCGATCCAGGCGCCGCCGTGGATGCGAATCAGCGCTGTTCCCCGGCCCGGCAGGGCCGCTTCACCCGAAGGAGGCATGAAGATATCGCAGTAAAGCTTCAGCCCGTCGTCGACGCCCGCACCGCCCTCGTAAAAGAGAAGATCTTTTTCATAGCGGTACTCCCCGGGGGGAAACCCGAGAAAATAGGCCGGTAGGGAAAACGGTTGTGCCAAAAAATGATCCTTCCAGCGGGGAGAGTCCCGCTCCGGCTCAGCAGCGCCAAAGACAGCGCCAAACTCCGCCTCCGCCGAGGCACGGGCTGCCGGCACCGCCGCCAGGGGCAACAGGTAGATGACGAAGCAGAGCAGCCCACAGAGCCCGGCAGCGTAAGCACCGGCGCTGCCCGGCCGGTTCTGCAGCTTCAACAATAAAATAGCGATACTGATGATGACAAAAGCGTGGAACAGCGAATATCCCGAGAGAAACACTTCCACCACCTGGGGCGCGCGCTCATAAAAGATCGAGCGAGCGCCGCTTAAAAAGAAGTAGAGGCCGACTGTCTCCGCGGTGAGAAGCAGGACGCAGAGTGTTTGCACCATTTTCTTGAAACCGGTTGCCCTTCCCGGCCCCGCCGTCCAGCCCCGCCGCAGCGGAAACCCGGCTCTGACGGCGGAAAGGTTCGCCCGGGCCGCGAAGAAGCCCGCGGCGGGGATCCCGAAATAGAGCAGGTAGATCCCCCCGAAGATGAAGCCGTTGAAACGGCTGCTGTAGAGCAGCGCCGGCAGCATATTCAACCCCGCCAGCAAAATCAGACCGCCGCTCATCGCCGCCATGCAGAGATAGCCCCACCGGTGCAGACGCCGCCCCAGGTAATCATCACGCTCAACGGCGCGGTCCTGCAGGTAGACGAGCAGGTTCAGCGAAGCCAGGGCCAGCAGGAAAAAGATCCCGCAGAGGTTGTCTGCCGCCGGAGGGAGCGGCAGCAGCAGGTGGAGCAGACCGCCCAGGATAGCCAGCAGGCACAGCCCCGCCGTAAGCGCACTGAGATGGTCGAGCAGCCTCACTGTTCTATGCATCATTTCGGTCCTGCTTTCATCATCAATATTGCCGGAGGGCAACCCCGGGCTATCATCGTCCGGGAGGGCCCCCGCAGAGGCCCGTTTGGAGATGCCGCCGCAACCGCGATATCTTCAGCCCGGGACCGGCTCTTGCCGGCTAGGCGTAGAGCGCCTCGATCTGATCGTGATATTTATCCAGCACCACCCGCCGTTTAACTTTCATCGTCTGGGTGAGCATGCGGTTCTCGATGCTAAAATCTTCTTCCAAAAAGATAAATTTTCTGGGGATCTCATATTTGCCGAAAACTCCGGTCAACATTTCGC
>MTBK01139475.1_pt1 | contig 10183 bp, 11 predicted proteins | sample 1535981 | NCBI WGS metagenome assembly MTBK01 (sample SAMN06109225, study PRJNA356200) | anaerobic digester metagenome | isolation source: biogas reactors fed with pig manure or primary and secondary sludge | place: Spain | collected 2016-06-30 | reverse complement strand
ATAACTATCATCACCGATCCCGATCAACATCAACCAGGAGATTTGACCATGAAACAGGTTGACCTCCTCTACGCGGGGAAGGCTAAATCCGTCTATCGCACCGACGATCCGGAAGTGTACATCGTAAAGTTCCGGGACGATATCACGGCTTTTGACGGTGAGAAGAAAGATACCCTGGGCGGCAAGGGGAGATACAACGCAGAGGTCTCTTCGTTCCTCTTCAGGCTCCTGGAGGAGAACGGGATCGGGACACACTACCTCGCGGGTCTTGAGCCCGCGACGATCGCGGTGCGGAGGCTTGAGATGTTCCCCCTCGAGGTGATCGTCAGGAACATCGCGGCCGGGTCGGTCGTGCACCGCTACCCGTTCTGCGAAGGTGAACCGCTCGACCCGCCGGTGATCGTCATCGACTACAAGAGCGATGAGCGCCACGACCCTATGCTGAACGATGACCTGATATACGCCCTCGGTCTTGCCACACCCGAGGAGCTCGACCAGATCAAGGCGATGGCGCTCGCGGTAAACGAGGTGCTCCGGGAGTACCTCGATCAGCGCGGCATCACCCTGGTCGACTTCAAACTCGAGTTCGGCCACCATGACGGTGAGATCGTCGTCGGCGATGAGATCAGTATGGACTCGATGCGACTCTGGGACAAGGAGACCGGGGCGTCCCTCGATAAAGATGTCTACCGTTTCAGCAAGGGTGATGTCATGGAGACCTATGCCGGCGTCGCGGAGCGGATACTCGCGCCGCCCCTGGACGATCGCGTGTAGGGTCTTATACACCCGTCCATCCACCGGGATAGCGGCGCGGGAAGAGGGGGGTCCACGCTGCCAGGGTCCGGGGACCCCTTCCCCTCCCGGTGAGGCGAGTTGCCCATGCCTGGAGGATGGGCGGGAGGGGTGCGTCAAAATCTTTAACTCCGGGGTTCTCCATACCAGAATGCACGGGCCCCGGAGACCCACAGAACAGGAGTTTTGTTATGACCGAAGAAGGAATTGAAGAAATGCGTAACAGGGTAAAGCAGTACGCGAAAGAGAAAGGCTTTGTGTTAAACGTCGATGAAAAACAACTCTCGGCCGTCCTTCGCGGGCTTGCCCGGAACGAAGAGAAGTTCGGGGCGGCGTACTGCCCCTGCAGGCTCCGGAGCGGAGATCCCGAAAAAGATAAGATCATCATCTGTCCCTGCATATATCACGAGAAAGAGATCGAGGATCAGGGCATGTGTCACTGCCGGCTATTCTTTAAGAAAAAATCGGAATAACTTTTTTGGCGCTGCCCCGGCGCGAAAGAGAGAGGAAGCTCTCTTACCGCCGAACGATTCTCCCCTGCCTGAGGATGTCGCAGACCGCATAGCCACGAGGGTCGCGACATACCCGGCGAATCGGGGTGCTTTTGCCAGAACATGGAGCCCGTGCCTGACCGACACATCGGCGGTGGAGTCCGTGTTCCTTCTCCTTAAAGGATCTGGGTGGAGGATCTCCCCCGCGAGAGAACCTTCCAGGGGTAGGGGACCGCGAGGAAGAACGGTATGGCGAGTATGATCGCAAGCGGGATCGTCATGAACCCGACCGAGAGCGATGTCATATCTGCGATCCACCCGGTGACCGCAACGCCCAGACCGCCCACACCGACCGCGAGCCCGAGCATCAGGCCGGAGACGAGCCCGACGTTCCCCGGCGCTATCTCGTGGGCCATGGCGACCGTGACGGCGAAGGTCGACCAGAGGATGAACCCGAATATGATCAGCGCAACCAGTGATATGACGCCTTCGGATGTGAGGAAGACGAAGAACGGCGGTATGGCGGTGACGAGGCCTACGATCGTGCACTCCTTGCGGCCGTAGCGGTCCGAGAGCGACCCGCCGACGAGCTGCCCCACGACCCCGGCGATGAGCATGCCCGAGACCAGGAGGTTCGCGGTCACGAGGTCGATGCCCCGCATGGTGAGGATGGTCGGGAGGAACGCGACCGATCCGAATATCGCCCATGCCCGGAGACCTGAGGCCACGACCAGGAGGACGATCGCCCGACGTGCTGGGCGCGCATCCCAGGCGGCCGGCGCAGGGGTCTCGCGGCGTCCCGGTGTGGGCAGGACGTAGCGGAGAACCCCTGCCATAACGATGCCGGGAACTGCGAGTATGACGAGCCCGGGAAGACCCATGAGGCCGACAGCCACCCCGGCGCATATGGGGCCGACTGCGTATCCCAGGTTCCCACCGATGACGAAGTAGGAGGTGATCCGGCCCCGGCTCGCATCCCGGGTCAGGCGGCTTATGGTCCCGAGCGCAGCCGGGTGGAAGAGAGCATGCCCGAGCGCCGCTATAGCGACGGATGCGAGAACAAGATAGTAGTTGTTGAGCAATCCGACGATCGATATGAACACCGCGCCGAGGAGAACAGTGATGCTGATAGGGATCGCAAGTCCCCGGGTATCGTAGAGCCATATGAACACCGCGCCGAGGAGGACGGTGATGCTGATATGGACTGCAAGCCCCCGGGTATCGTAGAGCCAGCCGACGAGCGGCTGCATCATCGATGACGTCAGGTTGAAGACCGTGACTATCAACCCTGCGAGGAAGAACGAGTAGCCCTGTTCTACGATGAGGAGCGGCAGGATTGCGGGGAGGACCGGCGAATAGAGGTCGGTAACCAGATGGGCGGCAGAGAGCCCCCAGACGGATTTTGTATCAGAGGTCACAGTGTCAGATCCGTATCAAATGTACGACCTCTACGGTAATATCTAGCCGGTCCCTGCAATGGTGTGCAAACGTCCGTCGCATGGGAAAGATGCACCGGATCACCTCCTCAACCACCGCGCGACCTTCGGTGTAGGCCGCCACGAAGGGACTTGAGCCCTCGTTGAATATGCCGTAGACCTCGTTCCCGAGCTCAAGTGCCCGGTCGATGAACGGCCGGTCGGCATGCGCCTTCTGCGCACCAAACGGGGGGTTCATCACGACGGTGTCGCATGCAAGAGCGGCCCAGTCGATATCAGCGCTCCTGACATCGGCGACGATGAAGTCAACCTCGACCTCAAGCGTATCCGCGTTTTTTCGGGCAATGTCTATCCATGCGCCTTCTGCGCACCAAACGGGGGGTTCATCACAACGGTGTCGCACGTAAGTGCGGCCCAATCGATATCAGCGCTCCTGACATCGGCGACGATGAAGTCAACCTCGACCCCGAGCGTATCCGCATTTTTTTGGGCAACGTCTATCGCGGCCGGGTCGATATCCACGCCGACCACGGTCGACGCACCGAGGAGCGCCGCACCGCAGGCGAGTATCCCGGTCCCGCACCCGAGATCGCAGACCCGGCGTCCTCCGATCGCCCCCTGCATGGCGGCATGGTGGAGGAGGCGGGCCGCAACCGGTGCCGGGGTCTGGTACTGCTCGAGGCGCGCTGTCGGACGGTCGAAGCCCTGCAGGCGCTCGAGCCGCATCTCAAGGTGTCGGAGGTTCATGGCGAGAGGTACTCGTCGATTGCATAATCATCCCAGGCCCGGACACCGCAGATGATCTCAAACTCCGGCGGCGTCAGCACCGGGAACGGGAACCGGACCTGGTCGTCGTAGGCGAGCCGTGGGCATGCGGTGTTCACGTATGCACCAAACCCGAGGTCGAGCATACCGGCGGGGGAGACTTCACGCATCGTGACGAGAAACGCACGATCAGAGAGCGAGGCGAGCCTTCGAGCAAGCGCCATCCGCTCCTGCCCGCTCTTCGTGCTGACGATGATCCCGAAACTCGCGGCATCCTGTGCCTTCGCCATAACCGCGGCGCGGCGCCGGACCAGGCGGGATGCATCCACCACCTGTGCTTCGCCGGTGAAAGGGTCGAGCGCCACCACCCGGGCCCGGGTGGCGAGCTGGATCCCGGTCGGGTGAAAGACCCCCGTCCCGACGAAGAGGATCTCGTCCGCCCCGGTCGCGCGTGCGGCGACGAAGTTACACCCGAGCACCTGCCCCGGGATCGGCGTGCGCCCATCCCCGGGAGCGATGACCGCTTCGATCCCGTGTTCCGCGAGGTACGCGGCCATAGCACCGATCAGGTGGGCGTGCTGGACTGTGGTGACGAGACCGATCCGGCGGCCCTCAAGCATCGGCAGGGCGCGGGAGAGTGCGCTCACGTCGAACTCGATCCGGACAGGCTCATATATGACGCGGGGTCGCTCTTCCACCGGCGCATGGCCGAAGTGGACCAGTACCTCGGCATACGCGAGGGTATCGAGCGCGAGGTCGCAGGCCCCGTAGCAGGGGTCGCCGCTGACGATCACAAAAAACCCGGCATCGCGGAGCGCGGCCGCTACCCCCGGTGCCTGCCGCGCAAGTCCTGCCGGGAACTGGAGGGCGACGCGCTCTGCGTCGCGCTCCTGGAGCCGGCGGATAATATCAGATACAGGTATCAACGACACGCACCCGGCCTTCGGCGACGTCGATCCGGACCAGGGTCTTATACGGCCGGCCGATATCGGCATCGCTTCGGGTAACAACAATACAGATATCGACGATCTCAGCGCCGACCTGTTCTATAGCGCTTATAAGAGCGCGGAGTGTCCCCCCGGTGCTACAGACGTCATCGATGATCACGACGCGGTCGCCCGCGCTGACACCGTTTAAGTAGAGTTCTCCCTTCGAGTAGCCGGTGGTCTGGTGTACCGCGACCTCCCCGGGCAGATTGTAAGAGCGTTTCCTGACGATGACCATCGGGATATCGGTCATCATCGATAACGCGACACCGATGTGGATCCCCATCGCCTCACAGACGACGATCGTATCGACATCTTTGAGATCAAGGGTCCGCACCATGGCACACCCGACCTCACGGAGGATAGCCGGTTCAACGAGCGGCACCCCGTCGGTTATCGGGTTGATGAAGTAGCTGTACTCCCCGCGCTGCATGACGGGGGAGGTCTCCAGTGAATGTACCAGTCGCTCAAGCATCCATATCACCCATATCTTTCAGGAACGCCTCGACGACATCGCGGGTGACGTGAGGCATGCATATGATCCGCATGTGCCCGGCACGGGTCCTTGAGACCCGCCAGCCAGCAGGCACGTGGTCGCAGGAGAACGTCGCCACGTTGACGTCCGGCGTCACCGCGCGCGGGTAGCCGAGCGTCTCCATCCCCTCGATCATCCTCCGCGTGTTCTCCATGCACCCGGCGACCACCGCCCGCATGCCGTCCATACCCAGGTACTCGAGGACCGCGACGGCGGCCGCCACCGATGCGCCGGGTCTGGTCCCGGCGAGGGTGCACTCCTGCTTCACGGTCAGGTAGGGGGTATCGACGTTGAGCGAGGAGAAGCACCTCGGATCCCTGACGAGGAGGCCGCCGGCCGGTATGGTGCTCATCCCCATCTTGTGGGGGTCGATGGATATGGAGTCGACACCGGGGAGCTGGAAGTCAAACGGGGCCGGCCGGTCGAGGAACGGCACCACCATCCCCCCGAAGGCGGCGTCGACGTGGAGGAAGACGTCCCGGTCGAGAGCGATCTCGGAGAGGCGGGCGATAGGGTCATTCACCCCATACTCCGTCGTCCCGACGATGCCGACGAGAGCGACTGTGTTTTTATCCACGAGGTCCTCGACCGCGCTTGCATCCATCCGGAACTCCGCATCGAGCGGCACCGGCCGCATATCAAGCCCCAGTATATCACAGGCTTTCTGAAACGAGAAATGGCTGGACTCCGGGACGACCACGTTCGGGGATTTTGTGGGTCTCAGTTTCTTTGCTATCCGGAGTGCCTGGATGTTTGACTCCGTCCCGCCGGAGGTCGCATATCCCCCCGCGAGCGGGTGATGCATCAGTGCACCGAGCCTCTGGATGAGGAGCTCCTCAAGCGCGGCCGTCCCGGGGAAGAGCCCGGGGTCGCCGAGGTTTGTCTCAAGGAAGAGCTCGTGCGCCCGTACTGCGACAGGGTGGGGCGGTGTGCACATCGAACTCAGTATATTCCGGTAGCCGAGATCCTTCTCTCGCATGAGGGAGAGGAAGGAGAAGAGTTCCTCCTCAGAGCACCCAACCTCACGCATTTCTTCTCGCCGCATCAAGGAGGATCTGCCGCTCTTTCCGGGCTACGGCTTCACGGATGCGCACAACCGCATCGATGTTTGCCGAGACGCTGGTGATGCCGTGCCCGACGAGCCACGCGACCATATCGGGGTCGGAGCCGGCCTGGCCGCAGATCGAGCACTCGACACCATGCTCCCGGCAGGCCTTGATCGCGTAGTCGATCAGCCAGAGCACTGCGGGGTGCTCGGGCTCGTACATATCCGCGACATGCTCGTTGTTCCGGTCGATCGCGAGTGTGTACTGGACGAGATCGTTCGTCCCGAACGAGGCGAACCTGATCCCGGCCTTGATGAAGTCCTCGATGAGGATGGCGCTGCTCGGAACCTCGATCATGACGCCGAGGATCGCGTTCTCGACATCGACCCCCCACTCCTTCATCATCGCCCGGGCCTGGATGAACTCAGCCGGGTGGTTTACAAGTGGGAACATGACCCCGAGGTTGCTGTAGCCTGCGGCCCAGAGCCGCTTGAAGGCCTCAACCTGCATCCGGAACTGCTCCGGGCTCCGGAGATCCCGGCGGATGCCGCGCCACCCGAGCATCGGGTTGTGTTCGAGCGGTTCTACCTCGCCACCCTCCATGTTCCGGAACTCGTCGGTCGGAGCGTCCAGCGTCCGCACCCAGACCGACTTTCCGGGGAAGGCATCGAGCACTGTCTTGATGCCGGTGTAGAGCTCGTTTATGAACGTCTCCTCTTCACCGTGCTCGACGTACCAGCCCGGGGTCTTCGCGAGACCGAGTATGAGGTGTTCGATCCGCAGCAGACCGACACCATCCGCTCCGGTGTCGGCGGCCCGCTTTGCCGCCTCCGGGAGGGAGACGTTCACCTTGACGAGCGTGCCGGTGATCATGGGGGCTGCCGCGGCCACGGTTGTCGCCTGTGCTGCCGGGGCCGGAGTCTCAACCGCTCCCTCATAGATGATACCCTTCTCCCCATCGACGGTGATGACCTGACCATCCTGCAGGGTCTTTGTCGCTTTCTTTGTCCCGACGACCGCCGGCGTCCCGAGCTCCCTGCTCACGATCGCCGCGTGGCAGGTCATACCGCCCTCATCGGTCACGATAGCCCTGACCCGGCGCATCGCCGGCACCATGTCGGGGTTGGTCATCCGGGTGACCAGGATGTCGCCTTCCTTGATTGTGCTCGTGTCCCGGACGTCACGGACGATAACAACCCGACCGCTCGCTATCCCGGGGGAGGCGCCCTGACCTTCAAGCAGCACCTCGCCGAGCGTGGATTCCGGTTTTGCGCCGGCACGAGGAATATCCGGCTGCCGGATGGTCGTGATGGGCCGGGACTGGAGGATGAATATCTCATCACCGACGATCGCCCACTCGATATCCTGTGGAACGCCGTAGTGCTCCTCTGCGATCTCTCCGAACGTTGCGAGGCGTGCCACCTCATCATCCGAGAGGACCGGAGCGATGCGCTCTTCAGAGGAGAGATTGACGGTCTTTACCCCCCGCTCCCCCTCCGGAACGATCATGATCTCCTTCTCGGCTATCAGGCGGTCGACAACGCGCCCGGAACGCAGGTCAAAGACGTAGTTGTCAGGCGAGACGCTCCCGGAGACGACGGCCTCGCCGAGTCCCCAGGATCCCTCAACGATAGTCAGGGGTTCACCGGTGACAGGGTGGGAGGTGAACAGGACACCTGATTTTTCGGACCGGATGAGATCCTGCACGACGACAGCGATGTTCACACCTCGGTCGTCGAATCCCTGCTTTGCCCGGTAGTATATAGCCCGCGCACCGTAGAGCGAGGCCCAACATCGATGGACTGCCTCGAGAAGGTCATCATCACCGAGGACGTTGAGGAACGTCTCCTGTTGACCGGCGAAACTTGCTTCCGGGAGATCTTCGGCGGTAGCGCTCGACCGGACGGCGACAACCTCCCCGTTTGCACCCATCCGGGCGTACGCATCGATGATATCCTCTTTGATGTGGTCAGGAATATCGACGCTCAGGACGATATCCTGCACTTCCCTGGAGACTGACTCCAGGGCATCGTTATCGTCGACGTCCAGGCGCTCCAGTCTGCGAAAGATTGTATCCTCGATCCCCTTCTCGATCAGGAACTTGCGGAATGCCTGAGCGGTCACCACAAACGCCTTCGGTACAGGGAGGCCGAGGGAGGTCATCTCGCCCAGAGATGCTCCCTTTCCACCTACGGAGATGATATCCTCCTTTTTTATTTCTTCAAGCCACAGAATGTTGGGCATTTCCTTCATGCTCGCACCACACATATACTTCTCATCAATCCATAAAAGATTTCGGAAGAAAAAGCATCAATACACATGATGTCAAACCAGATATGGGTTCAACTGTGAGGTATAGAGTGCTTGTCAGCGACCCGCTGGCAGAGGAAGGACTTGGCATCCTGAAGGAATTCTGTGATGTTGATGTCAATACCGGGCTGACCGAGGATCAGCTTGTTGCTGTTATCGGGGATTACGATGCCCTGCTGGTGCGCTCGGGCACCGAGGTGACAGCGCGCGTAATCGATGCGGGACCGAGGCTGAAGTTCATCGGTCGCGCCGGCGCTGGAGTAGATAATATCGATATTGATGCAGCGACGCGCAGGGGTATCATCGTCGCCAATGCTCCTGAAGGGAATACCCTGGCGGCAACGGAGCACACGATGGCGATGATGCTCTCGCTCGCGCGAAACATCCCCCAGGCGAGCGCATCGCTCAAGAGGGGTGAGTGGAAGCGCTCTAAATTCATGGGAGTCGAGCTCAACGAAAAAACCCTCGGCATCGTGGGGTTCGGGCGTATCGGCAACGAGGTTGCGAAACGTGCCCGGGCGATGGAGATGAAGTGCATCGCCTACGACCCTTTCATCAGCAAGGAGAGGGCGGCAAGCCTCGGTGTTGAGCTGGTCTCACTCGACGAACTCTTCAGGCGTGCCGATGTTATCACGGTCCATACACCGCTGATCAAGGAGACGCGCCATATGGTCAACGCGAAGACCATCGCCACCATGAAGGATGGTGTCAGGTTGATCAACTGCGCCCGCGGCGGGATCATCGATGAGAAGGCGCTCGCGGATGCGATCGCGAGCGGCAAGGTCGCCGGCGCTGCGGTGGACGTCTTTGAGTCTGAACCGCCGACCGACTCCCCGCTCATCGGGCTCGATCAGGTGATCGTCACCCCGCACCTCGGGGCGAGCACGGTCGAGGCGCAGATGAATGTCGCTGTCTCGGTTGCGAACCAGTGTATCAGCGTTCTTTCGGGCGGGCCGGCGAAGTACGTGGTGAACGCACCGATGATCCCCGCCGAACAGCAGGCGCTCATCGAACCCTATGCGCTGCTCGCGCAGAAGATGGGTAGTCTGCTTATCCAGCTCATCGAGGGGCGCCTTGAGTCGATCGATGTCACCTACGGCGGCGAGATCGCCCAGGTACCGAACACGAAGTTCATCACCCGGATCATCCTGAAGGGGCTGCTGGATCCGATCCTGCAGATACCGGTCAACATCGTGAATGCGGAGTTCGTCGCAAAGGAGCGCGGCATCCGGGTGAGCGAGACCACCACCGAGGAGGCTCACGGTTTCCGAAACCTCATCACCATCTCCGCGAAGACCGACCGGATGACCGAGTCGGTGAGCGGGAACGTCTCCGCCCCGAACCGGGTGCGGATCGTGAATATCGGCGGATACATGACCGACCTGACCCCGACCGGTCATGTCGTCATATCGCGCCACACCGACAAGCCCGGTGTCATCGGGAAGGCGGCGACGATCCTCGGCCGCGCGAACGTGAACATCGCGGGGATGCAGGTGGGCCGGCACAAACCCGGCGAGGAGGCGTTGATGGTCCTCACCGTCGATTCTGTGGTGCCGGCCGATGCGATGGATGAGATCCGGATGATCGATGGTATCCACACGGCGAAACACGCCGAGATCTGATCGCCTCCTTCCTATTTTTGGTGCCGGCCGGCCCGGGGGGTGGCGGTGAGGGAATAATTTTATACCCGGAGCACTAACTCTATTGGGCAGACACGGGCTCGTGGTCTAGCTGGTTATGACGTCGCCTTGACATGGCGGAGGTCCTGAGTTCGAATCTCAGCGAGCCCATCGTTGTTTTTGAAATAAGTGTTTTATAGAGC
>MTBK01252725.1_pt1 | contig 10184 bp, 10 predicted proteins | sample 1535981 | NCBI WGS metagenome assembly MTBK01 (sample SAMN06109225, study PRJNA356200) | anaerobic digester metagenome | isolation source: biogas reactors fed with pig manure or primary and secondary sludge | place: Spain | collected 2016-06-30 | reverse complement strand
GTGAGCCACGGGGACGGATCTCCTGGCCCACTTTCTCCCGAGTGAGCCACAGGGACGGATCTCCTGGCCCACTTTCTCCCGAGTGAGCCACGGGGACGGATCTCCTGGCCCATTATCCCTCTTCGCCGCAGCGATAAGGGGATTGCCCTTTGATTGACACCTCCAATTGCAGGTGCTATGCTCCAACTGGAGGTGTCAAATTATGTCTAGGCAAGCCCGGGAAAGGAGCAGCAGCGGGGTTTATCATGTGATGATGCGAGCTGTTGGCGAGGGGAGTCTCTTTTCCGATGTGGAGGACAGGGAGAGGTTTATCGAGACGCTGATCCGGTTTAAACGTCTCTGTGGTTTCCTCATTTACGGCTACTGTCTAATGAGCAATCATCTGCACCTGCTAATCAGGGAACAGACGGAGACAATATCTCAGATCATAAAAAGAATTGGGATCAGCTATGCCCATTGGTACAACGGAAAGTATGACCGATCCGGCTACCTGTTTCAAGGCCGCTTCCGGAGTGAAGCGGTGGAAGACGACCGCTACCTGCTGGTGGTGCTGCGCTACATCCATCAGAACCCCGTCAAAGCGGGAATGGTGGAAGAGGTGTCCACATATCGGTGGAGCAGCTATGCCGACTATCTGAGTTCGAGGCCGCGGCTGACGGATACGGGGTTTGTTCTTGATATTTTTCATCCCCAGCGTGAGGAAGCGGTAAGGAGTTTCGAGCAGTTCATGGCCGCAGAAAGTAAGGAAAAATGTTTGGAATATGAGGAGTACCGCCAAAAAAGGTTTTCGGATGAAGAGGTGCGCCAACTGATTAAAAAAGAGATCAAGGCAGCTGATGTCCTGCTGATCCAGGGGATGCCCCGGGGTGAGCGCAACCGGATATTGGGGCAGCTGAAGGAAAATGGTATCCCCGCCAGACAGCTGTCCAGGGTGACCGGACTTAGTCGGAGCACCGTAGCAAAAGCGTAAACAGAGGTGACAGGAGAGATCCGGAGCTCCTGTCACCCCTATTCTTTTATCGATGCGGGAGGGTAAATCTTGGGGAAAAATAAGAAGGAAAAATTTGTGATCATTGATGGAAACAGCTTGATCCACCGCGCCTTTTATGCTTTGCCGGCGACGATGCAGACCGGCCGCGGGGAGCACACCAACGCTGTTTTCGGATTTCTGAGGATGCTGTTCAGGCTTTTTGAGGAGGAGCAGCCTGATTATGTGGCGGTGGCGGTGGATCCGCCCGGTCCTTCCTTTCGCCGGGAGATCTATGCCGACTACAAGGGGCACCGCCAAAAAACGCCCCACGAGCTGGGAGAGCAGATGGTGCGGACCCGCGAGGTCCTGGAGGCGCTGCGCATTCCGATCTTTGAGGTGCCGGGTTTCGAGGCTGATGATGTCATCGGAACGCTCGCCAGCCAGGCTGACCCGGAAAAGGTGGAGGCGCTTATCGTCTCCGGCGATGCCGACCTGCTGCAGCTCATCGACGATGGCGTCACTGTTTTGCTGACCAGGCGGGGGATAACGGAGGTCGATCGCTGCAACCGCCGCTATATGGAGGAGCGCTTCGGCCTCACTCCGGAGCAGTGGGTCGATTACAAGGCTTTAAAAGGCGATCCTTCGGACAACATCCCCGGGATTCCCGGCGTCGGCGATAAGACTGCCCGGCGTCTGCTGGCGGAATATGGTTCCATCGACAAGATCATTGAAGCGCTGCCTCAGCTCAAAGGAAAGCTGCGTCAAAATTTAGAAGAGAACCGCGCCCTGCTGGACACAGGCAGGGAGCTAAACACGATCCGCCGCGATTTGCCCTTGCAATTCACCCGTGACTGCTGCCGGCGAAGCGATCCCGATCGCGAGAAGCTGCTGGTGCTTTTCGAGGAACTTGAATTCAAGAGTTTCGCCGCCGAACTGAAGGCGAGCTCTCCGGAGCTGAAAGCCGAGCAGGAGCAGCGGCCGCTTTTCGGAGAACCGCTCACCGATCCCGGAGAGCTCTCTCGCCTGTTGGAGAGCTTTAAGCCCGGTGCCAGGATGGCCCTGCTGGCGGAGCCTTCTCCGGGACGCCCCTACTGGCGCTCGCCTCCGGCCCTGCTGGCTTTTGCTTTTGACGAGGCGAACTGCTACTATCTCGAGCCGGCTGCATTTAAAGATCAGGACAAGCTCTGGAAGATATTTGCCCATGCTTTTGAGCGCCCCGGGGGAGAGCTTGTCGGCCATGGGGTGAAGTACCTTTACAGTTTCTTTCGGCAGGCCGGTCTGCCGGAGCCGCCCTTTACCTTCGACTGCCGCTTGGCCGCCTATCTCATCGATCCGGGGAGCGGCCGCTATGGGCTGGACACTCTTTTAAGCGAGCACCTCGGCAGGCCTGCGGCTGAGCCTGCCGGACGGGGCAGAGGGAAAGAGCCGCTGCCCCTGCGGCAGCGCGGCCTTCTGCTGGCCGACAGTGCCGCTTTTCTGATTTCCCTTCAGGAGAAGCTCACTTTCTCCCTGCAGGAGCGCGGTCTCGACGAGCTTTACTACAATCTGGAGCTGCCCCTCTCTATGGTGCTCGCTTCGATGGAGCGGCAGGGGATTGCTGTCGATCTTCAACTGCTGCAGGATCTCACCGCTGAAATCCACAGCCGCATCGACGGGCTGGAAGCAAAGATCCACACTCTTGCCGGGGAGAGCTTTAACTTGAATTCGCCGCAGCAGCTGGCGGTGATCCTTTTTGAAAAGCTGAAGCTGCCGGTGGTGCGCAAGACGAAGACCGGCTACTCCACCGATGCGCGGGTGCTGGCCGAGCTGGCCCCGCATCACGAGATCGTTGCTGAGATCCTTCATTACCGGCAGCTGATCAAGCTGGAGGGGACCTATCTGTCCGGCTTGCTGCCTCTGGTGGACGAAAAGGAGAAGAAGATCTACACCACCTTCAACCAGACGGTTACGGCAACGGGCCGCCTCAGCAGCAGCGAGCCCAACCTGCAAAATATTCCCATCCGCCTTGAAGAGGGCAGGCGGATCCGCGGCGCCTTTGTTCCTTCGCGCCCGAACACACTGTTTTTGGCCGCCGACTACTCCCAGATCGAGCTGCGGGTTTTAGCCCATCTTTCGCAGGATCCGATCCTGCTGGACGCTTTTCGCCGGGATGAAGATATCCACCGGCGCACCGCAGCCGAAGTGTTCCAGGTGGCTCCGGAAGAGGTCACTGCATTGATGCGCGAGAAAGCCAAAGCGGTCAATTTCGGGATTATCTACGGAATCAGCGATTACGGACTGGCCCAGGGGCTCGGCGTCTCCCGCCAGGAGGCGCAGAGCTATATTGAGAGCTACTTTCAGCGCTACGAAGGGGTTCAGGAATATATGGAGCGGGTCATTGCCCAGGCCCGCGAAAACGGCTACGTGACCACTTTGCTGGAGAGGCGCCGCTATCTCCCCGAGATTCGCGCCTCCCATTTCGGCCGGCGCAGCTTCGCCGAGCGCACCGCCCGCAATACTCCGGTCCAAGGCTCGGCCGCCGACATCATCAAGCTGGCCATGCTCCGGGTGGAGCAGACTATCCGCAGCGGAGGCTTTAATGCCGCGCTGCTCCTGCAGATCCATGATGAGCTGCTCTTTGAAGTCGACGCAGCCGAACTGAATTTCTTCGCCCCCGTAATCCGGCGGGATATGGAGCGGGCCTTTGCGCTGGAGATACCGCTGAAAGTTGATCTCAAAGATGGTGAGAACTGGGCTGAACTGAAGCCGTTTGCGCCGTAATAGAATATGCCCCGCAGGCAGAAAATATAGATTCCTGGAGGTTGAACCATGCCTGAATTGCCCGAGGTGGAAGTGATCAGACGGGAGCTGGCTCCGCTCATTTGCGGCAAAAGCTTTGCCGAACCGGTGCTTTTCTACGAGCGGGCGATCCGCTATCCCCGGCCGAAAGAGTTCAGCCGCCGCCTTCCGGGGCGGTGCATCGTTGAGCTAGGGCGAAAGGGGAAATACCTTTTCTTCGAGCTCGATCGGGGTCTCCTTCTGGGACATCTGCGGATGACCGGCAAGCTGCTCTACTGCGCCCCCGGCGCTGCTCTCGACAATCCCACAGCGCCGGAAAAGGATCTCCGGGTGAAGCTGCCCTTTGCCGAAGGAGGGGCGCTCTACTTTTACGACATGCGTAAATTTGGCGGGTTCTGGCTCCTAGAAGATCTGGAGGAATGCCGCGCGGCCGGACTATCCCTCCCGGGCCCCGATATCTGGGAGGAGCTCGATGAAAGCACCTTTGTGGCCATGCTTCAGGGCAGGCCGCGCGCCCGGATCAAACCGCTGCTTCTGGATCAGCATTTTGCCGCCGGCATGGGCAACATTTATACCGATGAAAGCCTTTTTCGCAGCGGAATTCACCCCTGCCGCCGCGTTCAGACATTGACTGAGGAAGAGAGTGCGCTGCTCTACCGGACGATCCGCGATGTTTTGGCAGCGGGGATCGCCTGCGGCGGAACCACCACCCGGGACTACCGCGACGCCCGCGGCGCTGAAGGCTCTTTTCAGAACTTCCTCACCGTATACGGCCGCAAGGGCGAGCCCTGTACCCACTGCAGCCGTCCCATCGAGCGCATCGTGGTCGCAGGCCGGGGCACCCATTTCTGTCCCCACTGCCAAAAATAAGCGCCTTAGGCGCAACTTATCCCTCTACCCAGATGATATCTTGCTTTTTGTACCCCTGAAACTGGCTATGGCTCTCCTTTACCTTCATGGGAAGGGCCATGACATGCCCTCGAGAGGACGTCAAAAATGGGCCAGGAGATCCGTCCCCATGGCTCATTCAGCCTGCCGTTTCCGAGGTGCATTCTGTACGCCGCCTTCGCGGTCATTCTGAGCGCAGCGAAGAATCTGCGGTATAGCGCTGCGCTTAAGTATTGTCCTGTGCGTTACTGAAGCCACTAGGGGTGCATAACCCGAAGTATTTTCCTGGTGCAGCAGGATTCTTGGAGATCCTTCGCTTCGCTCAGGACGACGAAAAGTGCCTGGATTTCGGGGGTAGACTCCGAAAATGGGCCGGGAGATCCATCCCCGTGGTGCATTCTGTACGCCGCCTTCGCGGTCATTCTGAGCGCAGCGAAGAATCTGCGGTATAGCGCTACGCCTAAGTATTGTCCTGTGCGTTACTGAAGCCACTAGGGGTGCATAACCCGAAGTATTTTCCTGGTGCAGCAGGATTCTTGGAGATCCTTCGCTTCGCTCAGGACGACGAAAAGTGCCTGGATTTCGGGGGTAGACTCCGAAAATGGGCCAGGAGATCCGTCCCCGTGCTCACCTGTGGCGCACCCGGTCATTCTGGGCGCAGCGAAGAATCTGCGGTATAGCGCTGCGCTTAAGCATTGTCCTGTGCGTTACTGAAGCCAATAGGGCATAACCCGGAGTATTTTCCTGGTGCAGCAGGATTCTTGGAGATCCTTCGCTTCGCTCAGGACGACGAAAAGTGTCTGGGTTTCGGGGAGTAGATTCCGAAAATGGGCCAGGAGATCCGTCCCCGTGGCTCACCCGTGGCTCATTCGGCCTGCCGTTTCCGAGGTGCATTCTGTACGCCGCCTTCGCGGTCATTCTGAGCGCAGCGAAGAATCTGCAGTATAGCGCTGCGCCTAAGTATTGTCCTGTGCGTTACTGAAGCCAATAACGCGAAATATCTTCTTGGTGCAACAGCGACGAAAAGTGTCTGGGTTTCGGGGAGTAGATTCCGAAAATGGGCCAGGAGATCCGTCCCCGTGGCTCACCCGAGATGCAGTGAAAAATGGGCCGGGAGATCCGTCCCCGTGGCTCATTGTTGTCTTCACTCTTTGGGGGAGGGCTTCATATGATAGGAGGGTGATATGGTCGGGGGTGAGGCAAAAGTGTCCTGGGCGCTTCCTGTGTTGCTGGCGCTGGCGGTGAGTATCGACGGTTTTACGGTGGGCTTCTCCTGCGGCCTGCGCCGGCTGGTGATCCCTGTCACCTCCCTTGCGGCAATCAGCCTGCTCTCCGCGGCAGCGGTGGCCTGCTCCATGATTGCCGGGAGCGGCGCGGCGCAGCTGCTTCCCCTCGCCTCCATCTCCGCTTTCGGCGGAGTGCTTCTGGTGATTCTGGGGCTCTATATCATCGGCCATCACCTGGCGGGGCTGCAGCACGGTTCCAGGGGAGAACAGGAATTTCCCGACACCGCGGCGGCACAGAAACGATCCCCTTCGCTCACCTCTCTGCTGCAGCGGCCGGAAAAAGCCGATCTCGACCGCTCCGGGACGCTGAGTGTCAAAGAAGCTCTTCTCCTTGGCTCCGCCCTGGCCGCGGATGCTTTTGCTGCCGGTTTCGGCGCAGCTCTCATCGGAATGCCTTTTTTGCCGACAGTTTTCACCGTGGGGCTGACTAAATTTGTGCTCCTTCCTCTGGGGGCCGCCTGCGGACGGATTGCTCTTCGGGAGGTGAATTTACCCCATACGCCTCTGTGGGGTGGTGCAATTCTCATTATTATTGGTATAATAAATCTGTTCCAGATCTAAAGAGGGAACAAGGGGGCAGCCGAAGGATGCTCATCGTCGGCTTGACCGGGGGGATAGCTTCGGGAAAGAGCACCGTTGCGCGGATGCTGCAGGAGAGAGGTGCTGTCTTGCTCGATGCCGATATCATCGCCAGGGAAGTCGTCGAGCCCGGGACGGAGGCCTGGTCGGAGATCGTCGAGTGGCTCGGGCCCGCCATCGCCGGCCCTGACGGTGCCATCGACCGCCAGAGGCTGGGGGAGCTGGTCTTCAGCGATCCCGGGGTGAGGCAGCGCCTGAACGCCATCGTTCATCCGCGGGTTTTTGCCACTTTTCACCGGTGCACCGAAGAGCTCCGGCGCCGCGGTGATACGGCGGTGCTGTTCTACGATGTGCCGCTTCTCCTCGAGTCGCAGATGGATCGGTTGGTCGATCTGGTGGTGGTGGTCTATCTTCCCGAGGAGATTCAGCTTTCCCGTCTGCAGAGCCGGGACGGGCTTACGAAGGAGGCCGCTCTCGCCAGAATGCGCTCCCAGATGCCCCTTGAAGAGAAGAGAGCCCGCGCCGATGTTGTTATCGACAACCGCGGCAGCCTGAGCGAGACAAGGCGCCAGGTTGATCAATTCTGGGAAGAGCTCCAAACAAGTTTCAGGAGCTAAGCAATAGAGCCAAGATTGGATGGTGAAAACGCTGCGCCGGATATATTACCTGCTGGCCTTTATCGTGATTTTAGTGGTGACCTGCTACCTTCTGACCAGCCCCCGCCTGGCCCGGTTGTTCCATCCCCTGCGCTACTGCGCTGAGATCGGCGCCGCTGCGGCGGAGCAGGGGCTCGATCCCTTTCTCATCGCGGCGGTGATCCGGACGGAGAGCAGCTTCCGGGAAGAAGCGGTCTCCTCCGAGGGCGCCCGGGGCCTGATGCAGCTGCTCCCCTCCACGGCGGAGTGGCTCGCCTCGCAGAACGGCGAGAGCGATTTTCATCCCGACAAGCTTTTCGAACCCGGCTACAATATCGCCGTCGGCAGCCGCTATCTGGCCGGACTGCTGCGCCAGTTTGGCGGCAACGAGGTGGCGGCGCTAGCCGCCTACAACGGGGGGCGGGGCCGGGTTCAGCGCTGGCTTGAGGAGGAGCTCTGGAACGGCAGCGAAGCCGATCTGGAGCGGCTTCCTTTCGACGAGACCCGCGCTTTTGTCAAGCGGGTCCTGAAAAATTACCGGACCTATCGGAAGCTGTACCCCGATGATCAATTTATTCTTAACGGCAGTGCCGCCGTGCGGGTCAGCTTTGCTGCCCTTTAGCGCCGCTATGTCGCTGAATAAACAATAGAACTGTCACAGGAGGATAACCAATGTATAAAGTTATTTTGATCCCGGGCGACGGCATCGGCCCCGAGATTGTCGCCGCCGCGGTAGCGGTGGTGGAGGCAACAGGGGTCGGGATCGCCTGGGAAGAGGCGCTCGCCGGGGAGAAGGCTCTCGAAAAGTGTGGAACCCCTCTTCCCGAGGAGACCATCGTCTCCCTTAAACAGATCGGAGTCGGGTTGAAAGGGCCGCTGACCACGCCCATCGGCTCGGGTTACCGCAGCGTCAATGTGGCCCTGCGCAAGGCCCTCGATCTTTATGTCAACCTGCGCCCGGCAAAGAGTTATCCCGGAGTTAAATCGCTCTACCGGGATATCGATCTGGTGGTGGTCCGTGAAAACACCGAGGACCTTTACGCCGGGGTGGAGCATATGGTCGGCCCCGATGCCGCCGAGAGCATCAAGATAATCACCCGCAGCGCCTCGGAGCGGATTGCCCGCTACGCCTTTGATTATACCCGCCGGCAGGGTCGCCGCAAGGTCACTGCGGTGCACAAGGCCAACATTATGAAGCTGAGCGACGGGCTTTTCCTCGAGTCGGTCCGCGCCGTGGCGGAGCAGTTCCCCGAAATCGAATTTGAGGAGCGCATCGTGGACAATATGGCTATGCAGCTGGTGCAGAAGCCCCACCTCTACGATGTCATGGTCATGCCGAATCTGTACGGCGACATCCTCTCCGATCTCTGCGCCGGGCTCGTCGGGGGGCTGGGAGTGGCCCCGTCGGCCAATATCGGCGACGAAGTGGCTCTCTTTGAGCCGGTGCACGGCAGCGCCCCGAAATACGCCGGAAAAGACCGGGTTAACCCAACGGCGACAATCCTTTCCGCTGCGCTGATGCTGCGCCATCTGGGCGAGGAGGAGGCCGCTGTCAGGATCGAACAGGCCGTTGCGGCGGTGCTTGGCGAAGGGAAAAGCACAACCTACGACCTCGGCGGCAGCGCCGGAACAGCAGCCCTGGGCCGCGCCATCGCCACAGAAGTGTCAGCAAACCGCTGATTCCCTGAAAGAGAAGCCGGTCCCGCAGCCCGCAACGGGGCTGTGGAGACCGGCTTATTTTAGATGAAAAGACTGTTACCGGTCGTCTAACCGGTAGCTCGAAGTGTTCCCCGGGGGAACCTTCTTTTTCTTCTTCCCTTTTTCTTTTTCCGGCAGCTCCACGCCCAGCTCCCGGGCGACCTCTTCGCGGCACTTCTCCACCTTCTGGGGCTCAACACTTCGTTTTTGCTTCCGTCCTCGACTAGACTTCTTGGTCATTATTTCCCTCCTTTCTGCGAACTCCCGGGTCTATTTTTTGCTTTAAGCGCCTCTCTTATCCCCCGGGAGTATAATTGCCCCCTTCATTCTGCAAACTAAAGGCAAATCAAAACGAGGTGAGGGCAGATGAACGATATCGAAGAAGGCAGGTTGGTCGGTCTGGGCTACGCCGCGATCAAATACGGAGCCTGGCTGATCGGTTTGATCGTGGTGCTCTTTTTCTTGTCCCGCTACCTGTTTCCTTTTATTCAGTCGCTCTTTTAGGAGGAGGCGGCACTTTGGCCCGCTCCCGAAGCGGCGCCGCCTAATAATAGAGAAAGGAGGGTAACAAGGTGACCACTTTTCATGTAATTCATATCGTGGTCGGGCTCTGGTTGGCTTTGGTCAATGTGACCAATATCCTGGCATCGACCACCCTCTCCTGGAACAACCTCATCATGGGGTTGATTATTGCCGGCTATAACCTCTACTATCTGTTTTCACAGAAGCAAGTCGATGTTCAGTCCTAAATGAGCCGGTTGGCTGCTCTTCCCACGGCCTCTGTCCCGCTGAAGAGGCCTTTTTTATGTGCCGGGCGGGCTTCTCCCGGCGCTGTGGTGGAGAACGACAGGTAGGGCGCTTACCTCTCTCAGCGCGGGAGGGGACTTGGTCAGAGTTGCTCCAGAGGGGCTGGGCTTTGAATGTACCGCCAGATCCATCCCGTGCCCTCCTGAAGCCAACAGGGGTGCATAACCCGCAGTATTTGCCTGGTGCAGCGGTAACATAAAATACCTGGGTTTCGAGGGGGGGATTCCGAAAATGGGCCGGGAGATCCGTCCCCATGGCTCACTGTGGCTCACGAAAAATGGGCGGGGGGAGCTGATCTCGCGGTGCATTTTCTCGCTCCGGTGATGATCACCCGGTAAAGGAATTGTGCTTGCCGTGAAGAAGTAAAACTTACCGGAGCGCCGGTGCTGCGTGCAGGGAGCGAGCGCCGCGCTCCGAACAAATTGTCACGGAGGCCGGGCCATGCTCAGGGTGGCTGTATTTTCCCTTGCCGGGATCAGGATGGCGCAGCCGGATCACTATGCTGCAGATCTGGCGGCGCTCATCGAGACGCTGCGGCCGGAT
>MTBK01084685.1_pt1 | contig 10184 bp, 8 predicted proteins | sample 1535981 | NCBI WGS metagenome assembly MTBK01 (sample SAMN06109225, study PRJNA356200) | anaerobic digester metagenome | isolation source: biogas reactors fed with pig manure or primary and secondary sludge | place: Spain | collected 2016-06-30 | reverse complement strand
CCTCGCGGCATCGAGCGGAAACCCCTTCGACCCCCGCGATACCCTCACCGCCCGCATATCCAGGAGAGATCTGAGGTCGATAGAGAAGGCCGCGGGAGGGCACCGCACCATTCCCATGATCCTCACATCAGACCGGTTGCAGGTCAGGGATAGGGGAGGTTCTGTGATGATGTATGCCATACCGGCATCCGGGATACCTGTCCTTCTGGATATGGAGGCCGGGGTCTACCCGCCGGGGAGGTCTTCGGGCGTGATAGCGGGCTCGCTCCTCGCAGGCGATCTCGACCTCCGCCCCGGGAGCCGTGTCGAAGTCGGGGGCGAAGATGTCAGGGTCGTGGGGATAGCGGCGGAGCGGGGGATGGCTATCGATATCAACCCTGACTACGCCCTCATCGTCACAGAAGACTGGTACACGAAGCGGCACGGTACTCAGGAGTATAGCCAGGTCGTCGTGAAGGTCGGCGATCTCTCCGGGATCGAGGGGGTGAAGACCGCAATCGGCCAGCAGGTCAACCGGCGAAAGGTGGTTGTAGATATACTGGACTCGCGCGAGATCCTGGATCTCTACTACACGACCCTCGATGCCACAAACATCCTCCTCCTCGGCATAGGCGTGATCTCCCTCTTTGTCGCCAGCGTGAGCATCTTGAACGTCATGATCATATCGGTCACAGAGAGGACAGGGGAGATCGGGCTGATGCGGAGCATCGGTGCCCGGCGGAGCGAGGTGCTCCGGATGTTTCTCTACGAGAGCCTGATCCTCGGGGTTATTGGAAGCATCATAGGCGGCATCATCAGCGTATCGATCGGCTACTACGTCAGTGCAACGGTGGCGGGATTCTTCACCGATTTCGCCATGCCGGGAGATGCAGGCATTCCTGTCTCTGTAGTGGCCGGCTATGTTGTCTTTGCTATGGTGTTTGGGGTGGGGACGAGCATCATCGCCGGGTTCTATCCGGCATGGAGGGCGGCACAGCTAAACCCCATCGAGGCTCTCCGCTACGAGTGAGTGGATCATCCATGCACCCGGGGTCGGGCGTGAAGTCATGCGTAATTTCATGGTTGTAGAGATCAGAAACTCTTATGAGCACCTGTAGGATGATAAGTCCCTATACCAGGAAGTGCTCCGACCCTCATCCGGTCCTCCTCAATACGATATCAATACCAAAGCTGTGATTAACGAATGCTACAGATGATTACGTGGCTCGACAAGAACTTCCGCTCGCTCCAGCCTACGCGAGCGATTATCATGAGGGCGCTGCGCCACCTGCGCCCCGCGGATCGAAAAAAACTCTTCTCCGAGGATATCCCCGAGATGCGGACCGCCGAGGGGCGGTGGTTTGAAGCGATCGTCTATGAGATGATCCTCGACCTCAGTCTCCAGACGGACCTCATACTCGCCGTCGTGGCGCGGGGGGCCGATGGCCCCTCCCGGGTCAGGCGCGCACAACTCGGGCAGAACGGCCTCTTCTACTCTAACATCGGGGATATCAAAGTCCGGGGAAACGGTCAGGATCTCGCTGAAGTTGACCTGATGCTCGTCGACCATACGGGCACGCTGACGTTTGGCGAGATCATCACGTCCCCTGCCGACTTAAAGGAGTTTGAGGAGGAGATCCACTACAAAAAACAGCTCCTCGGTTACCTCTACGGGCAGCCGACCGTGCCGTTCCTCCTCATATCCTCCGTCGACATATCCCGGACCGCGGTCGTCCGCCGGCTCCTCAAGGAGCCCGACAACATCCTCCTCACCACCGCCTCCTGTGAGGACTTAAAGACCCTGATACGCCCCCGCGACCTGAAACGGAGCCCCCCCCGAAAGATCAAGCACGAGAAACTGGTGATGATATCGGATATCACTCCCCGGCGACCGTTCGACTACAAAGCGCTCCACGATGAGCGGATGCAGAGTATCATCAATGCGGTCACCTCTGAGGAGGGTATCCGGGAACTGGGCGCGCCCGACGAGATCCCGCCGATCGTAAAAAAAGTCCTCTTCGGAGGACTCTACCCCTCTGCCATACGGATGCTCGACGATCGGTATCCTATCCGCATCAAGGGAAAAGTCTACGACCCCGATGCGATCCAGAAAGAGTTCTCGAAGGTCGTCTTAGCCGTGAACCTCCCTGAGTACAAACCGGTCATCTACCTCCGGCGGCGGAACAAGCGGGAATACCTCAAGATGGTGCCGAACAACCGGTCAGGCGGGTTCAAGTTCGAGAGCCGGCGGACACCTCACATGGCCGGGTTCTTCCTCTGGCTCGAGTCGGTCAGGCCGTCGCTCGGGGCCGAGCTTGCGCGTGGACTTCTGGATGCGTTCCCGGCGGTCCATGCTCCTGAGATAGGGGCGGCCAGGCGACCGTAAAATACCTATGGGACCGGGAAGTATGTATCTCCATGATCATGGGGTGGTGATAGAGTATGGACCTGATCACTGAGATTATCGGGTTTCTGGGGTTCAGCCTTGTCGCGGTCGCGTCGATCACCGCGGTTATGAACCCGGCATCCACGATCGCTGTCTACACGGCGCTCACCGATGGGATGGGCAGAAATGAGCGCATGAAGGTCATCCAGACCTCCATAAAGATAGCGTTCATCGTTCTCGCCTTCTTTGCTCTCACGGGGCAGTTGATCTTCTCGATCTTCAATATCACCATCCCGGCATTCCAGATAGCCGGTGGCATCCTCCTGGTCAGTGTGGCGACCAGCATGCTCTCGTCGAGGGGTGAGGCGTACTCGGGCGCGGACCTCGAGAACATCGCCATCGTCCCGCTGGCCTTCCCGCTCTCGTGCGGACCGGGGACGATCACGACGGTGATCCTTCTCGCTTCAGGCCCGGAGGGTATCTGGAGCATCATCGCGGTCTTCCTCGGGATCATCGTGGGTCTTGCCATCTCCTACGTCGGGATGCTCTACGGGCCGAGGATATTCGCCCTCATAGGGGAAGGGGGGCTCAGGGTCGTCCCGAAACTGATGGCGATCATCGTCCTTGCGATTGCCATCCAGTTCATCATCAACGGGACCGCCGCGGCGGTGCCCCAGCTGCTGGCACACCTCGACCTCTCCGGGATTGTATGATCGATATCGCGGCGCTCCAGGCACAGGCGCCGTGGCTTGCAGTCCCGATGACCCTCTTCTCCCTTCTCGGGCAACCGGAGTTCTTCATCCTCGCGATCGCGTTTCTCTACTGGTGTAAAAACCCCCGTCTCGCCATCCGCCTCGCCCTCCTCATGGGTATATCAGGCGGGCTCGCCTCGGCCCTGAAGATCTTCTTTCACCTCCCCCGTCCTTACTGGGTCATCCCCGACGTTCGGGCGCTTGCGAGTCATTCCTCGTTTGCCTTCCCTTCCGGCCACTCCCTGGGAGCGGTGACGTTCTGGGGGCTCCTCGCTGCCGGTATCCGGCGCAGGGGGTTTACCCTCCTCGCGGCTTTTCTGGTCGTCTCTGTCGGTGCATCGCGCATCTTCCTCGGCGCTCATTTTCCGTCAGATGTCATCGCGGGGTTCGGGTTTGGCCTCCTCATCCTCATCGGGTTTCTCGCCCTTGAGGGGGCGGTGGGTCGCCGCGTCACCACTCTCCCCCTCTCCCGGCAGATTTTGCTCGCGTTTGCCGGCTCCATTGTCCTGGTTTTCGCGTCGTTTGCCGCGCTTGCGGTGATCGGGGATTGGCAGGTCCCCGCTGCCTGGGCTGAGGCGGCGATCCGGCAGGGGGGCCGGCCCATCGACCCGCTCGGCCTCGGGGATGCCATGACGGCGGCCGGGTTCTTCTTCGGGTTTGCAGCGGGAGCTGCGGCGGCGTGGCCCCGGCAGATGAGCACCTGCGCCATGGGGACGGGGTCAGAACGCCTGCTCTGCTTTATATTCGGCCTCGCTACGGCATGGGCGATCTGGTTCGTGCCGGGCCTCATCATCCCGGTGGAACCGGGTCTTCCGGCCTATACCTTCCAGTACCTCAGGGCCGCCACCGCTGCCGCCTGGGTATCGTACGGCGCACCGGTGATCTTCGCCCGCACCTGAGGGGGAACTCTCTCCATACCCTTTTATTCTGCCGGACCTATCTCTCTCTATGCTTGTAGAGGGGATCGCTCTCGGCTGGGTGTTGATCATGCTCGGGGCGTTGCTACTCCTGATCGAGGCTTACCAGCCCGGGTTCTTCATCGCCGTCCCTGCCACAGTCTTGGTTATCCTCGGGGTTCTCCTCCTCCTCGGCGTCGACATCCTCAGCTCAACCTGGGGTCTCCTCGCCGGGGTTGTAGCGGCCCTGGTTGCCGCCTCGATCACGGTCTGGGCCTATGGGCGCCTTACACCTGGAAAGAAGCCTCCCACGACCCTCTCCCGGGACTCGCTCCTCGGGCTTGAAGGCGTGGTGACGAGGGAGGTTACAGCCGGCACGATATCGGGGAAGGTGCAGATCGGGAGCATGGAGTGGAGCGCGCGGACCGAGTCAGGCAGCATCCCCGCCGGGAAAAGGGTTATTGTGACTCATTCCGAAGGGGTGCATATTGTTGTGAAGGAGATCGAGTGAGATGGTTTTAAGCTCTATCCCGTGGACCGGACTGATTACGATCTTTCTGGTTCTCGTCATCGTCATCATATTCGCAAGCGGCGTTGTGATCGTGCAGCCATACGAACAGGGGCTCCAGATCCGCCTGGGGCAGTACATCGGGAGGATGAACCCCGGGTTCCGGTGGGTGATCCCGCTGATAACAAGGGTCATGAAACTCGATCTGCGGACCGATGTGATGGATGTCCCGCGACAGGAGGTGATCACGAAGGACAACTCCCCGACGAACGTGGATGCGATCGTCTACGTCCGGGTGATCGACCCCGAGAAGGCATACTTCGAGGTGATGAACTACCGGGCGGCGACGGTGGCGCTCGCCCAGACGAGTCTGCGCGGGATCATCGGCGACATGGAGCTCGACGAGGTTCTCTACAACCGGGATATCATCAACGCCCGTCTCCGCGACACCCTGGACCGGGAGACCGATGCCTGGGGCGTGAAGGTTGAGCGGGTGGAGATCAAGGAGGTCGATCCGGTCGGGCCGGTCAAGCAGGCGATGACCGAGCAGACAGCGGCGGAGCGGGAGCGACGGGCTGCAATCCTCCGGGCGGACGGCGAAAAGCGGTCCGCGATCCTCAGGGCCGAGGGGATGCGGCAGAGTATCATCCTTGAGGCCGAGGGGGAGCGGCAGAGCAAGATCCTCCGCGCCGAGGGGGAGCGGACATCCCGGATCCTGCAGGCCCAGGGTGAGGCGCAGGGGTTGCGTATCATATCAGTCGGTGCCCGTCCGTTGGACCGCCGCGCGATCACGGTGCTCTCGCTCGAAGCCCTGAAGCAGATGGCGGAGGGGCAGGCGACAAAGATCATATTCCCGTTCGAGCTCTCGACCATCGTCAAACAGGCCGCCGAGTACCTCGGGGCCACGGTCGAGGCGCCGGAGGTTCCCGAGGGTGTAGATCTGCCTTCTGAGGATATCCTCGGGGATATACCGAGCAGGGAGGATCTCCAGGCTGCGGAGGAGGCGGCGAGGGTTCCTGATATCGATATCGAGAAGGAGGCCCGGAAGAAGCCAAAGAACCTGGTGGAGGAGGAAGAGGAGGGGTTGTAGGGCGGGTGGCCCTCTCGGGTCTGGCGTATGGGGAGGACTTGCGGATCTGAGTGGCTGGCAGCGCCCGGGCGTGTGAGGGTGGCTTCACTCCGGTCGGCGGTGCTACATCCCTCCTCAACCCCTTTATTTTCTGGTAAATACGGCTAACGGTTTGAGGGGTTGGGGTAACCGCCTCAACGTTTGTACATTTGCCAATCGTTATATAAAGAGATCCCCTCCAGGATGCCCGGGAGCTCGATACCGGGAGAAAAGAGGTGCCGCACCCCCGATGCCTGCTGATATAAAAAGATTTTCAGATGGTTCTTCCGACCTCCGGATTCACGCAAAACTGCCTCCTGTTGCCGCTTACCTTTCAGGGAGTTTGGCTAGGCAAATGATATAATCCCCGAAACGCTCTGTAATTCACGCTCATGAATAGAGAAACAACATATAGGTGGGAGTGTGCTTGTTTAGTCGCCGCTTCAGGTATATGTGAGGATCGTTTTGTGAAATAGTATTTCCAATCGTTGCAGGTGATAAAACGTTTGGAAGATACATTTAAATAGTAGTTAGTCTCAGGGGGGGTTGCGGGGTCGGAATTGGGCTCGCCCTCCAGCGGGGTATGCTCGAGGACGAGGCCTCGCAGAGTATAGTTGAGGTAGATGAAACACGAGCGGGTATTCACTCAGTTTGGTGCAATCTTCGAAGCGACGCAGGCTGGAAAAGTGCCTGGACGGGAGACCGCATCCCCAGCTGAGTAATCCCGGGGAAAATCTCTGTAATACCACCATCCATAAAAAAGGAGCGAGTGAGAAGGGATGAATGCGCAGCCACCTCAGCCATCGCTACGCCCATTCCCTCCTCCTTCGCATCTCACTGGAAACGAACCACAGCCGCCGGCTCGGAGCCCTTCACCGGGTCTCCGGTGCCGGCACATGCCATCGACGATGGCGCCATCGCATCCTGGCCGCGATGGGACGATCTCCTGCCCGGGTTACCCCGGACTACGCTCTTCAGGGATGATGAAGTGATCCGGAGACCGGGCAGAGGTAATCTCATCCCGTGCGGGGATAGCGTTGTGCTTCGCCCGTCATGGCTGCGAGTAATGCAACATTCTCCATTCCCTGCTACTCTTCACCTACAAACACCTCTGGGGCTGTGAGCGGCGAACAGGGTATACGTTCTCCTGATAGCATGCAAAGATAATGCTCACCGGCGTTACCATCAGGAACACCGACCAGGAGCCGATCACGATCACGGGCATCAGGGTCTCCTGGAGCCCGGATGATGGCGAGATTATCCGCGAGGTGGCGTTCACCCGCGGGCGGGGTAGCAGATCCCCGCACGCCGGGTTTACAGCCTTCTGGCCCGGAGAGGCAGAGTCCGGTCCAGTACTCGAGGGGCAGGCACAACCCGGGACGGTGACACAGGGCGACTCTGCACAAAGCGTCCGGCTCTCGTTCGACTCGAATGTGGAAAGAAGACAGATTGTGTGCACGGCAATCCTTGATGACGGGAGCGAGAAGGCAATCCGCCTGGATGTATGATCCGGGTCGGTCAGGTCCGGGAGAAGATCACAATCATCCCTGGCGTTGTGATCCTCGCAAGGACCCCTCCCCTTCGCCTGGCGTGGCGTGATGATCAAGGTCGTCCGGGAGCATGACACCGCTCATGCTCCCCGGCGACACCATAGCCTTTCAGCATCCTGTTCAGGGCGATCACATGGTCATCACCTACCAATCCTCGACCCCTTCGGCGGAACGGGAACGACCAGCCTCGCTGCCGCGCGATGGGGCCGAAACAGCATCAGCATCGAGATCGAGGAGAAATATTACCTCATGGAGGTCGAGAGGTTTGCTCATCAGGCGAACCAGTCTCGACTGTTCTGATCGAGGCGGATCTAATGGTAAATGATAGGGTTCTCCGTAAAATCTCCCGCGATGACTACTTTTCCTCTGCGGTGCGATACTTCTAGAATAAACCCGGGGTCCAATAGGCAAAATCTGATCCACACCGTGAGGCACGCCGCCGCCAGCCAAACCCCGGCCGGCGGTCAATAATTCGTAACGATAATCTCGTTAATCTCGCCCCGCCCTGCCCCATCCGAGTTGATCATCCTCATCGCCGGCACCCGGTCGACCCGGTAGGCGGCGTAGAGGGTATCAAAGAAATCATCATCGGGGTCGATGTTCTTCGGGTCCGAGTTGCTCAGCATCAGTCGTGCACCTGCAGCGTTGCACCGGGCGTAAAATTCGGCAAGGCGTCGCTGGTCGTCATCATCAAACCCGCCCTTCGCATACTGTGTAAACGACGACGTCCGGTTCAGGGGCCGGTAGGGGGGGTCGAGGTATACAAACGACTCCTCTGAGACCAGTGGTTCGGAGAGCATGAAGTCTCCGAGATGGATCGTCGTGTTCTGGAGTGTGGCCGAGTCGACCCTCAGGAGATCTTCAAAGAGAATCGTCGGATTTTTGTAACTTCCAAACGGGACGTTAAATCCACCGCTGGAGTTTACCCGGAAGAGGCCGTTAAAGCACGTCCTGTTGAGGAAGATGAGCTGGCCCGCCCGTTCTATCCAGTCCCCGCTGTAACGGGTATAGTCGATGCTCTCCTTCTGCGAGTTAAAGAGGCTCCGCATGGTGTAGTAGTATTCTTTCCGGCCGGCTGCATCCTTTGCGAGGAACTCATCGGATACCTCACCGAGGTAGTCGATCAGCCCCGAGACATCATGCTTTACGACGTTGTAGGCGAGGATCAGCTCCTCGTTGACGTCAAAGAGATGACACTCGCGGAAGTCAAAGAGGGTGTTGAAGTGAAAATAGGCCGCACCTCCGCCGACGAAAGGTTCGACAAAGACCGGGAGGTTCCCCTCTTTGAGACCCTCCGGGATCCGCCTGGAAAACTCGCCGAGCAGCTGGGTCTTTCCGCCCGCCCACTTGAGGAACGGCCGTGCGATGGGTGTTGTCACTGGCTTCAAATGTTTGTTCCGGAACATGTTAGTTATTCCCCGGAACCGGGAGATCGTACCGCAAAGGCACCTACCACGAGGGGAGACCTCCGCAATCACCCATAAACTATTTATACCGATGGATGCCTCATAGGCCTCCCATGAACGGTGGATCCAGGCAAACAGGGGTGCCTGCACCGCCTGTAGCGAAGTCGGGTGTCGGTCTCCGGAAACGTCCGCGAAGTTCTGGGTGGAGGGATCGGAAGCGCTCGACACTCACGTACATGGCGGTACTACTCTGCGCCGTCACGATTGTCCTTCTCGCCCTCCCGGCAACGGTTGGGGCAGCGCCGCCCGATAAGGAAGTCGGAGGCGAAAAGCCGGTCATCCCAAAGATGCCTGTGGCTTTCCTCACGCCGGATGGGACTGCGGCGGTTGAACCCGGAGAGACTTCCACACCTGCTGTATCGAAGGAAAAAAACGTGACGGAGAGTGAGCCCGACCTGGTGACCTGGGGGATAACGCCGGGCGAAAGCGCTACGGTCGGGGTGCCCACCAGGGAGACGCTCGCACCCCTTGATGATAGCGGAGTAGAAGAAGCGCCGACCGAAAATGCGACAGCTGAGGTGCTCGTCACGGAACCGGTCATACCACCATCGGGCGATGACGGGACTGAAGAGACGCCGACTACAAATGCGACAGTCGGGGCACCCGCCGCGGAGGTGACCATGCCCCCTGGCGATGACGGGACTGAAGAGATGCCGGGCGAAAACGCTACTGCCACCCCGGCGCCGGTAACAGGAGGGGATGCATCCACCGATAACGGTGAAGCAGAACCTGCTGTAGCGGCTGATGATACCGATGATACCGATGACGATGAGGCAGAGGCTACACCGACCCTGGAGAAGGACGCTCTACCCCGGCCGGGTGCGACACTGGCAAAATCACATAAGTCCCACCACCGCCCGCTGGTCCTGAGCACCCACCAAGTCGTCAGTCCCGGAACGACCTACACCCCGGATGAAGACCGATCTCCGGCGGCGTCGACACCCACTGTTCCGCGCGATGGCCTGATCGTCAGCGGCGTCGGTGTGATCCTCGACAGGACCCCCGGGGACGTCTCCCTCACGAGAAACGGTGTTGAGACGGCGAACCTGGAGTGGCTGCTCGATGTCGCCATGCGCCTCGGCGGCCGGCACCCCCGGGTGGCGTTTGAGGGGGAGACGTTCACCATCACCGTGACGGTCGAGGCCAGGAACACAACGATCACGGGCGACGACCCGGCGTATATCGTCCTGGCGCCTCCGCCGTGCGAGACCGGCGTCTATGAGATCACCCGGACCTCAGAGCCCGGCGAACTCCGCGACGGGGAACGGGCTGTCTGGGAGTTCTCGGTATTCACCCGCACCGGGAGGCTGACGCTTGAGGACCTCACCCTCATCGAGGAGCGGCGGATAACCAGCCTGACGACTACCCCCGATATATTCTCCTTCCGGGCCTTCGCCCTCGCCGGCGATCAGGAGCACCCGTCGATGGGGTTCTCAGATCCGGTGATCGCCATCAGGCCTGCCGGGGCCGGGAGCGGGGAGTCATCCCTCCCTGCCCTCTACACGCTCGTGGGCATCCAGGACTCAACCCTCCTCCCCT
>MTBK01099811.1_pt1 | contig 10198 bp, 10 predicted proteins | sample 1535981 | NCBI WGS metagenome assembly MTBK01 (sample SAMN06109225, study PRJNA356200) | anaerobic digester metagenome | isolation source: biogas reactors fed with pig manure or primary and secondary sludge | place: Spain | collected 2016-06-30 | reverse complement strand
ACACCCGTTCCCATCTCGAACACGGTCGTTAAGCCCTCCAGCGCCGATGGTACTCGGGGCGCGAGCCCCCGGGAGAGTAGGTCACCGCCGGAGAACTATTGTGGGACAAGAGGGACGTACCTTCTTGTCCCACTTTATCTTATACGGGACAGGAGGGACGTACCTTCCTGTCCCATTTTGATCTCTAGGAGACCAGCATTATAAGCGAGAAACTTACCCTGCCGATTCAAGCGGCGGCGGGGGTAGTGTACTGCCTTTTGCATAGTCGTTGAGTTGTTTTCGGAGATCAATTATATTGAGCGGCTGACTGCTTCCGAAGTTATCCTGGATCACTTGGCAAAGCAAAGAGCTTGGTACTCATCGGTGCCCCCGGGACAAGAATGTACGTCCCTGTTGTCCCGCGAGGGGATAGCCTCTTTTGTGGGACAGGAAGGTACGTCCCTGTTGTCCCGTTTTGGGTAATAGTGCCGGTTGAATCTTAATTTTTAAGCGGACAGCCCTTTTTAGGCAGGAATTAGCGAAATAAATATAGAATAATTTCAGAGTAGTAAGATAATCCAAAAAGGAGAGGGAGAATCTATGGGTTACGAAACTGTCATTTATGAAAAGGTAGGGTTTGTCGGCAAGATCACATTGAACCGTCCCGACCGCATGAATGCCATTAATTCAGTTCTCGCCACTGAATTAAAAGAAGTCATCGAAAAAGTTTCCCAGGATAATGAAGTGAGAACAGTGGTGATTACCGGTAATCCGCGGGTCAGGGAAAAAGATGGCAAGACTGAAATCAGGTACTGTTTTTCCGCCGGTTGGGATCTGTCCGAGGCGAGCGCGATAGAATCGCCCGCCGAAGTGATTGCTGCGCTGGAGGTGCCGGTTATCGCCATGGTCAACGGCTTTGCTCTGGGCGGCGGATGTGAAATTGCCTTAGCCTGCGATTTCATATATGTATCGGATAATTCCGAGCTGGGGTTGCCCGAGATCAACCGTGGACTTCTGCCGGGCTGGGGCGGGACTCAGCGCTTGCCGCGGCGGATCGGGGTGGCCAAAGCTAAAAAGATGATCCTCACCGGTGACCTGGCCGGTGGGCAAGAGGCTGCGGAGATCGGCCTGGCGGACGTCTCTGTGCCGATGGAGCAGCTTGAGGAGACGGTGATGGCTTTTGCGGAAAAACTTGCTTCGAAAGCGCCGCTGGGCCTGCGCAAGGTCAAAGAGGCGGTTGACCGGGGCAGCGATACAGATATGAAAACTGGTCTGCAGTATGAACAGGAAGCGCTCGGTTTTCTCACCGGAACGGAAGACTTCCAGGAGGGAATTGCCGCTTTCATGCAAAAAAGGGATCCTGTCTGGAAGGGCAAGTAAGCAGTTTCGGTGGCGGCGGGAACAAAAGGGGTCCGCCGCTTCGTTTGCCTGCGGTGAACGGCAGGTTGTCTTGAAATAGGTTTGGGAAAGCGCGACTGCGGCGCAGTGATGGCGTATCCCGGCCCGCAGCAGGTTTGGGGCCGGTTTGCGCTGTGCTCTGCGCCGCTTGTGTTTTGGGGGCACCTTAATTTTTATTCCCGAGAGCTGCCGGTTAAGATTCCATGATTTGCAGTTCTGCTGCCTCCAAAGCAGCTGTAACCAGCTTTGCGGTGTCGAGGGCCGCTTCTGCTTCAAGGACCCGCTGCAGCTTCGGCCTTGTCGCCGGCCGCTGCGGTACAAACAGAGTGCAACAGTCCTCGTACGGGCGGATGGAGATCTCGTAAGTGTCGATCTGGGCGGCTCGGTCGACGATCTCATGCTTGTCCATCCCCAGAAGCGGTCTTAGGATCAGCATCGGGGTAACCTCGCTGATTACGGATATGCTTTCCAGGGTCTGGCTGGCAACCTGGCCCAGGCTTTCTCCGGTGACCAGGGCTTGCAGGGAACGGTTTCGAGAAAGCTCTTCGGCCAGCCGAAGCATCATCCGGCGCAGCAGGATGATGCCCAGCTCCGGGGGACAATGTTCGCGGATCTCTCTTTGTATTTCGGTGACGCTGACCAGGTGCAGAGGGAGGCGAATGCCGGAAGCGGTGAGCTGCCTGCAGAGATCGATCACCTTTTCGCGGGAGCGCAGGCTCGTGTAGGGGTAACTGTGATAGTGGATCGCTTCCAGGGAGAGCCCCCGTTTCAGAGCCATCCAGCCGGCTACGGGGCTGTCGATGCCGCCGGACAAGAGCAGCAGCGCTCGACCGGTCACCCCGACGGGCAGCCCCCCCGGTCCGGCAACCCGGTCCTGAAAAATGAAGGCTTCCGTGGGACCAATTTCTATGGCGATACGGAAAGAGGGGTCGTGCAGATCAACCTTGAGGTGGGGATTCTTTTTCAAAACCGCTGCTCCGATGAGCCGGTTGATCTCCGGTGAGGTCAGGGGGAATTGTTTGTTCGCCCGGCGGGTTTCGACTTTGAAACTGTGCTCCGGGCTGCTGCGGTCTGCGGCGATCTCCAGTGCGGTTTTTTCAATTGCCCCGATCTCAAGCGGTGTGGTCCGGACGCTGCTGACAGAGACCACTCCGAAGACCTTGCGCAGCCGGTCGATCATCTTATCCTCGGCTGCAGCGGGCCCCGAGACAAAGAACCGGCCGTGCTTGCGGATGACCCGGGCCTCGAAGTTTCGGAGCGCACTTTTCAGATTGTTGAACAGAGCTTTCTCAAAGTAACTCCTGTTTTTTCCTTTAAGGGCGATCTCGCCGTAACGGACCAGAATTAATGCCGCCATTTCTTCTCCTTTCCGCATTCCGTCAGGGGGTGCAGTTTTTGAGTTTTTTTACCGCCGGAACAATCTGCTCGACGACTCGGTCGATCTCGTCGAAGCGGTTAAACGAGGAAAAACTGAATCGCAGCGCGCTGGACAGTCTCTTCTCTTCGAGAGCGATTGCCCTTAGGACGTGACTCGGTTCGGGCCGGCGTGAGTGGCAGGCGGAACCGGCAGAGACGTAGATTTCTTTTTCTTCGAGAAAGCGCAGCAAAACCTCGGCTTTGACCCCGGGGAAAGAGAGGTTCAAAATATGCGGCGCCGCTTTTTCAAGCGGCGGGCCGTTCAGGTAAAACTCAATCCCGGAAGTTTGCAGTCCGCGGTAGAGTTTATCTTTAAGCCGGTGCATCAGAGCGTTGTTCTCATTTTGAGCTGCTCCCGAGATCCGGGCGGCCAGTCCAAAACCGGCGATGGCGGCTGTGTTTTCCGTTCCCGGGCGGAGCGCTCTCTCTTGCTCTCCCCCCTGAAACAGCGGCTGCAGGGAGACGCCCTTTTTTATCCAGAGGGCGGCTGTGCCTTTGGGGCCGTGGATTTTGTGAGCGCTGCAGCTGAACAGATCGGCTTGCCACTGCTGCAAAGATACCGGGATGCGCGCAAAAGACTGGACTCCGTCAATATGGTAGAGTGTGCGCGGGTTGCGCTGTTTGATAATCCTGCCGATTTCCTCCACCGGTTGGATGGTGCCGATTTCGTTATTCAAGTGGATGATGCTGACGAGGAAGGTTTCGCTGTCGATGCTGTCGGCGAGGGCGTCGAGATCGAGACAGCCCTGACGGTCCACGGGCAGAAAAGTGACAGTGAAGCCTTCCTCCTCCAGGCGGCGGCAGCAGTTCAGCACGGAAGGATGCTCAATCTGCGTGGTGATGATATGCCCGTGACGCCGCTGCCGCCGGTAGGCGATCCCTTTTATCGCCAGATTGTTTGCCTCGGTGCCGCTCGAGGTGAAGCAGAGCTCGTCCTCGCGGCAATGCAACAGCGAAGCGACGCTGCGGCGGGCCTCGCGCAGCAGCTTTTCGGCGGCGATCCCTTTGGCATGGAGTGAAGAGGGGTTGGCGTAGTTCTCTTGCTGAATGCGACTGCAGAGCGCGATTACCTCGTCATAGGGACGGGTGGTGGCGCAGTTGTCCAGGTAAATCTCGGTCATCAATTCACCCCGGCGATTGGGATTTTTCCTGTTTTAGGGTTAGACAGATACGACCTCTTTTACGGAAGGAATCTCCTGCATCATAACGCGCTCGATTCCCTGTTTCAAGGTTATCGCAGCCATGGGGCAGCCGTGGCAGGCCCCGGTCAGCCTCACTTTGACAATGCCGTCAGCGGTTACCTCGACCAAATCGACATCGCCGCCGTCGCGCTGCAGGGCCGGGCGAATTTTTGACAAAACCTGTTCAACCTTATCTTTCATGGTCTACTCCTCCTTTTCGTAATCAGGATGCCCTTTCTTGACACCTGAATTATATCATATAACATTGCGAATCTCTTGCCGGGGGGGTAAAAGCTTTCATGAAGGTTAAAAGGTGCGGAAAGGTTGACAAAAGCGGGGCTTTCCCGTCATAATAACCCTAATGATTATATCTTAGGAGATCTTAAAAATGTTCGGGGAGGAAATATCGCTCATGGTTCTGCCGGAAACGAAGGAAAGGATCGCTGCACTGAAAGCAGAACGGAAAGCAATTATTCTGGCGCACAATTATCAGCGGGAAGAGGTTCAGGAGCTGGCCGATCATATCGGTGATTCGCTCGAGCTGAGCGACATCGCTGCTACGACAGAGGCGGAGGTCATCGTCCTCTGCGGAGTTTACTTTATGGCCGAGAGCGCCGCGGCCCTTGCTCCGGAAAAAACGATTCTGCTTCCGGAAAAAGATGCCGGCTGTCCCCTGGCCGATATGGTTACTCCGGAGAAATTGCGGTTGTACAAGGAAAAGTATCCCGATGCGGCGGTGGTAACTTATATCAATTCATCGGCTGCGGTTAAAGCGGAGAGTGACGTTTGTGTCACCTCGGCCAACGCTGCGGCGGTGGTTAACTCTCTTGACGCCGGACGAATCCTTTTTATTCCCGATCGCAATCTGGCCCATTTTGTCTCCAGACAGACCGACAAGGAGATCATCCCCTGGGCGGGTTACTGCGTGACTCATCAGCGGGTTTCCGTGGTTGATCTGCAGAGAGCCCGTCAGGCCTATCCGGGGGCACCGGTGCTCGTCCACCCTGAGTGCCGTCCCGAGGTGGTTGAAAAAGCCGACGCTGTTCTCGGGACCGGGGGGATGCTTCGCTATGTCAAGGGGACTGACGCTGCTGAAGTGGTTGTTGGAACCGAGGAAGGGCTGCTCAGCTGTTTGCGCCGGGAACGCCCCGACCTAAAGTTTCACCTGCTGTCGCCGGGGCTGCTCTGCCCGGGGATGAAATATACGACGGCGGATAAAATTCTTGCTTCATTGGAAAATATGGAGGACCGGGTTACTGTTTCCCCGGAGATCCGGGAACGGGCGGCAGCCTCCCTCCAGCGGATGCTGGAGCTTTCTTCAACGGAATAGGCCGGTCGCCTATTTGACTGACCGGCGGCTACGGGGGCGCTCCCTGCAGGAGGCTGTTTAGGCTGCCGGGCACCCCTTCCGTGATCCTAAGGAGGTATTAACTGATGCTCCCCAAACAATTTGTAAAAGAAATAGTTCTCGAGGCGCTCAAGGAAGATCTCAGATACGGCGATCTCACCACTGAAACAGTTGTCCCCCCGCTGGCGGAGGGGAGCGGTTCCATCTATGCCCGGGAGGAAGGGGTTATCGCCGGCCTTCCATTGGCGAGAGAAACTTTTTTGGCTCTGGACGAGTCTCTGGCCTGCACCTGCCTCATTGATGAGGGGGCTGCTGTTTCCAGGGGGCAGGCGGTGATGCGGATTAGCGGCCCGCTGCGGCCGATACTGTCTGCCGAGAGAACCGCCCTCAATTTTCTACAGCGTCTTTCAGGGATCGCCACGCTGACGGCGCTCTGGGCCGGTGAGCTGGAAAGTTTTTCGGCGAAGCTGACCGATACCCGGAAAACCACACCGGGGCAGCGGGCTTTGGAGAAATATGCCGTTCGCCGCGGCGGAGGGGTCAATCACCGCTTCTCGCTGGACAGTGGCATCCTGATCAAGGATAACCATATTCGCGCCGCCGGGGGGATCGCCGCTGCGGTGAAAAGAGCTCGCTCCAGTGCTCCTTTTGTCTGGCGGATCGAGGTTGAAGTGGCCGATCTGGAGCAGCTGCAGGAGGCGCTGGATGCCGGTGTCGAGGTGATTATGCTCGACAATATGACGCCGGCAGCGATTCGCAAGGCGGTAAAGATAACCGCCGGGCGGGCTTTGCTGGAGGCCTCAGGGAATATTGTCTTTGAGCATCTGCGGGAAATTGCAAAAACGGGGGTCGATTATATCTCCTGCGGTGCCCTGACGCATTCGTACCGTTCTCTGGATATGAATCTGCTGCTTGAGTGAGGAGCAGCCGGAGCGAGCCATCATGAGCGTTCACAAGGAGGTTTAAGCGAAAATGTCTCAGGAACAGCGCTATGATCTGGTGGTTTTGGGAGCAGGCCCCGCTGGTGTGGCTGCGGCGCTCTATGGAATCCGCGCCGGCCTGTCGGTCATTGTTTTGGAAAAAATGTTTGTCGGGGGGCGCCTCGCCTCGGTGGACCGGATCGACAATTACCCCGGTTTCCCCGAGGGTATTACCGGACCGGAGCTGGGGCTGCTTTTCCATCAGCACCTGAGCCGCTTTGCGGTGGAGATCAAGTCGGTGGGGGTGGAGCAAGTATCCCTTGGCGGTCCGCAAAAAATCATTCACACTACTGAGGGAGAGGTTCGCGGACGGGCGGTCGTCATCGCTACGGGGACCATTCCGAAGATGCTCCATGCCGAAGGAGAAGCGGATCTTTACGGCCGCGGCATCTCGAGCTGTGCCTCTTGTGATGCCGCTTTTTTCCGGGGTAAAGATGTGGCGGTGGTTGGAGGCAGCAGTGCTGCTCTGGAAGAAACTCTTTTTGTGGCCCGATTTGCCAAAAAAGTTTATCTGGTGCACAAGCGCGGCGCCTTCCGGGCGGTTCAACCGCTTCAGGAGAAGATCTTTGCTCAGCCCAACATTGAGGTGCTTTGGAACAGCTCCGTCTTAAAGATCGAGGGTGACAAACAGGTGTCCGGGCTGCGGTTGCAGCAGGAGGACGGCGAAGTGGAGCTGGCCGTGGACGGCGTTTTTATCCTCACCGGGCGAATTCCGGGCACCACCTTTCTCGACGGCGCCCTTGAGCTGGATGAAAAAGGGTATATTGTTACCGATGAAAATATGGAAAGCTCTCTTCCCCGGGTCTATGCCGCCGGCGATGTCCGCCGGACCACTTTGCGCCAGATTGTCACCGCAGCTGCAGACGGTGCTGTTGCGGCAACCGCTGCTGCTCGCAGCCTCAATGTTGCTCCGGCAGACGAAGACGACTGAACCCGCCGCTCCGGATAATTGGCTCTCTCTGCGGAATAATAGGGAGAGCATAGACTATCCGGGGCGGTGATCTAAGTGCGTCCACTATGGAAGGGCTCCATCAATTTTGGTCTGGTCAATATTCCGGTACGGCTTTTTGCGGCCACCGAGAAGAAAAGTGTGCGTTTCCGTTACCTCCATGCGCCCTGCCGCACTCCCATCGAATATCGCAAGGTCTGTCCCACCTGTAACAGGGAAGTGCCCCCGGACGAGATCGTCAAAGGCTATGAGTATGAGAAGGGGCGCTTCGTTGTCATCGATGAGGATGATTTTGCCCGCATTCCGGCGGAGACGACAAAAAGCATCGCCATAGTCGATTTTGTGCGCACTGAAGAGGTTGATCCCATTTACTACGACCGCTCGTATTACCTTGCTCCGGCAGAGACGGGAGAGAAAGCTTTCCAACTGCTGCTTCAGTCGATGGCCGGGGCGGAGATAGCGGCGATTATTCGTGTGGTCCTGCGCTCCCGGCAGGCCCTCGGGGTGCTTCGGGTTTTTCAGGATGCACTGGTTCTCGAAACGATTTTCTATCCCGACGAGGTGCGTTCGCTCGGCGCACTGCCGCAGTGGAACCGGGAGCACCGGATCGAGGAGAACGAGCTGCAGATGGCCCGGCAGCTCATCGAAAATTTGACCGCCCCGTTTTCACCGGAGAAATATACCGATGAATATCGCCGGGCGCTTCTGGAAATTATTGAAGGCAAGATCACCGGAGAAGAACCCTTTGTCGCTCCCCCGGCGGAACGGGGGGAGGTCATCGATCTGGTGGAGGCGCTGAAGGCGAGTGTGGAGGCGACCCGCAGCGCCGCCCGGGAGAAGACCGGTTTGGGGAAGCCGACAAAAGCAGGCAGCGGCAGCCGTTAGAATTGGCTGAGGCTGCCATTTTTTTTGACGCTATTCAGCCGATGGTGCCGCTCGGCAAAGAAGTGTTTTTGGACAGCCCCGGCTATATCTACCAGATCAAATGGGACGGTGTGCGCATACTCGCTCTTATCGAAGAGTGCCGGGTGAGTTTGAAAAACAGGCGGAGCAGCCCGCGCACGGCGCAATATCCGGAGTTGCAGAAGCTGGCGGAGCTGATCGACGCCACAAGCGCCGTTTTGGACGGTGAAGTGATCGTTTTGGCTGCGGGCAAACCGAACTTTCCCCGGTTGCTCCGGCGCGATCTGTGCCGCCGGGAAAAAGCGGTCCGGGCGCTGCAGCGGGAACTGCCCTGCAGCTACTGCCTCTTCGACCTTCTTTTTTTAAACGGAGCCGATCTCACCGGCCACCCGCTTGAGCAGAGGCAAAGGCTGCTGGAGGAGATAGTGAAGCCCGCCCCCCTGCTCCACCTCTGCGAAAACTTTACAGAGGGGCAAGCCCTCTATCGGGAGATCGGGCTGGCGGGGTTGGAGGGAATCGTGGCCAAAAAGAGGGGGAGTCTCTACCGGAGCGGGAAAAGATCCGCCGACTGGTTAAAGATGAAACCCCGCCGCCGTCAGCTCTGTGTTGTCGGAGGGCTGAGTATGTCCGGGGGCGCCGTCGGTTCCCTGCTGCTGGGGGCTTACCGCGGTGAAGAGCTGCTCTATATCGGGAAAGCGGGCGCCGGCCTGAAAGGGCAAGAGCTGCTGCAACTGCACCATTTCGCCTTGCAGGGTGCCTCTGCTACCTCCTTTTTCAGCAATCCCCCTCGGGAGCGCGCTCTCCTCTGGCTGAAACCGTCGCTGACGGTGCTAATTGAATTTGCCGAGTGGACCGGCACCTTGAAGATGCGCCATCCGGTGGTGCTCGGTTTCAGTGGGCGCTCACCGGAAGAGGCGGTAATTTAAAATGAACTTGAATAGATCAAAGGAACCGTCCTCATGATCCATGTGAGCAATCCGGAGCGCGAACTGTGGCCCGCCGACGGGCTGCTTAAAGATGATCTGATCCGTTACTACCTGGAAGCGGCGCCGTACCTGCTGCCGCATTTGCATAATCGGCCCCTGGTGGTGCAGCGCTTTCCCCGGGGGATTGAGCAGGAGGGGTTTTATCAGAAAAACGTTCCAGCAGGTGCCCCCGAGTGGTTGCAGCGCTGTTCGGTGGAACACGGAGGGGGGAAAATTGTCGAGTATCTGGTGGCCGATTCTCCTGAGGCGCTGCTCTGGCTGGGGAATCAGGCCTGTTTGGAGCTGCACCCCTGGCTTTCCCGCGCCGGCACCCTCGACAATCCCGATTTTGTGGTCTTTGATCTCGACCCCATGGAGCGGAGCACTTTCGCTCATATCTGCACCGCTGCTGTGGCTATCAGGGAGCTTTTGCGGGAACGGGGGCTGCAATGTTACCCCAAACTCTCCGGGGCTACGGGGATGCAGCTCTACCTGCCCATAGAGCCGCGTTACAGCTACCGGCAGAGCCGTGATTTTGCAGAAGCGATCTGCCGCCGTGTCCACCGGGCCTACCCGGAGATCACTACACTGGAGCGAAGAATAGAGCGGCGCGGCGGGAAGCTCTATCTGGATTATCTGCAGAACGGGCGGGGGAAGACGCTGGCCGCTCCTTACAGTCCCCGCCCCCTTCCCGGGGCGCCGGTCTCAGTGCCGCTGACCTGGGAGGAGGTGGCCGGGGAGGCGGTGAAGCGCGGGCAGTTCACCGTGAAAAACATGTTGGGTCGCCTTAAGGAGCGGGGAGATCTTTTTGCCCCTGTGCTGGAGCAGAGGCAGCTTCTGCCGGGTTAAGGGGTCGTGTGCGGCCTTCTTCTTCTCCGCCGGGTCGGCTCCTTTGGCGGACAGAGCTGAGGGCGGGGCCGGGAGGGATATGATTTCTGAATAGAGTGATGATTATAAAAGTATCCTTGACAAGGGGCGACGCAGCTGTTAGTTTTACGACAAGGGTGAGATGTTTCTGCGCGAGGGCAAGCATAAAAACTGCTGTTTTGGCGTATTAATGGCCATGAGAGATAGCGGCC
>MTBK01137748.1_pt1 | contig 10200 bp, 10 predicted proteins | sample 1535981 | NCBI WGS metagenome assembly MTBK01 (sample SAMN06109225, study PRJNA356200) | anaerobic digester metagenome | isolation source: biogas reactors fed with pig manure or primary and secondary sludge | place: Spain | collected 2016-06-30 | reverse complement strand
GCTTCACACTGAGGACAGCCTTTAGAATCTGGCACTGACTGAGCCACCTCGGCGCCCTTTTCGGCCTCCCGCAAAATCTCTTCTATATCCTTTCCGCAGATAGCCGCATGGAGCGCGTAGCCATAGGCCATCGCCGGCTCCATGGCTAGCTGGTTGTTGTGAGTTGGAATAAGACATGCGCGAATACAATCGGCCAGTGGCCTTTGCCTGGCTGCGGCGAACAGCACGGCCGCTGGGCTGCGCATTACACCCCCGCAGGTCGTGCCTTTCTTTCCTGCTTTTTCAGGGGACTCCCCTCGTTCGATAGCTTCGAGTGCCATTCTAGAGCTTGGGCCGATGTATCCCTTTTCGATAGCATTGCTTTCTTTCATCCAGCGGAGGAGTCTTCTAGCTGTGATATATGGATCGATAGAATCCTCTTTCGAATATTCTTCTAAAAGAGCGCAGACCTGCTCGGTGTCGTCCGTTATGCTTGCCTTAGGAAGATTTGGGTGGTTTTTGGATTGCGAAGGTTCGAGCAGTCTATCGACGAATCCAAGCTGACTCGATATTTCGGCTCGAGTCATGAATTCGGTGGGCATGCCCATTGCATCGCCTACCGCATAGGCGGTGAGTATCCCGCGAATGAGGTTGAGAGGGGGCTTATTGGGCATGCTTTCTAGCTCGGGCTGTGGCTCGTACCCGCCAAGGTTAGGTTGCGGCCCTGAATTGGGTGGCAAATGCTTTGGCTGGCGCTCGCTAGAATGCTGTGGCAAATGCTCTGGCTGGGTCACTTAAGCCTCCTCAGTCTTCAGAAGTCGCCGATGTCGAACCAAAGAGCCCCGAAACAAAGTCGTAGGCGAGGGCGAGCTTATCTTCCGGCTCTGCAAGATAATATCGATAGACCGGCTCGAGAGTATAATAACCAGCATAAGCCTTTATCTTTAAGGCATTTTTTATAGCTTGCCAGTCTGTATCGCCTTCGCCGGCCGGTAGGTGCTTTTTTTCTCCCGAATGATCGCTCAAGTGTAGATGTACGGGGCTCACCTTTAGGATGAATTCCGCGGGATCGAAGCCGGCTTCGCATGCTTCGGTTGTGTCGACCATGGGTTTTATCGAAGAATTGCCAAGCGATTCGATGTATTCCAGCAATCCTTCGGCCGTCCATCCGGCGCCTTTCGGGCTATTCTCCACAGCAAGTATTATTTTAGCCCTGTAGCACTGTTCCGCCAGATGAAGGATATTTCCCCGAATAGGCTGTTCTATCGAGCTCTTGAGCTGTACTTCGGTTTGGATGTCATGGGGATGAATGACCAGAACCTCGGCCCCCAGTGCCACGCAGAGCCTTACAAGGCCTTCTCCGAATTTTTGTTCTTCGCTTATCATTCCGGGGCTTGCATTATAGAGCATCGAGAACATGGCGAGTGGATAATGCACCGAAGCTACATGGATTTTGCTCCACTCGGCCTTGAGGGCAAAGGATTCCGAGGCATCCGCAAAGCACTGAGGCATCAACTCAGCGTGCAGAAAGCCCGCGCCCGCTATGAGTCGTAGGCTCTCTGCAGCGCTTCTTGGGTAGAGCGCGGCCGTGGAAAAAGAATACTTATTTGCGGCCTTTGCATTAAAGGCCTTTTCATCAGGTGTCATTTCATCAGCGGCTATTATGTCAGTGGTCTTTACATTAGTAGTCTTTGCGATCTCAGCCATCGATTTCTGCCTGCAGTTCCTTAGCGGCTTTGTCGAGGGCTGCCTTTGGTGTCAGCGCGGCTCTTTCTAGGGCATCGACGGCCTGCGCAAGGAGCTGATCCATTGTTCCCATCTGCTCGAAGTGCCAATAGGACCAGCTTATATCCAGTTGATCAAAGGCTATGGCGTACATTGGATTTTGGGTTACTGCCGCCTTGGCTTCGGGCAAGGTTAGCCCGGACTTGCGTATCGGAAGGTAGCCTGTGTTGAGCGCAAAGCTTGTCTGATTTTCTTTGCTGGCAAGGAATTTTACGAGGTTCCAGGCAGCTTCTCTTGTTTTTTGATCCTGGCTCAAAATAACGAGTACATTTCCGCCAAGGGCAACCGAAGGATATTTGAAATAGGGCATTGGTATTGCGCCGATCTGCAAGTTTGGATCCTTGGACCAGCGGCTTATTCTTGCTGAAGTAGCGGCAAGAAATGCCAGATTCCCGGCTAGGAATTTCTTTTCGGCATTGGAATGCTGGCCGACCGGCATGACCTTTTCATCGATGAGCTTCTTCCAGAAATTGGCGACTTCGACGCCTTTATCGTCATTAAAGGCCGGCGATATTCTTGTGCCTTTTACGGATATGACACTGTTTTCATTCTGATTCAGCATGGTCTTGAAAAGCCATGGCACATCCGTCACGTCGAAGCCCCAGAAATCGGGCGTTCCCGTGATATTTCCCTTTGCCTGCGCAGTTTTTGCCACTTGCAAGAATTCATTCCAGGTTTTGGGCGGATTCTTAAGGTTAATACCGGCTTTTTCGATTATCGCTTTGTTGTAGTACATCACCTGGGTGGAGATGCCATAGGGAACCGCACAGATTTTTCCATTGTATTTTGCATAGTCCCATACGCCTGGATAGATGTCATCCTTATTGAAGTCAGGATCGTTCAGTTTGGATTCGATGAAGAAATCGCCTCTGGCACCGGTATAGAGTGGCCCAGCTGCCATTAACGCCACATCCGGAGCGGTATTCGAGAGCAAGGCAGCGCTGACTTTTGTAGCCGTATCTGCATAGTTTCCCGAATAGGAATATTCTATCGAGACATTTGGATTTGCCGCCTTATATTTTTCGAGGAGCGCCTTGAAGGCCTCCCCCGAATCTCCCGAAACCGCGAACCATACCTTTAGCTTTGTCTGCGCGCCCACAGGGATCACAACCGCAATCAGTGTGAGCATCACAATACATGTCACAACAGATCTTTTCATGATATTACCTCCTTGAGGAATGACTCCTCTATTAATGGCCCGCATGCGCGTGCCGAATTCTCTGTATCATTTTCCCTTTATTGGGAGCACACATATCCATAACGAATTCTCTGTTCATGTCTTAAGTCCGGTCAGCGTAATAGATTGCACAAACTCTTTTTCCATGAGCATGTAAACTATCAATACAGGCACTATGGCCATAACCGAAGCAGCCATTAGCACCTGATATTCCGTTCCGGTTTCGGAGACTAGATATTTGAGCCCGATTGGCAAAGTCCTCATCTTTACATCATTTGTGATAATGAGAGGCCACATATAGCTACGCCAATGTGTCAGAAAGGCAAAAAGCGATGCAGTGCCAATAGCTGTCTTAGAATTGGGTAGCATTATCTCGAGGAATACTCGGAAATAGCCACAGCCATCTACTTTTGCCGCATCTATTAGTTCGTTCGGAATTGTCTGGAAGAAAGACATGATAAGCAAGGTAGTAAAGGCGCAGTTCAGCCCCGGTACGATAAGCCCCGTGTAAGTATCGATCAAGCCGGCACTTGCAGCAAGCAAAAATAGTGGGATTATAGTGACGATCTCTGGAACGAAAAGGCTGCTTTGCATGAACGCGAAGAGTTTGTTCTTGAGAGGAAATTCGAGCTTGGCGAATGCGAATGCTCCCATCGTCGAAATCGCTATCTGAAGAACGGTCTGAACGACAGAGACAAAGATGCTATTCGCATAGAATCGAATAAAGGGAATCTTCTTGAACACCTCTTCGTAATTCGTGAATTTGAATGAGCTTGGAATCCACTTCGGAGGATAGTTGTAGACATCGGCTGGCGTCTTGAATGCGGAGAGCAGCATCCAGACAAAGGGGAAGATCATGAACGCAGAACTAATGAGAAGAAAAAGCATGGTGAAAGGATAATGCGAAAAAGCATGGCGCGATCGCAAATGTTTGCTCATATCCCAGTCCTCCGATTAGTCAAAGCTGATCTCTTTGCGCCCCAAACGCCGCTGAATCATGGTGAACGCAAAGATCATCAAGAATAGGATGAGAGATGATGCTGCTGCGCGGCCCATCTTACCTCGTGTGAATGATTGATCGTAGATATACGAGACCATAAGAAGGGTCGACTCAAGGGGGCCGTGGTTTGGTGTCATTACATCTACTTCGGTGAATACCTTAAAGCAGTTGATTATTCCCATCATGATTATAAAGGAAGTCACCGGCGATAGAAGTGGAAGCTTTACCTTGAAGAACACTTGCCGCTCGCTTGCTCCATCGATACGAGCGGCTTCCAGGTAGGATTCTGGGATACTTTGAAGCCCAGCCAAAAAAAGAATAATGTTATAACCAATTCCTTTCCAGATCGAAAAGAGAATGACCGAGAGCATTGCTGTTTTCTCGCTGTAAAGCCATTGCATGGAAGGCAGACCAAGAAAGTTCAGTATTTGGTTTAACGGACCTATGCCAGGATCGTAGAACCATAGCCAGATTAGGCTCGAAGCAGTTATAGGCACAACAACTGGGGCAAAGTGCGCAATGCGGAAAAAGCGCCTAAAATGGATTTTTCTATCGAGAAGCACCGCTATGAAGAGCGCAAGGCATGTGTCCAACACAAGCTTCAACGCAGTATAGTATGCCGTGTTCTTGAATGCCTTCCAGAATCGGGGGTCCTTTAGAACAAAGATGAAATTGCGAAATCCCACATAGGAGCGAGTCGTCGAAGTCATGCTCCAGTTTGTAAAGCTCATTATAAGTACAAGAATTACAGGAAGCACAAACAGAAGGATGAGCGTAATTAGCAGTGGCGTAACAAAGATTGCCGCCGCTCTGTGCTGTTCCTTTTTTAGATTATAAACCTGTGCTTCCTTTTTCTTTTTTACCGACATAGGACACCCTCTGGTTCTGAATGATGATCTCTGGGATATCTGGGAACTAGGACTTCCGCTATATCGAGGCAAAGTTTGAAGCTCACAACTTCGCCCCGTGTGCCTTCTCTGAGATAGGGATTGCCATCTGCGACGATATCGCCATTGCGGTCTAGCCCTTCTATTTCGACAAAATCGTTTGGCCCAAAGAGCAGATGCTCGGAAAGCGCCATATTTTCGAGACCTCGCAGAGGCGTCGCCGCTCTCACAATGACCGTGTCGAAAAGCCCGAGAGCCGCGGCGCCATCCATGTATGAGGCATTGCAGAGTACGCCCGCAATGGCTCTTGCAAAGAATTCGCGCTTTCTTAAGGGCGAGACGATGATCTGTGCGGGCTTTTTCATGGAATTCTCGATCCGAAGGCCATTTTTTCTTATGCAGAAATCCCTGCTCACGATGTCGGAGGAAGGCTCGATTTCCAGTTTCCTGCCATCGTCCAGCAGGGCTTTTGCGGAGAGATTGACAACGCGCCCCTCTAGAGTGCCTAAAAACGAATTGCCAATGATGGCATCGTTCAGAGCATAAGCAATGTGTTTCCCATTGATAGATATTTCGACCCCATCGATTGTCTTCGCAGAGAGCTTCGAGATGTCGAGCATAGGAATATCTTCGATCCCGAAAGCGACTATAGGCCCAACATTGATGGTCCCCGCTCCAATGCCTAGAAGCGGCACTTTGTTGCCATGACTTATCATTGCATCGAGCACATAGGACCCAAGCCCATCTCCACCTATGCAGATGAGCATATCCAAGCCCCAATCCAGAAGGCTCGCCACGGAACCCCTCAGATTTTCCACATAGCTCGCCGATAATTTCGGCGTTAACCTCGACCACGAGGAGGGCGGCGAGTCGCATCCAAATGGGCCGGCGCATACGGCGACATCATAAGATTGGAGACTGGGGACTAGCGAAATAATGGCTTCAGGTGCGTACCCCTTACCCGAAGCAGATCCTATGACAACTCCGATTTTCATGCCGCTCCTCTTTGTATGCCGCCTTTCTTTGTGCTTAATTACCTTTGTGCTTCATTCCTTTTGTGCATCAATCCCTTTGTGCTTCATTTTCCTTGTGTGCCATTGCCTTACGGCCTAAGCACGATTTTCAATGCCTCGCCCGAGGCAAGCATTTCGAATGCCTCTTTTCCGCGCTCCAGCGGGAAATTATGCGTGATTATCTTCGAAAACATCTCCTTATGCGCTTCTATCAAGGAGAGAGCTTCCTTGAAATGGTGGAGCGCATACCCAAAACTCCCTTTCAGAGAGACCTGTCGATAGTGGATCGAATAAGCATCGATGGCGACTATTTCGTCGCTCGAGAGCCCCGAGAACATCAAGACAGTGCCTGCGTCGGCTACTAGCCTTATATATTCGCTTACGAGCTCTTTTTTGTTGACGGCAATGATGGCAATATCATAGATCCCTTTTTCCACCCGGCCTGCGCTGGGGCTTTCCACATGGTCAGCACCGCCAGGCTCGAAAGCTTCGATGCCCCATGAGGCGATTCTCTCTCTTCTCTGCGCGCTAGGCTCGACAACGGCAACCGGTATGCCTTTTGCCCTAAAAAGAAGCGCAAAGAGAGCGCCCATCGGCCCCGCCCCGACCACTAGAGCCCTGCTTGTCGGCTTTAGGTCGAGCTGTTCGAATCCATTTAGAACACAGGCGAGCGGCTCGACCAAGGTATAGACATCGTCTAGCTCTTTGATATGGAATACGCCTTGCTCGATATAATCCGATGCTATCCCCACCTTCTCGCAGAATGCGCCTCCTTCGACATAATGCTTGTTAGCGCATAGAGATCCCGCACCCCTCATGCAGACATCGCAAAAACCGCATTCTGCATAAGGCGCAACTACCACCTTATCGCCCGCAAGATAGCCGCATCCTATGGGAGCCTTCTCGACTAGGCCATAGAATTCGTGTCCCAATATCGCGGGAGGAGAAAAGAGATGATGTCCCTTCTGATAGGTCTTGAGATCGGTTCCGCAAATACCGCAGCCAAGAACTTTGACGATAAAATCCGAGCTTGGCTCCGGAACATCTTTCAGTTCGAGCTGTTTGATGCCAGTGTATACAAGTGCCTTCATGATTTATTTCCTTTTTGTGATTGGCCGATAGGCCCAATTTGACTTGCTTTTTGGTTCTTCTTTTTTATGGGCAAGCCCTCTGCGGATTGTCCGGATTGACCACGGAGAAGTCTTAGAATCGCGAGGGCAGTCTGCTCGTCCGTGACCAGATCGCTGATGAACCTCGCTTGTGCAGCCGCGACAATACCCGGAACCTTCAGCTCGCCCCCGGCCAGGCAGACTGACCGCTGTAGATTGGGCAAGTCTCTTATATCGTAAGCGAGCAAGTCGTATTCATGTTCGGAGTGAAAGATAGTCCCGTTTTCGTCGAAGAATTGGGCAAGAATATCGGCGCATGAAGAGCTTTTTTTGAGCTCTTCTTTGTATTTCTCTGGCAATTCGTCGAGGATGTTTATCGAAAAGGCAGGGGGAGTTCCCAACCCAAAAACAGCGGCCTCGACCTGCTTCCAGTATTCTTGGAGCACTTGTATGCGATGCTCCTCGATATTGGAGAGCGCTCTGCCCTTTTCGCGCACCGACGATAGGTTGATGAACAGCCCCTTGGATTGAAAAGAACTGCTGAAACGGTCGATTATGGTGTTGATCTGCAAATTCGGGTTGGTATCGCCGGAAAGGCCGATGAGAGGTACGAAGAAGGTGCGCGTACTCTGTCCACTCTGATTGCTCTGTCCTTCACGATTGCTTTGTCGATCATAATCGCTCTGTCCAACATGGCGAGATAGAAGCATCGAGGTCTCATAGACGGTCTTGCCCCAGCCAATTCCCACGACATTGAAAGAAGGCAATAGTTCGCCAAGATAATCGGCTGCTCGCGTGGCTATCGCTCCGACAATTTCATCTCGATTGGCTGTCTTGGCTACCGGAACCACAAGGACTGACCTAAGTCCCATCATCTCGGCGAGAATCTCCGACAACTCTTCGCTTTGCTGACTCGCCGGAGGCACAAGCGTGATTCTTACCATACCCAGCGACTTGGCCTTCTCCAGGAGTCTCGAAATCTGCGAACGAGAAAAGCCTTCCTTGGCTGCTATTTCTTCTTGAGAAAGCCCATCCGCATAGTAATATCGGGCTATTCTATATATCGTGGAGATATCAGGCCCGGTTTTCATCGAAAATGCCATCCTCCTCTTAACCGCTCATCCTATAAAATGCCTATTCCGGCGGCGCCAATCTAAATCTCATAAAGGGCTAGCCAGTCAAATGCCTATTCTGACGAGCCATCATCAAAAAGGCGCTGCCAGCCAAGGGCCTATTCCAGCAACCCTATCCCAAAATCTCCCTCAAAGACCCAATCACTTCCAGAGGATCGTTTGCTTGGAAAATATTTCTGCCAAAGGCAAATCCGCGCGCTCCGCAATCCACTGCATGCTTGGCTACGGTGATGATATCGCTATCCTTTGGGCCGCCTGCAAGTATGACTGGAACTGGGCAACATTCGATCACTTTCTCGAAGTCGTTTACATAGAAGACCTTCACCGCATCCGCCCCCAATTCGGCGGCAATTCTTGCGCCATGATATTGGACATCGAAAGTTGCGGTCCTGTCGAACTCCGCGGCGATTATCTCGACCACAACCGGAATGGAATATTGATGGAATGCATCTATATCGGCCGCAAGAGGCTGCAGACTGCAATAATCCTCGCCACCTATCAAAGCCATCATGAGAACGGCATCCGCACCTACTGCCAGCGCCGTCTCAGGGCTCACATGATTGAGATGAGCCTGCGGATAGCTACTTGCAAGGCTCGAAGCGCCAAAGGAAGTCCTCAATACTAGTTTTTTCCTAAGAAAAGGAGAGCGCGCAAGATTTCCTGCCAGACCGATATTCAAAATAAAGCCATCTAGAGGCGCAAAAGCGAGCTTATCCATCAAGCTCGAAATGTTCTCAAGCCCAGGCATTACCCCGCTCTGCGCATGATCGAGCGCCAATAAAAAGACATGCCCCTTATCATCGAAAAGCCTTTCGAAATTTCTTTTAAGACCATTTGTCAATCTATTTCTCCTTCTTGACTTGGTAGCCTTGTTATATGGAGATTGCCGTTTTCCTGCTCGCTAGTGCTATAAACCAAGCCAACTGCATAATGCAACTGTAAGCTAGAGCGACAAAGCTTGCTCTGGCTAAGACCATAATGCACCTGTAAGCTATAAGCCTATTGCGTGCTAAGACCATAATGCAACTTTGTGCATCACCAAATCGCATATAAATAGGATACATCGAGTTTTCATAGCTGTCAATAAAAAACAATACTGCTACGAACCTTGTATAAGAATTTGAAGCATAAAGTAGGGAAGAGAGCTCTAGGCTGAACATACCGTAGAGCAATTGCTACATTAAAATTAGCTAAATTGTCTTTGTAATCGATTTTTCAAAGAAGACTTTTTGAAACTTTCAGATTAAAGATCCTTATCTATAGCCTTGCAATTCTGAATCTCAAAAAGAAGGCCAAAGATCGAAATGTGAGATAAAAACGATTTTCCATTGATTTTGGCCCAAAATTTATAGCGAGAGCGAAGAAAGACTCGATCCTAATTTAATCATTTATGGATCGGTCTCGGCAAGACCTTGAGACAGAATTATGCTGATATCTTTATCTACTGCAAGATTCGCATTAATTAAGGACTTGTTTTGAAGTTTTAAGATATGAAATACTTTCAGGTTAGTATGATAAAGAGGTTAGCGAATTTCAAAGGGAGACGAAAAGAATGGCTGAGAAAGACCTTTTTTCTTTGCTTGCTCGACTTAGAAATGAACCAGACGAAAGAGAATGGCTTGAATTCAAAGATAGTTTTTATGATCCCCAGACAATTGGAGAATATCTTTCCGCCTTGGCTAATGGCGCTTGTCTAGCAGGAGAATCTCGGGGCTATCTAGTTTTTGGTATAGAAGATAAAAGCCATGAGATAGTTGGTACTCGCTTTTATCCATATAGAGAAAAAGCAAGAGGGAATCAAGACTTAATAATATGGCTATCTAGTGGCTTGGATCCAAAGGTTGGATTTAATATTCATGAGCTAAATCATCCTAAAGGCCATGTCGTAATCTTCGAAATAATATCAGCTTGGGATCGTCCAATTAAATTTCATGGAAAAGCCTTTATCCGTGTAGGAGCAAGCAAAATGGTATGCAATGAATAGCTTACGATCAAACAATGAATAACTAAGCGAACAAATGTCAATTTCTCTCAATAAGAATGATAATTCAATATTCAATAAAATATTATCCTTTGTTTAATTTTTTCCATTAAGAATGATTAACAAAGGTCTAAAC
>MTBK01171289.1_pt1 | contig 10206 bp, 10 predicted proteins | sample 1535981 | NCBI WGS metagenome assembly MTBK01 (sample SAMN06109225, study PRJNA356200) | anaerobic digester metagenome | isolation source: biogas reactors fed with pig manure or primary and secondary sludge | place: Spain | collected 2016-06-30 | reverse complement strand
ATGTAGTTATTGCGGCAATGATTTGAAGGAGATAGTCCAGTGGTCAAGATTCCTCGTCGCGGCAAACTACAGCCGCTCGCTCGGAATGACACAATACCAGGGAACCGTTGTGTCCCGGGTATGCATTGCAATGTTACAAATTCGGCCAAAATTGAAGCTGTTAAAATTAAAGAAGTCGTCCCTTTTCATAAGCTTCCTCGATGATCCGGGGATATTGTTTTATGGCCCCCTTCTCGTCCGCGCCCTCGAAAAATATTGAATCGGTGTAATGATAATTGATGTTGTGATAAAACACCTTCACCGCTGCCAGTGCATTTTCACAATAATTCTTTCCCTTCAATGCGCTGACGCAGATAAAATAACCGGGTCTTTTCTCCCCGGGATCCACCAACGGCTTCTTTATATTGTACTTGGCCTGCCACCAGCACTGGAAACGATCAACAAAAACCTTCGCCTGGCCGGACATCGTGCCAAAATAGACGGGGGTAGCCAGAACCATCGCCCTCGCGGCGACCACCTTGGGGTATATGGCCTGCATATCATCTTTCTGAATACATTCCCCGCTGTTCGCACACCAATCACATGCCTGGCAGAAATTGATTTTGAGATTATTGATCCGTACATGATCTATGTTCCAGCCCGCTTCCTCGGCCCCATGCAAGAATGATTGCAACAATACCTCACTGTTGCCCTTACGCCGGGGGCTGGATGATATCGCCAATAAATTTTTCACTCACAACTCCTCCTTCCGAGAATTAAAATATCTGCTGTTGATTTATCATTTGTCCTGGTGGCAATCCAACCTTATTTCCCCGCCATCTTCAAGGACAACCTTGCCGATATGATGCCTCTGTTGTATCTTTTCAAAGCATTTTTTCCCCGCTCATACCGGACAAACCCCGGAATTATTTCTCTTTTTATCCCTGGCAATTATAGCAACTGGAGGTTACGGGTGTCAATTTTCTCGAAAATGTGGGTAGCCACCGGATCCCGGGTGTCTTTAAAACCGGATAGCGCGGCCATCGATCATGAACACCCTGCATTACATCCCTGAAACGAGGCAAAAAAGGACAATAAAGCCACCAGGGCATTCTATGATAAACAACAAGTCTGTGAACATAGGGGCTGCAGATATGGTTACCGTGCGTGAAAAATCCATCGGCAGGATCAGAGAAACTTTCCAAAAGCTCAAAAAATGTAGCCGTCTTGTACAGAATGCAGACTCACTGTTTCTGCTCCAGATACACACAGAGCGGCTGGCCCGATTCTTTCCATTCCCCGGCCGCCTCCACCCCGATATAGCGGTAATGCCAGGGTTCATAGATATAGCCTGTAACATGCTCCATCCCCCGGGGATAACTCATTGCAAAACCGTACAAATATGCATTGTTGCCAAGCCATTTTCCCTGTGCCGTCTCGCCAAAAGAAGCCGACCAGTCGGAACCCGACCCGCCAAAGTCTATCGTTGTCCCCAGTTGGTGTTCCGATTGCCCCGGCCGTGCACTGAATCGGTTCGCCTCCGCTTCACCATGCTTCCTGGCATAATTGTTGAATAACTGTGCCTGATAGGAATAACTTCTGTATGCGGATAGTACCGCCAGCGTTACCCCGTCGGCATTGGCCGCATTCCACATTTCCTCCAGATGTTTGAACGCCTCGGCACGCAAATACAATGCCCTGGAGGGTTTCATATAGGAAGGGATTCCAACGAGGTCACCGGGAGCATAATCTTTTTTCAAAGTCGTTTCCTTGGTAACAAGAGCCAGTAGATGATTGCCGTCGGGAATAACCTTTAAAACCGGTTCGGGTTGGGGTTGCGGTGGGGGTGGAGGTTCGGGTTCCGGTTCGGGTTCCGGCTTCACGATCTCCCGATTTTCTTCCTGTTCGGGCGGTTCACTTTCCGGTTCGGGTTCACTTTCCGGTTCGGGTTCGCTGTCAGATTCCAGTTCACTGTCAGGTTCAGATTCCTCTGCCGGCAAGAGCATTTCTTGATTTTCAAGCTGTTGTTCCATATTCGAAGTGGAAAACATATCAAGGCTGTGAATATTGATCGAAAGCGGAATTATCATTGCAGCACTCAGCAAAAATGTAGCAATACGCATCGTTGATCCTTTTATCATCATTGGCTCCTGCTCTTTTTCCCTGTATTTCACCGCTAGATAAATTTTACTTGTCTATATATTCAGTTCAACATTTGACCACATTTTTCCTTTTGTCATGGAATTTTTCAGGCCCTTTGCAGGATCCGGTAACTCCAGGTTGTTCATCAAACAGCCCTTGCTACCGGGTTTAACACTGTTCAACGCGTGGCCGATACTCGATTGTCTTATGGATCGTAAAGACCCCCTGGACCGGAGGTACGTTGCCTGGTAATTGTATTGGCCTGTTCCGTTATTTCCCGGGGATACTTCATGTATTCCAGAAGTTTGATCGCATTGCGATTGGTGGAAACACCTTTTTTCAGCCTGCAGTCAAAATCAAGACCTTCCCTCCCAACCTGGTCGATAAAGTGGTAGCAGCGATAAGTCCCCTGCAGCTTTTCCGCCAGGTCCAGATCATGGGGTCCATCTTTCTCTCGATCCGGGATCTGCCCGGTTGGATATTTTGATCCTGTCAACTACTCCGCCGGGATGAAATTCACGGACTCCCCGGCCCCCAATGTTACCGGAACGAAACAGCCCGTCTGGTGGCCGACAGATAGCGGTTCCCGATAGGAGAGGGTCGTTGTTCCCCCGGTCAAAGAAGTCAGGGTGCCTTCCACCAGCTGCCCATTTCCCCAACAAAAATTCAATTCAAATCCGCCACGCGCCCGGAGCCCCTTTACATTCCCCTCCGGCCAACAGGAGGGCAGGGCCGGCAGCAACTCGATAACATTATCGTGGCTCTGGAGCAGCATCTCGGCTATTCCGGCAGTCCCGCCTAGATTGCCGTCAATCTGAAACGGGGGATGAGCGCAAAACAGGTTGGGATAAGTGCCCCCGCCCGATTGTAGAAAACGGAAACTTCCCCGTTCATGGACGGGGAGAAGCAATTTTTTCAGCAGTTGGTAGGCCCTTTCCCCATCTTTCAAGCGTGCCCAGAGATTGACTTTCCAGGCCAGGGACCAGCCGGTGCCCCCATCCCCCCTTCTTTCCAACGTGGCCCGGGCAGCCGTAAAGAGATCCTTCTTCTTTTCCGTGATCTCGCTGGCGGGATAAAGCCCGTAAAGGTGTGACAGATGACGATGCCGGGGATCCTCCTCCTCGTAGTCTTCCAACCATTCCATGATCCTCCCGCCCCGGCCTATCGCCGTCGGAGGAAGTTTGGCGCGACTGGCGGACAGTTCCTCCTGGAAATCTTCATCGATCCCCAGGATCTCCGCCGCCCGACGCGTGTTCTCGAAAAGTTCCCGCAACACCTGGTTGTCAATGGTGGGCCCCATGCAGGTATAGATGGTCCTCCCCCTGTACCTGTAACCCAGCTCCGGAGAATTGCTTGGCGCCGTCACCAGAAAACCGCTTCCTGGCAGATCGACGAGCATATCCAGGTAGAAACGGGCGGCCCCTTCCAGCACCGGATAGATCTCCCGGAGATAATCATGTTCGGGATAGAAGGCATAATGTTCCCACAGATGGGATGCCAACCATCCGGAACCGGAAACCGTGGACCCCCATTCCCCATCCTCGCCCGGAGCCGTGAAACCCCAGGGATTGGTGATCACATGCGCCACCCAGCCCCGGGCATTGTAATATGCCCGGGCCGTCCCGGAACCGGGCTCAACCAGCGACTTTACCAGATCGATCAATGGCCGGTGCATTTCATGCAGGTTGGCCACCTCGGCCGGCCAGTAATTCATCTGTAGATTGATGTTCAAATGGTAATCTCCGTTCCAGGGTGTATTCACGGTGTCGGCCCAGAGACCCTGCAGGTTGGCGGGCAGTCCCCCCGGCCTGCTGGAACTGATGAGCAGGTAACGCCCAAAATTAAAATACAGGGCGGCCAGCGAAGGATCGGATTGCCCCCTGCTGAAAGCGGCCAGACGCGCCGGTGTCGGTTGCTTGTCTGCGGCACCATGCCCCAGATCCAGATTCACTCGATCATAAAAAGAACGGTAATCGGAAATATGCCTCTCCTTCAATTCCTCGTAGGAGAAAACCCGGGATCGCGAAAGATCATCCTTTATCACTTTGTGGGGGTCCGCTGTTCTTCTGCCGGCAAAACCCTGATAATCGGTCGCCGCGGCAACAAGAAGGGTAACCTCACTGGCCTCTTTCAGGCGGATCACCGCCTTTTTACCGGAAAAAACGGCTACCTCGCCATCGGTAATTATCTCCACCGCCGCCGCGTAGCGCATACCCTCCCGGTCAGTTCCACTTTCCAGATTTCCCTCGATGATCATCAATCCTTGATCATCAATCCACGTGCGGGCGTGTTCGGGCCGCCCGAGCGAAAGTTCCAGGGAAAGTGCCCGTGGAGATGCGGAGGTAATATGTACCACAAAAACCTGATCCGGAGCGGAGACAAAATATTCCTTGTTGATCAGGTTTCCTTTCTGCGTGTAGGATTCGGTTGCCACCGCCGTGGACAGATCAAGCACCCGCGAATAATCCCTGATCACACCCCTGTTTTTCCACTTGATCAGAAGATCGGCAAGCATCTGATAGCATCCAAACTGCACCGATTTACCGCGCCCCCGCCCGGAACCGGGCCCCTCGCAGACAAACTCTTTCAAAAGTAACTGCTGGGCCTCCCAGTTCTCCCCGGCAAGAAGATGCTCCCGGATGAGGGGTAAAGCCTTGTGGGCCCCTTCCTTGTTGGCTTCCTGATAGGATCCCGACCACATGGATATCTCATTCAACAGGATCCTTTCTTTCCTGCTTCCGCCGTAAACCATACCACCCAACCGACCATTGCCAACAGGAAAAGCTTCCGTAAACAATCTGGCGTGCCGATCAAAAAATAGCTGCGAGGAACCGTCGGTGACCGGGGAGCGGATGGCAGAGCCGAAACGAAGTGGCCCCTGACCATATCCCATGAAAAAAAACAACAGACCGCCCAGGGTCAAAACAATCAGGAGTAATGTCAATTTTCTTCCTCTACCTTTTTTACCAGCCATTTCACCGAACAGACGGGTTTTGATAGAAACATCTTCGTACACTATACCATAATCAAATTTCTGAAGAGCAGTCGGCGGGGCAGGCCTTTACCTTCGAGCCATCTCCGTCCGGGACAGTGGTAAAACCGTTGGAAATTTTGATGGAACGGAAAAATACAGACTCTACGATTGCTACCCCGGCATACAACGAAATCGGCTATCCCCGGATCAGGGATCGGGAAGCGCGACGGCCTGGCATCGTGCGTGCGACAATGCTTCCGGGCGGATCTGTCACCGTTCACGCCATCACCGCAACTATCAAGGATAGATACTCCCACCGGCGATGTATCCCCGCAAAGCCGGCATATTGAAAACAGCAATGGTATAAATTTAAAGGGAATGCACCTTCCCGCGTAGAAAACTTCGTGGAGAACACAAATAGATCCGCTTTCACGGGATCCACTACAAAATCAAGGGAGGTTCCGGCCATGATCTATTATTTTTCGGGAACAGGGAATTCCTTGCATGCCGCGAAGAATATTGCCGCCGCACAGGGAGAAAAACTATCTTCCATCCCCAAACTCATGCTGGAAGGGAATAGCTTCGAACATACCATGACCGCGGGGGAAATTCTGGGATTCATCTTCCCGGTTCACTCCTGGGGGCCACCCGGTATGGTGGTCAACTTCATACGCCAATTGAAAATCAACAACTTCGGGGACAACTATGTTTTTTCCGTTATCACCTGCGGCCAGAATATCGGTCAGGCCATGAAGATCGTTGAGCATGAATTGCAGCAGATCAACCTGCCGCTCCACAGCGGATTTTCCCTGATCATGCCCAACAATTACATGGTCATAGCCATGAACGTGGATGCGCCGCAGATAGCGGAAAGAAAACTGGCGGATGCCGAGAAAAAGCTAGGGCATATAAACAATGTTATCGAGAAACGGGAAAAGGGAGTTTTCGAGCTGGTCAAGGGGCCCCTGCCCCACCTGTTAACCTACGCCATAAACCCATTGTTCATGAAATATTCGATCAACACCAGGTATTTCCGTGTAAACGATAGCTGCAATTCCTGCGGTATCTGCGAAAAGGTTTGTATTACCGGATGCATCAAGGTTGAAGATAAACCCGTGTGGGGTGATCAGTGCGTCCAATGCCTGGCTTGCATCAATCTATGTCCCGAGAGGGCTATTGAATACGGTATGTTTACCGGAAGGAAAAGAAGATACAGAAACCCCCATATAGATATCGAGGAGCTGGGGGTCAATTGAAAATATTCAACCAGTAAAACGCAGGGGAATTATTTGCGGACAGTCACCGCTTGTGGTATCCTGTTTCCAGAGATCAAAATAATAGGTCAAAGGGGGGCTGGGTTGACCCGGCTGAGATAGAGCTGCATTGCTCTGACCCTTCGAACCTGATCTGGGTAATGCCAGCGTAGGGAACATACTTGCCATCCGGAAATGCAAGCTGAAGCCATCGTTGGCTCCGGCTTGTTCTTTTTTGGCCCGGCCGGAAATAATCCGGAAATACCAACAGCGGATAGGAGGTTTCACTGATGAAAATTGGAAACAATACCCGACACCGCCTGCCCTCCTTCCTGATCGTGGTACTGCTCATCGCCTCCTGGGAGATGATCTGCCGTTTATTTTCCTTTCCGGATTATATCCTACCTTCCCCCTCGAACATTGCCGTGGCACTTACAGAAAATTTCGCCCTGCTGATGAAACATACCGCAGCAACTCTTTATGCCGTGGCCATCGGTCTGTTGCTGGCCATAGCAGTGGCCATGATCCTGGCCCTGGTCATGAACCGCTGGGAGTCGGTCAGAAACGCTGTCTACCCCTTGCTGGTGATCTCGCAGGCCATCCCCATATTTGCCCTGGCTCCACTTCTTCTCATCTGGCTCGGCGTGGGCCTGACCCCCAGGATTGCCGTGGTCACCCTGGTCTGCTTCTTCCCGCTGGCAGTGAATGTCGCCGAGGGGTTGAAACAGGTCAATCCCGAAGCCCTTGAATTGATGCGGGTGATGCAGTCCGGTTCCTGGTTTACCTTCAAATCGCTTCTGCTTCCCTCTGTCCTGCCTCATTTTTTCTCCGGCCTGAAGATCTCTGCTACCTACAGCGTCATGGGGGCAATCATCGGCGAATGGTTGGGTGGAAGTATCGGCCTGGGCGTTTACATGACACGGATGATGCATTCTTACAAGGCCGACCATCTTTTCGCTGCCGTGCTCATCGCGGTGTTGCTCAGCCTGATCCTCTTCCAGATCACCACCATGTTTGCCTGGCTGGCAATGCCCTGGAGTCGCACAAAAACCACAACTACGGGGAGTGAAGGAATATGTTGAAGATGAATAAAAACAGATACATGAGGTGGTCCATTCTGGGCCTGGTTCTTCTTCTGGGTCTGTTCTTTGCGGCGGGATGCAACCGGGAAAGCGCTCCTGCCGCCGAAAAGGTTACCCTTCTTCTGGATTGGAATCCGAATACCAACTACAGCGGATTTTTTGTAGCCAGGGACAGGGGGTATTATCTTGAAGAAGGGTTGGAAGTGAAGATAGAGGAGGCCGGAGGAAATGTCGTCCCGCTCGTGGCCACGGATAAGGCGCAGTTCGGTATCAGTTTTCAGGAACAGGTCACCTTTGCCCGTGCGAACGACCGTATCCCCGTCGTCTCCATCGGCACTATTTTACAGCACAATACTTCAGGTTTTGCTTCTTTGAAAGACAGGAATATAATGACGGTGGCTGATTTTGAAGGAAAAAGTTACGGCAGCTGGGGTACCGAAGTGGAAGAAGCAACCATCAGGGCACTGATGGAGAAAGCCGGCGCCGACTTTGACCGGGTATCCATCGTCACTGTCGGTGAGGCAGACCTCTTTGCCGTCATCGAACGCCTGGCCGACTTCGCCTGGATATATTACGGTTGGGATGGTGTTGAAGCCGAACTCAAGGGTCTGGAACTGAACTATTTGCCGCTGCGTGAACTTGACCCTGCCCTTGATTACTATACACCCCTGATCATCAGCAGCGAAGCGATCATAGACGAACAACCCGCATTGGTTGAAAAGTTCATGCGCGCCACCGCAAAAGGTTACCGGCTGGCAATCGAAAACCCCGTTGAGGCTGCGGAAATCTTGCTGGAAAATGCACCCGAACTCGATCGTGAACTGGTGATGACCAGCCAGGAATGGTTGAAAGACAGGTATCAGGAAGATGCCGAGGTATGGGGCCTGCAGAAAAAAGAAGTATGGGAGAGCTACAGCCGCTGGCTTCATGACCAGGGGCTGATTGACGAAATGCTCGATGTGGATCGCGCCTTTACCAACGATTTTGTCCGTTGAAATATTTGAAAACGCCGCTGCGGGGGCTCTGCCAGAAGTCCCTGCAGCATGTTCGTAACTGTCCTGGCAGCATGTTGCCGGCAGAATGGAGGACCCGGGGAAATGCTCTTGAAATTGGATAATATAAGTTCAACCTACACCTTCGGTTCAGAGCTACTGCCCGTCCTGGAAGGGGTCTCGCTCCGCGTAAACGCGGGGGAATTTGTCTCACTGCTCGGCCCCAGCGGATCGGGCAAAAGCACCCTGCTCAAGATCGCCGCCGGCCTGCTCGAGCCTGACCGTGGCCAGGTCTCCCTGGAGGGCAAAGATATCACCGGTCGACCGGCAAAAGTTGGTTACATGCCCCAGCAGGACCTGCTTTTCCCCTGGAAAACCCTGTTGCAAAATGCGGCCATGCCGCTGCTTGCAGAAGGCAAAGATAGAAAAGAAGCCTCTGCCAGGGTCCGTGAACTGTTGCCGGTATTCGGACTCGAAGGTTTTGCATCATACTACCCGGATCAACTTTCCGGCGGGATGAAGCAGCGGGCAGCCCTGCTGCGGACCGTTCTGATGGAGAGCAATCTGATGCTGCTCGATGAGCCATTTGCCGCCCTCGATGCTCTCACCCGCGAAAACCTGCGGGAATGGTTGCTCCGGATCCTGGACCGTTTTCAGAGAGCCGTCCTCTTCGTGACTCACAGCATCGATGAAGCGATCTGCCTTTCCGACCGGATTTACATGATCTCGGATCGCCCGGGCAGGATTATCCTTGAAATAACCGTGGAAATACCGCGCCCCCGTTCCCGGAAGATCGTCACCTCTTCCCGGTTCATCTCCTACCGCGAACAACTGATGGATACTCTGGCGGCATCGGAAGCAAAAGTGTGAAGAGGCCACCCTCAGTGGCGTGAAATGTGGACTGCCAGCAGTAGCCCGGAGGAAAACGTTACCTCGGCTTCGAGCGAAGAAAATTCATTGCTCAGGCCCAGGGTGGAAGCAAAATAAAGGGTATCTCCATGCAGCGGGTATTTCAACCCCCTGGTCCGCACCCCCGTTACACTGGGTGTAAGCGCAAACAGGGACAGATAATCCCCGATCTGCCCCCGGAGTATTAATTCCCCGTCAATCAGCCTGACCGTCTGCAATTCATCGATGACCTTGGCACGAACGCCCGCCTCGTAAGGACGTAACAGCAGAAAAAGATTGATCAGGGTATGATCAACCCTCTTCCCTCCTAGAGCCCCGCAAACAATAATTTCAAGCGGTTTCGGTTGAAGGGAAAGGGCATGATCCAGGGCCATCTCCAGATCAGATTTGTCCTGGTCAATGGATGGATCGCGGATCCATTCCACTGACAGATTGTTCAGTCGTTGATGCAGATCCGCGTCAATGGAGTCAGCATCTCCCACAACTACATGGGGACGGAGGCCCATCTGCAGAACATGGCGGGCGCCCCCATCTACACATATAATCCGGTCCCCTGCATCGATCTGTCTTCGGTAGAAATCAGGATCCCGGAAATCTCCGTTGGCAAAAAGAAAAAAACGGCGGCGCGTCATCCTCCCATCCCCCCTTCCATCATATGCAGTTGACATACCTCCCGCAGCTGAAGCCACGATCTTTCTGCTGTTTCACTCGTAAAGACCGATGAATGACAGTGCCGGGTTACCTCTCGATTGCCGGATGACAATGCGGATGGTATCGGTATTTACCGCCCTCCCGAAGGTGATGATTCTCTTGCTGCCGATGACCGTGTTCCCGGCAATCTTCCTGTATTTTTCTTCGCCTGCACGGTCCACCCG
>MTBK01192921.1_pt1 | contig 10213 bp, 5 predicted proteins | sample 1535981 | NCBI WGS metagenome assembly MTBK01 (sample SAMN06109225, study PRJNA356200) | anaerobic digester metagenome | isolation source: biogas reactors fed with pig manure or primary and secondary sludge | place: Spain | collected 2016-06-30 | reverse complement strand
GTGGGACCACACCAGCGTCGTGATGCCGAACGGGAACATCATACTCATGGGCGGGTCGCGGGGGGATACTCCCAGACAAGTGAACGACGTCTGGCGGTCGGATGATTACGGCGGAAACTGGACGAGGGTGACCGAGCACGCCGAATGGCCGGCACGCTACGGCCAGGCCGCTGTCGTGATGCCGGATGGAAGCATCATACTCATGGGCGGGAACGACGACGATTACGCCTATAAAAACGACATCTGGCGGTCGACCGATGAAGGCGCGACGTGGACGCGGGTGGCTGAACACGCCGAATGGCCGGTACGATACCGCTACACCAGCGTCGCAATGCCGGACGGGAGCATCGTAATCATGGGCGGGGGCGGGTATAACTCCTATATGAACGACGTCTGGCGGTCGACCGATGAAGGCGCGACGTGGACGCAGGTGGCCGAGCACGCCGAATGGTCGGCACGGCGGGAACACACCAGCGTCGTGATGCCGGACGGGAGTATCGCGCTCATGGGCGGGATGGGCAGCAGTCCCACCTACCCGAACGACGTCTGGCGCCTCGAAACCGCCGGGTCAAACGCCCAGACCCCCACGCACACCTACAATGAGCCGGGCACCTACACGGTGACGCTGCAGGCATACAACGCCGATGGCTACAACGCCATGCGAAAGGTCGGCTACATCACGGTCACGGCCCCCACTCCCACCCCGACCAGCCCACCGTCCTCCGGCGGCGGGGGCGGCTCGACGGTCGGGCCGGGCGGCGGCTATAATGTCGGCGGAGACTCCGCCGTGAACACGGTCACCGTCACCGGCACCGGGCTTGAGACGCTCATCGTCACCGGGCGGGTGCAGTCCTCCCCGGGTGCCGGCATCCCCCCGGCGCCGGGAACCCCGTACCAGTACATCGAACTGACGCCGGCCCGGTTCGAGGAGATCACCGGCGCAAACATCACCTTCAGCATCCCGGCCGCGTGGCTCGCGGAGCAGGGATTTGCCCCGGGCGGGATCGTGATGCACCGCTACAACGGCACGGCGTGGGAGGCGCTCCCGACGTGGGTCGTGGATGAGAGCGGGTCGACGGTCACCTTCACGGCAACGAGCCCCGGGTTCTCGCTCTTTGCGATCAGCGGGATCGGGGATGAGGGTGCGGTGACGACCCCGACGGCGGTAGAGACCACGCCGCCGGCGACAACACAACCCACCGGGACAGAGACCACGGCCGTGCCGGTCGGCGATGCGGTCCCGGACTTCCCGCTTCAAACGGTCGCCCTGGTAGCCGGGGGTGTCCTGGTGCTCGCCGGGGCCGGATACCTTGTCCGCCGGCGGTGGATCAGGAGGCAGAACCCGGCACTCTTCAGGGACTACGATTGAGGGCACGGCTCCCTGAGATAGGGCAGAACGCTTCCCCCTTTTTGAACACTCCGTTGTTTTGGCCGTCACCTCGATCTCGGTGCCGAAGGCTCCGCCATCCCGCCCCGGGCCATCCTGATCTTCTCGATGGCATCCTCTGCGACGCTCTTCTCTTCCGCATCGCCACTTTGGGCAAGAGCCTCAAGCGCATCGATCGCCCTCGGGTTGCCAGTATATTTGAGCGCCCGGGCTCAGGGTAGCCCTGCTATGTGTTACCGGGGAAGGATAGATGACACCCTGGTCGGAGGGACGTACGGAGCGGGCCCGGATCCACTCCCCCATACGCAGGGGAGAAGAGAGAGCACAAAGCCCGCCATGAGAGCATGATGTCGCTTATGGCGTCATGTCACAGGAGAGAGTGGAGAGGAGTTGGCTCACCGCCTCCCCCGTCTGTGTCTCGGCTCAGTGCGCCCAATTGTGCTATAGTTTCTACATATCGGGCACATGACCGCTCTATTGGTAGATTCTTCTGTCCAGCGGTGTTGACATCGACCACAATAGTAGATAGAGTGGTTTTCTGCTGTTTCTGTTATCATTGTATAATCTCTCAGAGCCCGGGAGAGATCCGGATGTCTCCGGATCCCCGGGGGACTCACTTTGGTATAGGCAAAACCCACCGCCATCACAACGAGGCTCGTAGGAAAACGGTGGACCGGTGGCGCAAGGAAGGCGAGAAGATCCCGACCGCCCATAGTCACCATCACCGACTGTATCCCGGGGACTTTTCGCGTTGAAGAACTCGATAGTCCCTGTGTACCGGAGATCCTGGGAGCGTGACACGCCGCCGATGAGCCTCCAGGAGTCCGGGGTCGCAGATGCACCCGGGTGCCTAAGGTATCTAACTTATGAGGGGCTCCCTTATTATACTCTCTAATTTTCCGTGGCGATCGGTCCCCACGCATCCGGCCCCCGATTGAGGTGACCTCGCGTAGCGGCGTGCTTCCGGCATTACCAGGACGGCGGCGCAGACGCCACCTCACCCCGCTTCTCGTGGAACTTCGCGAGCGCATCCCCGGCCGACTTCCTGACGACAGGGTCATCATCGGAGAGCGCCCGGGCGAGGGGCTCCTCTGCCCTTGGATCAGCGATCTCACCGAGGATGGCGGCCGCGTAAGCACGCCGCGCCCCCTCCTCGGCCTCGTGGACGAGGGCATCGTGATCCGCCACTCCCGCAGGACCGGCAAAGAGGTCATGCTGTGCCAGGGTTCTGTGCTGGAGGGTTCTCTTCTCGGGCGGTATACCCTCCGGGCCGGCGAGGAGGTCTATCTGGGTCGGTCCCTCGCGGGAGATCTTCAGGTGCCGCTTATACTCTGCCGACGCCTCCTGGCGATCGAGCAGATCGATCAACGGCTCGACCGCCGGCGTCCCGACCATGACAAGTGCGCTCGCTGCCGCCTCCCGGACACCCTGAACGGGATCGGCGAGCGCAGCAATGAGCGGTCTTGTCGCCCTCCATTCTCCAGCTATACCGAGCTCCAGGGCGGCGTTCCTGCGGATCCCCGGGTCGTCGCTTCCAAGCGCCTTGATCAGGTCATCAATATCATGCTGTGATTCCCCGGTTGGACTTCTCTGCATCACAATCACCTCAAGATCAGAGCGCTATAACACGACCAATAGTATATAATAATATGTATAAAAATCCAGAACCCATCCAATCGGGATTTCGGCGACCGTAGATATTTTTAGATGGTGATGAGCCGCGAGAGAGCAGGTATTTTAACCGCAGGCGCTGGAGAATACTATTATGCCTGATGAGAAGAGGAGAGCGGAACTGAAGATCTCAGGGATGCACTGCGCATCATGCGCCCTCAACCTCGAACGTGCCTTCCAGGGCCGCGATGACATCTACGATGCCCGGGTGAACTTCGCGACCGGGACGGCCACCGTCGAGTATGATCCGGAAAGGGCCACCCTCGCGGACCTCGAACAGGTGGTCAGCGGTGCCGGCTACGCGGTCGTGCATGGCGAGGTCACCGTCAGGGTCGGCGGGATGCACTGCGCATCATGCGCCCGGGTGGTCGAGACCGCGCTCGCCGGCATCGAGGGGGTCAGCGAGGCCACGGTCAACCTCGCGACCGAGACCGCGCGCGTCATATACAACCCCGACCTCGTCGCCATACCCGAGATCCGGGCGACCGTCGAGGGTGCCGGCTACCAGTACCTCGGGCTCGCGGAGGAGGTCTCCGAGGATACAGAAGCCCGGATGCACGAGGAGGATCTCCGGGACAAGTTCCGCCGGTTCACCATCGGGCTTGCGGTGAGCATCCCGCTCTTCTTCTACATGATCCTCGGTATGCCGGGGGCAGCCGCCCTCCCGGTCTCGATAAACCTCGTCATGCTCATCATAACCCTGCCGTTCTTCATATACGTCAGCGCCCCCATATTCAGGGCGGCCGCCGCCGCGCTCCGGAACCGGTCGCTGACGATGGACGTCATGTACGCGATGGGTATCGGCGTAGCATACGGAGCAAGCCTCCTCGGGACGTTTGAGATCGTCCTCACCCCGGCGTTCAACTTCTACGATACATCGGTTATGCTCGCCTCGTTCCTGACGCTGGGCCGCTACCTTGAAGCACGGGCGAAGGGGAGGACGTCTGACGCCATCAAGAACCTCATAGGCCTCCGGCCCCGGACCGCGACGGTGATCCGGGATGGCGGGGAGGTCGAGGTCGCCATCGAGGAGGTCGTCGTCGGTGACATACTCCTTGTCCGACCCGGGGAGAAGGTGCCGGTGGACGGCGTGGTCGTCGGCGGCGAGAGTTCGGTCGATGAGTCGATGATCACGGGTGAGCCCATCCCTGCCGGCAAGCGGGAGGGCGATGAGGTCGTCGGCGGTACCCTGAACGTGAACGGGGCTCTCCAGATCCGGGCGGAGAAGATCGGGAAGGATATGGTGCTTTCGCAGATCATCCGGCTCGTCCGCGATGCCCAGGGCTCAAAGCCCCCGGTGGAGCGGATAGCCGATGTCGCGGTCTCCTACTTCATCCCGGTCGTCCTCACGATAGCGACCGCTGCCTTCCTGGTCTGGTACCTGGTTCTCGGCGCTGAGCTTCTCTTTGCGCTCACGGTCCTGATATCGGTCCTGGTCGTCGCCTGCCCCTGCGCACTCGGGCTTGCCACACCGACCGCCGTGACCGTCGGGATAGGCCGGGGCGCCGAGCTCGGTGTGCTGATCAGGAACGGTGAGGCGCTTGAGATATCGGAGAGCCTCACATCGGTAGTCTTCGACAAGACCGGGACGCTCACCCTGGGGAGGCCGGACGTCACCGACGTCATCGCGTTTGGTATGCCGGAGGACCGGATCCTCGCACTCGCGGCGGCGGTCGAGAAGAACTCGGAACACCCCCTTGCGGCGGCGGTCGTGCGCCGGGCCGGGGGGGACGGGGTGGCGGTCCCGGCATCGGAGCGGTTCCGGGCCTTCGGCGGCAGGGGAGTGAGCGCCGTGGTGGAGGGGGAGGAGATCCTGATCGGAAACCGGCCGTTCATCGAGGAGCGCGGGGTCACTGTCCCGGAGGAGGCGGAGGGGGAGATGGCCGGCCTCCAGGATAAGGGGAAGACCGCGGTCCTCGTCGCTACATCTAACGGGTTTGCCGGCATCGTCGCCGTCGCGGATACACTGAAACCGACGACGAAGGGCGCCGTCGCGGACCTGAAGAGGATGGGGGTGGCCGTGACGATGATCACCGGCGATAATGAGCGGACGGCAAGCGCCATCGCGCGGGAGATCGGTATCGAGGATGTCCACGCGGGGGTGCTCCCCGAGGATAAGGCCCGGGAGGTCAAAAATCTCCAGGAGCGCGGCGAGGTCGTGGCGTTCGTGGGGGATGGGATCAACGATGCACCGGCGCTCGCGCAGGCGGACGTTGGGATCGCTATAGGGAGCGGGACCGACGTCGCGATCGAGAGCGCAGATATCGTCCTCATCCGGGATGACCTCGTCGATGCCGTCGCGGGGATCGAGCTCTCCCGGAAGGTGATGAGCCGGATCAAGCAGAACCTCTTCTGGGCATTCGCCTACAACTCGGCCCTCATCCCGCTCGCCGCCGGCGTGCTCTATATCCCCTTCGGGATAACCTTCCGGCCGGAGCTTGCGGCGCTCGCTATGGCTCTCTCGTCGGTGACGGTCGTCTCGCTCTCGCTTATGTTAAAGACCTATACGCCGCCGGCGAAGAGGGGCGGGTAGCCGGCCCTCCATCACGCGGTCCGCATGATCCTCGCCTCCGGCTTCATATCGACCGGGCTTGAGAGCGAGGCCATGTACGTGACCAGCGCATCGACGTCAAACGGACCATAGACAGGGTCCGATCCCTTCGTGAACACGGTATACCCGTCGCCGCCGGTCGCAAGGAAATCGACCATAGCAGCCGTATAGTTCTTATCCGGTTCCAGGGGGGTGCCGGCCACCCGGATCTCCGTAACCCTATCTCCTGCAGGCCGCCTATCATCGAACGTATACGATAGACCCGAGACGGCGAGGTTATGGGGCGGCAACGGGGTCTCCCACTGCTGCTCGAGCACATCCCTGATCTGCTCTCCCGTAAGTATCATCGCGAGCACGCTTGAGGAGAACGGCTGCACCGCATAGAGGTCGCCCCAGGTGACGTCCCCCTCCGGTATATCCGCCCGGAGTGAACCGGTTGTGATGAAGGCGACATCGGCCTGCATCGCCGCCCGCTGGCCGTCGGCGACAAGGTTTCCTAGGAGGGATTCGCCGGCATCGTTTGCCAGGTCCGTGATACCAGACGGTGTGGTCGTAACGATCCGGCCCGTCATCGGTTCGACCACCTCCCTGGCCGCCCTGAGGAGCGCGGTGGCCCCGGGGTCAGGACTGATGCCGGCCGCATACGCCGGGACGATCTCTGCCGTCTTATGGGTGATATCGCCGGTGAGGGGGTCGATCACGAGATCGATATCGGCAAACGCCCTGCCGTAGCTGTGTGCCTGGGTCACCAGCACCTGATTCCCCCCGGCATTCTCCATATAGGCGTTGGTGAACTCGTGGGTGTGGGCCGATAAAACGACATCCACATCCGGGTCGAGCCCGGCGACGATACCGGCAACCCTGCCCGTCACGCTGCACCCACTCCGGGTCGGACCGTCGTAGGCCTCCTGCGAGCCCCCTTCATGGAGGAGGATGACGATCGCATGCACCCCCTTCTCCTGGATCTCTGGGATATACCGGTTGATCGACTCGATCTCGTCCTTGAAGACGAGACCCTCTATGTTTGCCGGTCTCTGGATGGAGGGTGTCCCGATCGTAACGGCGCCGATGAACGCGATCTGCACGCCATCGAGATCCCGGATCGTGTAGGGGGCGGCGATTGGCGTATCGTTTATCTCCCAGACAACGTTTGAGGATATATACTCCATAGCCGCGCCCGGGTAGGGGTCTACCAGGTGGGAGATGGTCGTCGCGCCGTTCCCGCCGCCGATCATTCGGAGAAGCTCGTCCGTGCCACGGTCAAACTCGTGGTTGCCGAAGGTTGCGATAGTTGTGTAGTCGTCTGCCAGACTATTCCAGAATAGCAGGGTGGGTTCGTCCAGCAGGAGCCCGGACTCCGGCGGTGATGCGCCGACAACATCCCCGGGCAGCGCGATGAACGTGTTCGTCCGATCGGTCGCCGATGTGAGGTATGATGCAAGCACCGGCGCACCGCCGGCCGGTTCGCCGTTGAGGCTTTTCGTGCCGGGCAGTTGTCCGTGGAAGTCGTTGACCGCGAGGATCCTGACATGAACGGGCGCCGGGTGCTGGGAAGAGGAGAGGGCTACGGGTATGAGGATGATTATTGTGAGCACGAAGAGGCCGGCGATCACCTGCCACCACGGTGATCTAACGCTGACTGACGAACCGGATGCCATAAGGAGGGTTCTGGCTCTTTGAGGATAAATCCAGCTGGATTGGATGCGCGGTCAGGGTAGGGATGGGATTGTAGCCGGGAGAAGCCCACCGGGGCGCTTCTGCGCTCGCGGCTGGCTGAGCCGGTCCGGGATCACCCCTCCCGCTTCGACCGGGGCCGTTGAGGTACCCGATATCCAGGCAGGGATGATTTGATCAGGACCGCACGCAATTATGTCGGGGTCACAGCGCTGTTGTCCTCAGGTAGTCCTCTTCCGCGGCGACTGCCCGCTCTTTCCAGTCGGTAACAACCCACGCGTACTCTTCAAAGCGCGGGGAGATGAAGAGACCGGTACCGCCGTTACCGAGCGTCCCGACCTCCTGACCCGGCATGAATCGATCCTGGATCTCATCCTCAATGGCGTGGTAGACGAACGCATCGATCTTCTTTGTCACCGACGCGATGATGAGGTTCGGGGCGAGGTAGGACTGGTCAGTATCTGAGCCTATAAGGTAGATATCCCCTGTCCTTCGGGCGATATCCACGATCCCGGTACTTGAGGCGCCGGCTATCATCAGTATGACGTCGGTACCCCCGCTCCGGAGATCCCGGGCGAGTTCACCCGCGCGCTCCGGCATGCCGAACCCCTCAAAGTCTTCGCCGACGTAGAGAACCGTGACGTTCACCTCCGGGTCGTATGCCGCCGTTCCGGCGGTAAACCCCCTGACAAACGGGTCGATGACACCGACCGGCGCCCCGGCGATCACGCCGACCTTCCCGGTCTCTGTGATACCTGCCGCAAGTACGCCGGCAAGGTAGGACGACCCGTAGGGAACCATCGCAACGTCGCATGCGTTCGGGAGGTTGTAGTCTTCCTGTTCGAGGGTGAAGAACCGGATATCGGGGTTTGCCACGGCCCACGCCCGGGTATCATCGGTGAACTGGAACCCTTCGGTGATCACGAGGTCGGGCTTCTCGGTGAAGTTCCGCGTGGAGAATATAGCGTCGAGAAGGGGAAGATCTTCATGTGAAAATTCTCTCTTCGTGAACGAGAACGCTTCCTGCGCCCGGAAAAGTCCCCGGTATGCCGAGTCCGCAAACGATCGGTCACCCTTCACCTTCGGGTAGACCATCCAGACTACCGGGCGATCGCCCTCGCCGGCGACCGGGTCATACGAGAGACCGGGGAGCACGGGCACCCTGTCCGACGAGGGGATGGGGGTGCCCTCCGAGAACACCCCTCCCTCGACCACCCAGCAGGCGTAGTACCCGATGAGCGGGCCGGTAGAGGACTCGGTGGGGAACCGGAGCGGCCCTGAAGCGCCGGTGATTGTGGGGTGAGCGCCTGCACGGATCATGGTCGCAGCCTCGACCGCTTCCTGCGGATCCCAGCCCTTGGCGGTCCCGTCGCCGGAGACGACCCACCGCAGGGAGGCCGCGAGCGACTCCTCCGGCGCCACCTCCTGCCGCGCCGTGGTGTAGACGGCGAGGAGTAGTGCGTCATGCGCCTGAGCGGCAAACGCCGGCGGTTCTTCACCGAAGATCTCCTCGTAAGCGATCGCGTACCCGGTCGAGGGGTCAGGGGCAAGGGACATACCCCGGATCCCCTCCGCCCGTGGCCCGAGGTTCTCAAGCAGGTGCGGTGAACGGCAGGCGTCGGAGAGGAAGAGGCCGGCGGACGAGCCTGCGGCAGCAAGAGCTTCCGCGAGCCCGACCGCTTCATCGGGATACACGACGGCGATGACGATATCGGGGTCTTCATCCACGATCTGCGCGGCGATCTCTAAGACCGGTCTGTTGAGCGATGCTGTGCCGGCGATCCGGATACCGCTTGCTGCTTGCGGGGCAAGGTGTGCAAACGCCTCTCCATAGGGTGCGTCCACGGTGACGAGCGATATATCACTCACCCCTTCCTCCCGGAGGAGCCGGAAGATCACCTCTGCCTGCCGGTCATCGGTAGGGCAGGTTCTCCAGAAGAGGTCGCTGGTATCAGACTCCGCCGTGACGCTCGGGGAGATGAGGAGTTTGCCCTGACCCGTGACGATGGGGGCGACATGCACCAGTTCGGTGCTCGTCGCAGGGCCGATAATGATGTCGATATCGTCGCGCCCGGCCAGCTTCTCTGCGTGCGCGGATATGTTACCAGTGCTCGTATCCTGGTAAATGAGTTCGATCGTACGGCCGCCCTGCCGGTTCATCGCGTCCGCAGCCCAGGCGAGCCCGTCAAGCGAATGTGTGGCAACCGGCCCGCTTGAAGGGAGCAGGACGCCGATGCGGATGGGGTCGGGGTCGGTGGTGCATCCACAGAAGGAGATCGCCAGTATGACGATACAGGAGAGAGCGAAAACCAGGGGGAGCCTGCTCTTCAGGAATGATGATCGTGGAGTCATGGTAACTCTGGGTGGTGATCAATTGCTGTACATCGGTGATCGTTCCGGATATCTCTTTCTAAATGGGCGCCGGCGACGTCCCCCGGCAGTGCGGTGGATGTGGTTGCCCTGCCAGCCGCCGAGGAGGGGTACGAGGTGAGCACCGGCAGGCTCGCCGTTGAGGTTTTTTGTGCCGGACAGTAAGAGGTCCGAGGGCGGCACGCCTGCGCTCGCTGCTGGCGGAGCCTTTACCAGGGTCGGCCGGGGGCGGTCCAGATCACCCCTCTCTCTTCGCCTTCATCTCCTTCGCCCGGCCGATGAGGTACTCAACCTCCAGGAGTTCGCCGGCACTCCCGCAGGCGCCCCGGCCACATGCTTCGCTATGAAGCCTCAAGCACTCCTCCTCGATACGGTCGAGGTCATCCATCGTGTATTTATGATACCGGGCGAGGATGTCGCCATACTTCTGGACGAACGCAGTGATCTCGTTCAGGAGGGGCAGTCGGTCCGCCCTCGGTGCAGGGGGCTCTATAACGCATCGATCCGGTCCGGAAGTTGTGTGATCCATTGAATTGTGTTCTCGCCGCCTGGAGAGTTAT
>MTBK01221766.1_pt1 | contig 10222 bp, 4 predicted proteins | sample 1535981 | NCBI WGS metagenome assembly MTBK01 (sample SAMN06109225, study PRJNA356200) | anaerobic digester metagenome | isolation source: biogas reactors fed with pig manure or primary and secondary sludge | place: Spain | collected 2016-06-30 | reverse complement strand
CCGCTGGGGATATGTTGCAGTACCGGAATACCCGCTTTGATCAGTTCGTTAATCGCCGCCAGCCCGTAATCATCCTGCGTGGGGAAAGTCATTATTACCAAAGGTTTCCGGGTCTGCCTGTAAACATCTATTATTTTTTTATTCGACTCCGGATTGGGGATATCGATGTTATAAAAGAACACACCCACATCCACGAGTGGATCTTCCAGTACCTGTTTTATTGTTTTCTGGAAAAGATCCGGTATCATCGTTATATGAGAAGTCAGATCGACCGGATTCTGGAATGACCCGTAAGTGGGAAAATACTCGCGCAGCCCCTGCTGGGTTTCCTCGCTGAGAGAAACAACATCCAATCCGTATGCCGGGCATTTGTCGGCCAGTATGACCCCCCCTCCTCCGGAGACAGTGATGATGCCAATTCTGTTTCCCTGCGGTATCCTTCCCGCGGCGAAAATTGACAGCAGCGCGCTCATCTCCTCGAAGGTATCGGTGCGTACTACCCCTTTCTGTTTGAAGACCGCATCATAAACCCGGTCTTCACCGGCCAACGCGCCGGTATGAGAAGAAGCGGCCCGGGCCCCTTCCGCTGTTCTCCCCACCTTCAACATGGCAATCAACTTTTTATCGAGCATGGCCCGTTCGCAAGCTTCGATAAACAGCGGTCCTTCACGATAAAGTCCCTCCAGATATCCACCAACAATGGACACCTCATCCTTGTTGACCAGATAATTCAATAACTCTGCAAAAGAAATATCCGCTTCATTCCCGCTGCTGATAAAATAATTGAATCCCACCCCCAGTTGAAGGATGGCCTGGTAAACGATCCAACCTACCCCGCCACTCTGGGAAATGAAAGAAAACAAATGAGGAAAAACAAAATCCTGGGGCATGTTGTAGAAAAAACTGGCCATGCTCCCGTTGTAATAATTGTTGATACCGAGACAATTCGGTCCCAGGATACGGATACCGTTTTCTCGAGCGAATGCACACATTTTTTCCTGCTCTTCTTTCCCCTTGCTACCTATCTCCGCAAAACCGGAAGTGAAAATTACAACTGCCTTGACCTTTTTCCGGGCGCAATCCTCCAGGGCTCCCATCACCAGTTCTGCACGAACAGCAATAATAACCAGTTCGATGTCTCCCTCGATTTCCATAAGATTGGCATAACATTTTTTCCCGTAGACTTCGTCGTGCTTTGGGTTTACCGGATATATTTCCCCCTCATAATTAAAAACACCCAGCATGACCATGGTCAAACCATTTGGCTTCCTGGGATTCTTTCCAGCCCCGACCACAGCTATTGAACGCGGGTAAAAAAAGGGATCCAGTGTAGCAAGATCATTGTTCTTACCGGTAACCATGATATCCCTCCTTGATTGGGCAACGATATTAGCCATGATGCTGCAAGAGATATTAATGCCTCACCCTATAGTATTTTAACTGATAAACCATAATTTTGGTATCTTATATCTGATTTATTAATAATAATTAATCCCTGGCAAAATATTGCTGCAAAAAAGGATATTGACCTGATGACAGGGAAAACCTTGGATAAAGTCACAAACCACAAACATTCGGGGGCACGTTTATCATATATTTTCTCACCTTCACCATTATCCCGGAACCTTGCCCACCGGAAACGATCGTTACCGTAAAACATTCCCCTGACGGCAAGACCGTTTCCGGCAAGAGTAAAGTGGCGTGGACGATGAAAAAGAAACCATCCTTCTGGATCGGACTACTGGATTTTGCAGATCTGCACGTGCGGGAACGGGATTCTATCGTTCAGCATGTTTTCAAGAAAATGAGAACCCAGTTGAGATGATAGATACCGGATATGACGACGATAGATATATTAGTTTTATATTTTTTCAGGTTGTGCTTCCCATCAATTGTGTTATAATTTTTATCGTAACGGTCGTATCAGGATTAAATCTATTTTTTTCTGTATAAGGGAGGATGCAATTGAAAATGAAAAAAGCTACATCAAATGCAACTTCTGCAGAAAAATCTCCCCCAAAAAAAACATTAAACAGAACAATAAGAATTATTTTTACCGTTCTTGCACTCTTGATCATTCTTGGTTTTGGTACAGGCACAGCCATGTTGATCTCCTATGTCAAGGACGCCCCCACCTTCGATCCCCAGATGCTCAAACCGGCGGAAACATCCTACCTCTATGACAGTAAAGGGAACGAAATAACCCGCCTGTACCAGGAACAGAACCGTACGGTGATCCCCATCAGCAATCTTCCCGAATACGTACCCGAAGCTTTCGTCGCCATCGAAGATGAACGCTTTGAAAAACATTTTGGTGTCGATTTCATCGGGATAACGCGTGCCCTCGTTGTCAATATTACCAAAAAAGACCTGGTCTCCCAGGGGGCAAGCACCACAACCCAACAACTCATCCGTAACGCTTTTTTGACCCCCGAAAAAACATTGAAACGAAAAATCCAGGAAGCATGGCTCTCCATCCAGCTGGAGCGAGAATTTTCAAAACCGGAGATACTGGAAATGTATTTGAATACCATTTACTTCGGCAATGGAGCATACGGCATAGAAGCGGCGGCAGAAACCTATTTCAATAAAAGTGCCTCCGATCTTTCTCTTGCCGAGGGATCCATGCTGGCAGGCTTTGTTTGCGCCCCCAACTCATTCAACCCTTTCATCAATGAAGAAAAAGCACAAAACCGAAAAAAGACTGTTCTACGCAAGATGACTTCCCTGGGTTACATTGGCACCAATGAGGCCAAATCTGCCCGTGAAGAAGAATTGAAATACGGAGAATTGAAGAGCCGGGAGTATCCATATTCCTATTTCATCGATTATGTTGTCCACCATGAATTGACCAGGATCCTCTCCGAAACCGCGCTCCTGGGCGACAAGGAGGCGGCGTATCATGCGATTTATACCCAGGGGCTCAAGATCTACACAACTCTCGACACGGAGTTGCAGGCCCATGTCGAAGAAACCCTGAAACGTAAAGATAAATATCCGACCACGACATACATCAATATGGACAAGTTCAAGGCCGCTTACCAGGAAGCGGGCAACAAACTGCCCAGAGATTACCCCAAAGCTTACATCGATGAAGAAAACGGTGTTCCGCAGCCCCAGGCAGCAATGGTAGTCGCCAACCCGCAAACGGGTGCTATCAGGGCCCTCGGAGGAGGGCGTGAATATCGTAAAAACAAGGATGAGGTGCTCCGTTTCGTCAGCAAGCGACAACCCGGATCATCCATCAAACCGATAGTTTCCTATGCCCCGGCTTTCGAGGAGAAGATTCTGGCACCGGGAAGCATCGTATACGATGTACCGATAAAGATCGGGAACTATGCGCCGCGAAGCTGGGATGGCAGGTACTGGGGGCCTATCACCGTCAGGGAGGCCATCAGATGGTCACGCAATATCCCGGCCGTCTCCGTTCTTCACATGGTTACTCCGGGCAAGGGCACAGAATATGCCGAAAGAATGGGCATCTCTTCCTTTTCAGAGGATGATCGCGGTTCCCTATCCGTGGCCCTGGGCGGGGTAAGTGGTATTTCGGTCATGGATATGTGCCAGGCTTTTGCAACCGTAGCCAATGAGGGGGTTAAAAAACCACTCCACACCGTCTCCCGGATCGAGGATCGAGACGGAGAAATTGTTTTTGAACAGAATGCTGCCGGAGAAGCGGTTTTGAGCCCACAAACAGCCTACATGATCACAAATATATTGGAGGAGACCCACCGCACCACTTTCACCGGTAACCGTTTGTATATTGACCGCCCCGTGGCCGCCAAAACAGGTACCACAAATGATGACCGCGATACCCTGCTAGCCGCCTTTACGCCCAACCTGATTTCATATCTGTGGATGGGTTATGATTACAAAGACATGGGGCGGATCAGGGGTGGACATGGGCTTACCACCTCGATCACCAGGGATGTCTTCAAGAAAGCGTTCGAGGGATTGGAAAAAATCAGTTTTGAAAGCAGGCGCCCATCGGGTCTGGTTACCATGGAAATATGTAAATTGTCCGGATTGAAACCAACACAATTATGCCGTGATGCGAATGCCGTGGTCAGAGAAATTTTCACACCGCAGACCGCTCCCAAAGAAACATGCAGTGACCATGTCGAGGTAGAAATATGCCAGGCCTCGGGCCTCCTCAGGGGGCCCTACTGCCCGGATGAAGATGTAACAAAGGAATATTTTTATACTGGAAAACACTCGGAAGATAAGCCTCCCAAGGAAAAATGCGATGTCCACACCGGGCCATCCGAAAAAATAACATCATTTGCAGCCATATGGAATCCCGTTTCCAGATCTGTAACTCTGTCCTGGTCGATTTCTTCTTCCTCGAACATCAAAGAGTTTAAAATTTACAGGGGGTCAAGCAACGAAGAAACCACCTTGCTGGCCAGCATCAATGCCCAAACCCTGCATTATACCGATGCACGTGATTTGAAAAATGACACGGAATATACTTACTTCCTCTACATGGTGGACAAACAGAACAACCAGTCCGAACCTGCCACGGCCAGGGTCAAGGTTCCTTCAGCAAGTCTCTCCCTTTCACCCCCCACCCTCTCTCTGCCCGAGAACAGCAAGGAAAAGGAAGTTGCTTTATCACCCGTTTTGTTGTGGCGGGGCTCACCTGGGGCGACATCTTACACCGTTGAAGTGGCCAGCGATGACAACTTCAGCAACATCGTCTTCGACAGTACAGTTAAAATAACGATGATAACCGTTACCCCCCCGCTGGAAGAAGGGAAAATATATTGCTGGAGAGTGAAATCAAACAACGAGAACGGATCAAGTCAATGGTCATCTGTCAGATCTTTCAAAACCAAGCAAATCTCACCCTCCGAGTTGAGCCTTTACAATCGCTTTGTTGTCAAAACTCATTTTTTAGCAATTTCCTGGAAAATTTACCCGCTCTATACCCGGCCCCATCATTTGAGTGTCACCACGGTAACACCGATATCGCCTTCTTCCGGATGACCGTCGCGGAAACCTCGCACCTGGTGATGCTCCTTTAGAAAAGCTTGCAGCCCCTTTCTGAGTCGGCCCGTACCCCGCCCGTGGACCACAAACACCTGTCTATAATTGTTGAGAATAGCATTATCCAGATATTTTTCTAGTTCTTCCCTGGCCTCCTCGATGGTAAACCCATGCAAATCGATCCTGTCGCTTACAGTTTCGTGCTCTCTGTCAAGCATGTATCCCGGTAAACTCGAACTTTTTTGCCCCATTTCACGCTCGTCAATCCCCCCCGGCCTGACATCTCCGAAAACAGTTTCGATCTTCTTGTCTTCAACCCGTATGAGCAAACTCTCCTTCTGCAGATCGATATATTCCACTATCCCCTCCCGTTTCAGGCTCTTGATGTAAATTTCATCCCCGCAACGAATCCCCTCCCCGGAAACTGTAGTGGCGTCCTGAGCATGGCTCTCGATGTCAAGTATATCCTCCATGGCAGCATGCAATGACCTTCTGATTTTTTCGGCATCTTTCAAGGGCTTTGTCTCTTTTTTCATTTTCGACTCGGAAACGATCCGCTGGAGATCAACGATCAATTCATTCGCCTTCTGCCTGGCCTCTTTCACTATCCTTGCGGCTTCATTCCTGGCTTTTTTGAAAGTATCTTCCTGCAGAGCCTTTGTCCTTTCCATCTCTTCTTCCAGTTGCCGGCGCATTGTTTCTGCCTGCCTGCGTTCATCCACCGCCTGTTCTGCCTCCTGCCTGGAACGCTTCTGCTCGATATTGAGATCGTTGATAATCGTCTCTATCTCCGCATGTTCACGGGACAGATACCCCCTGGCCTCATCAATAATAGCCGGGGGTAATCCCAGTTTGCCCGCAACAATCAGGGCATTGCTGCTTCCGGGTACCCCCATCATCAAGCGAAAAGTAGGCGACAATGTTTCCACATCAAATTCCAGGGAAGCATTCTGGATACCCTCCTGAAGATGAGCAAATATCTTCAGGTCATTGATATGTGTGGTGGTAACCACCAGGGAGCCCTTACGATAGAGATTGGCCAGTATCGCCCTGGCCAGTGCCGCCCCCTCGGAGGGATCCGTGCCCGCTCCCAGTTCATCGAGCAAGATCAGTGATCGTGGACCTGCTTCCTCCAGTATGGAGATGACATTTTTAAGATGTGCTGAAAAAGTGCTCAGTGATTGTTCCAGGCTCTGTTCATCGCCGATATCAACCCTTATCTTCTCGAACACCCCTATTTCGGTTCCGGCACGTACGGGCAGATGCAGTCCCGATTGAGCCATGGCCACGAATAGCCCGACGGTCTTCAGCGTGACTGTTTTCCCACCGGTGTTCGGACCGGTAACGATCATGATGCGATTTTTTTTCCCAAGTTTGAAATCAATGGGTACCGCCTCTTCTTTCAAGAGTGGATGTCTGGAACCTTTCAGATCTATATATCGTTCCCTGGCAAGCCGTGGCTCGATTCCTTCCAAGGAAAAACTCAACTTTCCCTTGGCCATTACAAAATCGAGGTAACCATACAACGCCAGGTCATTGCGAAGTGAATCTGCATCACCGCCTACCAGCAAACTCAATTCCTTCAAAATTCTTTCTATCTCTTTCTTCTCCATGTTTTTGTATTGTTGAAACTTGTTCTGTATTTCCAGGGTGGAAATTGGTTCAATGTAGAGGGTAGCTCCGCTGGATGATTGGTCATGGAAAATTCCCTGAAATTGTGTCCTGTGTTCCTGCTTGACAGGCAGAACATAACGGTCATTGCGGATCGTGATCAACGGCTCCTGCAGATATCGTCGCAAGCCGGGGTTTCTTATACATTCCTCCAATTTATCCTGTATTCTGCGGCTCAAATCAAGCCGAACACCCCTTATTTCACCCAACAAAGGCGAGGCCGAATCACGTATCTCACCGCCATCGCCGACACAGGATTCCAATTTCCGGTACAGAGCGGAGCAGCCATCAATCCGGAAAATAAATGAAGTAATGGTAGGAGCTATTTCTCTGATTTCTTCCCTTTTCAAACGGTTCTGCAGATGACGGCATGCTCGTATAAAATTCTTTATTTTCAACAACTCGGGGGCGGTCAGTACACCCTCTTTTTCAGCTTTCCTTGTCGCAAGCCGGATATCCGGAACAGGCTTTATCTTCAAAAAATCTTTTTCCAGAAGGGCACAGGCTTCCGTTGTCTCCCTGTATTTATTACGTATCTTATGCAGATTGCATTCCGGCAAAACAGCCCGTGCCACTTCGTTTCCAATGGCGGTAACGGTCAAGGAAGCCAGCATCACCCTGATCTGATCAAATTCGAGCAATCTGATTTCTCTTTCTGTCAGCACTGTCATTTTACAGGATCCCTTCTTTCCGGAAACAATCTCCACCGCCTACGTACAGGAAACGTAGTTTTTTTTCTCTACCCCTGGTAATACCTACCCGCCCGGTGGCAACGATCTCCTCCCCGGGAACAGTAATATTCTTATCCACGATGTACAGCGGGGGTTCTGCCAGTGAAATTCCATTATGCTCGCCTTCTATACCCATCGCCTTGCAAAGGTTTCCGGGACCATTTGCTATTGAGAGGCGATCTTGCTTTCCCCTTCTCTTTTGCATCAAAAGCAGTCCTTCAACAGGTAGAACAGATCTCACCAGTACCGCCTCACCGCAGCCTTCCTCCCGGCAGACAGTATTGAAACAATGATGAATTCCATAGATCAAATAAACATATGCCCGCCCCGGGGGGCCGAACATCGCTGCATTTCTTTTCGTACGTCCCCTGTAAGTATGTGATGCCGGGTCATCGTGTAGATATGCTTCGGTCTCGATGACAATACCCGCTGCTACCCCATCCAAAGATTCGTGCACCAGGATCTTGCCCAATAATTCCCTGGCTACCGCCACCGTGTCCCTGTTGTAGAAATTGATCTTCAGGGGGTGCGCTCCACTCCGCGGCATCTACAAACTTCCTTTCCAAAATTTTGCATGGCGTGTATTGAGGATATCATCCTTGCCAGCCATGCCCCTGCGCGCAGTAATAACCCCGTATACCATATCATCCATGGCACTCGTCCCATGCGCATCGGTGTTGATGACAAGCCGGACCCCCCTGGAAACCGCTTGCCTGACGTGCTCACCCTTGAGATCTAGACGATCGGGAGAACTGTTTATCTCCAGTGCCGTATTCGTTCTGACGGCATGATCCAGAATCGATTCAATATCGATCCTGTATGGATCCCTCCTGTTGATCAGACGACCGGTAGGATGCCCGATAATATCCACATGCGGATTTTCCATCGCCGACATTATTCTTCCGGTCAGTTCCTCCCTGCTCTGCTTGAACCCACTGTGGATGGAAGCGATTACTATATCCAATCCTTCCAGAACCTGATCCGGAAAATCGAGTGATCCATCCCCCAGAATGTCGACCTCGATCCCCGTAAAAATATGCAAATCCTTGATTTTACCACGAAATTCCTGAATATAAGACACCTGTTCCCGGAGCCTCTCCGCCGTCAAACCGCCGGCTATCTTCAAGGATTGGGAATGATCGGTGATAGCCACATATTCATACCCTTTCCTGATGGCACGCTCCACCAGTTCCGGAATGGTGTTACGGCCATCGCTCCAGTCACTGTGCAGGTGGAGATCACCCTTGATGTCTTCGACTTCTACCAATGATGGTAACTCCAGAACATCTGCCTCGAACAGAGAATTGTCCTCACGTAACTCCGGGGGTATGAAAGGCATATCCAGGGTACGGTATATTTCCTCTTCCGAGTTGATTGCCGGATGTCTGCTCCCTGCTGATAGCCCGTTTTCATCCCAGTCAAAACCCAGATCGCGAGCCCTCTTCTGCAGGTACCGGATGTGCGCTTTGGAACCTGTTTCAAGAACAAGTCGGGCAAAGTACCCTTCTGCGGGAACATATTTGATGGTCACCGGCACATTGTAGATCGAGTTTATCTTTATCTTTCCCTCGGCCCGTTCCATCTCCTTGAGCAGGGGATATGGCCTCAATACTTCTTCCAACCTTTCCGGGGTAAATATTCTATCGGTACCCAACAGAATACCAACTTCACGGACGCTCTCATGTCCTCTCCGTGTCCCCCCCATGGCCGAAAAGAACATAACCCCCTCTACCCTCTTGATCCTGGCTTCCAATTCCAGGACCAGGTTCGTGGCCATGTTGAGCAAGATCCTGCTGCCATATTTCCCTTTCTTCTCCAGATGATTCAAAATACTTCTTTCCAGCGAAGCCCCCACGCGGGGGATCCTTCTGATATCCCCTCTTTCCGCCGCAGCTACAAGATCGTCAAGATTGTTCACATCCAGACTTTGCATCAACAATGATATGTTCCTGGGTCCCAGGCCGGGCATGCTGAAAAGGGGCAGAAGTTCAACCGGTGCCTCCGCTTCCAGTTCTGCCAGGTATTCGCTGCCACCATCGACGATGATCTCCTCGATTATCCCGGACAGGGTTTTTCCGATACCTTTCACTTCCTGTATCCGATGTTCTGCAACCAGATCTTCCACCCTCTCCTCGAGATGGGCTATCGTTCTGGCCGCCTGCAGGTATGCCCGGATCTTGTAGCGGTTTTCCCCTCTCAAAATTAAAAACTCCGCTATATGCTGTAGATAAGCGGCAACTTCTCTGTTCTTCACGGGTTAAAAAACTCCTTGAAAATTATTTGAGGGCCAATGTCATTTGACAACGACGTGGTAATGTTCCAGAAAGAAAATCCTTGCTCTTTCAAAAAGACCGGGCATAACCTGGTTGATCGCCGTAGCCATTTTCGAACCGGAAACGAGATCCCCCAGATATTCAAGGGGTAACAGAGAAACAACGGCCAGTACAATGAAGATGAAAAGCAATCCCTTCAAGGCACCGATACCCATGCCGCCCAGCCTGTTCAACGGACCGATTAAAGGCACCCGGTTGAATGATTTCATTTTCCTGACGATAACACCGATCAGGATCTGCAAGATGATGAACAACAGGATAAAAGAAACTGCGCTGACAATGGTATTCATCCCCGGGATAAAATCAAAACCCGGAATTCCTTCGTCAATTATACCCAGCGAGGAATCCTCGACAAGGGCACCCCCGGAAGAGAGCATATCGGTAAGCATTATTCCCAGAGGTTTGCTCCCGTACAGCGCCCCCAGGAAAGAAACCGCATACCCGACAACCCCGGCCACCTGTTTCAACAAGCCATCAAGAAGGCCACTGATCAAATAC
>MTBK01208808.1_pt1 | contig 10225 bp, 9 predicted proteins | sample 1535981 | NCBI WGS metagenome assembly MTBK01 (sample SAMN06109225, study PRJNA356200) | anaerobic digester metagenome | isolation source: biogas reactors fed with pig manure or primary and secondary sludge | place: Spain | collected 2016-06-30 | reverse complement strand
CACGTATGCCGGTCATTGTATAACCATTTAATGCGCCATAGACTGAAATTAAAATACCGAGTGTGACGATTTTCCCGCCTGAATTTCCAAAAATCGCCATGGCCACTTCTGATGAGGCATTTAAATTTCCAGCGATCGCATCGACTGGTAAAGTTTTTACAAAAACAAAATTAATAAAGCAATAAACGAGTGTCACAAAACCAAGTCCTAAAACAATGGCTTTGGGTAAATCTTTTTCTGGTTGTTTCATTTCACCAGCAACGTTTCCAACATTTAACCAACCATCATAAGCAAATAAAGTGGCTAACAACGCCCCGCTGAACCCCGCTAACCAAGAAGATTTCGTATTTAAATCTAGGTCGACTAGCGAGACGGTTACTTGTCCAGGTGTCAATAAACCGATGATAATAATCGCTGCAATTGGCAATAGTTTAATAAACAATGTGATTGTTTGAACTTTCGCAGCCACTCTTGTTCCTAATAAATTAATGCTCGTGACACTAATTGCCGTTAAAAGAGCAATTGGGATTAAAAAGACGGTACTTAGATGAAAAAGATGAATAAACTGTGTTGCAAAAATGATACTCAAGGCGGCAATATTGGCTGGGAAATAGATAATTGATTGCGCCCAACCTAACAAGAAGGCCGGTAATTTGCCATAAGTTACTTCAATGTACTGAATTGCGCCTCCTGTTTTAGGAATGGCTGTTGCTAATTCTGCAACTGTTAATCCACCGCAAATTGTTAACAACCCAGCGACAAACCAAGCAAGTAAAGCGAGTTGCGCATTTTGTGTATGCGAGACGACCGCTGCTGCTTTAAAAAAGACCCCTGCACCAATCACGGTCCCCATAACAGTTGACAAAGCGCCTGTTAAAGAAATCTCTTTTCTTAATTTTTGATTTTCCAATTATTCCACTCGCTTTCTGTAGTAAAACTTATTAGTCAAAGTATACTGAAAATTTATGGAAATTTCCATTGTAATTTCATAAAAAAAGAAAAACTCAAATGCAGATCAAAATGATCAGCATTTGAGCAAATTTTATTTATACATAAAGATGTAGCGGGTAAGTTAAGTAATTAGGTTCTTCTAATTTTTCAGCTGTTACGAAACCAGCTGGGGCATGTAAAACTGATGGGATTCGGTTAACTACCGTTGCACAAGTATGCGCTACAGTATCCGGTTTTTCAAGTGAGAAAACCATATCTGGCTCTCCAGTAATTTCCCAATCACACATATCGCCATCATTTTCACGGTACACTTTTCCAATACATTCGACTTCAAGTTCAATGCCTTGATGGGTATGAATTGTTGTTACTGCGGACATACCAATTGCATCGCCAGCTGGGATTGTCCGACCTAATGTTTCAGAATAAACATCTTCTTCTAAGACAAATGGAACACTCTTTTGGCTAATCGCTTGAATCGTCCAATGCATTTTAGCACAAATGCCTTCTGCTGCGTTCCACATGTAAGATGGTAAACTTTCAGCTTGGGCAATTTCAGTTTCAAATGTTACTAAATCATAACCTGCACCATGCGCCTCTGCTAAAGCCAAACCATAATCTTCTACGTTATAGCTAACTGCACCTTTTATTTTTTTAATTTTGTTCATTCCAGCCATCATCAAGGTTGGTATATTAATCCAGTAAATATCTTGCATGCCACTTCCAGTAATTGTTACCCCATGTTTTTTTGCCAATTTGTCTAAGCGGTTGGTAACAGCCGGTGCGGTATTCCATGGATAAATCGCTTCCTCACACGTCGTAATTACGTTTACGTGGTTAACAATGCATGTTTCATAGAACTTTTCCATTTCTTCCATATAACTAAATATCGTTACAATCGCAATGTCTGCGTCACAACTTTCCAATACTTCTTGGGCATTCGCAGCTATTTTTACGCCTGTTTGATAGCCTAATTCTGCGAAATCGCCAATGTCTTTTCCGACAACATTCGGATTATTATCAATCGCACCGACAATTTCTGCACCATGATCCATTAAATACTTCACTAAAACTTTTGACATTTTACCGCAACCATATTGAACGACACGAATTTTTTCTGTAAACATTGAACTGCCTCCTATTAATTGTATTTATTTTCACATTCATAGTATAATCTCTCTAGTAACTATAGAGTCAAGAGAGAGTATTGAAAATGTTTTCAAAGATGAAAATTGGTGATTTTGCACGTTATAATCAAGTTTCGATTCAAGCGTTACGTTATTACGAAGAAATTCATTTGTTAGCCCCAATTTGGGTTGACCCCATAACCAACTACCGCTACTACCATATTAAGCAATCGGCTGTCATCGACAACATTCAATTCTTCCAACAGATCAATTTTTCTTTAGCTGAGATAAAACAAATCATGAATGATACTGATAGTTTGACCGAACTAAATGAGCTAGTTGAAAAAAAGAAAAACGAATTAACGAATCAGTTAGCTAGTATTCAATTACAACTACAAGCTATTAAGAATTTTCAAGAAGGTGCACTCACTTATCAAAATAAACAACACTGTCAAACCATTGAAATTTGTGAATTTCCGGCAAGGTATATTTTGTCGTATCCAATTAGTCAAAACATTTATACGATGTCAGAAGAAGAGTATGAATTTTCTTTGCGAGAGTTTAAGAACCAGCGAAGTGATTCAAATCAATTTAAATGTGTTGGTTCTCTGATGCCACGCCAGTCTTTTATTGACCAAAGTTTTATTTCAAAAGAGCTTTTTATATTTACGAACAAGAAAAATCCCCTAGCAAAACAACTACCTAAAGGAACATACGCTACTTTTTATTGTCACTCTTTTAAGGAAGAACTGCATCGCTTAAAATCGTTTCATCTTGAATTAGAACAAAAGAATTATCAAGTCATTGGTGACTATATTTGCGAGGTTTTATACGAAAAAAATAAAACTTCAGATATTAACCGCTCCATGTTTATTCGTATGCAAATTCCAATTAAACAAGTCGCTTTAAACGAATCCTTTTAAAATTAGAAGTGATTCGTTTCTCTCAAAAATTCATTTTGCCAACATTCAAAGTAAATCTTATCTTCACTTAATAGCTCCTTTTTTTCACGCGCTTTATTTTGCATAACAAGTCGATTTGATATCAATTTCCCCTTCTAGCATTTACGCATTAAAAATTCTTATAATAAAGTGGTCTTCTTTTACAAGAAAAGGTAAAATAAATAGCAACACGTACTTTATGGATGGAACAAAAAATAGTAAATGAGGAGACTTGCTGTGAAAATATTTTTAGTTGAAGACGATTTTGCTCTTGCCAAACTCGTGAAAGAAGCAATTGAAAAATATAATTTTGAGGTTTTTCCTAGCACCAATTTTCAAGCACTTGATCAAGAATTTCTAGAAGTTCAGCCTGATCTAGTCTTAATGGATATTAATTTGCCTTACTTTGATGGCTTTTACTGGACAAAACAAATTCGACAACACACCAATGTTCCTATTATTTTCTTATCTGCCAGAGATTCACCGATGGACCAGGTGATGGCTGTAGAATATGGTGGCGATGATTATTTGGTCAAGCCTTTTGCCAATGAAGTCCTTATCGCTAAAATTAAAAGCCAATTACGGCGTGCTTATGGCGAATATGCAGCCAATAAGGAACGAACTCTTGCGCGACAAGGTCTAGCTTATTATCCTGAAAGGCTAGAAGTACATTATCAAAATCAAAAAGAATTGCTGACCAAAAAAGAAGGCGAACTTCTCGAACTACTACTAGAATCCGCACCAAAACTTGTCCCTCGTGAAATTTTATTAATGAAAATTTGGGACGATGCTCGTTTTGTCGATGATAATACGTTATCGGTGAACATGGGACGTTTACGAAAAAAACTAGAGGACCTCGGTTTGCCGACAAACATTATCACAACGGTTCGCGGCAAAGGTTACTTATTAGACTGGGGGGAAGCTTAAATTGATCCGTTTCTACTTAAAAATGAATGGTTTTGCATTGTTTACTAGCTTTGGGATTGTTAGTTTTCTTGCCTTTGTTATTTATTTAACCAATGCTTTTTCCTTACAGTTAGTCCTTTATTTTTGGTTTATTTCGATTTTATTGTTTGTTTTTGTTTTTTTCTTTGATTGTCGGTCGAAAAAAGAGTTGTATCGTTTTTTATCGGGGAAAACCGATCAATTGCTAATTGGTGATACGAGCAATCTAAGTCAACAAATGAAACGAAAAATGGACGAACGTTTACGAATTGAAGAACAAATGGTTTTAAAACATGCCCAACGTCAACAACAACAAATCACTTTCATGAATTTATGGGTTCATCAGATGAAAACGCCACTGAGTGTTCTAGAGTTAATGGCACAAAATAACCAGCTTACTCGTCACGATGTTTTGACTGAAACCCATCGCTTAAAATCTGGCTTAAACTTAGCGTTAAACGAAGCGCGTCTAGGAACTGATTTTCAAAAAGACTTTATTTTAGCGCCTTTATCACTAAATAAAATCGTTACGAACGCCGTCAATAACCAAAAAACCGCTTTTATTCAGCGGAAACTTTTCCCTAGTGTTGAAATTGAAGAGGCCTTGCAAGTAATTAGTGATGAAAAATGGCTAACGTTTATGATTGAGCAACTACTTACCAATGCACTGAAGTATTCACATCCACAAGGAACGATTGAATTAAAGGCGGTAACAGAGGAACAAGCGGTGACACTCACGATTACCGATCACGGGATTGGGATTTCGGCTTCTGATTTACCACGAGTTAAACAAGCTTTCTTTACAGGGGAAAATGGTCGGAAATTTGGTGAGGCCACAGGGATGGGGTTATATTTAGTCCAACAAGTTGCCGATGAGTTGAGGATCGAATTAACGATTCATTCAACTGTTGGCCATGGAACGAGTGTCGCACTACAAATCCCGGCTTAGACGTCCTTTCAATAAAGAACAAGCACTCAAACATTTTCGTCGCAAAAAAACTTTTGCCACTTGGCTTAAAGTTGCGCATTTGTTTGCGTCTTTGTTCTTTTTTTATCTTACAAAATTGTAAGTAAGTTGTTAGTTACAACAATAGGCAGAAGTTTGGTTCTTTGCTACACTTTAGAAAAGACGTTTTAGGGGGAAAAGCATGTCGTTACTAAAAATTAAACAACTCACAAAAAATTATTCTGGCGAAGTCACGGTTGAAGTCTTAAAAGGAATTGATTTAACGATTGAAAAAGGGGAAATGGTGGCGATTATGGGGCCTTCAGGTAGTGGGAAGACGACTTTACTCAATTGTATTGCGACACTTGACCAACCAACAACCGGCGAAATTTTACTAGACAATGAAAATCCCCAGCTTTATGAAAAAAATCGCTTGGCTGATTTTAGACGTCATAAGCTTGGTTTTGTTTTTCAACATTATAACCTGCTCGCTCCTTTAACCGTGATTGAAAATATTGTCCTGCCACTTACTTTAGATGGGGAAAAACCAGATGTCATGTTAAAAAAAGCGGATGAATTGTTAGAAGAATTAGGGATTGCGGCTTTACGTGACAAACGTACTTACCAACTTTCTGGTGGTGAAATGCAACGAGTGGCGATCTGTCGGGCCTTGATTCATCAACCAACCTTGATTTTAGCCGATGAGCCGACTGGAAACCTTGATTCAAAATCAGCAGATACGGTCATGCGTTTATTAAGTCAACTGAACTTTGAACGTCAAATTACGACGCTAATGGTTACGCATGACGCTTATTCTGCTAGTTTTTGTAACCGTGTGATTTTTATTAAAGATGGTAAATTTTATAATGAAATTTATTTAGGGAATAGTCGAGAAGAATTTTACCAAAAAATCTTAACGGTTTTAAGTCATTTAGGAGGTCGTTCGCATGCGTTTTTCCAAGCTGATTATTAATAATGTCATCCGCTCACATCGAACCTATCTTGGCTATTTTTTAAGTAGTACGTTTTCAGTATTTGTCTTTTTTATTTTTTCAATTTTGAATTTCCATCCTCAACTAAAAAGCGGCCTTGGGGGAAGTAATCATTTAATTGCTGAGTTTGCTCAAATGGCGATGGTCGTCAGCCAACTTTTAATTGTTTTTCTTTCTTTCATCTTCCTTTGGTATTCTTTTGGTGTTTTTGCTAAATCAAGGCAAACCGACTTAAGTATCTATGTCATGCTTGGGATTCGACCACGTGATCTCAAACGTTTGCTTTTTGGTGAGAACATGGTCATTGGAGCCGCTGCGATTACTTCTGGCACTTTAATTGGGTTGGTTTTTATGAAGATTATTTTAATTTTCATTCAAAGTTTATTAAATATTACGAGTGGTTTAGATTTTTATTTCCCAACGATGGGGATTCTTACCACCGTAGTTATTTATTTTCTTTTATTTTTACTTGTTAGTTTTTTACTGATTATAAAAATCGAAACAGCGAATCTCACGCAACTTGGCAAAAGTGGCGACATGCCTGATCCTTTACCAAAAGTCCGCTTCATCTATGTGTTGCTCTCTTTTTTATTAATCGGTTCTGGTTATGGTGCACTTGTTTACTTTGTTTTCAGTCTTCGAGGTTTCTTCACGTTGTTTTTCGTTGTTTTTGCCACGGTGATCGGAACCTTTTTATTCTTTCACCAAGTTAGTGTTTTTTACTACTTACGTAAACGACAATCCACCCGTTTTTGGAAAAAAGAAACTTTTTTACTTACGACAGAAGGCATTCATCGCGCCAAAGAAAATGCCAATTTATTTGCTTTAATTACTTGTACTGCCGCCGTTGCTCTTGTCGGTGTTTCAGTCACGGCAACTTTAGGTAGTTATGAGGCAACGACTAGAAACAACTTACCGGCAGCTTTTGTTTTCAGTCGTCCGTCTTCTATTCATAAAAACACGGCCACAACGACTGAAAATTTAGGACAAGAGATTCTAACAAAAATCAAAATAGCTGGTCATTCAGCGAGTTTGGAAGAATTTGATACGTATGCTTTTAGTTTTCGCATTCCAACGGTTAGCTCGAATTTTTATGGTAGCATCATGCGGGTTTCTGATTATAATCGAATTGCTAAACGATTCAAACTTGAAACACTACCAATCACTGAAAATAACCTTTTCGTTCCTGCTTTTGATGTAGAATCCATTGTTAAAAACCCTACCGAACAAGTGATTGAAGTCCCAAAAAACGAAGACGATTATAGTGATCCCTATGAATTAAATTTAATCGATGCGCCTTTTTCCTTTCGACTAATTAATTATGAAAAGACTTGGCTTGCTTCGGATGCGTTTGTCGATCGTTTTTTAAATGACGCACAACCAACAGATATCTACGGACGCTCTTATCAAGTCATTGATTTTCCTGGCTGGGAAAACTTCCCGGATTTAAATAATCAAATTATTGATGAATTGAATGACAAAGTGCATCTTTTTGAAGAAAATATGGAAAACTTACATCAGGCGTCTGAGGCTGGTAAAATTACGAACGAGGAATACGCTGAACAATGGGATATCGCTTATCAAGATTTTTTTGAATTTACTTCTTTGTATAATAATTGGAAAATGAAGCGACAAGCGAATGGGTTTATCTTAATGATTGGTTTATTACTTGGCGGGGTCTTCTTTCTTTTCACTGCTTCTATTTTATATTTTCGTTTATTTGGTGATTTGGATAAACAAGGTCGTTATCACCAGACGCTTTATCAAATTGGTTTAACACCTAAAATGCGACGAAAGATTATTATACGCCAGTTATTTACCATGTACTTTTTACCACTCTTACTTGCGACATTGCATTCGGCCGTTGCGTTTTGGGGGTTAGTGCAACTAAGCGGCATCTCTCTTTGGCATTATTACTGGTTCATCATCGCGATTTATTTTGTTTTACAACTGATTTTATTTACTCTTTCGTGTTGGCGTTATTTGATTCATCTAAATGTGCGTGCGGAAAATCCACAAGCTTTTTAAAACAAGGTTAAAGAGCACAAAAAAGAAGGAACGCTTTTTTATAAAGAGCATTTCCTTCTTTTTTCTTTACTGTGCGAGTTCGCTGGCTTTTTTCAATAACTCATAAGTTGCTGCATACGTCTGGCAAGCATCGTTTGGCAAGGTATAGTTTTTTGTTATCGTGGCGATTTTATTAAGATAAATACGTAAATCAGCTGTTGGTGTAGTCTCAACGGCGTCTTTCATTTGTAAAAAAGTTGCGCGAACGACATGTAGTTCAGGGTGGTTTTCACCATGTACTTTGGCAACGACTCTTGTAAATTTGTCTAGTTGTTCTAAATTTTCCATTAAGTAGTCTTGATAATTTTCCATGTTTTTTCTCCTCTTTCTATCTTTTCCCTCTTAAACTTGCTTATATTATAGCCGATAGAGTCATTGATGGAATTGATAAAAATCAAGTAAGAATGGAGAATAAAAATGAATATCTCTACACAAGTGCTGAATCCAAATGATGTCCTTTTTGCAATGGAAAATAGTCTGGCGATGATTCAGTTAAGCTTGAATCGGGAAGTAATTTGGGTAAATCAAACATTTGCTCAAGTTCTAGGCTATCAAGCAAGTGAAATGATCCATTTAAAACACCAAAGCCTTTGTACCCAAGAGCTTTTGAAACATCCACGTTACGAAAAATTTTGGCAAGATTTGCAAGCAGGCAAAAAATTCCAAAATAAAATCCAACGTGTTGGGAAAAGAGGGGATATTGTTTGGCTTGAAGCAACTTATTTTCCAATTGTTGGGGAATCGGGAAAAGTTGAAGCAGTCATGAAAATTGCAACCGATGTAACAAAAAGGGAAAATGACCATCAAGCGGTTCTAACACGCTTAAAGCAAGCACCAAAAGAATTGGTTACACTTGTTCAGCATAATAATATTGAGCAAGAACTTGCCTTAAATGCTTTAAATGAACAAACGATGAGCATCCAAGAAGTCTCTACTTTGATTCAACAAATTTCTCGTCAAACAAATATTTTAGCTTTAAATGCAGCCATTGAAGCGGCTCGGGCAGGGGAACATGGCAAAGGTTTTAATATTGTAGCTGAAGAAGTCCGAAAATTAGCTGCGAACGTCGCTAAATCAATTGAGCAAGTCAATAACAACGTTGACAATATTCGTCGAGAAGTTCAAAGTGTCAATGCGATTTCACAACAACTTCAAAGTGATGTGATTGAAACTGAAAAACATTTTGAGAAAATGATTGAAGAACTAGAAAAAGAAGCAAAATAAATAATAGCACTCCCCACCTACCGTTCAAATTAACTATCGCATGACAACCCTAAGTGCCTCTTAGGGTCTTTTCTTGCTTTTTTTGCTTAATTTATTACAATTTAACTAATGTCTACTGAATAATTGCCAAATATTCATAATGTGCCCAATTTAATTTGTAAGCGCCGCTCACCTACGAGAATTCATTGGCTTAAGGGGCCGTGAGACCGCTTCGAGCCTGTAGTCTCTCAGCTTTCGAGCTTCAAACGGAAAGCTAGTTGCTAAAGCACCAAGCTTCCGTAATTCACATCGAATCTTTTGACACGGCTCCGGCGCCAATGATTCTCTTCGGTTCGCTAGTCTGAATGAACCGAGCGATAGATGCATAAACACCTTTATTTAACAAAAGAACATGAAACAATTTATTTAAAAAAAGAATGAGTGACAAGTATCCATTAACAAATAGGATGATTTCGTCAAATAATGGTTCGTAAATAAGGATTTTCTTGAATTTGCGTAACGATTTCTTATTCACTGAAGCCATATTCTTTTTGAATTAGTAAAGCACTCAAAGTCATTCGTAAAAGTTGCACAACATTGCCTTTTTTATTAAGGAATTTTTTAGCTCTGACTAGCCCTTTTCTACTCCAAGAGATTGATCAAAATATGCAAAAGTAAGTTGCGGGTGGACTTGTGGTTTATACATTAGAAGTCTTCAATATTGATAAAATTGCACGGTTTTCCGTGTTTTGCTGTTAAAATACTTGCACTTGCTATATAAAATATTGAGGTCAAACACTGCTGTTTCAATGTTTTTCATTTATTCAGTAGGTATTAACTAGGGATATTTTGAGCTTTCTATCAAATATTTTAGAAAGATGAACCATTAGTGAAAACACTTAAATAATGAGAGGAAGCAATTATGAAATTGTTCGAATTGTTCATTGATACTGGGTACTCATTCTTTTTTTAAAATAAATTGGTCTTTAAATATTAACTATTTTGATATGTCACAAAAAATAGTGGCAAGTGTGACGATTTGCCTTATACTTATTG
>MTBK01197361.1_pt1 | contig 10234 bp, 10 predicted proteins | sample 1535981 | NCBI WGS metagenome assembly MTBK01 (sample SAMN06109225, study PRJNA356200) | anaerobic digester metagenome | isolation source: biogas reactors fed with pig manure or primary and secondary sludge | place: Spain | collected 2016-06-30 | reverse complement strand
AAATATAATGAATATCTGTGATTTGTGTAAGCATTTGCGAACTTATTTATAACTATTTTTCCGCTAAATTCTTTAGGAATAACTGCGGATATACATTTTAAGTAATATGAAGACAACATTAAAAGGACCGTTATGTTTTACGGTTGTAGCAACACTCTGTTTAATTGCAGTTGCTTTGTTCGCTGCCTCATGTTGCAATAAGTTGGAAATCACTCCTGAAACGAGTGAAGTTCCTCGTGTGGAATGTGTACACGAAGGTGATTATATTGATACAATCAATATGGAAGGTATTGGTTATCTATTCGTAAATTCTATTCCTGCTGAATTGCAAAAAGATAATGATGTAATGTTCATTGTCTATAATCAAGAAGACAATTTGGCGACTTTTTCTGCCGTACATCCTGCAGATGCCCTTTATGATGGCAAGATTTGCAATTTTCCTGATTTTGCAAAAAAATGGAAAATACCTGTTGAAGGTAAACAAATTTATTATAAAGGGGAGTTATATGTAACCGGAAGTTTTTTGAGCTTGCCGCCTAACATAGGAGGGGATTTAATTTTAACAACATTAAAATTAAAATAGAATTTTACTGTTCCTTTAATAAAAAATGAAATATATGGAGAGGATTGATAGGTTTTTGTTGGCTCTGCTTATGTTGCTCTTGCCCGTTTTTGTCGGCTCTTATGCAGGTGCAGAGGATTTGATATGCGGAGGTTATATATGTGATATTGAACAGGACAGCATATTCTATACCATTCGTGATGACGGACTCTATGTGTCGGCTCAGAGTGTTGAGCTTCCATATGGGATAACATTTTGGGAAGACACTATTAAGGCTGAAACTGTTTATCGCGACACCATTTATGTTCCTGGCAGAGTGGCAGTGTCGGACACCGTCTATACGGTTGTCGGAGTAGATAAATATGCTTTTTACAAATGTGCCGGGCTTAAGGCAGTGTTTTTACCTGAAACCGTTTCGAATTTAGGTGAAACCTGTTTTTACGGTTGCACAAGTTTAAGGTCAGTCTCTTTAATGGGACAACCGACATTATTACCGCAGCTAATGTTCTACGGCTGTTCAAGCCTTGAAACGTTTCAAGTACCGTCATCGGTAACAGAGATAGGGTATGACGCTTTTCGCGGATGTTCGGGCCTGAGGTCATTTGTTATACCTGACAAGGTGCAGAAGGTCGATTCTTATGCTTTTAGGGAATGCTCTAACCTGGAGAATCTGAAAATAGGCGGATCAGTCAAAAGTATAGGGAGAGAAGCATTTGTACATTGCACCTCTTTGACATCAATGATCCTGCCTGATTCTGCAATCAATCTTGGTGAAAATTTCATCTTTGGATGCACCGGCCTTAAGGAGTTGGTAATACCTGAAAATCTGAAAGGTTTATATTACGGTACATTACAGTTAAGCGATTCGAACGAGTATGGATACTCTACCGAAAGAGCGGATCAACTGTGTTATTTTGAATACAGGAATCATCTGTGTATGGAGGGCAACAAGCGCACCTATTACCGTAAAGGGTTTGATGTGATGCGATACATGCCGATTGAGGTTCAAGACAACACGAACAAAAGTTTTGAATCTACTTTTGCCGCCGACGTTGATACGATTCCTAATTATTTTTGGCAGGACAATTCACTTGATGGTATGGTCTCGCTAACAATACCTGCAAGTGTCGAATATGTAGGTGATTTTGCTTTCAGCGGTTGTCACTCGCTCTCTACAATAAGGTTTGAAGGAGCTGCCAATATAGGAAAACATGCTTTTTCGGATTGTGACAGCATAGAAATGATAATACTTGATTCTCCGACTCCGCCGGAATTATACACCTCGCTATTCACAAAATCAAAAGTTGAAGCCGAGGATTGTACTGCCTCTACATCGGCTTTATCGGGATTGGCCAATCTCAACCACATATTTGATATGGACGGTACATCGGAAAACAGAGCCTCCTATTTTTGGCGCGAGAATATTTTAAATTGGTATATCGATTATGAGATGGAATGCGCCCTGCCGGGTTGGTATGATGTGTCAGTTGCAGTCGTGCCGAATGCCTTAATCCCGAATGCAGCCGATGACAAGCCGGCGGCGCTGTATGTGCATATAACATATATTGACCACAACGGAACAGAACAGAGATACTCAAAAAAGGATCCGGAGGTCAGCAGAAGAGATTTTCGCTATGTTATTGACGGAAATTCGGTTGACACCATTAATGTCGGCCGTCTATACTTCGATTACAACAGGAAGGATGGTACCGGCCTGACGGTAATGGTCAGAGTCGCTTCGGCAGTGACTTCAAGTACAAAACACCTTTACTCCACCGGGGCGGGTATAGACTGTGTAATGACAGACCTTATAAGTGTTTCGGACCCTTCCGGTATAAGCGATCCTTATAAGGGCTTGCGACCTATAGAGTCGGAGCAGAGTCTGTACGACAGTATCATGACAGCCTATAATGCGAGTGTTTTTACCGACAGAGTCTATTCTGAGGCAGAGCTGCTGGTTCCGCAGGAGACGCTTGAGAGTTACAGGAGTTCCGGATTATGGGGACTGTTCAGCCATATAGCTGAATATGATCCTACGGGTATTATTAGGATAAGCAGCGAGGTTGCCGCCGGTCAGACTGCGGAACCGATACATTACGGCACAGACGGCCGTGTGATAGCCGCAGATGCACCCGGACTTCACATAGTAAGGATGGCAGACGGAACGGTTCGTAAGTTTTTGGTTCCAAATAGATGATTAATGCCGATTCGTTCGGTTAATTGGAATTCACCCTTCAGTCAGTGCAAGTCTATTCTATTTGTCTGAAAGACGTTGCTGTAAGATTTAAAGACCTTATTTGCTTGAAATTCGGGCGATGTATTTGTCAGCCTCCTGACCTTCAACAGACTCAGGATATTTGACTTTTATCTTTTTGTATAGTTTGAGGGCCTCTTCGGGCTTTTCGAGTGCTTCGTAAACGAGTGCAGCCTGGAAATAGTAATAGGGTGAAAGAAGGTTGTTCCCGGCCTTTTTGGCTGCTTTTTTGTATGTAGAAACGGCTTTGTCAAGCTGGTCCATGTTGGCGTAGCAGCTTGCAAGCGCTCCCAGTACTGAAGGACTTGCCATCTGGTCTTTACCCTTGAATTTGGCAAGATATTTGGCGGCTACTTCAAAGCTGTCAAGCTGTGCACAGCAGAGTCCTGCGTATGCTTTGGCAAGCTTGCCGGCTTTGGTGTTGCCATATTGGCCAGACAGGGCTTCAAACCCTTCAAATCCGTAAGCATCACCTTCAAGGGCAGTCCTGAAATCGCCGTTCATAAAATAGGTTTCACCGGGGAATATTGCCTCGGATGCTCTGACTTCACGGGGCTGTACTATCTTATAGGTGTAAATCATGCCGCCGGCAATGATTACAATTATAAGGGCGACTATCGTGTAAATTGTCTTTTTATAATTCTCAAAGAACTGCTCAGAACGGGTTAGAGCCTCCTCAAGGCCGCCCTGTTCTTTTCCCTGTCCCTGTTTTGTTGTGGTTTTTTTCGCCGTAGGTTTTTTTGCCGATTTTGCTGTCGGTTTTGTAACCTGTTTTGTCACTTTCTTTGCCATCTTCGTAATATTTGCGGGTGCAAAATTAGTGATTTTTTGCTAATCGAGAACAATTTGGATGAAAATAAAATGTTTAACAATAGATTATTTTTATTTTATACGACAATAGTGCATGTAAAATGAAAAAATGAGACTAATTTAGCAAATGGTTGTATTATTTTGTGAGACCTTGATTTATGAGGCTTGAACATCTGTTTGTGCAGGATTATCGCAACCTTATCCAGGCGGATTTGGACTTTTCCCCGAAGCTGAACTGTTTCGTGGGCCACAACGGTATGGGTAAAACAAACCTGCTTGACGCTATCTATTATCTTTCTTTCTGTCGCAGCTCCATCAATGCCTCGGATATGCAGACAGTAAGACACGGAGCCGAATGTTTCCAGATACAGGGCACCTATGCCATGCCGTCGGGTGACCTCTCTGTCATAGGTTGTCTCTACCGTCCGCAGGGACGCAAACAGTTCAGACGCGACCGGAAAGAATACAGCCGTTTTTCGGACCATATAGGATATGTTCCCATCGTTATGCTTTCACCGCAGGATTCGGGATTGATATTGGGAGGCAGCGATGAAAGGCGCCGTTTTATGGATATGGTGATTTCACAGTATGATTCGGAATATTTGAAAAATCTGATAGTCTATAACAAAGCCCTGGCTCAGAGAAACGTGCTTCTTAAAAGCGAACGTGAACCTGATCCGGAGTTGTTCCTTATGTGGGAACGCATAATGGTCGAAAAGGGAGAGCGCATTTATCAGCGCCGGGTGGAGCTGGTAGAGCGGTTGGTCCCTCTGTTTAACAAGATCTATTCGGGAATAGGGGCTGAGCATGAGGAGGTATCGCTGTCTTATAGTTCGCACGTAGCTCAAGGTAACTTTGAAGAGCAACTGGTTTGCAGCAGGGCAAAGGAGAGAATTGTAGGTTATACCCTGCGCGGAATACATAAGGACGAATTGGAGATGGACCTAAATGGTTATCAGATACGGCGTGAGGGTTCACAGGGCCAGAACAAGAGTTATCTTACCGCACTTAAACTGGCACAATACCTTCTTATGTCCGAAGCATGTAACAGAAGGCCCATACTGTTGCTGGATGATATTTTTGATAAGCTTGATGCAGGACGTGTAGAGAGGATATTGAGTATGGTGGCCGGCGACGAAAGGTTCGGACAGGTCTTCATAACCGATGTGGACCGTCACCATATAGACGGTATTCTGGAGGGATTAGGGGTTGATCACAAGATTTTTACAGTCGAAAACGGGAATGTGTTATGAAAAAGAGAAGTACCGAAAGCCTTTCTGATGTGATCAGGCAATATCTGCGTGAGAACGGACTCGAAACTCCGCTTAACGAATACAGAATTATTAAGGCATGGAGTGAGGTATTGGGTCCTGCCATATCGAAATATACGGTTGACCTCAAGATATATAACCAGGTGCTTTTTGCCACCTTATCATCGGCGGTTGTGCGTAATGAACTGATGATGCGGCGTACCGATTTGATAAAGCGGTTGAACGGTCACGTAGGCGCACAAGTTATCACCAATATAGTTCTGCGCTGACAAAAATCTAATTTACAGCCGGGTGTATATAACGGCATTCTTTAGTTTTCGGAAAGGACCTGTACGGCTCTCTGCACAGTGATATCTGTAAGGTTGTAGAATGCCACATAGTCTTCCATGTCAAGCGAATCGTATATTATTGTACCGTAAAGAACACTTTTTATCTGCTTGCGGGCCGGCTCGTTTAATGTATAGTCACGTTTGACGCCATTGTTTTGGGCATAATCATAAAACAGGTTCAGGACATTGCTTCTGTCAAGGTATGCCTCTATTTCAGCAGCAGTTGCCAAGGTTGACATTTCGCTTCGCCGGGAGTCAACAAACCTGAAAGAAAACTTATTGATAAGACTTTTGCTTACAATATCGGCATAATAGTCCGAATAGCCGGTAGTGTCATGCGCCACGAATATATCGGGCATAATTCCGCCTCCGCCGTAAACAATGCGTCCGCTTTTTGTTTTGAATATTTCACTTTCGTCCTGTTTCACGCTGTCAACCGAAAAGAATTCGCCATGTTCATATCTTTTTATAAGGTCCATGGCATAGTCCTCATCGGATTCGCCGTAGGGCTTCTGGATGCAGCGTCCCGAGGGTGTGTAGTAGCGCGCCACCGTTATTCTGATACTTGAACCGTCACTGAATTCTATGGGTTCCTGAACAAGACCTTTTCCGAATGAACGGCGTCCCACGATTGTCCCGCGATCATTGTCCTGAATGGCTCCGGCAAATATTTCGGAAGCCGATGCCGATGATTCGTCAATCAGCACCACAAGCGGAGTGGTTGTGTAGTGGCCGTATCCGTTGGCAAACTGTTTGGAAATGCTGCTGCGTGCACCTTTAGTATATACAATAAGGTCGTTTTTGGGCAGGAATTCGTTTACCATCTGTATGGCTGCACCAAGATATCCGCCGGTATTGCTGCGCAGATCAATTATGAGTTTTTTCATGCCTTTGCTGCTCAGTTCGGCCAATCCGGTCATCATTTCGGCGTATGTTGTCTCGCCGAATTTGTTGATCATAATGTAGCCTATGGAGTTTTCAGGTGAAATGATATAGGATGCATCGACGCTTTTTACAGGTATGTCGCCGCGTTCAATGTTGAAATCTATCAATTCGGGTTCGCCGGTACGCATTACACCCACTTTGACCGTGGTTCCTTTGATACCTTTCAGGTTTTTGACTATCTCATTGCTGGGAATCCCTTTTCCTGCAAATACCGAGTCGTTGATGGTAATTATGCGGTCTCCGGCCATGATGCCCACTTTCTCGGAAGGTCCGCCGCGTATGACACTGTTTACCCTTACAGTGTCTTCCTGTACCGAAAACTGTATTCCTATTCCCGAAAAGCTGCCGTGCAGTTCATCATTGCTGTACTGGGTCTCCTCGGCAGGATAATAGGCCGAGTGCGGGTCAAGCTCTCTAAGTATGACGGGCAGTGCCTCATCAATGAGTGAATCTACATCAATTACATCGACATATTTGGTTTCAACAGCCTGCAGAAGTGCATTGATCTTGTTATTTGTACGGAATCTGAGCAGACTCTCCAACGTTGTGTTGTGTTTTTTCCATATGGAAATCACTACCTGACTTCCTATAAAAAATCCTAAAATCAGTATAAACAGTCCCAGAAGGATTTTCTTCAGCTTATTCATTTTTTCTCCTCTAAATTGTTGATTTCAAGGTAAACAACTTCTATCCCGGCACGTTTCAACAGGTCAACCCCGTCAGTAAGTCTGTATTGTTCGGTATATATTACTCTCTTTATTCCGGATTGGATTATCAGCTTGGCGCACTCTATGCATGGCGAGGCGGTTACATAGAGGGTGGCTCCGTCACTGCTGTTCGACGAACGGGCAAGCTTGGTGATGGCATTGGCTTCGGCATGCAGAACATACGGCTTGGAATTGCCGTCTTCATCTTCGCATACATTCTCAAAACCGGTCGGAGTGCCGTTATACCCGTCCGATATTATCATTTGATCTTTTACCACCAGAGCTCCCACTTTTCTACGTTCGCAGTATGAATTTTCAGCCCATATCAGAGCCATCCTGGCATATCTGCGGTCAAGTGCCGCCTGCTTATTATCATCCATCTCTTTTGGTTTGCCTTTGGTATTAGCCTTGAAATTTTTCCAAAGCGTTTATGATTATCTCTTTTCTGCGTAGAACAATAAGTCCCTCTTTTTCCATAAGGTTAAGTTCGCGGGAAACATTCAGGCGGGTCGTATCCATCAGCACGGCAAGATTTTCCATGGTTATTATAAGGCGTTTCATTCCATACTGTATGTCGGAAAACCCCTGTATTAGTCTTATTATTCTGTCACGCAAAGTTATTTCATCAATACTCCAAATGTGCCTATCCGACTGCTGCGTGCGGCTGCTGAGTATATTGAGCAGATTCATGCGGCAAATGTTGTATTTGCCTAACTCGGTATATAGGTACTGTTTGTCCACATTCAGCAGACTGCACTCTTCAAGAGCTCTGTATTCGCGGTTGTAGGAGCCTGTGGCCCCGAACATCGAATAGGGCTCAATAAGGTGGGGCGATTCAATCTTTTCGTGAAAAATAAAACGGCCGCTGCTGCCTTCGCGCGAGCTCTCCACACTTCCTTTTATCAGGAATACGAAGTGGGAACAAACACTGTCTGCCTTAATGATCACTTCTCCTGCCGGATAGTTGACAAAATCCAGCCGTATCTTTTGCAGAAGACTGTTGAAGTCTTTGGTATCCATGCCTTGGAAGAGCGGTAATTGCTTAAGTGTATCGAACATTGGTGAATTCATACTGCAAAGGTAATATTTTTCCTCACTCATAATATTGAATATATTTATAGTTTTACTATCTTTGTGGAAATAGTTATACAATTATTAATTTAATTATGTCAATATGATTAACACGTTATTTCTTGGTATCAGCTTCGAGAATATGGACGGTCTGCTAAAAGCTTTCTGGATTATTGCGTTGGCTGCATCGCTGGTATTTATTATTCAGACGATAATTACGTTTGTGGGACTTGGCACAGACCTGGATGTCGACACGGATTCAGGATTTGATAGCGTCGATACGATTGATGACGGCAGCATGAGCGGTCTCTTCTCTTTCAGAAATCTTATCAATTTCCTTCTCGGTTACGGATGGACAGGCGTACTGCTGTTTGACAACATTTCTCAGAAATGGGTGCTGCAGATTGTTGCCGTTACGGTAGGTCTTATTTTCGTGCTGGCTTTTGTGTCTATGTTCCGGCAGTTGATGAAACTTTCACATGACGGCAGTTTCAAGCTGGAGGAATCAGTCGGGCTCAATGCCGACGTCTATTTGCGTATTCCGGCCTCCCGCGCAGGCAAAGGTAAGGTTCAGGTAAGCGTCAAAGGGTCGGTACATGAGATAGATGCCGTTACTGACAGGGAATCGATGATACAAACCGGTGATAATGTAAAAATAATTAAGGTTTTAGCTAAAGACCTCCTGCTCGTCGAGTGATTTTTATATTTATTAAATAATAACACAATTTAAACCTATGATTAATGACAATTTAACAATTCTGGTTGTAATTGGAGTGATACTCCTGTTCGTACTGTTTGCAACCATCATTCGCAGGTACAGACGCTGTCCATCAGATAAGATCCTTGTTGTGTATGGCAAGACGGGCGGCGGGTCGGCAAGGTGTATTCACGGCGGCGGTAAATTCGTCTGGCCGGTAATTCAGGACTATGCATACCTGAGCCTTACGCCTATTTCGATTGATGCCAATCTGACCAATGCGTTGAGCCGTCAGAACATACGCGTTGACGTGCCTTGTCGTTTTACGGTCGGTATATCGACCGAGCCGGACAGCATGAACAACGCAGCCGAGCGTCTGCTCGGGCTTACAGCCGATGAGATTCAGGAACTGGCATGCGACATTCTGTTCGGTCAGCTGCGTCTGGTTATAGCTACCATGACAATCGAAGAGATTAACAGTGACCGTGACACATTTTTGGAGAAGATTGCCAAGAATGTGGAGGTAGAACTAAAAAAGATAGGTCTGCGTCTTATAAACGTCAATGTGACCGATATCAGAGATGAGTCGGGTTATATTCAGGCTCTGGGTAAAGAGGCTGCCGCAAAGGCCATTAACGAGGCTAAAGTGAGCGTTGCCGAACAGGACCGTAACGGTGAAATCGGTAAGGCCGAGGCAATAAAGGAGACCCGTATCAAGACATCACAGGCAAATGCTGTTGCTGTTCAGGGCGAGAACAAAGCCAGGGTGGATATTGCCAATTCGGATGCAATCCGTCGTGAAAAAGAGGCTGAAGCCAATCGTCTGGCAGTCACTGCCGAGAAGGTTCAGCAGGCCAAAGCCCTTCAGGATGCCTATATTGCCGAGCGCGATGCCGAAGATGCCCGCGCCGAGCGTGAGCGTTCCACACAGCAGGCTAATATTCTTGTGGCACAGCAGATAGAGAAAGATCGTATTATCATTGCTGCCGAGGCCGAGGCCGAAAAGATGCGTGTGAGTGCCAAGGGTGAGGCCGAAGCAATATTTGCCCGTATGGAGGCCGAAGCTAAGGGTTATTATGAGATTCTGACCAAGCAGGCTGCCGGTTATGACCAGATGGTAAAGTCTGCCGGAGGCGATGCCTACAAAGCGTTTTTGCTGCTTATGTCCGAAAAGATGCCGGAACTGGTTAAGACTCAGGTTGAGGCCATCAAGGGTATCAAGTTTGATAATGTAACCGTATGGGATTCAGGTAATAATGCTGACGGAAAAGGCTCAACCGCCAATTTCCTGAGCGGACTGTTCAGGTCTGTTCCTCCTTTGGCCGATCTCTTCAATATGGCCGGACTGAATCTTCCCGAATATCTTGCAAAGAAACACGAAGAGCAGATACCGGCGTGTGAGCAGACATCGGAGTGTGAAGAGATGAAAACTGACGAAAAATAGTAGAAAAACGAAAGTCAATTACTGACAAAATTATATATAATGTATTATTAGTGATGCGATAAATTAGTATTTAATTTTTATAACTTATTAATATGTAACGCTTTATACATGTTTTTACTTGTTCACGATTTGAATCGCACTTCG
>MTBK01129644.1_pt1 | contig 10234 bp, 5 predicted proteins | sample 1535981 | NCBI WGS metagenome assembly MTBK01 (sample SAMN06109225, study PRJNA356200) | anaerobic digester metagenome | isolation source: biogas reactors fed with pig manure or primary and secondary sludge | place: Spain | collected 2016-06-30 | reverse complement strand
GGGTTAGCCGGACTAGTGGACTATGTACACCAGCAAGGGATGAAATTTGGTTTATGGTTTGAACCAGAGATGATTTCGGCCAATAGTGAATTGTATCGTCAGCATCCAGAGTGGGTTTTAGCAACGCCAAATCGAGGAAAGTCGGTTAGCCGCAATCAGTATGTTCTTGATTTTTCACGTGCGGATGTCCGCGAAAATATTTACCAACAAATGACCGCCATTTTAGACCGCGTGCCGATTGATTACATTAAGTGGGACATGAACCGCAACATGACGGAAGTTTACTCGCTACTACTTGATCCAGCGATGCAAGGTGAAGTATCACACCGTTATATGTTAGGCTTATATGAATTTTTAGAAAAATTAACTCAAAATTACCCAGAAATTTTATTTGAAAGTTGCTCCGGTGGTGGTGGGCGCTTTGACGCAGGTTTCCTTCATTATATGCCACAAGCTTGGACGAGTGATAACACGGATGCCATTTCGCGTTTGAAAATCCAACATGGTACGAGCATGGTCTACCCAATTTCAAGTATTGGGGCGCACGTTTCAGCTGTACCAAATCACCAAACAAATCGTCAAACCAGTTTAGCGATACGTGGCAATGTCGCGATGTCGGGTGTCTTTGGTTATGAATTAGATTTAACCCAACTAACGGCTGATGAAAAAGCAGAAATTAAAGAACAAGTACAGTTTTACAAACAACACCGTCAACTACTGCAATTTGGCACGTTTATTCGTTTGCAAAGCCCTTATGAAAGTAACGACGTCGCTTGGATGTTTGTTTCGAAAGATCAAAAAGAAGCAATGGCCTTTTATTTTAGACCACTAGCCGATGCGGCAGCGCCTTTTGTGACGCTAAAATTAGCAGGGCTAAAAACCGATGGGATTTACCAGTGGAATGACCAACAAATAACCGGTTCAGAATTGATGCATCTAGGATTATACGTCGATGATTCTCTGCACGGAGATTACGCGACCCAACGCTTTTATTTTAAAGAAGTATAATAAGTAAAACCACCACGAAAAACGTTTTTCGTGGTGGTTTTTTGCAGATTATTTCATTCGATTTTCGTAATTAACAGCGGCGCCAATTAAGTTGGCATTGTTTTGGAATTCGCAAGCTTTCACAAGCGGCATTGCACTAGGGACGCCAAATCGCGTTAAAAGTGCTTGTAGACGCGTACGGATTTCGGTCGTTAATTCTGGACGCGCTGAGATTCCGCCGCCAATAATAATCATTTCAGGGTCAATGGAGACTTGTAAGTTATATAATGATTCGGCTAAGAAATCGTACATGTCATTTAGTGCTTGCGTCGCTTTTTGATCGCCCGCATCTTTTAATTCAAATAATTCTTTTCCGGTGATTTCTTTGCCAATCGCTTTAGAAAAACGTGAGGCAGTATTGACTGCTGTTCCATTAGCAGAAAGCGTATTGCCGTTACTATTAACGAGTAACCCGAATTCGCCACCAAATAAATGTGCCCCTTTATAAAGTTGCCCATTAATAAAGATCGCGCCGCCAACACCTGTCCCAATCACGACAAAAATCGCGTGATCAATGCCGCGACCAGCACCTAAGCCCATTTCGCAAATTCCCGCACAGTTGGCGTCGTTTTCGATGGTAACTGGCAAACCAAGTGCCGCCTCTAACTCGTCGTAAATCGGTCTTTCATGTAAATAAGGTACGGCACTAATGCCATCGATGCGTCGTTCGTTGACGTTAACCGCTCCCGGTGAACTAATCGCCACCCCAGTAACGTCAGCGCCAAAAGAAGCAATGATTTTCTTCATTTCACTTTGCATTTCGTCAAAAGTCGTCGGTGTTTTAAATTGCCCCGTTTGACTTAATTCTTTTTGGTCCCATTGTCCATATTTTACGGCTGATCCACCAATATCAAAAACAGCTAATGTCATTTTTATCCCTCATTTTTACTTATTAAAACGCTTTAATGCATTCATCTTATCATAGCAAGAAACGCCGTAAAATGAAATTGTTTTCGCAAAAAGTTTTGGAAAGAAAAGAAACGCGCACGCTAGGTTTTTCATCGCGTTTTCAGAAAAAATATGATACACTACAGAAGTTGAAAAAGAAACGTGCGGTAGACCAAAACAGTCTATCGCTTTTTTTAAAAGAAAGAGGCTAAGAATGTTAAGTTTAACCAATATTACCCATCAATTTGCAGATAAAATTTTATACGAAGATTTGAATTTACAAGTCAATAAGGGCGAACATGTCGGCTTAATTGGCCAAAACGGTGCCGGTAAATCAACTTTAATTAAAATCATCACAGGCGAATTATTACCTGACAATGGTCGCGTTGACGTGCCGCGTAGTGTTCAATTAGGTTATTTGGACCAATACGTCCGCGTTGATGAAACACTAACGATTTACGAATTTTTAAAAACGGCTTTTCAAAAAGACTTAGACGTGGAAGCCCAAATCACAGAATACTACGCGACTTATGGCGAAACATTTGATGATCGTTTATTAGAAAAAGCCGGCCGTTTGCAGACACAACTTGACCAAGGTGAGTTTTATCAAATGGATACTTTGATTCAAGAAATGGCAACGGGACTAGGAATTCAAGTACTGGGCTTAGATAGTTTGCTAAAAGAACTAAGCGGCGGACAACGTTCAAAGGTGATCTTAGCCAAATTATTACTAGAAAAGCCAGATATTTTAGTGTTAGATGAGCCGACTAACCATTTAGATGATACACACGTCGAATGGTTAACGAACTTCTTACAAAATTTTGCCGGTACTTTTTTAGTTGTTTCACATGATCGCAATTTTTTAAATGACATTACGACACATATTGCCGACATCGAATTTGGGCAATTAACGAAATACACTGGTAATTTAAAGAAGGCCCTTAAGCAAAAAGAAGCCAACCGCGAAACGTATTTAAAACAATACGAAAATCAAAAGAAGCACATCGAAAAAACGGAAGCGTATATTCGTAAATACAAAGCCGGATCGCGTTCAACCATGGCGAAGAGCCGAGAAAAACAACTAGCTAAAGTCGATCGTTTGACCCCACCAAGTGACGTCGCAAAACCGCATTATCAATTTCCGTATCATGAAATTGTTTCAACCTTGGCATTAACGACCGACCAACTAGTCATTGGCTATGAAAAGCCGCTTTTAAAACCAATTGACCTAACCATCCGTTATGGGGAAAAAGTTGCGATTCGCGGATTCAACGGTATTGGAAAATCGACCTTGCTAAAAACCTTAATTGGTGAAATTTCAGCCTTAGACGGTGAATTTCATTTTCCAGCCAATACGAAAATCAATTACTTTTCGCAAGAACTTGTCTGGCAATACCCACTTGAGACACCGCTTCAATACTTAAGCGATTTGTACCCTAAAGCAACGATTAAAGAACTCCGACGTCACTTGTCTCTGGCAGGTCTGGTTAATCAGTTAGCCCAAGAGCCGATAAAAGATTTAAGTGGGGGTGAACAAACCAAAGTCAAACTGGCTCAAATGACGATGACGCCAGGGAATTTTTTGATTTTAGATGAACCAACTAACCATATTGACCAACAAGCCAAAGAAAGTTTGCAAGAAAGCCTAGCCAATTATCCTGGGACGGTAATTGTCGTGTCACATGAACAAGAATTTTATGAAAACTTTGTTGAACGAGTCATTGAAATTGAAGGGTAGGAAAAAAGATGTCACAATTTGAAGCCTTGCACTTACAGGTCATCGAAATGCCTGTTGAATTTGAAAAGAATCGCCCGATTTACCGTGGCTATTTACGTGAAATTCCGACCATTACAGGCGAAGCCCACTCCAAACAAGCCCTCTATCGCCAATTGTTAGAACAATACCAAGTCTATTTTGAACAGCGCCAAACACAGCGCCTTGAAGAAGAAAAAGAAGAAATGACTTCGGCGCTCTTAAATTATGAAGATTTACTCAAGTATTATGACGGTGAAAGCTTCGATGGTTTTGAGTGGAGAGAAAAAGAAGAGTAAAAAAACAAGAAAAAGTAAGGAATTACTTTTTCTTGTTTTTTTGTATTTAGTTTCACATAGAACTAGTAGTTTGCGGCATTTTTTAATTGTGTTTTTCTTTCCTTTAAAACACGCTGAATATTTTGTTCAATTAATTGCAAGTCACTATTCAAAATTAAAGGATGGATCGGAATAACAAAGCGATTGGGGTTAGGGACGAGTTGTTTGATTGTGGTGACGTAGAGGTCGGCAGTTTCGATCTGTTCAGTAAAGGAAATTTGATATTTAATCCAGAAATACTCATAAATGGCTATTTTTACATCTTCTGTTAAAGGCCGGTTGGGTGTTGTTTCTAAGTAAATTGAAATTTTTTCTTTGCGTTCGTCAAGAGGGGTTAAATACAACGTTAGAAGCAATGAATTTAACTTAAAATAATCAGTCTGGTAGGCAGGATATGTTTGATTGAAATCAGACCAAAGAAGCTCAAATCGTTCTAAGTGTAAAGGATAACGTTCAGCCAATTCTTTCAGAGAGACAATTGGAAAAAGTTCTAAAATGTAGTTGTTTTTCGGATACCAGTCACAAAATAAAAATAATCGTTGTAACTCTTGTTCGACGTATGCTTTACGTCCACCGATTTTAGTTGGAAAATAAGCTGAAAAACCTCGGCTCCAGTCATCTTTCATTTCTTGGCAACAAGCGGGTAAATGCTCCTTTAACTTGGGTGGCAAATAAAGGTTATATAAGTACAAGGTTGTTAAGAAAAATTCCCAATCTTGTTTGGTCCAATCAGTTAGAAATACTGGCTTTTCAGGTAAGAAGTTACCTTCAATTTGAGAAAATGGCTGCCAATCTTTTTCCAAGTGAATATCATTTTGAATATTGACACTTAAAATACTATAGATTAAAGCAATGGTATCGAATTCAATTTTCACGTGTTCGTCAAATAGTGGCGTGACTATTTTTTTTGTTTGATTAAGGATTTTTTGCTTTTTTTCTTCGCTAACAAACGTGTTACTCATTTTTTGGAAAGCCAAATAAGCCGATAAAACGATGAATTTTAAGATATCTTGTTCCTGACCAACCAGTTTTAATTCGTGGGAACAAGTAATTTTGAGGTTAAAGTCTTTTAATCCTTTATTTGTTTGGCGCACTCTGCGACGGGCCGTCGATTCACTAACATAGTATTTCCCGCAATAGTCGGCTAACTGAATCACACGATTAAAGAATAAGTCGAGTAACAAATTAAATGAAGGTTCTTCTGAATGATAATGTGTTAAAAGGCGTTGCAAATCACCATTTTTTCTGATGAGCATCACGCCATTTTTATTGATATTTAATTCAAATTCACTCGGTTGGTAAAATTCAGCGACGTCTTCAGCAAGCTCACGACATAACAGTTGTGCTTGTTGCGTGCTATCCAACCCCAATTGATAAGCAATTTCTGTAGAGGAAACGAATGTGGTGTATTCGCTCAATAAAAGCAGTAATTCTTTTTTAAAATCATTTTTTTCTGTAACCCGTGAGAATTTTTCATTACGACCGCCTGACCCTTCTATCAATTTTTTTGTTTATTTAGAGTACTTGTCAAAAAATAGTATAACTAACATGAAATAATGAACATTCGTTGATGCATAAACGATTATAGTTCTTTTTCTCCTTAAAATCAATAACGACCGTTCTATCTGCTTGCTAGATTTCTAGAATTTTAATAGAAAAGTTGCTAAAGTTATTAAGAAAGTTATAAAAATATTAAAAATGAAGGGAAATAGCGATGGATAAGAAACTCAAGTCAAAAATATCAACGTGGTTTATGCTAGTTGTACTAATTACACAAACATTGACCCCCGTAGCCTCTGTTTTTGCAAATGACACGGCAACAAACACAACAAACAGCAGTCAAATAACAAGTAGTACTTTAGAAAGCACATCAGAGGGCACGATCCTTGCCACAACGGGAACAAGTGCACCGGCAACGAGCCAAACACAATCAAGTTCGGAGACAACGGTGGAAACCACAGCCCCAACAAGCCAAAGCGAAGAAACACCAGCGGCTGAAGAAGAGGCGAGTGCCGAAGACGAGGAGCCTGCCAGGGAGGAACTTGGTGGAGAAGGAAAACAACTCCGAGCAATTCCAAATGATTTAGGAGTAGGAATCTTTAAAAATATTGATATAAAAATAGGTGATGAATCACTTGAGCCAGAAGCAACTAATAAAATTGAGTTAACCGATGGATTGCAACTTAGAACTACGTTTGATTGGGTGCTAGATGATGCGATTGAATTATCATCTGGAGACTGGGCAGAGTTCCCTTTACCTGTTATTTTACAAGGTGTAGCTGGAAGAACTACCGGTGATTTGTTCGATGAAAATGGAACAGTTGTAGGAACATACGAAATAACAGAGAACGATAAATTAAAAGTAACTTTTAATGATGAGTTAGTTGGGAAAACTGAAAGAGCTGGGAAAGTTGGTTTGTTGTTAGAATTTAACTTAAACGCTTTTGAAGAAGATGTGAATCAAAAATTAGAATTTGGGGAATCAATCAATAAAGATTTTGATATTAAGGTAAAACCACAAGGCGAAGTTCATTCGCTTAAAAAATATGGGAATGCAAACGAAAAAATTAATCCCACATATATTGATTGGCGTCTAGATGTAAATACAACTTTAGAAGAGTTAACCAATGGAAGCGTGGAAGATATTATTCCAACAGGCTTAGAGTTAGATTTTACTAGTATTGAAATTCATGAATTAAAGGTTGGTTCAGAAGGCAAATTAACGCTAGGTGATAAAGTAACACCAAATGTAATTGAAACAAGTACAGGATTTAAAGTTGAACTAGGTAAAACAGATAAAGCTTATCGAATTACTTATAAAACCAATATTACCGAATTTAAAGAGACTTATCAAAACGATGCTGTTCTAAAAGACAACGATGAATTAATCAAACAAGACTTAGCAACTGTAGATGGTCTTTCTCAAGGATCATTAATAGAGAAAGAAGGCTGGGTTCGTCAAGAAAATAAAAATCAAATTTACTGGCGTCTCTACGTTAATAAAGCAGAATCTAATCTAAAAGATGTAAGGATTTTAGATGAAATTCCAGCCGGTTTAAACGTTGAAAGTATCAAAGCTTGGAAATTAGTAAAATCTGGAAATAATTGGAATTATGGTGAAAAAGTTGGCGAATACACAGAATTTCCAGTTGAATTAGGTGATATTCAAGAAGCATATGTTTTTGAAATCATTACGGATATTGACTATGGTCATTTTACAGAATATACCAAAGAAATTGAGTTTCATAACATAGCAAAATTAGAACTTAACGGAAAAGAAACGGCTGAAGACGATGCGACTGTTCCGGTTAAGCGTGGAAGCCTAATTGTTAAAACTGGAAAAGAAACAACAGACTACGGAGATTCGAAAATTTCTTGGACAATAACGGTAAATGAAGCAAAACATCATATAGATAATGCCGTTATTACCGATACAATTGGTGACGGACTAGAATTTATGGAAGGAACACTTAAAGTAAAAGATAGCAAAGGAGTCGACGTTACACTTCCAAAAGATGCTTTTAAGCAAACTGCAACAGGCTTTACCCTTTCTTTAAGTGATATCACTGATAAATATACCATTACTTACGATACAAAGATTATCGGAAAACTCCCAGAAGGCCAAACTGGCTACAAAAATAAGGCGACATTGTCAGGCGGCAACTTAGGTGGTACAGGTGTTGGTGAAGGTGATCTCAATAAAGAACCAGAAGTAAAACCTTCTGTCAATAATACTTATAGCAAGAATCTAGAGTGGTGGATCGAAAAAGGTGGTATTTTATATAACGGAATTGACTATAAAGAAAAAACATTTAGTTGGAAATTAGCCGTTGATGCCAAAAAAGAAGAAATAACTGAACTTAAAATTACAGACCATTTCGAACCAGAAAAATCAATGAAATTTTTAAAAGACTCGTTAAGAGTTATTATGGGAAAAGAAGTTCTAAAAGAAAATATCGATTATGAACTTGTAGATAAAGGTGTCGATGGTTTTGAATTAGAATTTATCGGAACCCACAAACCGTTAAAACGAGCAACTTACGAAATTTATTATAAAACATCATTTGATCCAAATATTGTACTAGCTGCAAATGGGAAATTGAATGAAGAAACAAAATATACTAACCATGCTACTTATATTGGTAAGACGAAGGACGTTGAAGGAAATTACAACCAATTTGAAATACCAGTAAAAGCAGATTATTGGGTAGATAAAGATTATGTTGCGAGTGGTAAAAAAGCAGGAACATTAAACAGAGAAGAGCGAACTATTTCTTGGAAAATCTATACGAATGCTTCCGGGCGTGATTTAACAGGAGCACCATTTGTTATTGCAGATAAGTTGGTCGCTGGCAATCAAACGATTAATGAAGATGTAAAAGTATATGAGTATAGCTTAAAAGAAGATGGCTCCCAAATTAAAGGTAGTGAAGTAACCAAAGGCTTCACCTTGTCTTATGATAAAGATCAAAAAGGTTTTTCTGCTACTTTTGAAGATGGTGTCAAAGTTCCCGTCTTAGTTGAGTTTACCTCTAAAGTAAACGGAAAATCAGAAGAATGGTATAAGAACCAAGCAATCGTTACAGATAAAACTGAAGTTAAAAAGACTTACGATGCTAGCGTTAAATACGAAAACTATAACAGTTTTGTAAGCAAACAAGCACTGAACGTTGATGGAAATAAAGTTTATACAGATGATGAAATTGAGTGGAAAGTTGGATTAAACGAGAGCTTATCAAATATCAAAAATGCAGTGTTTAAAGATGAGATGAGTAAAGGTCTAGTCTTGCTTGAAGACAGCATCAAAGTTTATAAAGGATCAATTTCTGAAGCGAATTTAGTGAACCTATCGGAAGGTGCAGTGACAGTTGCAGCAACTGAAGATGGAGGAACCAATTTAGCGATTGAGTTAGGTAACGTTCAAGAAACAAGATATTATGTTACTTATACGACAGTTGTGATTGCAACAAATGGTAAGATTAATAATCAAGCTTCTTTATCAGGTTATGACGAAAATCTAGGCACATCTGGTAAAAAAGCATTCGATGCCACTCAAGCTTCATGGGGAACCGGTTCAGGTAAAGAAAATCGAGGACAGATTGAAATTGTTAAAGTTGATTCAGAAACGAAAGAAGCGATTACTGCTCCAGCTAAATTTGAATTATACTATTTATTGAATGGGGAAAAACAAGTTGTAACTGGTGAAGTACAACAAACCCAAAATGGGAAAATTCAATATGGCAATTTACCATTTAGAACCTATTATCTTAAAGAAGTAGAAGCGCCTGAAGGATATCAAATCCTTGAAGAAGCAATCGAAATAATCGTTGATAAAGATCATAAAAATATTGAGTTTAAAGTAGAAAATACAAAGATACCCGATAAAACCTACGCCATCGGCGATTACACTTGGATTGATGCCAATGGCAATGGTTTGCAAGATGCCAATGAACAAGTCTTACCAGGTGTGAAAGTTGACTTATACGATGAAACGGGTAAAACGTTGCTTCAAAGTACAACAACCAATGACCAAGGATTCTACTTGTTTGATGAATTAGAAGCTGGCAAATATACGGTGAAATTCACTTTAACAGCAGAGCAAGCAAAAGTTTATCAATTTACGAAAGCCAATGAGGGGGAAGAAACTGGACTTGATTCAGATGCGGATCCAACAACAGGTTTTACTCAAGTAATAACATTGGATGATTCAAACCAAGCATTAACCAAAGAATATGAAGGCGTAAAAGCGACAGAAGGGATTGACCCAACGTGGGATGCGGGCGTGGTGTTAAAAGCAACACCAATCGTACCAGCAAAAACACGGGTTCCAGTAGAAAAAGTTTGGGTTGGTCTAGCGCAAGAAGTTGTAACAGTTCACTTGCTTGCGGATGGCGAAAAAATCGATACGATTGAACTGTCTGAGGCAAATAACTGGAAACATACCTTTACCGATTTACCAGTAGTTCATGCAATTACAGATAAACAAGCGATTGTTTATACGGTTGAAGAAGAGCAAGTGATTGGTTACAACACAGCGATTACAGGTGATGCGAAGAGCGGCTTTGTGATTACGAACACGCGCCAAACCTACGCCATCGGCGATTACACCTGGATTGATGCCAATGGCAATGGTTTGCAAGATGCCAATGAACAAGTCTTACCAGGTGTGAAAGTTGACTTATACGATGAAACGGGTAAAACGTTGCTT
>MTBK01041768.1_pt1 | contig 10256 bp, 10 predicted proteins | sample 1535981 | NCBI WGS metagenome assembly MTBK01 (sample SAMN06109225, study PRJNA356200) | anaerobic digester metagenome | isolation source: biogas reactors fed with pig manure or primary and secondary sludge | place: Spain | collected 2016-06-30 | reverse complement strand
AAGTCTTTCGTCTTTAAAATATATAGATATTTTTAGACTCATCAGTAGGATATATATTTTAATAAATATTTAATCCTAGAGACTACTAGCGTGTGATGAGATTGGTTAAGATAAAAAGATCCCTTGAAAAGGAAAAATTCTAGAGCTTAAACCATATAGGCTAGAGTCTTTTTTAGGGTTACTTGTAGATGGGGCGATAGCCGGGGTCTGTCATAAATGGCTGTGCAGCAATACATTCTAAAAAACGATCTTGTTTGTATTGGTACACATACGCACCTTTTGTGTATTCCATTGCTTTGCCAGCAACAATGTAAACGTCTCCTGGGTTTTTCCCAGCAGGGTCGTAAACATAGTTTATGGTGCAATACATACAGGACCCTTCAGTTTCGACGGGGATCCCAACAATATCTGCGTTACACCAGTTTGTCAATTCTGGAGCAGAGATTACCACGGGCTCAACATCGGGACATTCAGGGCATGCAGGGCATGTCGGTATTTGGCATCCATTAGGAGCCATCAACCCACCAACATCATAGCAGGCCTTAACATAGTCCTTTGAGAACCCTTCCTTGCTTGTGCAAGCAGTTACGCTTAAAGCAAGGGCCAATACAAAAACCAACACGAAAATCTTTTTCATTTCAGCCTCCTTGCTGAATTTGAAATTTATCCAGATTTTTACACTTATTAAAAGTGCAAGGATTTGTCATTTGACATCTCCCAATAATCTGGTGGATTTAATTCTCAATTGATTATTTTAAAAACTAAATCCAACCAGACTATTAAATCTGAATTACCCTACTCTATGTTCATCACACGCTATTCTGTTTCAAATATATTAAGACATAAGTCTATACAATATACTTAAAACTTTTTAAAGAACTCTGAGTTCATAAGAACTCATAAAAGATATACAAGATAATATCTCTCTATGAATACTTATATATTTAAATGGAATTAATTTATAAAGAGCAGGTTCAAATTATCTAACTATATTATACTATAGGATAGGCTGGATGTCAATATGTAGATATTTGTATGGACAGATTCATTTCTTAATGAGCGATGTATTATTAAGATACATATATTATACTATAAGGTGTTATTTTTATCAATATACCCTACTCTTTTGCTATTTACCTATACAGTTTATTCAATACTCTTGAAGTATGGAATTTTCTGTTTTCTAAAGATATGTAGAATATATCTCTAATCATTGTACCTATCTGTTTAATATTAACAGATGTAGAATCAGATCTATTTTTATTTAAGAAGAAAGGTGTAATAGATACGCTATATCCTACTTTACCTATCTCATTTAAAATCTCAGAGTCTATAGCAAACCTATCAACTTTTAATGTAGGTAAAATTCTTTTAATAAGATCTCTTTTGAAAAGTTTTAAACCACAACCAACATCTGTAAGATTTTTAGGTAATTTTAGTAATATTTTGTTTATTATTATTAAACCGTAAGAGAATATCTTTCTTTTGAAAGTCATCTCAACATTAGAATCTTTATGTAATTTAGAAGGTATAACAGCTATAACATCCTCTTTTTTTATCTGTTTTATAGCGTGTTGAAGGGATCTAATCTGTATATCTGTATCAGCATCTATATACCCTATTATATCCCCATTAGCTCTCTCCATTCCGTATCTTACAGCGTATCCTTTACCCATATTCTCTTCATATCCAATTACTTTAGTCTTTTTAAGTTTATTATCTTTAATATATTTAGTTAGGATATCTTTTGTATTATCAACATACCCATCTATTACGAATATGAGTTCAAAATTAGGATTAACCCTAGTTAGAAAGCCGTAGAGTCTCTCTAATTGATCAATAACTTCTCTCTCTTTTTTGTATGTTGGTAAAACCAAAGATATTTTCATTTTTATATAGATATGAATAAATATGCATTTATGCCCCTAAAGGGGCACCTAGCTCTCCTTATAGGTTAGCTGAGTGCTTTGCCTTTAGGTGTTTAATTATAGCTAGAATAGACATTCCTACAGTAAAAGTAACTAGTGCAGCTATATAGAAGATACTAGTATCATCAAAACCTGTTGGTATAGGTTTGTGAGGTTCATATGGTTGATAAGGACCATATGGGTTAGCATCTGCTAATACACTAGGAACATTTATGAAGAGGAATGTTGCTATAGTTAAAACAATGGTTATTAACTTCCTCATATTTAAAGGGCTAGTTAATTTAAATGCAGTAGTATTATACTACATTGTAGCCCTCAAGTCTATACTATAGGGTTTTAGATTGTAAGTATTGTTCTAGAATTAATCCCATATCAATCATCTCTTGTGCATATGCCTTCCCAATATATCTGTAATGCCAACTCTCGAATTTATATCCTGTAATCTTTTCATACCCTTTGGGATAAGATAATATGAATCCATACTTGTAAGCATTCTGAGTAAGCCATTTACTAGCCTCTGTATTTGTAAATTCATCCCCTAGACTATCATTGATTTCTTTAGTACTAAAATCAATTACAGTACCTAATTGGTGTTGACTATGTCCTGCTCTTGCAGAGAATGTATCTACAAGTGCAATATTATTATTGTTTTTACCCAACCAATATTTATACGTATTTACCTGTGTTTGATACGATCTGTATGCAGATACAATACTAAGATCTATTCCACTACTCTTTGCATCATTAATCATAGCTGTTAAATCGGGTATTAATATACTTCTTAATTGATAACTCTCCCCTCTCCTTATTCCTGATTTACTTGCTTTTACTAAATCGCTAGGAGCATATGTACTCGGTAATTTGAATTGTTTGTTTACTAATACTAAGAGATCATCACCATCTCTCTCTGTTGTGTAAATGTTACTAGGGTACTCCCACCAATTTGTTGATGATACAGAGGTTTTTACTTGTAGTATCTCTGATGTATCCTGAATACCCATTACATACCATTCAGACTCCTGTTTATTACTGTAATCCTCCTGTTTATTTACATGCTCTGGTGGTAATAGATCATCCATTTTTTGAGGTATTAGCAGAAGTAAAGCAAGTGTGATTATTATTCCAGTAATTCTTTTCATGATGTATCTCTCAATTTACCCTGTTTGCATATCTAAATATTCTTCCAGGGGAATTGTAGTATTTGCAGGTATAGAGTATAAGGTCACCGGTATAATCTGATATATATGTGCTCTCTTCTTTTGCATATATTTCATATATATACTCTCTCTGATTCCAATATATGCTTACTCTATCCCCTACTTTAGTATTTGGTAAATTGTAGAAAGCTATTTTATCTCTCAATTTGTTTCCCCAACTAGCGTATCCATATCTGTGTGATGCAAGAATAATTGGTAAAGAATTGCTCTCTGGTGTTCCGTAATCATTTACTATCCAAGTACCTTTGCGTAATGCTTGTTTGTAATCTTTTGATGCAGTAATTGGTGAATTAACACCAATACTTGGTATTACTACAAAGTATCCTTTCGGTAAGTCAGGATTTAGTGGAGGTGGTTGTAGTTCCTCTTCTTCTTCCTTCTCTGTTATTATCTCTTCTTCTTGGGTAATCTCTTTTACAATTTTTTCAACATCTTTGTTAACAGCTTGAGGATTAACTCTATACCAGATATACGGGAAGATAGGTATAGTAATTAGTATTAGAGTAAGTACAATGAAGCTGAAACCTACTATTACATAGATATCAAAGAGTTTGTTAATATTTCTTCTTCTTTTCATACTTCGGTGTATTATCTCATATATTGGGTATGTAGAAAATAGTATAGTAGAGATAAATAGCTATGATTGGTGTAGTAATATTAATACAAGTAGTAGTTATTAATTATTAGGTCAGGAAATATATTTTAAGGTGTGTAAAAATATATTAAGTAATTTAAAATGATGATAATATGGTAAAGGAGATCTATGATTTAGGAGAGGTTATTAATCTTTTAGAGATGCAGTTTAAGACTATAGATAAGAGATTAAGTAGATATGAGAAGAGTATTTCATACTTAATTAAGAAGTTAGAAAAGGAGAGAGAGACTATTTATCAAGGTCAAGAGAGTTGTGAAATAAGGATTAAATCTTATTTAGATTAGAGTATTGTCATTGTTGCAACTTTATCATCATCAACTACATTCATAATCTTTACACCACTTGTTTGTCTTTTTAGTATAGGGATAGCCTCAATAGACGATCTAATAACTTTAGATTTCTCTGAGATAACAACCATCTCTGCCTCTGGATGATCTAGAATTCTAGCAGCAACAAGATTACCTGTTTTAGGGGTAACTCGAAAAGTAAATATCCCTGTTCCTCCCCTTCTCTGCTTTGTATATTCGGACAGTTTGGACATTTTACCGTAGCCGTGTTCAGAGAGTACAAGTACTCTGTTTTCATTATTTCTTATTACTCCCATCCCTACAATAAAATCCGCTTCAGTTTTAAATTTCATTGCAATGACTCCTCTTGTACTTCTACCTAAAGATCTTACATCTTTTTCACTGAATCTTATAGATTTCCCTTGAGATGTGATAAGAATAACTTCATCATTACCTGTTGAAGGTTTAACCCATACTAATTCATCTTTATCATCTAGTTTAATTGCTATTAATCCATTGGCCCTAATCTTTTCAAACTCCTTTATATCAGTTTTCTTTACTACCCCTTCTTTAGTAACCATAAAGAAATATTTAAAGTTCTCTCTCTTCACTATACCTTCCTTATCTTGTTTCTCCTGTATCTCTTCTGTACCCATAACTCCACCCTTTGGATCTCTTGTTAATATTGAGGTAACAGTTTCATCTTGTTCTAGTTGTAGGAGATTAATAAGGGGGATACCTTTTGCTGTTCTACTGTACTCTGGTATTTCGAAAATTCGTGTAGTAAATACCTTCCCCTTGTTAGTAAACAGGAGTAATTCATCATGAGTGCTACATAGAAGTACATGTTCGATAAAATCACCCTCTTTTGTATCACCGCCTGATATACCCTTCCCTCCTCTCTTCTGTATCTGATATGTAGAAGGGGGTACTCTTTTAACATATCCTGAGTGTGTAATGGTTACCAATGTCTCTTCTTGAGCTATTAAATCTTCGTCAGAGAGTTCACCAACTTTACCTTTTCTTACCTTTGTTCTTCTTTTATCTGCATATTTCTCTTTTATCTCTTCTAAATCTTTCTTAATAATTTCAAGAATTTTGTCTTGACTATCAAGAATAGTATTGTATTCATCTATTCGTTTCTTTGTCTCTCTGTAATCATTCTGAATTTTCATCCTCTCAAGTGCAGCTAGTCTTCTCAATTGCATATCTAAGATAGCTTGAGCTTGTACTTCAGTAAATTTGAACTTATCTATTAAGTTTGTTTTAGCAGTATCTTGTGTTTTAGAATTTCTAATAGTTGTAATTATTTCGTCTAGAACATCTAATGCTTTTAGTAATCCCTCAAGTATATGTGCATGATATCTTGCATCTGCTAGATCATATTCATATCTTCTAATAGTTACTGTTATTCTAAATGAGAGAAATAGTTCTAACATTCTCTTTAGTGATAGAGTAACAGGCTCTTGGTCTACCAATGCAATCATATTTGCATTAAAGGTTTTCTGCATCTCTGTATACTTAAAGAGTTTGTTTAATACAGTTTTAGGCTGTACATCCCTTTTAAGAACGATTACTACTCTTATCCCATCTTTGTTTGATTCATCTTTAATATCTGCAATTCCAGTAATTTTCTTATCTCTAACCAGATCTGCAATTTTCTCAATCATATGGGCTTTGTTTACCTGATAGGGAATCTCTGTAACAACAATGTTGTATCTATTGTTCTCTCCTTCTACTATAGATGCTTGTGCCCTCTGTAGTATTCTTCCTCTTCCAGTAGCGTATGCATTTAGTATCTCATCTCTATCATATATTGTTCCTCCAGTAGGGAAATCAGGCCCTGGAATTATTTCAATTAGTTCTTCTGGAGATACATCTGATTTGAAATCTGGATAAATTGTCTCTTCTCTCTCTTTCATTCTTAAGAGGAGTTTTTGTATCTCTTCCTCATAGTTGTCTCTGTCAGTATCTACATAGTTCTCTAGATAGTCTTGTGGTTTAGAGTTAAGAGTTTTAGGTACAGTTTCATTCTTCTCTTTCTCTTTTCTTAATTCATTATGTATAGCTATACCTTCCCATTGATTTTTTCTTTTAATCATCTCTTGGAGAGCATCTATTAATTCTCCAAGATTGTGAGGAGGAATCTGAGTAGCCATACCTACAGCTATACCTTGGCTCCCGTTAGCTAGTAGATTGGGAAAAAGAGCAGGAAGTATAGTTGGTTCTAGTCTAGTACTATCATAGTTAGTAACAAATGTTACTGTACCTTTGTTTAAATCTTTCAGTAGCTCAGGTGTAATTTTACCCATTCTTGCCTCTGTATATCTCATCGCAGCAGCAGAGTCCCCATCTATTGAACCGAAATTCCCTTGTCCTTGTACTAGTGGGTATCTAGTAGAGAAGTCTTGTGCTAATTTTACAAGTGTAGGATACACAATACTTTCACCGTGTGGGTGGTAGTTACCTGATGTATCACCAGCTATCTTTGCACATTTTCTGTAATTAGATGTAGGCGAGAGATTCAAATCATTCATTGCAACAAGGATCCTTCTCTGTGATGGCTTTAGCCCATCTCTTACCTCTGGTAGAGCCCTAGATACTATTACTGACATAGAGTAATCAATATAGTTTGCTTTCATCTCATCAACTATTGATCTGTGAATAATCTCTCCAGGTTTAAATGAGAGGTTAAAATCTAATTCACTCTCTTCTGATGAGATAGAGGTATCGTCTGGTTCCTTATTTATTACTTCTATTTTTTTCTCTTTATTTTTTATAATCTTCTCTTTACTAGACATGGTTATTGAGTGTGTGTTATATGGCTTTAGGACTTATGTCTTGAGCTATTTTTGCTACTTCTTCTTCATAGTTAATACTAAGAAGATGTAATTTCTTAAAGGTTTCAGTATCAGTTTCTTGAAAAGACATAGTAGAGTCTCTCTCAGAGGTGATGTTAAGGGAATCTAACTCCTCTCCTCTTTCATTATACATATGTACATACAGAGCTTTTTCTTCATCACTCTTTCTTTCAATCCCTATTTTACCTCTCTCATATTCTTCTAAATGTTTCTGGATAGAGTCTTGTAGTTTCTTGTTTCTGTGATCGTTCTGTACAGTAGCGAGTATCTCTTTATTCCTATTTGGTAAATCGAAGAACAGCCTTCTTCTGGCAATTTTCTCCACTTCCTTCTCGTGGCCTGGAGATCTCTGTATTTCTTGGATTGTTTTTTCTAAAAACATAATTATTATATTAATAATTTATATATCTAAATGTGCTTTTGTTGCATATTTTTGAATAAATTTTCTTCTTGGTGGTACTTCAGTACCCATTAACATTTCGAAAGTTTTCTCTGCCTCTTGTCCATCTATAATTTGAACCTGTTTTAAGGCCCTAGTCTCTGGATTCATAGTAGTTTCCCATAACTGTTCAGGATTCATCTCTCCTAAACCTTTAAATCTATTAGCAACAGGGTTTTTACCTGCTTTCTTCGCCTCTTGCACAAAGAGGTCTTTCTCTCCATCATTTAGGAAGTAATACTTCTTTTTTCCTATCTCAACTTTATGTAAAGGTGGCTGGGCTACATATATATATCCTTCTTCAATAAGGGGTTTGAAGAATCTGTAAAGAAGTGTAAGGACTAACGTAGTTATATGTAATCCATCTACATCTGCATCACTCATTATTATAATTTTATGGTATCTCAATTTTGATGTATCTAGTGTAGTACCGATACCTACTCCTAGTGCTGTAGTAATGTCCTTAAATTCATTATTTCCTAGTACTCTATCAACTCTATACTTATGTGTATTAATAATTTTTCCTCTTAGTGGCAATACAGCTTGTATCGTTCTATCTCTTCCTTGTCTTGCACTTCCTCCTGCAGAATCTCCCTCAACTATATACAGTTCACACTCTTCAGGATTGTTACTTATACAATCTGCAAGCTTTCCAGGTAGAGTTGTGCTCTCTAATGCACTTTTTCTTATCACTGCATCTCTTGCTGCTTTGGCTGCAGCTTTTGCTTTGTAGGATAGAACTGCCTTATCTACTATTGCTTTCGCTTCTTTAGGATGTTCATCTAAATATGTTAATAGTTCATCTCTTACAATTTTTGCTACTGCATTTTTTACTTCAGGATTATTCAATTTTATTTTCGTTTGTCCTTCAAACTGTGGATTTGTTACTTTTACAGATAGTACAGCACTTAATCCTTCTCGTACATCATCTCCACTGAGTGCTGTTGTAACTCCTTTTAAAAGTTCAGCTTTTTGAGCATACGTATTAATTGCGCTTGTTAGTGCTGTTCTGAAACCTGCAAGATGTGTTCCTCCCTCAGGGTTGATAATATTGTTTGTATAGCAGTAGACATCCTCTTCCATTCCGTGTGTATACTGTATTGCAGCTTCTACCAATATTCCTTCATGGGTTTTGTTAACATAGAAAGGTTCTTCATTTATTAATTTTTCATCTATGTTCATAAAAAGAACATATGATTTAATGCCATCTTCAAAGTACAACTCAAAGATAATAGGAGATTTACCCTTCTCTACTCTCTCATCTGTAATAGTTATTTTTAGTCCTGCTGTAAGATAGGCGTGTTGTCTACATTTTTTCACTATCTCTTTGAAATTAAAATCTGTTTCAGTAAAGATCTCTTTATCTGGTAAGAATCTATGTTCTGTTCCATCTCCTTCTTTGGTCTTTCCTATTTTTTTAACGGAGTATTGTGGTATACCTCTTCTATACTCTTGTTGATAGATATTCCCTTCTCTCTTAACAGTAGTTATCATCCACTCTGAGAGAGCATTTGTACATTTCATTCCTACTCCGTGTAACCCTCCTGATACCTTGTACGCTCCTTCTTCAAATTTTCCTCCTGCATGTAGATTTGTCATTACTGTTTCTAAAGTAGATACCTTTGTTTGAGAGTGTATCTCAATAGGGATACCTCTACCGTTATCTTTAACAGAGATAGAATCATCCTTATGCAGAGTTACCCATATTCTGTCACAGTATCCTGCTATTGCCTCATCTACAGAGTTATCAAGTATCTCTGTAAATATATGGTGTAGACCATTTCTATCTGTAGAACCGATATACATAGCAGGCCTTTTTCTTACTGCTTCTAGCCCTTGTAATACTTGAATATTAGAGGCTCCGTATTTACTAATTGGTTTAGGCATCTGTAATTAATTTAATTTATTTTCAGTTTCAACATCATGACTAGCACAGGGTACATTCTATATGTTATGTTAAGAAATGTTAAGGGTATAGTTTTTAGTTAGTTGAAGAAAGAGGTTCTCTAGAAGCAATCTTCTATTCCCATTAGCCTCTACTCTCTTCTGAGTTAAAAGTATTTTCTCAATATAGGTAAATATCTGTTTGTTATTCTCCCCTTTAACAATCTCTTTCTCAATAGTATCTTGAAAGTGTAACTCTAGTAGCTTAAGAAAGTTTAAGGTATCTGTTTTGTTTTTTGAGATATTCTCTATTTTACCGAATGCTTCAACCATATCCATTTGGAGTATCTCGATATCCTCATTCTCTCTGTATTCTTCTTTCATCTCCTTTGTATATATTTTCAAGGATCTTGAAACTACGGTAGGAAGAAGATGCTTCTCATTGTTTGTAACTAATATGTAGCATGTACTCTGGGGAGCTTCTTCTAAGGTTTTTAGAAAGGAATTTTGAGCTTGGATTGTTAACTTCTCTGCATTAAGAATCAGAGCTATCTGTACCGCTTCACCGTGTGGTGAGTAAATCATCTCTTTTTGGAGAGCTTTTACATCATCAATACCAATACTGTCTAGATTAGTTCCTTTGAGTATGTGAATATCTGGATTATTACTTTCAAAGATATTATCTTTAATCTTTTTTTCCCAAAGTATATTTATTATTTCAGTAATGGTTTTTCTAATAGTTTCTTGATTATTCCCTATTACTAGATATGTCATATATAGTTATATTCTACCATATATTACTTCTCATTTATATTGTATACTTACAATATTTTTGATAGATTAAGATTATGAAATTTCAAAAAAAAGAATTTATTCCATTACTTTTTGCAGGGGATATTAATTCATACAGCATGGCGAGAGCTTTCTATGAAGAGTACAAGATTAAGTCTATTGTATGTGGGAAATACTATACAGGGCCTAGTTG
>MTBK01253737.1_pt1 | contig 10259 bp, 7 predicted proteins | sample 1535981 | NCBI WGS metagenome assembly MTBK01 (sample SAMN06109225, study PRJNA356200) | anaerobic digester metagenome | isolation source: biogas reactors fed with pig manure or primary and secondary sludge | place: Spain | collected 2016-06-30 | reverse complement strand
TGAGTTCGCATCGGTCGTCCAGGCGGTCGTCGCCGCAAACCCGCAGGCGGTGGAGGACTACCGGAGCGGGAAGGAGGGAGCCCTGAACTTCCTCGTCGGTCAGGTGATGAAGGAGACCCGTGGCCGGGCGGACCCGCGTGAACTCCGGCGGATAGTCTCTGAATCGATAAAGAGTAGCGAGGTGTAATCCGTAGTGCACCTGATCATAGCGGAGAAGAACATCTCGGCGAACCGTATAGCGCAGATCCTCGCCGGCAACGAGAAGGTGAGGGCGGTAAAAGATGGTGGTGTCGCCACCTACCCCTTCGATGCAAAGACGGTGGTCGGCCTCAAGGGGCATGTGGTGGAGGTAGACTTTGAACCCGGGTATACGAACTGGAGGAGCGCGACCCGCACGCCGCGGACCCTCATCGACGCCGGCACCATCAAGAAGCCGACCGAGAAGAAGATCGTAAATCTCATCCAGAAACTGGCGAAGAAGGCGGACCTCGTCACCATCGCGACCGACTACGATACCGAAGGGGAACTGATCGGGAAGGAGGCTTATGAGCTCGTCCGCGCGGTGAACCCCTCCGTCAAGATCAACCGGGCACGGTTCTCGGCGATAACCCCGGCAGAGATACGTTCAGCCTTCGAGAGCCCGACCGATCTCGACTTCGCGCTCGCGGCTGCCGGTGAGGCCCGGCAGGTCGTCGACCTGATGTGGGGAGCATCGCTGACCCGGTTCATCAGCCTCGCAGCCCGCCGGGGCGGCAGGAATATCCTGTCCGTGGGCCGGGTCCAGAGCCCGACGCTCGCCATGATCGTTGAGAGAGAGCGCGAGATCGAGAGCTTCATCCCCCAGACCTACTGGATGCTCTCGCTCATGACGGAGAAGGACGGGCAACCGGTGGAGGCGCGGCATACCACAGGCCGGTTCACCGACCACGAAGAGGCTCTCGCGGCGGAGGCCGGGACGAAGGAGCCGCTCGTGGTCACTGACATAAAGGAAGGCAAGAAGAACGACCGCGCTCCCACCCCGTTTGATACAACGACCTTCATCGTCGCAGCGAGCCGCCTGGGCCTCTCAGCGGCAAACGCCATGAGGATCGCCGAAGACCTCTACATGAACGGGTACATCTCCTACCCGAGGACCGATAACACCGTCTACCCAAAATCCCTGGACCTTAACGCGATCCTCAATACACTCAAGGGCGGGGTGTTCGATGCGGATATCGCCTGGGTGCAGAAAAACCGCCGACCGGTCCCGACCCGGGGGAAGAAGGAGAGCACCGACCATCCCCCGATCCACCCCACGGGTGCGGCAACCCGTGAGGCCCTCGGGCAGGACCGCTGGAAGGTCTACGAGCTCGTCGTCCGCCGATTCCTCGCGACCCTCTCCCCCGATGCGACGTGGGCGACCATCCGGTGCACCTTCGATGCATCCGGCGAGCCCTACGCCGCCACGGGCAGCCGCCTCCTCTCCGCCGGGTGGCGGCAGGTCTACCCCTACTCGGAGGCGAAGGAGAAGATCCTCCCGGTGCTCACCGCAGGCGAGCATTTGCCCCTCAAGGACGTGAACCTTGAGGAGAAGCAGACGCAACCGCCGCCGCGCTACTCACAGAGCCGGCTCATCCAGGTGATGGAGGAGCTCGGCCTCGGGACGAAGAGCACCCGGCACGAAGTGATCGGCAAACTCATATCACGACGCTACGTCGAAGGAAACCCTCTCCGCCCAACGCTCGTCGGCAGAGCGGTCACCGATGCGCTCGACAACCATGCGTCGACGATAACGGATCCTGAGATGACCCGGACGCTTGAAGAGCATATGCAGCTCATCAAGCAGAGCGAACGCTCCCGCGAAGATATCGTCACCGAGTCCCGCGAGATGCTCCACCGGGTCTTTGATAATCTTGAGGCCCACGAGGAGGAGATCGGTGAGGAGATCATGGAGCAGACCGCTGAGGAGCACACCGTCGGCCCCTGCCCGGTCTGCGGCCACGATCTCCGGATCCGGCATATAGGCGTCTCCCAGTTCATCGGGTGCACCGGCTACCCGGAGTGCCGGTTCAACATCAGTCTGCCCGGGAGCACCTGGGGCCGGGCGATCCGGCTGGATGAGACCTGCGAGAAGCATGGACTCTCTCACGTCAGCCTTATCCGGAAAGGCACCCGGCCCTGGGTGATCGGCTGCCCGCTCTGCAGCCACATCGAGTCAAACACCGAGGCGCTCCGGATGATGCCTTCAATGACCGACGACCTTATACAACGCCTGCATGCACACCACATCTATACCGTCTCTGAGATCGCGAATAAGGAGCCCGCAGAACTCAAAAAAGCGCTTGAGATCAAAGAGGCCGATCATCTCATCAGGGAGGCCGCAGATGCGCTCGAAATCCTCCGTCACCGCTCAGAACTCAAGAAGTTCATCAGGAAGGTCGTCCCCCCACGACGGGGACGGAGCCACGCAAAGATCACGCGAAGTCTTGTTGAGCAGGGAATCGGAGATATCCACGCTCTCTCGCAGGCCGCTCCTGCCGTCCTGAAGAAGGCCGGCATAGGCGATGCCGGCGCGACGGAACTCCTGGATGCCGCCCGCGCGCTCTGTAATGAGCGCGCCCTCCGGGATGCCGGGGTTCCCGCTGTCAGCCTGAAAAAATACATCGCCGGTGGCGTCGCAAGTCCGGATGACTTCTGCTACCTCCCCATCCCCTACCTCTCAATCAAAACCGGCATTAATCCAGAGACCGTACATAAACATGTGGACCTGGTCTGCAGCTACCTCGGTCGCCCGACGCCGGAAAAGATCACCAGAACTGCGCTCGAACGCGGACGAAAGGAACTCCTGGCTATCCCCGGTATCGGGGAGGCGACCGTACAGAAGCTCTACCTTGCAGGCATATATGACGCCGCCACGCTTCGCGAGGCTGATCCGAAGAAGATCTCACCGATCATCGGCATCGCGGAGGCGAGACTCCACGACTACATCGGCCACGTGAAGTGACAAACCATGCATGCAAACTGGAAGACCTGGGCACACGTAACGAAGCTTGACCCTGATAAACGCCTCCCGCCGGGCGCGATCGAGGATATCGTGACGAGCGGGACCGATGCCCTGATGCTCTCGGGCACCCTGAACGTGACACAGGAGAACCTCCGCGAACTCCTGGATGTGGTCTCGGCCTATGGGTTGCCGCTGGTGGTGGAGCCGGCAAGCCCCGACTGCGCTATATTCGATGGGGAGGTCGATCACCTCTTCGTCCCGAGCGTGATGAACACGAATGATGCCCGCTGGATCGTCGGGAAACATCATGCCTGGCTCCGGAACAGCGGTAGCAGCATCAACTGGGATATCGTGGTGCCCGAGGCCTATATCGTCCTAAATCCTGCATCTGCGGTCGGGCGGGTGACCGGGGCGGACTGTGACCTCTCGCGCGATGATGTGATCGCGTTTGTGGGGGTAGCGGACCGCTACTTCCGGTTCCCGATCGTCTATATCGAATACAGTGGGATCTACGGGGATCCGGATATCGTGCGGGCGGCGTCCGATGCGGTCGAGAACTCCATCCTCTACTATGGTGGCGGTATACGCTCGGCTGAGCAGGCGGCAGAGATGGGAGAGTTTGCTGATACGATCATTGTCGGAAACGCCGTCTACGATGACGGGGTCGATGCGCTCCGGGCCACGGTCCGGGCGGTACAGTGATACATGGCCGAGGTCTCAATCGTCCTGATCGAGCCCCTCTATGAGGGGAACGTCGGGTTTGCCGCCCGGGTGATGAAGAACTTTGGGTTCACCAGGCTCGTCCTGGTCAACCCCTGCACGCTCGGTGATGAGGCTATCATGCGCGCCTCTCACGCCCGGGATCTTCTTGACGGCGCCCGCCGGATGACGATCGATGAGGTCTACCGGGAGTTTGACTTTGTGATCGCGACGACCGGTGAGGTGAGTAAATCTGTCTGCACACCGATGCGGATGCCCTACTACTCGCCGGCAGAGGTCCGTGAGGTCGTCGCCGATATCGATGGGACGGTCGCGGTCCTCTTCGGACGAGAGAACTGGGGTCTTGGAAATTCGGAACTCGTGCGCGCAGATCTCATATGCACCATACCGACATCGGGGATATACCCTATCCTGAACCTCTCCCACGCGGTCGGCATCCTCTGCTACGAGCTTGCAAACCTCCCCCGTGGGACCTACCCCCTGGCCGGACAGATCGAGATGGATTCGCTCTACCGGCACCTCGAGTCGTTCCTCGACCGGATCGACCACCCCGACTTCAAGCGGACAAACACGATGATCCTGCTCCGCCGGGTCTTTGGCCGGACGAAGCTCACCACCCGCGAGGTGAGTACGCTCCACGGCCTGATGAGGAGGGCAGAGTGGCACATGGAGAAGAATGACTAACTCCTTTCAGGGAGAGATCTAAGAGCATGATTCTTGTCGACTGGCAGATCGAGGACCGCATCAGGCACGGGTTTATCAAGGTGGAACCCTACGAACCCGGCCTGATCCAGCCAAATTCCCTCGATATCAGGCTCGGTTCACACTTCGTCTGGTACGTTCCGGGCGAGGCGGTGATCGACCCTTACGAAAAAGAGAGTGTCTGCTCAGACGTAGAGGAGATGGTGGCCGACTCGATCGTCCTCCAGCCGGGGCAGTTCCTCCTCGCTGAGACACTGGAGACGATCGAGCTCCCCGACGACGTCGTGGCGAGCATTGAGGGGAAGAGCAGCATCGCGCGCCTCGGGATCGAGCTCCACCAGACGGGTGGCTGGATCGATGCCGGATTCCGCGGGACGATAACGCTCGAGATGTGCAACGTGAACGCCCGGCCGGTCAGGATCTACGCCGGGATGCCGATCGGGCAGCTGGTCTTCTACCGCACCGACCGCGCCGCGCGCCCGTACTACATGAAGCGGGACGCGAAGTACATGGACCAGCAGCAGGCGACCCTCTCCCGCTACCACGAGAATACGCGCCGCGTGTGAATACGGGGTGCCATGTGCTTCCGCGCTACTATATAACAGGAAAAACAGATATTGAAGGGTTTAACTGGGGATAACAATGCGACTTCTTCTGATCCACTCTGATCATATCGAGTACGAGGCCCGGAAGAAGACGAAGGTCGCCGAAGAGGATGCGGTCCCAAAGGACGCTCTCGATGAGGCGCTTACCGTCTTCTGTGCGGTTGAGTCTGTCGACGAGGAGAATATTGAGGATGCTATACGCCAGGCGACGGATGAGGTAGTCTCCACCGCCCGGCAGCTTGGCACCACCAATATCATGATCTACCCCTATGCGCACCTCTCCTCCGACCTCGCATCACCAAAAACTGCGGTGAGCGTCCTCCGGGGTCTCGCCGCGGCCATCGCCGGGGAGGATGAGTTCATTGTCAGGCGGGCGCCGTTTGGCTGGTACAAGGCCTTCTCGCTCTCCTGTAAGGGCCACCCACTCTCGGAGCTCTCCCGGACGATCGTCCCCGGTGAGGGAGCGAGTGCCCCGAAAAAGGAGATCGAGCGCGAGTTCTTCGTCTTCACCCCTGAGGGGGAGCGAAAGGATGCCAGGGATTATGTCGATGAGAAGACGCCTTTCGCCTCCCTGATCCGGAAAGAACTCGGGTACCCGGGGCAGGAAGGGGTCGAGCCGGCCCACGTGGACCTGATGCGGGCCAAGGAGCTCGTGGAGTACGAACCGCGCTCGGACGTCGGGCAGCACCGCTGGATGCCCCGGGGCAAGCTGATCCGCGACCTCCTCGCCGATTATGTTCTTGAGCGGGTGCTTGAGTATGGCGGGATGCCGGTCGAGACCCCGGTTATGTACGACCTCGGTGACCAGGCGATCGCGGAGCACGCCGCAAAGTTCGGGGAACGGCAGTACCGGTTCAAGAGCGGCAACCGCGACATGATGCTCCGGTTTGCTGCGTGTTTCGGGATGTTTTCGATCATGCATGATATGCACATATCCCCAAACACCCTCCCGATGAAGCTCTACGAGCTCTCGACCTACTCGTTCCGGCACGAGCAGAAGGGCGAGGTGATCGGCCTCAAGCGACTCCGCGCCTTCACGATGCCCGATATGCACACCCTTTGCCGGGACGTGGACGATGCACTCAAGAGCTTCGAGGAGCAGGTCGCGATCGGCTGGAGGAGCGGTGAGGACCTCGAGACGCCGCTCGTTGGGGTCTTCCGGTGCACCCGGGACTTCTTTATGCAGTATGAGCCCTGGATAAAGAGCCTCGTCGCGAAGTCCGGCGTGCCGATGTTGATCGAGGTTCTTTCGGAGCGGACGCATTACTGGATCGCAAAGGCCGATCTCGCGGCGATCGACGCACAGGGCCGGCCCATTGAGAACCCGACGGTCCAGATCGATGTGGAGAGCGCGGACCGGTTCGATATCAAGTACTACACGCAGGAAGGGGTCGAGGTCCACCCCCCGATCCTCCATTTCTCGCCGACGGGATCGATCGAACGGGTGATATGCGCGCTGCTTGAGAACACAGCGACGCAGGACGTCCCCTCGCTCCCGACGTGGCTCGCACCGACCCAGGTCCGGCTGGTGCCGGTGGCGGAGCGGCATGTATGCTTTGCGGAGGAGATCTGCACGCGCCTGAATGCTGCCGGCGTCCGGACGGACCTCGACGATCGGGAGGAGAGCGTGAACAAAAAGATCCGTGGGGCCGGTGTGGACTGGGTGCCCTACGTCGCGGTGATCGGCGATGCGGAGGCCGAGAGCGAGCAACTCACGGTGACCATCAGGAAGCTCTCGGAGAAGAAGAAGCCGTACCGGGAGACGATGAGCGAGGCTGACCTCATCGAGGCCGTGAGGATGGAGACCGCCGGAAAGCCCTGCCGGCCGCTTTACACTCCGAGGCTGCTCTCGAAGAAACCCCGGTTTATCTGATCAATCTCTTTTTTTGTGTGATGTGTTCCCTATTCTTCATTCAGGGCGCCTGGGTGTGACGTGGGCCGGATAGAGATCTTACCGAGGATTCTCGTAGCGATTACAGCTATCGCTCGCAAAAGCCTGAAAACCTGTATGAAGACCACGATGCCGGTTGATAGCGCCTGCCTTCATTTTTAAGGGAGAACTGGACCCTGGAGCTGTACTACGGAGAACCGGCTCTTCTGTATCGAGGCGATTGAACCTCAGGATGTCTGAAAGTAGATACTGCTTCAGGATCAGCTCGTTATTCTTGATTATGTGTTATGACGTATGATAGTATAGTGAGATGGCTAACACTCAGGGCGTGCCCCAGGCCATAAACAAAATTGTTATATAACAAAAACGTAATATATCGTTATTGTTAGGTGATAATTACGTTACCTGTCGGAAGCCCTGCAACTGGAGATGATTTTATCGACCGTGAGCGCGAGACTGCATTCATCCTAAGCGTCATCGAGAAGGATCATGTCATGCTTGTCGCTCCGCGGCGGTTCGGCAAAACGTCGATCATGCTGAATATTGTAAAAATACTGCAAAGCAGGCGCCGACTGTGTATATTCCTCGATATTGAAAGCGTAAACTCGCCCGGTGAATTCATCACCGAGCTTGTTACGGCACTTGTTGAGTGTGGGGGCACGAACCATAGAGCCAGGTTTCTCTCTGCCCTCGGGAGGGCATTTGTCCGGGTGCAGGAGAGCATTGAGGAGATCGAGACCCCGGCTTTCAGGGCCAGGCTCCGAAGTAACCTGAGAGCTGAATTTTCCGATGACTGGTATGAGAAGGCGAAGAAGCTGGATGAGATTATCGCGGTGATCGCTGAGCCGGCATGTATTATCCTTGATGAGTTTCCGGTGGCGATACAGAATATGGAGGTCGGCGACGCGCGGAAGTTCCTGCACTGGTTCCGGCGGTTTCGTCAGGTATATCCCGGAGTGAAGTTTATCGTCGGCGGTTCGGTCAGCATCGATCACGTCGTCTACAATGTCGGCGGGATCGCGGTCATAAATGACTTCCGGCGGATCACTATCGGCGGGTTTGATGAAGGCGTCGCACTATCGGTCATTGAACATGTCTTCTGCAGAGAAGAGTGGGAGTACTCGCCAGAGATCGGCAGGGCAGTTCTTGATACTGTTGGTGATCCGTACATTCCGTATTTTCTCATGATACTGCTCTCCGGCTTAAAAGAAGAAGTGGAGATCTCTGGACGAACACCCTCCCCAACGTTGGTAGATTACGTCTACAATCGGCGGATCCTCAGCAGCGTTGGGCGGCATTACTTTGAGCATTATTCTCGGCGCCTTCAGATTTTATACTCCTGGCAGGAGGCAAAAGCCGCACGGGCCATCTTGAGTGAAGTGAGTGTTGCAGAATCCCTGCCCGTGAGCATTGCGTATGATATCTTCGGGCGCAGCTATGGTTCAGAGGACGAAGATGCATTTCGAGGGTTGCTGGCACAGCTGGATCATGATTTTTATGTCACTTTAGAGACTTGCGGCGAGTTGAGATTTTATTCGAAGATGCTCCAGGACTGGTGGAGGATTTACTATGCCGGCGCCAGCTAGCGTAGCCCTCCATCAATACTCTCCCGGAGCCCTGGATCGCGAGACTCTCCAGTACCTCCTTGTGGGTCGGCAAAAACTCGCTGAAAGTCTGTTTGAAGAGGTGGATCAGGCGGCCGGGAGTGGAACTCCGCGCTTCTTCCTCCTCATCGGCCCTCGCGGGATCGGGAAATCTCACCTGATGACTCTCCTCTACAAGCGGGTGTGCGATGACCTCTCTGAGAGGGTTATCCCCGTAAAATTTGCAGAGGAAGAGTACTCGATATTCAGGGCGTCTGACTTCTTCCTGAGGGTATTGGAAGAGATGGGGGCTCGCATCGTGGATGTGGTTGGGGATGATCAGCTTGCCCGCGACGTTGCGGTCGATACGCTCAGGGGCATTGCATCGCGGGAGGGCAGGCAGATTGTGATATTTGTTGAGAATATACACGAGCTCTTCACGCAGATGGACCGGTGCGAGATCCAGGCGCTGCGTTCGGTGTTCCAGCAGACAAACATCTTCTCAGTGGTTGCTTCAGCGCCGCAAATCTTCCCCGGCGTATCTGATCACGATGAACCCTTCTATAACTTCTTCCGGATCTTTCACCTTCAGGAGTTGAAGTGCGCCGAGATCAAGGAGTTGATGAAGAGGGCCGCCCAGATTAACGGCAATACCGCCTTCGCCGAGAACTTCCAGGACTACGAGCCAATGATTGAGGCGCTCTTCTCTCTCATCGGCGGCAATCCGCGACTGGCTATCCGGTTGTATGAGGCTATTTCACAGGGAAGGACCGGCGGTGCAGCGGAGATTTTTTCTGGTATGATGGATGGGGAGACGCCGTATTACCGGGAGGTTTTCCGGAGGCTTACGGGACAGCGAAGGCTCATCCTTGATACGATCCTCTGCAGAGAGACTCCCCTTACACCAAAGAAGATCGCAGAGATATCCCGGCTGGATCCGGCGGTGGTGAACGCTCAGCTCAGGAGGCTTGAACGGGATGGGTACGTTACCTCGCGCCCGATGGGGAAGCGAACATCGTACGAAGTCCGTGACCGGCTCCTCCGACTGTGGCGGGTGATGCGAAGACCGGCCGGCCGGGAGCGCCTGACGGCCTTCATCAGGTTCCTGGAGGCCTGGCACGGACGGCCGGCGGTCACCAGGGAAGAGCCCCTGCAGGAGTCACTGGCTCCGTATGTTGCCGGGAGGCGGGATGAGCGGCCGGCAGATCCAGCAGAAGCCGTTCTCGATCTGGCGCTTGAGGAGCTACTGGCCGGGAACCGGGCAAACGGCATCTCCCTGATCGCGGAGGCGTACGGGCACGTGAGCCGCCTGGACCCGGCCACGGCGGAGCGGATGGCGACCGGATTCCTGAAGCGGATAATCGAAGAGGGAGAGGTCTCCCTGATCAAGGATGCCGTTCATGCCATAATCGCGTCCTGGGGGCCGGATTATGAGAAATTCCTGGAGCCGGTTCTGGATGCTGTGGCGATCATCGAGGCGCAGGATACAAGACTGTATTATACGAGGCTCCAGCCAGAGGAACGGGCGGTCGTTGCCGGGATCGTCCGGGCGATCACGGGATCGGAGGAGCTGGGGGTTTAGGTAGCATCCCGATGCTCAGACCCCCGGGCCCAGGACATCGCCCCCGCGAGGAGGAGGAGGAGGAAGGAGACCACGAGCGCGGCGTCGATGCCCTGGATGAAGGCGCCGGCTACATGCCCCACCACCTGTGATGTGCCCGTGAAGATCTCGAATGCGAGGGCGCGGGGGATCGAGGCGGAAGCCACTGTTATGG
>MTBK01248591.1_pt1 | contig 10267 bp, 13 predicted proteins | sample 1535981 | NCBI WGS metagenome assembly MTBK01 (sample SAMN06109225, study PRJNA356200) | anaerobic digester metagenome | isolation source: biogas reactors fed with pig manure or primary and secondary sludge | place: Spain | collected 2016-06-30 | reverse complement strand
GTGTAAAGGGCGTATATACTTTAGATGTCAACGGTATCCCTAATTTTAAACCGATAAAGATTCTTACATCAAATGAGGAATATTCCGTACTTTATGATGGTTTTTTTGAACAAAAATCAAAAGGGAATCAGGAGGACCAAGATAAGGTAGAAAAAATAAAAACAATCAATCTATATGATGAAATAGTGATGAATGGTGATAAAGTTAAAGAAGGCAAAAGAATAAGATAAGTAGGAGTGTTTATATTGACATTAAAAAAAAACATTGAAGATGTTTTAATCAGGGTAAAAGATGCGGCGGCTGTTTCCGGTCGGGAAGTCAGTGATATTGAACTTGTGGCTGTTACTAAAACCGTTGATGTAGATATTATAAACGGGGCCATAGATTGCGGTGTTTTACATATAGGCGAAAGCAGGGTACAGGAATTATTAGAAAAGTATGAGCAGATTGGAGATGTTGTGAAATGGCATTTGATTGGGCATCTTCAGCGCAATAAGGTTAAATATATAATTGACAAAGTAGATATCATTCATTCCCTGGACTCATTCAGATTGGCAAAGGAAATAAATAAAAGGGCCGAGAATATAAATCGAATAGTTGAATGCCTATTACAGGTAAATGTTTCGAAAGAGAAGACCAAATATGGCATCAATCTTGAAGATGTAGAACATATCTTAGAAGATATGACATTCTTGAACAATATAAGGATTGTCGGTTTAATGACAATTGCCCCCCATGTTGAAGATAAAGAACAAATCAGGCAATGTTTCAGAACACTCAAAAATAAATTTGATCATATATCTGATATGGATTTTCCAAATGTTAAAATGAAATACTTGTCCATGGGGATGTCCCATGATTTTGAAATTGCCATACAAGAAGGTGCAAACTTTATACGTATCGGCACTTCCATATTTGGTGAAAGGAATTATTCAAAATAAAAAATTAAAGGAGGATTTTTATTATGTCGGCAAAATTAATTGATAAGGTAAAAATTTTTATGGGGTTTGATGCATTTGAAGATGATGAAATCGAGGAAGAATTTTTAGAAGAAGAAGAGGATACAATTCCTGTTGTAAACAGAAGAAAAAATAGGGTTGTCAATATACACACCACTACACAGATGAAAGTTGTGCTCTACGAGCCCGATAATTTTGAAGAAGCACCGAGTATTGTAGATGATTTAAAAAATAGAAAACCTGTGATTATAAATCTGGAAAGTATAGATCCGGAACTTGCCAGAAAGTTTTTTAATTTTTTGAATGGAGCCATATATGCATTGGATGGAAATATTCAAAAGGTTTCTTCAGGAATTTTTATTTTGGCGCCGAACAATGTAGACATTTCCGGAAACATAAAAGAAGAATTAAAAAATAAAGGTGTATTCCCTTGGCAAAAATAGGAGATAGATAGCATGTATATAATATTTTATGGAAGCTGGAAAGCTTAGTCGCCGGGAATGAGGAGATGATAGATTTTGTCTATTTCGCAAATAATAGCAGATGCTTTATGGCATTTGGTAAGAATAATCAATATATTAATTTTAGTCAGAATTGTTCTGCAATTCTTTAGCGTCAATCCGTTGAACCCCGTTATACAGTTCATATATAATGTAACCGAGTTCATCTTAGCGCCGATACGTGATGTTATCAGCAATGTATTCGGTTATTCCGGATTTTTGGATTTTTCCCCTTTGATAGCGATAATTTTGATACAAGTAATATATAATATAATTGTGAGGATATTATAGCCTGAACCTGATAATGCCTTTTAAATGAAAACACGGAAACAGGCGGTATAGAGACACAATGTGAGCTGAACAAAAAATAGCAATGAATTTTTATAAATCTACTTGAATAGACGATGGAGGTGGCAATATATGATAACACCTTTAGAGATACAAAATAAGGATTTTAAGAGGAGTATCAGGGGTTATAAGGAATATGAAGTAGATGAATTTTTAGATAAAATAATAGTTGATTATGAAAAACTCTACAAAGAAAATTTGGAATTGAAGGATAAATTGGAGGGAGCGCATTATCAGCTGGAAAAATATAAAGAAATAGAAGAAACATTAAAAAAGACTTTGATAGTGGCACAGGATGCGGCAGAAGATGTGAGGGCAAATGCACATAAGGAATCGGAACTCATCATACAGGAGGCCGATGCAAAAGCTAAAGAAATTGTTAATAAAGCAAATGATGAGATCGAAGATATAAGGGACAAGTTTGAAGGCATAAAAAATCAAATGCAGGTTTTCAAAACAAGATTTAAAGCCCTGTTACAATCACAACTGAATTCAATCGATGATGCATGTGATGATTTGGAAAAAGAAAATTAGGGTAATTCGGAATAAAAGTCGCATTTTGTGCGGCTTTTGTAATCTGGCTTGGAAATACTGTAATCAGGAGGGTTTTTATGGGCAGGATAGGAATAATAGGGGCTATGGATGAGGAAATATATAATCTAAAAAACGAAATGGAAATTGAGGAAGCAAAAACAGTTGCCGGTATGGACTTTTATACGGGTGCTATTGAAGATAAGGAGATAATTCTCGTCAGATGCGGTATAGGCAAGGTAAATGCGGCTATATGCACTCAAATTTTAATAAGTATATTTGATGTAAAAACAATCATAAATACAGGGGTAGCCGGTGCAATAAAAGATGACTTGGATGTACTGGATATAGTTATTTCTACAGATGTACAACAACATGATTTCGATGTAACCGGATTTGGATATAAATTAGGTGTAATTCCCGGGATGAAAAAATATATTTTTCCGGCGGATGAAGATCTGATTCAAAAAGCTGTGTATGCTTCTAAAAAAGTACTGAGCAACAATAAGGTGAACAGAGGAAGAATTGTTTCCGGTGATATATTTGTCAGTGATGTTAAATTAAAACAGTATTTATTAGAAAATTTTGGTGCTTATTGTACAGAGATGGAGGGTGCGGCAATAGGCCACACTTGCTATGTCAATAATATACCCTTTGTTATTATTAGAGCCATGTCCGATAGAGCCGACGGATCGGCACATGATAATTTTAACAGATTTGTTTATCAGGCAGCGAATTATTCTAAAGATATTGTAAAGTTAATGCTAAGGAAGATGTGAGGACAGTAAGGAATAAAAATAAGGCCCCCGGTATATACGTAGAGTAGAAATTAATTTAAATAGAAAAAAATATTGGAGTGGTAATTATGTCTAAAAATAAAGATAATCCACGCGACAGCGAGATACATGATAGAGTAGACCACATAGAAAAGATACCAAGAAGGATGGACAATATAGGAGTAACGGAATATATAGAGATGATATCCAATCCTAAGAGGGTTATTTTTATGAATTTTATAGCCGGGTTGACCAGGGGGTTAGGAATGGGTATTGGTTTTACTGTTTTGGCCGGAATCGTATTATATCTGATGCGAAGTTGGGTTAATCTTCCCGTTGTCGGCAGGCTTATCGCTGAACTACTTGATATTATTGATGCCTACAGATAAAGGCGGTCCTATTGATAAAAATATGTCCTATACTCTTTTATTTTAATAATTGCATGGCCATTATACTAAAGAAAAAGATGGGGGAGAGAATGTATGAATTATGCTGTTGTAATTATAGTATTTATATTAGATCAATTGAGCAAGGTATTGGCTTTAAAATATTTGGTGCCGGTTGGCAGTATTCCCATCATTAAAAATATATTTCATTTAACCTACGTTGAGAATCGCGGTGCTGCTTTTGGAATTTTACAAAATCAAAAATTACTCTTCATTGTTTTTGCTCTGTTGGTATTAGGCTCTATAGGGTTTTATGCTCATAACAATAAACTGGATAAAATCATGGTTTACGGATTGAGCCTGGTGGCGGGCGGTGCCCTTGGAAATCTGACGGATCGTGTCAGGCTGGGATTTGTTGTTGATTATTTTCATATTGTAAATTTCCCGGTGTTTAACATAGCAGATTGTGCTGTTGTCATAGGTATAATTTTGGTCAGTATTTTTATACTGAAATATGATTAAGCTGTTGAGTTTAAAAGGAGAGGGATTTTTTGGATATAAAAAATCTGATAGTAAAAGAAGAGGAGAGTAATAACAGATTAGATGTTTATCTGGCAAAACAATACGAGGAATTAAGCCGTAACCATATACAAAAACTTATAAAAGAAAATTATATAAGAGTCAATAGCAAACTAAAAAGGCCAAATTATATTGTTAAACCGGGGGACCAGATAGAGATCAGTTTGCCAAAGGCAGAGGAATTGTTCATAAAACCGGAAAATATTCAGATCCACATTGTATACGAGGATGATGATATAATTGTTGTTAACAAGCAGCAGGGTATGATAGTGCATCCGACCCTGACAAATCTTTCCGGTACCTTGGTCAATGGTTTGCTATATTATTGTGGTTCCAATCTGTCCGATATCAACGGTATGATGCGGCCCGGAATTGTTCATCGAATAGATAAAGACACGTCAGGATTATTGGTAATAGCTAAAAATAATATTTCCCATGAAATACTGGCTAAACAATTTAAGCAACATACTGTCAACAGAAAATATCGTGCGGTTGTTTCAGGTGTTATAAAGGAAACAAATGCGACTATAGATGCTCCCATAGGAAGGGACCCCATGAATAGGCTTAAAAGGGCTGTTATAGGTAATGGAAAACATGCTGTCACCCATTTTAAGGTGTTGGATAGGTTCAGAGATTACACATATATTGAGGCTGAATTGGAAACAGGGAGGACCCACCAAATCAGAGTACATTTTTCCTATATTGGAAAACCTGTCTTAGGAGACCCCATGTATGGGCCTAAAAATTCAAAGTTCAAATTAAAGGGTCAGGTTCTCCATGCCAGAACCCTGGGTTTTATTCATCCTGCAAAAGAAGAATATGTGGAGTTTGTGTCGGATTTACCCGAATATTTTAATAAATTATTGAAATTATTAAAAAATAATTATTTCAGGGAACAGTAATTCGTGGAGGGTTTTGAAATGAAAAAGCAGGTCCAACTTTTAGATGAAAAGGCGATCAATCGTGCTATTACTCGGATTGCTCATGAAATTATTGAAAAGAACAAAGGGGCAAAGGATATTATTTTAGTAGGAATAAAGAGCCGGGGTGTTCCTTTAGCTAATCGTTTAGCTGAAAAAATCAGAATCATAGAAGGCGGGAAAATCCCCGTAGGTATGCTGGATATTACACTCTACAGAGATGATTTGTCGGAAGAACAAATAGAACCCATTATACACAGCTTGAACATTGAAACAAATATTGATTATAAAATTGTTATCTTAGTGGATGATGTATTGTATACCGGAAGGACAACGAGGGCCGCTCTGGATGCGTTGATAGATATAGGCAGGCCAAAAATAATTCAATTAGCCGTACTTATAGACAGAGGACATAGAGAATTACCAATCAGAGCGGATTACGTGGGCAAAAATGTTCCCACTTCGAGGAAGGAAATAGTAAAAGTATATTTAGAGGAAACAGACGGAAATAACAGCGTAATTATTGAAAAAATATAATTTATAAAATATCGTATTTCGGTTCCCAATCCTCGGTTATAGGATTTTGTGTGCCATACCTGTTTTCCGGTATATATGCCATGTGAATATATTCCTGATTAAATTCTTGAACTGTTTACCTACAGTTGTTTTTTTACATTTTTAAATGCGGATCCTTCATCGCTATCAACCAATAAAGTGGAGTGATTATCGTATATTACCATGCCGGGTTTGGCCCCACGCTGTCTTCTTACATTTTTTCTTCGGGTATAATCTACGGCTACCTTTGTAGAATCTTTAGCCTTGCTATGGTAGGCAGCCAATGTTGCTGCTTCTAATATGGAAGAATCCCCCGGTGTTTTGTTTTTTAGCCTCAGTACTACATGGGAACCGGGCATGTCCTTAACATGAAACCAAAGATCTTCTTTGGAGGATATTTTAAAAGTGATATCATTGTTTTGTTTATTGTTTTTACCCACAAGTATCTCAAATCCTTCGGATGATATATATTTGAGATAATTAGATTTTTTATTGGATTTGATACCCTTTTTGGTGATTTTACGTTTTAAAATTCCGATCTCTTCAAGTTCCGCACGTATCTCTTCGATATCGGACATATGTGTACATTGTTCAATATTTATAATAACTTGCTCTAAATAATCAATCTCCACCTTGGTTTTTTTAATCTGCCTATTGATTTCGTAAACTGCGGTTTTAGCTTTATTGTACATTTTAAAATATTTCTGTGCGTTTTGGGCAGGGGTCAATCTTTTGTCTAATGGAATATTGATCATATTATGATTCTCATCATAAAAATTGACGAGGCTGATCTCATCTTGACCCTTTCCGATTTGATAGATATTGGCAGTGATTAAATTGCCATAGAGTTTGTATTTTTTGGCATCATATCCCTTTTCTAAATCTCTGTTCAGATTATTTAATTTATTATACATTCTATCCAGTTTTATACGTATATTTTTGCGCAAATCACCGGTCCTCTGTTTTATTCGTTCCTTAGAATCTCTTTTTAAATAAAAGTCCTCCAACATCTCGTTTGTGGATTCGAATAGATGCTTTTCATAATAATTGAGGTGGCTGATTTCAATAGAACTGAAATCAATATATTTTTCAATCCTACTGTCGTAATAGATTATTGGGGTAAAGTTGTTTGTTTTTATCTTATCAATTATATACACGAAATTTTTATAAATATTGTTCATTGTTTGATCATCTAAATTGGACAATATTGTATTTTCATCGACGGAAGATCTATAACAGATTTCCCTCGAGAGGAGGGGGGATATACCTGTGAAACTCATGTATAATGTTTTGTATATAGAGGTGCGTTTGTCTTTATTTTGAATAATAGAGTTAAAAGCATCCTTTGTGCCGATCTCTAAAGGATTGACCTTGTTTTGTGACGGGGGCATTGTATATTCGATTCCCGGCAGCACCTGCCTGTATCGACTGATAGAGTGGGGGATACGTTTTATACTGTCTATTATTTTATTGTCACTATGATTTATCAGGATTATATTGCTATGCCTGCCCATCATTTCTATTATAAGTTCCTTGGTTTTCAATATATTGAGTTCGTCCGGGGATTCTATAATTAACTTAACCATTCTTTCAAATTGTGGCTGTATGATATCTATAATCCTGCCCCCCAGCAGATGTTTTCTGAGAATCATACAAAAATCAGGAGGGGACATTGGATTTTCTTTATTAAATTTAGTAAAATGAATTTTAGGGTAATTACTACTTGCGGACAACAAAACCCTGTAATTGTTTCCTCTATTTCTTATGGTAAAAACTACTTCATCGGTTTCCGGTTGATAGATCTTATCTATCCTCCCGAAACATAACCTGAATTTTAACTCATGGGTTAAAGCAGCTATGACACATCCGTCTAAAGCCATTAGAATTTCATCTCCTATTTAATTTTTAACTATAATAGCATAATTTAATAAAGTATGCAAAATTATATAAATAATATCGAGGGATATAATTATAATAATGTATAGATTAAATTACATCTGCCGGATAGTTTGAAAACTACTTGTAATTATATACATATAAATATAAAATGATAAGGGGAAACATAAACGGAAGGATGAAATCTATGGTAAAAAGTATGACAGGCTTTGGAAAAGGAGATTTTAGGATTGATGATAAATATTTTCAGGTAGAACTGAAATCTGTCAATCATAGATATATGGATATCAGTATAAGGCTGCCCAAAATATTTAATTATTTAGAGGAAAATATAAGAAATCTTATAAAATCATATCTACAGAGAGGGCGTGTCGAAGTTTACATCACTTACAAGAATATCGGCAGCAGTGATGTCAGGATGGAGATAGACATGCCTTTAGCAAGGGAATACTTAGACTCATTATTAAAAATGGAAAAAAATCTATCGATACGAAGCGATATTACCACATCCTTGATAGTCAGTTTTCCGGATGTAGTAAAGATAGAGAAAAGGGAAGAGGACGAGGGGGAAATATGGCAATGTTTACAAGGGGCCTTAGACGATGCCCTTGCAAAATTAGTATCGATGCGAAAAAAAGAAGGGGATAAATTAAAAGCGGACATGTTAAAACGCTTGGATAGCACTTATGATTTTCTTATACAGATAGAGAATAGAAGTCCCATGATTGTACAAGAATATAGAAAAAAGCTAACAGATAGGATTGAGGAAATATTAAGTGAGCAATTTGATTTAGATGATACCCGTATAGCAACAGAAGTAGCATTGTTTGCCGACAAAAGCAACATAACTGAGGAAATAGTAAGGTTACACAGTCATATAGAACAATTTACTAAGATTTTGGAAGAGGATGATGCTGTTGGCAGAAAATTGGATTTTCTTCTCCAAGAGATGAACAGAGAGATCAATACAATCGGATCTAAAGCAAATGATTTAACTATAGCAAATTTAGTTATTAATATAAAAAGTGAACTTGAAAAAATGAGAGAGCAGGTTCAAAATATTGAATGAAGGAGAGATGCTCGTGAATATAAAATTAATCAATATAGGTTTTGGCAATATAGTGTCTGCAAGTAGAATTGTAGCTATCGTAAGCCCGGAGTCAGCTCCTATAAAAAGAACTATTCAGGAAGCCAGGGACAGATCCATGTTGATAGATGCTACCTATGGCAGGAGGACAAGGGCAGTGATAGTAACCGATAGCGACCATATTATTCTTTCCGCTGTTCAACCTGAAACTGTAGCAGATAGACTAGAATCTAAGGATAATTCAAAAGAAGTGGAAGGCGCTGTTTAAGGCAGATAATATAAAACAGGAAGAGGAGAGGGATATGGTTAGTAAGGGTTTGCTGATTGTTGTATCAGGGCCATCCGGTGCGGGAAAGGGAACCATTTGTAGAGAATTACTTAAAAACAATCCCCAAATAAAAATTTCTATATCAGCCACCACTCGGAAACCTAGAGCCGGGGAGAAAGACGGTGTCAATTATTATTTTATTACCGAAGAAAGATTTCAGCATATGATGTCAGAACATGAGTTTTTAGAATACGCTGTTGTATATGATAATTACTATGGTACACCTAAACAGTATGTTATGGACAATTTGCATAGTGGTAATGATATCTTATTGGAGCTAGATATTGTGGGGGCTTTGCAGATCAAAAAAAAATTTGAGGATGCGGTATTTATCTTCATTTTACCTCCCTCATTGAAGGAATTAAAAAACAGGATTGTAAACAGGGGAACAGAAAGCCTGCCCGATATTGAAAAACGCTATGATGCAGCTATTTCTGAAATCAAGCAGGTAATGAAATATGATTATGCTATCATCAATGACAGCATATCCGGGGCAGTTTATGATATCGAAGCTATTGTGAGGGCGGAAAAATGTAGGGTTGTAAGAAATTATGAAGAGATACTATCAAGATTTTAATAGGGGATGATAAAATGCTATATCCATCGATCAATGAATTATTAGAAAAGGTAGACAGTAGGTATACCTTGGTTGTAGTTACGGCAAAGAGGGCAAGGCAAATAATAGACGAGGGCAAATTAAAAACCGAATCCTGTTCTAAAAAACCGGTATCAATTGCTACTCAAGAGATATTTGAGGAGAAGATATCTTATAAAAAAGAGGAAGAATCAGAATAAGAGGGTGATAATTTGTTAAAGGATATAAACATCTTGCTCGGTGTGACGGGAGGAATCGCAGCGTACAAGGCATGTGATATTGTTAGCGGTTTAAAAAAGATCAATGCAAATGTAGATGTTATCATGACTAAATCTGCGACTGAATTGATAAATCCTAATACATTTCAGGCCTTGAGCCAGAATGCGGTAATTACAGATATTTTTAATACACCTAGATATTGGAATATTGAGCATATTTCATTGGCACAAAAAGCCCATGTTTTGCTGGTGGCTCCTGCAACCGCCAATATTATCGGCAAAGTCGCCAACGGTATTGCGGACGATATGCTCTCCACCACAATTATGGCTTCCACTGCAAAAGTTGTTTTTGCACCTGCTATGAATGCAAAGATGTATGAAAATAAAATAGTGCAACAGAATATAGAAAAATTAATTTCATCCGGATATCAATTTATAGAACCGGGGTCCGGGCGTTTGGCATGCGGGGATACCGGTATAGGTAGATTGGCTGATATAAATGAGATTATAGGGGTTATAGTAAGTATAGTAAAAACAGACAGTGATTTAAAGGGCAAAAAAATTTTAGTGACAGCGGGGCCGACAAGGG
>MTBK01057699.1_pt1 | contig 10272 bp, 9 predicted proteins | sample 1535981 | NCBI WGS metagenome assembly MTBK01 (sample SAMN06109225, study PRJNA356200) | anaerobic digester metagenome | isolation source: biogas reactors fed with pig manure or primary and secondary sludge | place: Spain | collected 2016-06-30 | reverse complement strand
GCTGCTCCGCACCGCCGTGGGGGATCGCTATGTGCTGGAGGAGATACTTGCCGGAGGCTATAATTTTGGCGGCGAACAGTCAGGACATATCATCTTTTCGGATCACAGCACCACCGGAGACGGGCTCCTGACAGCGCTGCAGCTGCTGACCATCGCCGGCGACAGCGGACTGCCGCTGTCCGAGCTGGCGGGGCGCTTAAGACGGCTGCCCCAGGTTCTTTACAACCAGCCGGTGGCCACCCAGAGAGGCTGGGAGGAAAATCCGGCCATTGCGGCGGCGATTCAGGGGCTTCGCCAAAAACTGGGGCATGGCGGCAGAGTGCTGATCCGCGCCTCCGGGACGGAACCGCTGATCCGGATCATGCTCGAAGCCGCTCTCCCGGAGGAGGTGCTCTGGGAGGAGGCCCGCAGCATCGCCGGGATCATCGCCCGGGAACAAGGCTAACATCTGTTTATTTACTCAAAAAATTTACCAAAATAGAGACAAGTCTTCACATTTCCCGTGAAGTTCGTTATAATTGATCATGTCCGCAAGCAGTATAATTTGCTGATTGAAACGGGGTGCTGCTTTGTCTTTGGTCGAAGGAGAAGAGGAACTAATCAGGACGAGCGTGAGCGAGGTTTTAGGCGAGCAAGAGGCTGTGCGTGAAAGTCTGATTCCCATATTGCTGCGGGTGCAGGAAAAATTGAGCTATCTTCCCCCCCTGGCGATGGAGCTCATCGCCGGGGCCCTCCAGATTCCGGCCGTCGATGTTTTCGGTCTGGCCACCTTCTACAATCAGTTTCGCCTTCACCCACCGGGTAAATATCAGCTGCAGGTGTGTATGGGAACCGCCTGTTATATGGTCGGCGGCAAGATTGCCCTGGATTGTTTTGAGAGGCGTCTGGGGATTAACGAAGGGGAGACCACCCCCGACCGTGAGTTTAGCCTGGAGCGGGTTGCCTGTGTCGGCTGCTGCACCCTGGCGCCGGTGGTGGTTGTCAACGAGGAGGTTGAAGGCCGGGTTACCCCCACCCGGGTAGACGGAATTCTCATCGCTTTTGGCAAAAAGATTCAGCCATCCACAGGGGTAGGGGAGAAGAAGGGAGACGACGGCTCATGACGGTGGAGACCCCGTATCAAGAACGCTACCGGAAGCTGAAAGATAGCGCCGCCGCCGGGGAGGAGGCGCTTTCCCGGCAGGCAGTGATCCAGGTGGGTATGGCCACTTGCGGCATTGCCGCCGGCGCTGTCCCGGTGAAGGAGGCCTTTGTCCGGTTCATCGAGGAGAAAAATATCGATGCCCGGGTGATGGAGGTGGGCTGTATGGGCCACTGCTACGCCGAGCCGCTGGCAATAATCTCCAAGCCGGGCTTCCCGGCGCTCTGCTACGGTTATCTGGATGAAGATCTGGTGGAGAGGCTGGTGGAAGATTATCTGCTGAACGATGATCCCTGTTACGAATTTGCCCTCGTGGCCCTTGAACCGAACGATGTTTTTCCAACTCTGAGCGATTTTCCGCGCGGTGTCCACGAGAAGAAGATTGTTCTTGAGCACTGCGGTTTTATCGATCCCGGAGAGATCGATCACTATATTTCCCGGGGCGGCTACAGCGCCCTCGCCGAGGCCCTCTCCGGCACCCCCGCCGCCGTGCTGGAGCAGGTGAAGGAATCGCATCTGCGCGGCCGCGGCGGCGCCGGCTTTCCGGCGGGGCTGAAATGGGAGGCGGCTGTCCAAGCCGGCGGCGGGACAAAGTATGTCATCTGCAACGCCGACGAAGGCGATCCGGGAGCATTCATGGATCGCAGCATTCTGGAATCATGTCCCCACCAGGTCATCGAGGGGATGTTGCTCTGCGCCTACGCCATCGGTGCGGAGAAGGGTTATCTCTATATCCGGGCGGAATATCCCCTGGCGGTGAAGCGGGTGCGCCTGGCTCTGGAGCAGGCCCGGGAGAAGGGACTCCTGGGGAGCTCCATCCTCGGCAGCTCCTTCAACTGTGATCTGGAGGTATTCCGGGGCTCCGGAGCTTTTGTCTGCGGTGAATCATCCGCTCTGGTCCGCTCCATGGAGGGGAAGATGGGGATTCCGGCAACGCGGCCGCCCCGCCTGGCTCAATCCGGCTTTCGCGGTCGGCCGACGGTGCTGAACAATGTCAAAACATTCGCTTATATCCCGCCGATTATCAACCGGGGGGTGGACTGGTTCAGGTCCATCGGCACAGAGAAAAACCCCGGTACCGCTGTCTTTTCACTCGTGGGCAAAGTCGCTCATACCGGCCTCGTGGAGGTGCCCATGGGGACCACCCTGCGCGAGCTGATCTACGATGTCGGAGAGGGCGTGGCCAACGATAAAGCGTTCAAGGCGGCGCAGATCGGCGGCCCCTCGGGGGGTTGTCTTCCCGAAGCGGCCATCGATATCCCCATCGATTTCGATTCGCTACAGGAGGCCGGGGCGATTATGGGCTCCGGCGGTCTCGTCGTTCTCGATGAGGACGACTGCATGGTGGCTATCGCCCGCTATTTTCTCGAATTTACCCAGCAGGAATCGTGCGGCAAATGCACCTTCTGCCGCCTGGGAACCAAGCATATGCTCGACCTCCTCACGGCGATCACCGAAGGCCGCGGCGAACCGGAGGATCTTGAGGTTCTGGAGCGGCTGGCCTGGGAGGTCAAGGAGGGTTCCCTGTGCAATCTGGGGGCGACGGCGCCCAACCCCATTCTCACCACCCTGCGCTATTTCCGGGACGAATACGAAGCCCATATCAATGAGAAACGCTGCCCGGCGCTGATGTGCAGCGAGCTCATCGTTTACTATATCGAGCCGTCAAAATGCAGCAAACTCTGCAGTGTCTGCGTGGGCAGCTGTCCGACAGAGGCGATTTATACCCGTGACGACGGTCTCAAGGCCATCGATCAGGACAAATGCACCAAATGTGACAATTGCTTAAAGACCTGCCCGCCCGATTACAACGCTGTGATCAAGCTGTCGCCGCCGGGGCTGCTCGCTGAGAAAGAGGGGGGGAAAGGCGCATGAGCAAACAGGTAAGCATAAGCATAGACGGTCGGACAATAACCGCCCCCGAGGGGGAGAAACTGCTCTGGGTGGCCCTGGAGAACGGGATCTATATCCCCAATCTGTGTGCCATGAAGGAGAAAAGCCATCCCTCGGGCAGCTGCCGCCTCTGTTATGTTCAGGTGGAGGGTCGGGCCGAGCCTGTGACCTCGTGCACCCTCCCGGTAACAGAGGGGCTTTCCGTGCAGACCCGGAGCCCGCAGGTTGACAGGCTGGTGAAGAGCGCTTTTGAGCTGCTCCTGAGCAATCACCGCCTCGGTTGCGGCCGCTGTCCCAGGCGGAAAACCTGCGAGCTGCTGAAGATGGCCAAAGAAAGAGGTTTAAAGATGAAACTGTTCCACCTCGAGCCGCTGGAGTGGCCGGTGGAGATTGATGATAGTCCCAAAACTTTTGCTTTTGACCGCAGCCGCTGCCTTCTCTGCGGTCGTTGTGTCTGGATCTGCCAGGAGGTGGCCAAGGTCGGCGCCCTCGGTTTTACCGGCCGCGGTATCGACCGCCGGGTGGGCACATTTCAGGAGCTCAGCCTGGCTGAATCCCCCTGCACCGAATGCGGCCTCTGCATCGATCCCTGTCCCAGCGGTGCACTTTACTTCAAGGAGAGCAAATGACGCCGACAGCGGGCTAACCGCGTCGGCTCGCCGCCCCGGGCCGCTGTTAGAGGGCCGGTTTTTCCACCTTGAGCATCTCTTGTTCCCGCCGCACAATGCGGTAATGTCCGATGAGCTCGATAAAGGAGCGGTTCTGCAGGGGGTCTGTGGAGAAGTAGAAAAGACGCCGCCCCGCATGATCGCCTGAAGGGCGGGAGAGCACCATCGCCCGATCGGCGCTCTTCTCCAGCGCGGCGGTCAGCCCGGGTCCGGGATCTGCGCCGGTGATAATCGGTATGGGGGTGACGGCATCGGCGGCGGCGGTTAAGTGATCCAGAGGCTCTCTTTTCTTCTTTTTTCTCTGTCGGTGGCGCTTTACCGCTGCGGTGAGGTTGTTTGTCGGCGGGCTCACGTACAGATAATACCCTTTTTCCAGGACCGTTTCCCCCTGATCTTCCAGAGTGAGCCTCCTGCTCTGCTTCAGGGTAACCAACAGCAGGTAGAGCCCCCGGTCCCGGGGCTTTTTCGTCAGATAGCTCCCGGGGATCGCCACCGTTTCAATGGAGTCAACGGCGGTAAATTCCGCATCAAAGCCGAGAGCAACAGCGTGCAGCCGGACCGAGCCGCTCACCTCGACAAAGGTTTGGGCGAAGTGGAGATCGATATGGTCCGCGGGCATAAAATATTTAACCTGCGGGTTCATCACGACAAAGAGACAGCCCGCAGCAAGCCCCTCCCGGGAAAGCTCCTGCAGCAGCAGGAGGTGCGCGGCACCCCTTTTGGTAACGGCGTCGGGGAACATGGCGGTGCTCTTTTCAAAAAGGGTGCAGCTCTTAATCTCCAGGTAAAAGGGTGCCCCGCTGAGCCGGTGCTGCAGCAGCAGATCAAAGCGGTGCTTTCCCCAGGCCGGCTCCGCCCTGCTCACCCGGTACTCCTGGAAAAGGGGCAGCCGCTCTTCATCGATGAGGCCGCGGATGACCTTGTTGGTCAGCTGCGTGTGCAGCAGGACATAGCGGCCCTTTTTTGCGCAGGCCAGCACAGTGTACGGCAGCTGGCCTCTGGAGAGCGCCGGGCTGAGCAGCAGGGCGGTCCCCGGCAAGAGCAGCTCCCACAGGCGACCGGGGTTGGGCAGGTGAGCTTTCACCTTGCGGCCGTCCACCTCTGCTTCAACGACGAAGCGGTTCAGCCTCCGCAGCAGCCGCCCTGGGATCTTGGGAAAGTCGAATGGATATCTGAGCATGGCTAGAGTATGGTCCATGGTGCTGCTTTCGTCAACCGGTTTTCCCCGGGGTCGGACTCCCCTTGAATTCGGGACTCAGATTGACTATAGTGTAGTGGAAGAAGTTACGGCCGGCAGTGTGCTCCGGCCTCTTCTCAGAACATTGCAGAGGTGTTACCCTTTATGACCGCATCGGAAATTGCCTATGTCCTAGATTTTGACGGAACGATCACCGAACGGGATATCACCCGGGAGATGGCCCGCCACTACGGCGGAAAACATTATGATGAATGCAGCGTCGCTTACCGGCGCGGCGAGTTCGGGATGAAAGAATGGCTGGCCCGGATGTCCGCTTATCTGCCCTCCGATCCGGCGGAGCTGCTCGAATTCGCCGAAGAGCGGGACGCTCTGCGCCCGGGGTTGAAAGAATTTTTTATTTTTGCCCGCTCCCGAAGGCGTCCCCTCCATATCGCCAGCGACGGCTTCGGCCTCTATATCGAGCCCATTTTGGAGAGGCACGGCTGCCGGGAGTATCTCGACGGGATCTTTTGCAACCGGACTGTCCCCGCCGGCGGGCGGCTGCAGACGCTGACGCCCCACGCTCACCCCAGTTGCCCTGTTTGCGGCAACTGCAAGGCCGCCCTTGTCATCGGGCTTCAGGAGAAGGGCTGCCGGGTGCTCTATGTGGGCGACGGGACCAACGACCGCTTTGCCGCCGCCTACGCCGACGGCATCTTTGCCCGCGACAATCTTGCCGCAGAATGTGCCGCTGTGGGGCTCCCCTTCAGGAGATGGGACGACTTCTTCGATCTGCTGGGCAGCGATGATTTCGAAAATAATCAGGTCGGCCATAGATATTGCGATCCCCAAAAAGCGTGACCCGGGGCCAGCACCCCCGTACAGCATCGGAAGGTACCGCCGGGGCGGCTCCCCCGGTATTTTGCGCAGTGACCGCTTTCCTGATGGGAGAGGGTTGGGAAGAGGGGTCCGGAGTGATGACAGTGTGTCGCCGAAATAGTTCTCCTGTCACATTATTGAGGAGGGATGGGGATGAAGAAAATTGTATCCGGGGTGACCATTGAGTGTATTCGCGGTAATATTGTGGAGCAGCCCGATCTGGAGGCCATTGTCAACGCCGCCAACGCCCAGCTGAGGAGCGGCGGCGGGGTGGCCGGGGCGATCCACCGCGCCGCCGGGCCGGGTCTGGAGAAAGAATGCCGTCCCCTGGCGCCGATCAAACCGGGAGAGGCGGTCTTGAGCGGCGGACACAACCTGCCCAACAGCTCTGTCATTCACTGTCTCGGGCCCGTTTACGGCCGCGATAAGCCCGCGGCGGAGCTGCTGGCCAACTGCTACCGCAACGCCCTGCGCTTGGCCGATGAGAAGGGGCTTGCGTCCATCGGTTTCCCGGCCATCTCCACCGGAATATTTGGTTATCCTGTCGAGGAGGCGGCCACAGTGGCCTGCCGGGCCATCGCTGAAACGGCGCCTGCGCTAAAGCATGTCCGGACAGTTCGCTTCGTTCTCTTCAGCGAGGCGGATCTGGCTGTTCACCGGAAAGCGCTGGAAGAGCTGCCCGAAGAGCGCTAAAGTTTCCCGCTTGGCAGCTGCTGCAGAAAAGCCTCGGGAGCGGTTTTCCTGCGCTCCCGCTGTGCTGCGGTTGGCAGCCGCCTCTATCTCAGTGCGGCTTATGATGAAGCGATGATCGATGATGCCCTGAGCCGGTTTGAGCGGGTCTTGGGCAATGTGGGGCTGAAAGGAAATTGACCGAGGAATAGGAGATTGCTATACCGGCGGAGCGCCGGTTGGCGTGAGTATGTTCGCGGTGCCGTCTCTTTGGACGGCGCGGGGACGCTCTCCGGAGGGGAGGATCGATGGAGCAGCAGGCGAAGGAAGAAGTTGTTCTGGCAGGAAAACAGTTGCTCAAGGCAGGGCTCATCGCCCGCACCTGGGGCAATGTCAGCGCCCGGATCAGCACAGATCACTTTGTGATCACCCCCAGCGGCCGGGCTTATGAAACCCTGACCCCGGCGGAGATCGTTACCGTCAGCGCTGCCGACGGCAGCTATCAAGGCGCGATCAAACCCTCTTCAGAAAAGGGGATTCACGCCGCGGTCTACCGGCATCGTCCGGAGATCAACTTTATTATCCATACGCACCAGACTGATGCTTCCGTGCTCAGTGCCCTGCATCTCGATATAGAGGAGATCGATCCCGACGCCGCTGCAACAATCGGCAGCAGCCGGATCCCCTGTGCCTCCTACGGGCTCCCGGGCTCAAAGAAGCTGCAGCGGGGGGTTGTTGCAGCGCTCTCCCGCTCCCCGGGGAAGGCTTTTTTGATGGCCGGTCACGGCGCCCTCTGCTTCGGCGAAAACAGTGCCGAGGCGTTTGCGGTTGCCGCGGAGCTGGAGCGCATCAGCACCGCTTTAATCATGCGCCGCTATCTCCGGCTCAGCGGAGGGGAGCGGGAGGATTGGGATGAACTGAGGGCGTACTACCTGGCCCGGCTCTCTCCGGCCGCTTCCTCTTCTGGATTGGGCGAGCCCGCCGTGCGGCCGCTCTACAGCAGTGAGCGGGAAGGCGAGCAGTTTAAACTTTATCTGAATTTCAAGGTGACCCCCGGAAATTCCCTATCCGAGGAGGAGCAGAGCTGGCTCAGGGTCGGTTTGGAAAGTCCCCCCCAAGACAGCCCCATCAGCTCGGAGGCCGAGATTCACCGCCGGATTTACCGTAAATTCAAGGAGATCGGGGCCATTGTCCACGCTGTTACTCCGGACATTGTCGCTCTTTCGCAGACGGGGCGCGCCGTCTATCCGCTTATCGATGATTTTGCCCAAATTATCGGGGCCGGCGCCCGCTCAGCTGCCGGCAGTCCCCTGTCGCAGGCCGCCGGCGAAGTTGTCCAAAAACTGCGGGGCCGTTCTGCGGTGATGATCAGGGGTCACGGCGCTCTCTGCTGCGGTCCCTCGCTGAGCGATGCCGCCGCCGCGGCTCAGGTTCTCGACAAAGGCTGCCGGGCTGTTATCGGCACCGCCTTCTTTGGCGGCGGCAGGGCCATTTCTCCTCTCGAATCCCGCTTGATGCGCTTTGTCTATCTGACCAGATACTCCCGGCAAGCCGCCACATAGAGCTTTCAAGATTGATTCCCTCAGCCCTCGGCAAGCGGTGTTGCTTTTTCAAACCAGCCTGCCGATGAGCGCCTCGCGGCTTTCAGGCAGCAGGTCGAGGGGAGGAATCTCCCCGAGGACATAGCCCCCCGGCGGGAGCCGCATGGAGGCGCGGGCGGCGGAGATCATGATCTGGGCGGCGGCAGCGGGATTGGTGATCCTCATTTTCAGCTCGAGCAGCTGGTTGTGAGCCCTCCCGGAGCTTCCGGTGCGCCTTATCCGCACCCCGTGCCCCCTGCTTTTGTACGGACGCAGATCATTTACGGGGATCACCTCGGTGCGGCTGGAGCTGAAAAACGGGTCTTCCTTGATCTTGTCGACGATCTCCGCAAAACTGGCTCCTTCGTCGAGCTCGATATAGACATCTCTCCGGTGTTCACCGCAGCCCAGGGGCAGGGTTATCGCAGCGGCATCCTTAACCCCGGGGATCGCTCTGGCCATGGTGCTGTGCCCCATGCTCATGCCCGGTCCAAAATCAGTGTAGGTGATTCCCACCGGGGCGATGGCCGCAAAGAGCAGCCGGATAATGGAATCGGTGCCCGGATCCCAGCCGGCGCCGATTACGGCGACGCTCCCGTTTTTCCGGGCATAGCGATCCAGCTTTTTGCGCAGCCCGACGATCGCTTCACCCTGCAGGTCATATCCATCCACTGTGTTGATCCCTTTTTGGAGATAAAAAGGCGCCGCAGCAGGCACCGCCCGCGAGGGGATCGTCAAGAGGGCGGCATCGACAGGGCCGAGCTCTTCCACCCTCGTAACCACCGGCAAATCAGCGGGGCTGCCGTCGACAGCTCGCCTGACCACGCCGGCCGGTTCCATGTCGGGGGCCTTCCTGATGCAGGACACCGCCTCCCGGCCGACGTTGCCGTAACCGACCACGCATACCCTCAACTTTTTCATGACGAAGACCCCAAAATTAATATTTTTACCGCTTCCATCCTTTCAGTAATGATCTATGCTCAAAAGCCCGCCCGGATGAAAAGATATTTCAGAAACCACCAGCGGGACAAAAGGGACGTACCTTCTTGTCCCACTTTAGAGTGCTACAGAGTCTGGTACCGGGACAAAGGGGACGTACCTTCTTGTCCCACCGGGCTTCGCTCTGGAATAAAAAAGTGGTTTGCAGATCAGATCCTTCAGGCTCCGCCTTCAGGAGGACAGCGGGGGACTTGATCTCATTTCCTGAAAGGGAGTCAAAGTCACCGTCTTTATGACTCATTAGGGGGTGCCACGAGAAGGATAATGCAGCGCTCCCGTTGAATAACACCGGCAGCTCGGATGCTGAGCTATGTCTCGATAGTTCGCTGCCGGATAGCGAAGTGCCGGAGAGGCGAAAATGTGGGGGGCGGATATGATTGAACCGGACAGGCGGTTAACCCGAACCGGATGGAGTGCTTTTTTTTCTCCTCTGCGGATGCTCTTTATTTCTGGTTGCTGTTTTTTTATTGCAGCGGGGCGGATCGCTCTGCCTCGGGGCTGGCTTTATTACCTGCTGGCGGTGGCGCTCTCACTGGCCGGCAATCTGATTCTTTTTTTCCGCTCACCGGAGCTGCTCAATGAAAGGGGGCGCGCAGGGGAGAATACGGAGAGTTGGGACAAAGTTTTGTTGCTACTTTTATTCGCCACCAATCTGATTGTTTTGCCGTTGGTCGCCGGTCTTGATAGCGGACGGTTCCACTGGTCTGCGCTGCCCAAGTTTTACAGCTGTACCGGTGTCTTTATTCAGGTGTTCGCTTCTCTCATCGTGCTCTGGGCGGCGCTGGAAAATCCTTTTTTTGAGGGAACCATGCGCCTGCAAAAAGAGCGCCGGCAGTATGCTGTCAGCGGGGGGCCATACGCCTATATTCGTCATCCCGGATATCTGGGCATGTCCCTGAACACGCTGCCGCTACCTTTCATTGTCGGCTCGCGGGCCGCGTTACTTCCGGCCTTTCTGGCAATAATAATCATCATCATCCGCACTGCTCTGGAGGACCGTCTGCTGCTTGAGCACCTGCCCGGTTACCGCGATTATGCTCGTAAAGTCAGGTACAGGTTGTTTCCCCCAATCTGGTAGCAGCCCATCCGGGAGGACGATGGCTTTGACGCACTCAGATGCCGGAGTTCTGCAGGATGAACCGGTACCAGACTCTGTAGCAACTAAAATGGGACAAGAAGGTACGTCCCGAAAGCGCCGGTTAAAGCCGGCAGTAGGTAGGCGGTGAAAGTCCGCCACATGGTAAAGAGTAGCGACCAGCCGTGACC
>MTBK01003167.1_pt1 | contig 10278 bp, 9 predicted proteins | sample 1535981 | NCBI WGS metagenome assembly MTBK01 (sample SAMN06109225, study PRJNA356200) | anaerobic digester metagenome | isolation source: biogas reactors fed with pig manure or primary and secondary sludge | place: Spain | collected 2016-06-30 | reverse complement strand
TTCACCGTCGAGCGGTGCGGGGCCGAGCAGCCCGAGGGGTTGGCGGGCGCGGATCGAGAACAGCGCTGCCGTGCCGACGATCTTGCCCGCCCGCACGTCGGCAGCCAGTCCGGCCTTCTCCAGCGCTGCCGCGTACTCGAAGCACAGCCGGTCCAGGGTGCGATGCAATTCGAGAACGTCATCGCGTTCGTCGGCTCCTGCCGGTGGCCGCCCGCCCCCCAGGATGTCGCCGAAGCGTCCGGCCGCGGCGATGAGGGCGTCGTCCAAGGCTTCCAGGTGTGTGGCGATGAGGCGGTCGGGTTCATCGTCATCGGCCACCAGTGCCTGCAGCGACGTCGGGGTGCCCGACGGGGTCACCCAGTAGAAGCCGATCTGGTCGTCGGCCTGGACGATCCGGGGCCTCACGTCCGTCTCCACAGCATGACCCGGTTGTTGCCGGAGTCCGCCACGGCCAGGGTGTCACCGCGCAACGACAGCCCGTAGGGCCAGCAGAGCGTGTCGCGCTGCACTGCGGTCCAGCGGTTCTCACCGTTGGACGCGAAATCAGGCTGCGCGAGGACATAGTCGGCACCGCCGGCACCCAGGGAGGGCATGCCGTCCCACAATAAGATTCGGTTGTTGGCAGTGTCGGCTACCGCCAACCGTTCGCTGCCGTCTTGCGCCCGGTCCAGGCACACCGCATAGGGGAACCGGAACCGGTCATTGGTGTGCGGCCCGTACGGCCACTCCTCGGCGCCGCCGAAATCCGGCTGTCCCAGCAGGAGATCGGCGCCGCGGTCCGCGTCGGGCTGTGGCGTCCAGCCCAGCACCCGATGATCCCCCGCGTCGGCGACCAGCAGCAGATCTTCGCGGCCGGTGACGTCATGCGGCCAGCGGAACGTATCCGGGCCGGCCGGGCCACCACGGTTCTCCGAACGCGACTCCGCATCGGGTTGACCGAGCACGACGTCGGCCGGCTGATCGGGCTCCGGGATACCGCCCTGCCAGCCGAGCACCCGACGATTACCGGTGTCGGTTACCCAGAAGGCGCCACCGACGACGGCAATCCCGAAGGGCCAGTAGAACCCCGACGCTGAGCACCCGCCGCCCCGGTTCTCGGTGACCGCACTGGACGATGACTGGCCCAGTACCACATCCGGGGCGACGTCGCTGTGTTGCGGAACGCTGTCCCACAACAGGATTCGGTGGTGCCAGGCGTCGGCCACCACCAGCCTGCCGTCGTGAACCAGCACCCCGGTGGGCAGGTGCATTCCCCGTTCGGGTCCACGACCGCCGGCAGCGGGACCTTCGGTGTGGCCGTCGGGCTGGCCGAGGACGACGTCGGCGGGTTGTTCGTCGCTGTCGGGGATGCCGTGCCAGATCAGCACCCGGTGGTTCCCGGAGTCGGCGACCACCAGATGGTCGTCACCCAGGAAAACCCCGCGCGGGGAGTACATCCACGCCATCGACGGCGCGGCGGCCGGCAGCGCCAGCCCACCGGGCGCGGGGGCGCCCAGCCACAATGCCGGCGACCACCCGCCGGTGCGGTCCACATCGGGAGTGACGTCCGGCCGGGTGCCCACCCCGCTGATGTTGTGCCGAACCGTGTAACGGCTCACCGACGATCCCTCACTGTTCGACCCGCACCCAGACTTCGCCGTCGTCGACCCGGAGCGGCAGTTGTTCGAGCTGGGCACCGGGAGCACTGAGGCACTCCCCGGACGCGGCGTCGTAGCAGAAGCCGTGCCAGGGGCAGGTCAGGGTCCCGTTTGCTACGTCGAGAACGGCGTTGTCCAGGGGCAGCCCTTCATGGGCGCATGCGTTGCGATAGGCCGACAGACGCTGGTCGAGGTTGACGACGATCACCTCGACGGCGCGACCCGACGGATCGGCTGGCGCAGCCACGGTCAACTCGCCGACTGGCAGCCGCGCCGCCGGACCGAGCCGCACCCAACCTTGCGCAGCCGGGTCGCGGCCGACACGCAAAGACTCCACGGGGATCAGCGTCGGGGTCGGCTGCCCGGCCACCACCTCGACTGCGGTGATCGCCGGAACACCCTGCACCAGAGCATCTTCCACCAGGTTCCGCAGAGTTACCGAGGACATCGAACAACCGTTGCAGGCGCCTTCCAGCCGCACGAAGGCGGTTCCGTCGGCGACCCGTACCAGCGCCACGTCTCCACCGTGGCTGTGCAGTTGTGGACGCACCGCCGCCAGCACCTGGTTGGCGTGGGTCACCGGGTCCGGACGGATGATCCCATGCAGGGACAGCAACAGGTGGACGACCGGGTCATCGACCAGTTCGAAAAGGGTCGCCCGGCCGGCTTCGTCGGCCCGCAGTCGCCGGACGATGGTGAGCAGACCAGCCTTGTGCACATCCTCGATGGCGGCCTGCAACTCATCGGCCACCCTCCGCGCCGCAGGGTCCAGATCATCGAGTGCAGCCACCGCATCATCGACGCGCTTGGCCAGTGCTTCGAAAGAGGGTGTGCCGGTATCCATTCCTGTCACTCCGGTTCTGTCACTCCGGGTCCGCCGACTCCGGATCGGTGCGGGAAAGGGCACCGTGCCGGGAGATCTCATCGAGAACACCGCGAACCGTGCGCACCGCGTCATGGTCACCGAGTTCCTCGAACAGGTAGCGGGCCTCGTACAGCTTCGCCTTGGCCTGGTCGAAGTCGCCGAGATGGGCGAAGACGTTGCCCTGGTTAGCCAGCACGCGGGCGCGGCCCAGAGGGTCGCTGTGGCGGTCACGGGCGGCGAGTACCGACTCGTAGAGACCGACAGCCTCGATGAGATTGTCGGCCTGGTGATTCGAGGGTGTGTACACCAACGAGTTAGCCAGGTTCAGTTGCACGCTGGCCCAGTGTTCCGGGTACTCATCAGGGGTGTACACCTTCAATGCCGAGCGCAGCGACTGGGCGGCGATGCCGAGTCGCAGCTGCCCGGATGCCTCCGTCATCGGCATGGTCAGGTAGGCGGTGGCCAGATTGGCGTGCGCCGAGGCCCAGAGCAGCGGGGCCTCCTCGCGGAGCACCAACTGCAGCACCGAATGGTAGTGCGGCACAGCGCGGGCCAGCAGATCCGGCCGATCGGTGGCCTGCTCGTGCAGCAGGCCGGCCAGGGTGAGATGCAGTTCGGCGCGGGCGACGCGCAGGCCTTCGGCACCGTCGAGAAGCCGCACTGCACGCTCGAGGCGGGACACTGCCGCCGCGGGATCGGAGTCGGCGACCACCGACGCAGCCGCACCCAGCAGAACCCCGGACAGGGCCTCGGACACCTCCGCGGCATCCTGTGCGGCACGGTCGAGTTCGTCGACCGCGGCGGCGACATCACCGTCCTGCAGCATCGTGCTGGCCACCGTCGAACGCACGACGGCGGCCAGTTCTCCGGTCGCGTCACCGACCGCGGGCGCATCGTCAATGCGACCCAGGGAGTAGAGCACCACGTCGACCAGCACGCCGAATTCGCCGAGCGCGGAGCGCAGTTCGGCGGCTTCCTCGGCAGCATAGGAGTCGGGGTCCATGACGAAACGGTTGTAGCGCGTGATCGGGTCGGCAGCGGCCAACTGCGCCAGGGCCGCGTCACGCTCGCCGTCGAGCGCATATTCGTGGGCGCGCATGGCGGCCGGCCATTCGGGCAACCGGCCGGCCAGCAGGTCCCTGCGGGCATCCTCGGTCTCGGGGGACGCCGGGATCAACATGTAGCCCAACGGGAGCGGGAAGGCGCCCAGCGGCTGGGGCCGGACCGCCAGAGCCGTCGGATCCAACAGGTCGGTCACGAAACTTCCTCTCATCGAGACGCTGTCATCCGCTGCCCGACCCAACTCCGAGGCCGCCGCCAACGGCCCCTGATCAGGTCGGCGGTCCGTCCGGACGTAGAGCGGTCGGGGTGTTCATTCTCAACGGGATTCGCAGCACCCGGTGCTCATCGTCCCAGAATGCCGCACGAACGCCGACCGGGAAATCATCGCCGAGTATCTCCCGCACCAGGACCGCACGGTCCCCGTTCGGGTTGCGCTGCTTGAGCAACAGTCCACCGCTGCTGGGGCCGCGTAGCGGGAATATCCACAGTTCATCCCCGCGGGGCACGGCCGCTACCGCGTCGGACGGGAAGCGTCCGGCCGCGAGCGCGGCATCCATTCGCAGGTAGCCCTCGGCACTGATCTCCACGCCGACCGAATCTGCGGCGGGCGGCCGCAGCGGCGCGAGGAAGTCCCGTTCTATCAGACCGATGACCTGCTCCATGGCCGCGGCGACCGGCGCGGACAGTTCGGCGCCCAACTCGACGGCGGCAGCCTCGATGAGGAACACCGTGATGTCGGTCGGGCAGGCCGCACCCAGTGCCCAGCGGGCGAACGGTATGGCGTGGTCCCACCGGAAGGAGTGGGTGTGCAGCCCCTGCAACGGTGGCAGGTCGGACAGTTCTTGCCCCGGAACCCGGTAGATCGTGCCGGGGATTGCGCCGGGGTCGTCCCGGGTAAGACAGGCGTCGACGATGACCACCCGGCGGGCTCCACGCATCTGGAAACCGACGTCCATCCCGGCGGTCCCGCCGTCGACCAGTCTGGCGCCGTCGGGGACGCCCCGGTCCCACAGGTGACGGACCAGCACCGGACCCACTCCGTCGTCACCGCGCAGCAGATTTCCGCAGCCGATCACCAGAACATCGCACCCGGGCGGCTCGAGATCATCCGGCGCGATGTCGATCTCCGAACGTTCGGTCACACCATGCCGTTGATGACGAACTTCGAAAGCTCCCTGCCGGTCTTGCCGTCATAGGCGTGCACCGTGCACACCAGGCAGGAGTCGAAGCTGCGGGCGACGTGGCCCAGTTCCACCGGGTCCTCCGGGTCGACGATCGGAGAACCGACGAAGGCCGTCTCCATCGGACCCAACACGTCGGCGCTGTCACGAGGACCGATATTCCACGCCGTCGGCGTGACGACCTGATAGTTCTTGATCTTGCTGTCCTCGATGACGATCCAGTCCGAGAGCGAACCGCGGGCCGCCTCGGTGGAGCCGAAACCTCTGCCCTCCGCATACTCGGTGGGCTTGCTGTAGAAGCTCTCCTTGAGGTTGATCTGATCAAGCCAGCCCCGTACCCACTTGTAGTACTTCGGCGCCTCGTGCAGCCGGGCCAGCTGACGGACCATCACGCTGGGCCCGATCGTGTTGTAGATATCGAGGAACAGCGGATCGGCGTCCTGGTGCGGTGCGGCGTTCGGGGCGGCGGCGGCCATTCGCCGGGCGAGGGGGCCGGTCTCCAACGGGATCGCACCGAGATCGCCGACCTCGTAGCGCGGCGACTTCGCCCAGCTGTACTTGCCCTGGGCCTTGGCCTTCTCCGGGTCGATCGGAATGGTCTCGCCCTCGAACGGATGCAGCGGACGGCTCCCCTGGTAGAACGAGTGGCTCACGTCCTCCCGCACGTTGGCTTGATCGAACTCGAACCATTGGCCGTCGGCGAATACCCCGCCGCGTCCGATCAGCGCCTTGTTCCGGCCGTCGATGGTCGGATTGCGGTAGAGCGACGGATCGAAGTACGTGCCGGTGGAGATGTAGTTCCCGACCCCCTTGCCGTACTTGTCCAACCCGACGTCGAGGGAATAGCGGATGAGGAAGCCGATGTCGCTGTTGTAGTGGGATTCGCTCTCGTCCATCCAGGCCAGCACGTCCGACCAGGTCTTGTTCTCCAACCAGCGGTCGACGCTGCCGCCGAGCAGGTCGGACTCCAGCCAGTTGTCCTTCCAGTTCTCCAGAATCGCGATCGAACGGGTGACGTCCGACAGCGTCGGCGCCCCCATCACGCCGCCCGGCACCATGAAACTGGAGTGCGGCCACTGACCGCCGAAGATGGCGTAGACCTCGACCGGCTTCTGGGACAGCACCACACCTTTCTGGTAGCTGGTGCCGACGTAGGGCGCGTACCGCCGGACGGCCTCGTCGTACATGGGTGAACCGGCGTAGTTCTTGTTGGTGAAGTCGATGGCGAACAGGGCGTAGTAGTAACGCGGGATGGACTGCAGGGTCTCGCAGCCCTGGGCGATGTTGCGCACCAGAGTCGCGTTGTCCGGCATGGTGGTGCGCCACGCGGTGTCCAGGGCGTACGCGGACTTGTACAGGTGGCTGCCACCGCAGATGCCGCAGATGCGCGGGGTCACGATGAGGCCGGCCTGCGGGTCCTTCCCGCGCAGGATGATCTCGAAGCCGCGGAACATGGCAGCCTCGGTCCACGCCGAGGAGACCACCCCGTCCTCGATGGTGACCCGGACGTCGAGGTCACCCTCGACGCGTCCGAGTGGGCTGACATGTAGGTCGAGAGACGTCATGACGTGATCCTCCGGAAGTCGGCGTGGTGGTGGAGCGTCGCGGTCAGACGACGAACATGTCCTCTTTGGACCAGTCGGGGGCGGCCAGTCGCGCAGCGGCGGCGGCGGCCATATAGGACAGCTTCTTGGTGCCCGTCCCGGTCTCCTTGGGGATCACCCCGGCCACCTTCTGCGTCTTGAACAGCGTCCCGGGGGCGAGGTCGAAGTGCGGGAACTCCGGTTCGGTGCAGCCGTAGCACGGTTGCCCGGCGCGCGTCTTCGACGATTGACGGTTCCACAGAATCCGGTTGCACGGCGAGTGCGTCATCGGCCCGCGGCAGCCGAACTCGTAGAACAGGCAGCCGGTGCGGGTGCCTTCCCCGAAGGACATCGTGGACTGTTTGTATTCGTAGAACTGCACCCGGGTGCAGCCGGTCTGGGTGAAGGTCTTGAAGAACGTCTCCGGGCGCTGCAATTCATCGAGGGCGATGTCGCTGGTTCGGCCAGTGGCGAGCGCGACGAGGATCTGGGTGATCCAGTCCGGGTGCGCCGGGCAGCCCGGAATGTTGATGACCGGCAGGCCGGCCTTGGACGTGAAGTTCGGGCCGAGGAACCCGCCCTTGTTGCGCTTGTGGAACTGCAGCCCGGTCGACGATGACGGATTGGGCTCCATGGCGGGGATTCCGCCCCAACAGGCGCAATCGCCGATGGCCACGACGATTCCGGCCTGGGCAGCCAGATCAGTCACCCAGTCCTTCATCGGGCGATCGGCGAACATATCCATTCGTCCGGTCCCGTTCGGAGCCTCGATGACGCTGCCCTCGAACACGAAAACGTCCAGCGGACGGTCGCCCTTCGCGCAGTCCCAGAACAGCTTCTGGGCGTTCTTGCCCAGTTCCAGACCGAGCGACGGGTGCCAGATGAGGTCCAGTCCGAAGTCGACGATCAGATCGACGACGTTGGGCTCGTCGGCGTTCAGGAAGGACATGGTGTTCCCGCTGCAGGCCCCTCCCTGAAACCACAGAACAGACGCCATGTGGACACTCCTCTCAGAACCATCCGATGGCTTCGACGGTAGACCTCCCAGGCTCCGAAAGCATCCTTTTCGCCGCGCGAGTCAGGCATCCTCGAGGGGAACCGTGACCGCGATGGTCGTCCCGGCGCCGGGAGCCGAATGCACCCTCAGCGCCCCGCCGACGAGTTCGGCGCGCTCGGCCATCGACAGCATCCCGTACCCGTCACCGGAGGCGGCCGGATCGAACCCGACGCCCGCGTCGGCCACCTCGAGCCGCGCCACCCCGTCACGGACGGCGAAGGTGACCGCGGCCACCAGCGCACGGGAATGCTTGACGACGTTCTGCACACCCTCCTGGGCGATCCGGTACAGCGCCACCTCGATGTGCTCGGGCAGCCGCCGGTCCTCCAACGCCAGTTCCAGGTCGACCTCAGGTGTTGAGGCCGCCAGGCTCGCCAGCCCGCCGGCCAGCCCGAGGTCGTCGAGGACCGGCGGGCGCAGACCACTGATCGCGGAGCGGGCTTCGGCAAGGGTGAGATCGACCAGGTCGCGGGCCTTCTCCAATTGTTCCGCGGCCGAGGCCTGTTCGGCCTCGTCGACGGCACGCGCGGCGGCGTCGAGCCGGTAGGTCAGACTCACCAGCCGCTGGGAGATGCCGTCGTGGATATCGCCGGCCAATCTCCGTCGTTCGCTCTCCTGGGCGGCGATCACCTGCTCGGCGAAGTTCTCGTGCGCCCGCTCGCGGGCCGTCAGCTGACGGTGCAGGCGGGCCTGGTGCAGCGCCCCGGCAATCAGTTGACCGATCACCCCCAGCAATTGGATATCGCGGGCGGTGAAGTCACGGCGCTCGATGGTGTGCACGTTGAGCACCCCCACCAGCCCGCCGAGTTCGGTCTGCATCGGCACCGAGGCCATCGAGGTGAAGTCCTTGCCGCGCAGCCCCGCAATCGGCAGGTAGCGCGGATCTGCTTCCTTGTCACAGGCGATCACCACCGGTTCCCGATGTGCGGCAACCCATCCCGACACCCCGGACCCCAGCGGAAGGCGGATCCGGCCGACCTGTTCATCGAACGGAGGGGTGGCACCCGCCAGGGTCAGCGACCGGTTGGTGTCGTCGAGCACATGCACAAAGCAGACGTCGGAGGCGGTCGCGGCGGTGATCATTCGGGCCACCGCTGCCGCCATCGGCTCCACACCCGGTCCGCTCGATGTGGCGGCGATGATGTCCAGCAGCAGCGCCACCTCCCGGTCCGCCTCGACCAGGCCGTGCACGGCCTGCGGGCTGACGCCGCCGCTCATCGGGACTCCTGCTCTTCGCGCAAGCGGCTCATCGGGACTCCTGCTCTTCGCGCAAGCGGCTCATCGGAAAATCCCCTCGCGCAAGGCCAGCGCCGCCGCGCTGGTGCGATCCCCCACACCGAGCTTGCGGTAGATCGAGCTGAGGTGCGTCTTGACCGTCTCATCCCCGATCACCAGCTTGGCCGCGATACCGCGGTTGGACAAACCGGTGACCACCAGCGACAGAATCTCGCTCTCCCGCTGGGTCAGTCCCTGCCGCGCGCCCGGCCAGAACTGGTCGCTCTGCAACCGCGCGGCGGTCTCCGCGGCACGCGCGGCCATGCCGGCGTCGATCGCCGTGGAGCCGGCATGCACACCCTCGAGTTGGCGGACCAACTCGTCGCTGCCGATGCCCTTCAGCAGGTAGCCCGAGGCCCCCACCCGCATCGCCTGGAAGAGGTACTGCTCATCGTCGTAAACCGACAACAGGATCACCTTGCGATCCGGGTCCCGCTGCCGGATCTCCCGGCACAGGTCCAAGCCGCTGAGCCCCTGCATTCGCACGTCGCACAGCACGATGTCGGGACGCAACTCGCCGATAACCGCCATCGCCTGCTCGGCGCCGACCGCCTCGCCCACCACAGCGATCCGTTCGGAGAAGGGTGCCAACATCGCCTTGAGGCCCTCGATGACCATCTGATGATCGTCGACGAGCACCACCCGCACCGGTGAGGACATGGCTCAACCGTAGAGGGCACACCGCGGCGCGGGTCGGAGGATGCGGGACGGGGGATGTTCCCCCCGTGCGCTCCCCTGAACGGGGGATGGCCGGCGGCGCCGACCGCCCGATACTCGGAGCTATGAGCGCATCACGGACTTCGTTCTGGCGGGATCGAGCGGATCGGCCGCCGCGCCTGGAGGCGGTGATCTTCTCCCTCGACGCGGTTCTCGCCGACCCCCGCGCCGATGAGCGTCTGCTCTCGGAGGTGGTCTGGGATCTGCACTGCAGCGGGATCCGGGTGGCCGTCGTGACCGGGGGACTCTGGCCGGCGGTGCAGCGGCCGGTACGCGAACTTCTCGGCGACGGTGCCGTGGAGGTACTCATCACCGGCGACGAGGTGAACAGGCCGAAGCCGGACCCGGAGGTCTACCAGCACGCGCTGTGGCAGCTGGGCGTCCGGGCCGCCGATGCGATCGCGGTGGAGGACTCGGCACCCGGCCTGCGCGCCGCTCTCTCCGCCGGCGTGACGACGGTCGTCGTCACCACCGAACGCACCGCAGGCGACGACTTCACCGGGGCGGCGGCGGTGCTGCCCGGCTACGGCGGGTCCGATGCACTGTCGGCATACCGCTGTCGGGGGCTGATGCTCGGTTCCCGGCGGCTGACCGCCTGAGCCGACGCTCTTTGTGGCCCTGGTGAGGCTGCCGCTGAGCGCCTTCCGGTGCCGCCGGTTTTGTCGTACCTCCCTGTGATGATGGGGTCATGTCATCGGCTGCAGCTTCTGAGGTTGCGGGGCTGAGTCCTGTTGAGCGTCTTGAGGTGTTGTTCGCCGAGTTGGCGGAGCTGACCGGGCAGCGCAACGCCATTGATGGGCGCATCGTGGAGATCGTCGCCGAGGTGGATCGCGACGAGCTGTGGGGCGCCACCGGGGCGCGGTCGATCCCGGCGTTGGTGGCCTGGAAGACGGGCTGCTCA